>Ga0213876_10000291_pt1 | contig 45588 bp, 31 predicted proteins | sample BarmaccomBMRX_R9_FD_160113 | JGI IMG/M metagenome (GOLD analysis project Ga0213876, IMG submission 160113) | Root-associated microbial communities from Barbacenia macrantha in rupestrian grasslands, the National Park of Serra do Cipo, Brazil - RX_R9 | ecosystem: Host-associated > Plants > Roots...
GCAGGTAGCGGACGAGGAGCTCAGCGTGGCCGCCTTCGGGCAGCCAGACGCTCCAGCTCTGATCGAAATTGGGTTCGGCGCCGAGTCGCCGCATGGCGTCCGACACTGCAACCGTCAGCTCGCCCTCATAGCAGACCTGAAACAGCTTGATATCCCCCATCACACCCTCCCGCAAAACTGTCAGTTCGAGCGAAAAGGATAACACGCGTCAGTCGTCGGCGATGTCGTCATCCTCGGTATCAGTCAACCGACGTTTCAACTCTGCGAAGCGGGGAAGGAGACGCATGGCCGCGAGATCCTGATCGCGTTCGATGAGCGCGAGCGGTACAGGATGACGCGCAGCGAGTGTGATCAGCATCGTCAATGCGTCGTCCGGTTTGCCGGCGATGGCCATGAGGCATGCACGGTTGTAGGTCGGAATCCATCCCTGAGGACGTAGCACTTCCGCGCGATGAAAGAGCGCATCCGCTTCGCTGTTTCGTCCGAGGCGCCGCGCGCAATTTCCTGCCTGTACGGTGGCGCGTACGTCGGATGGCGTGAGCTGACTAACCTTTATGTAGTTCGTGTACGCGTGAGCGAAATCCTTTCGCTCGTAGTAAAGGTCACCAAGGCGGCGGTACACGCGCGGAAACGTCGGATCCGTGGCCACCCCTTTCCGGTACCAGACTTCGGCGATACCGCTGTGGCCCCGAAGCGACTCGATGAACCCCATGTTGGCCATCGCTTCCGCGAAGTTGGGGTTGATGGCCAGCGCCGTTCGAAATTCTTTCTCCGCGCCGTCGAGATCGCCTTGCGTCAGATCGATGGCACCCAGAATACCGTGAACGCGGAACTGATCGGGGTCGATGGCAAGCGACTGCTCGTAGTACTTGAACGCTTTGTCGCCATCCCCTTTTTTGACGCCGATCAGGCCAAGGACATTGAGCGCGGAAACGTTTCGCGGCGTTGCCGCCAGAACTTCGAGAAGCAGCGGCTCGGCGCGTGCCCAGTCACCGCGCTGCGCCCAGTGACGCCCCTCTTCCATCTTGTTGTGAATCGGCAGGCCGTCCTTCGGATCCATCCCCTGCATTCCGGTACGTTCCGCGTGAGGCGCGAGATAGCCGAGGGCCTGCAACGACTCTTCGGTCTCACGCGTCATCGGATTTGCGGAGGCCTTCACCAGGTGACGCCGGCTATCCGTCATGACCGTAGTCAGCTCGGCATTGAGGCGTGCCGCGACGCGCGGCTGGGACGAAATCAGATTGTTCAGCTCGCGAGGATCGGCGCGAAGGTCAAAAAGCTCCGGGCGTGGAGCGCGGATGTATTTGTAGCCGCCGTCGCGGATCGAGAAGAGCGGCGCCATCCCGAAGCCGACCTCGGAGAGCAGCGACTCGGAATACTGCGCGAGTTGCGGCGGACTCTTCCTGCCTTGCATGGCATCGAGAAGACTCTGCCCGTCTGCCGCCTTGTTCTTCGGTAGCCCAAGAACGTCGAGCACCGTCGGTGTGATGTCGACCGAGCGCACCGGGGCGCTGTACGTCGCCGGCGTGAACAGCTTGGGATACCGCACGATCAGTGGCACGTGAACCGTGGCATCGTAGACAAAGATGGCGTGCGTTTGCTCGCCGTGCTCGCCGAGGCTCTCTCCATGATCCGCGGTCACGATCAACAACGTGTCGTCGAGAACACCGCGACTCCGAAGCGTGTCGACGATTCGTCCAATCTGGCGGTCGACGCCCATGATCTCCGCGTCGTACGCGGAGACCGATACAGCCAGGTCTGCCCGTGACGCCTTGTACGGCTGGTGAGGATCGAAGAAGTGGATCCAGGTGAAGAACGGTTTCGATCGATCTTTGTCCCATCCGTCGAACCAGGCCAGAAAGCGATCCGCGGTCTTGGGTGCCTGGCGCTCCCGGATCATGAAGAGTTTCGGATCATCCTCGGCCCAGAGATCGTCGTCGTACGTTTCGAAGCCTTGATTGAGACCGTACCGGCGATTGAGAACGAGCGCCGAGACGAACGCGTGCGTGGTGTAGCCGGCGTCGTGCAGGCGCTCCGCGAGCGTGACGGCGTCGGCGCCTAGTGCATAAGCGCCGTTGTCGCGAACGCCGTGGGCCGTCGGATAGAGGCCGGTGAAGATCGAGGAGTGGGCCGGCATCGTGATCGGGGCGGCTCCGATGGCGTCGGAAAACCGCACCCCTTCGCGAGCGAGTTGGTCGATCGCCGCGGTATGGGCAAGGTTGAAGCCGTAGCAGCCGAGGCGGTCCGCACGGGTCGTGTCAAGCGTGATGATCAGGACGTTGGGATGGCGGACTCGCGTGCACCGGAAAATGGAAAGTGCCGAAACAATAAGTACAATTGCGGCAATGAAATGAACCTTGCGGATGGACATTGGTTGCCGTATTCTAACGGGACTATTTGGTTCGCCCTGAAAACTTGAGAGAAGAATGAGGTGTGCGTGAGAAGAGTAATCCTCGCGGCTGTTGTCTTCCTTTCGTCCTCGATCGCCTTTGGCGACATCTCCCTGACTGACCGATCCGCAACGCTGCGCTTTCTCACGGCCGAGACGCTGACGCCACGGGCAACCGATGCCGCGCAGAAGGCTGCCAACCAGGCCAAACGCGACGCAAAACGCCATCGCACGGGCAAATTCAGCAGCCTGATACCGCGGACCGAGACCACCGATCCTCGCGCGTCCTTGAGGTCTGCCAACCAAGCCAAGCGCGACGCCAAACGCAACCGCACGGGCAAATTCGGTTCTCTTCGCCCGATCTCGCAAAGCCTTCACCCTCGTACCCTGGCCACCGGCTCGATCCAGCTGATCGACTCCAGCGGTCTCAAGTACTTCATCAACACGAACATCACCTTCTCCACCAGCTCATCTGCATCCGGCGCGGCATCGGAAGCCTCGTTCACTCACTCGATCGCGGCATCGACGTCCGCGGGTGGCGTGGTGATGTCGAGTCTGAGCGACATGTTCGACGGATACCAGGCCATGTGCGTCAGCCTGACCAACGCAACCGGACCGTGCCAGACTGGCAACGTCAACTACACGATGTACAACCAGAACGGTCCCGCGAGCGTCGATGCAGGCGTTCCCGCCGGACCGAATTGCACGAACCGCCAGTACGTTTTTCCCGCGAAAACGATCGGCGGCTTGAGCGTGCAGCGCCGGGTCTACGTACCGCCCAACGACAACTACGTCCGCTGGCTGAACTCGTACACCAACACTACCGGCGCGCCAATCACCTTTACGACGATGCCCTCGAACAACCTGGGATCCGACTCCAACACCAGGATCGTAAGCACCTCGAGCGGGGACGCCATCGCAACCATTGCCGATAACTGGGTGACCTCATTCCAGAATTACTCAGGCAACAAATCGTCCGATCCACGGATCGCGCATGTTCTGTGGGGACCAGGTGCGGCGACGCCGATCTCCAGCATCAATTTTGTCGATGGCGACGACAATCCCTACTGGGTCTACTCGATCACCCTGGCTCCGGGACAGACGAAGAACATCATGAACTTCGCCGCCGGTCTCGGAACGAAGGCAGCGGCGAACGCAAAAGCGGCAGCGCTGACCCTTCTTCCGGCGACAGCGACCCAATGCCTGACGGCCACCCAGCTCGGCCAGATCGTGAACTTCGTGACCGCGACCGATCTCTCGATCAACGTCACCTCGGCCGCGGCAACTGCCTTCGGAAACACGCCGATCACCTACACCATCACCGTAACGAATAACGGACCTTCTCCCGCGGCGAGTGTATCCGTCGTCGACGTGCTCCCTGCCGGAGCAACCTTTGGCAGCGCTTCGGGAACCGGCTGGACCTGCAACAACGTCGCTGGAACGGTCACCTGCACCCTTCCAACGTTGAACGTCGGCCCAGCGACTCCGATCACGCTGACGATGAGCCCGGCAAGCGTCGCCTCGCCTGGGACCTTCGGAGACACGGCCACGGTATCGAGCGCCACGACCGATACCAATCCTGCCAACAACACCTCCACCTACACGGTACCGCTTCTACCCCAGTCGGCGATCCCCGCCCTGAGCGGATGGATGCTTTGCGCTCTCGGCGCCATGCTCGGCCTGATCGCCATCGCGCGTAGGACATAACGGATTCCCAGGTCGCTGGCCGGGCTCGTCCCTGCCAGCGACCTTCATGTCTTCGGCGTTTGACGAGTTCCGCGACGAGCCGCCCGCCAAGGCAAGCGCGAAAAGGGGTAGATCAGTGTCGCGCCGCGCGCCGTTTCGGGGGTACTTGTGGCGCCGGCGATGTGATCGTGATGGTTCCACTATTTGTACAGCTCTGCCCCCCGGATCCGACGATCGTCACGTTCCATTGATAGATTCCCGGGATGGCGTAGACGTGGGTTTGCGTGAGCTCTCTCGCGTTTGTCCCGTCGCCGAAGGTCCACACCACGTAAAACTGGCTGCACGGGGGCGCTTGGAGCAGCGCGAACGAAATGGCGCCGCCCGTAACTCCGGTTGCCGGGACATTCGCGGCGCACGAGAGCTCGCAGGAGGGCGGCGCTCCACAAATCGCTGGATCGATTGCCAGCAACACGGAATTGGAATCGGTGTTGCCTCCGGGACCGACAGCGCGAACAACGTATTGGTAGGTCTGACCCGCAATCGCTTCGGTGTCGGTGAAGGTCATGGTGTTCCCATTGACGACGCCGGTCTGCATCCCGTCGCGAATGATCAGATAGTTGGTCGTCATCGTCGCCGCCGACCAGTCGAGCGTGACCACCGGCGACGGTGGCGAGGCGATCACACTGCACGCAGCCGTCGCCGTCAGCGAGAACGCGGATGGTGGACAGGAGGGGACGACGTTACCGGCCGTTGCCGTCGCGCTGCCGGCGGAATTTGAGGCCACGACGACATAGCTGCTGTTCTGACCGGCAGGGGCAGAGGTGTCATCGAAGGACGTGGCTCCCGACGGCAGCGTCCCGCTCACCGTCGCGCCATTGCGATTGACAACATAGGACGCTGCGCCGGAGGACGCTGTCCAGTTCACGCGCGCGCCCGGCGTGCCGTTCGTGCAGAACGCGCTCACCGATGCGGAGAACGCTCCAGGTGGTGGAGTTCCGCCGCCGCAAATCGTGCTCGAGATCGTGATGTTCAGTGGAGGCGTGGTTGTGCTTTTGCTGGCATTCGATGCGGTCACTGTGTAGGTGTAGGAGCGTCCAGCAACAACGCCTTTGTCGATAAAGCTTTGGTTCGTCCAGTTGAGATCGCCGCTGATCTGGGAGCCGTCGCGAAAGACGCGGAACGTCGGTTGTTGGGTCGAGCTGCCCCAACTCAGATGGACTGCCGGCGCTGCGCTGTCGCAACTGGCGTTCCCGGAGACGGTGAACGGTCCGGGCGGACAAACGTCCGCTGGGATGAAGACATCGACTGAGTTCGAAGTAGATGTACCGCCCGAACCATCCTTGGCGATGAGGTGATAGGTGCGCGTCTGGAAGATCGACGCAAAGTAGGTGGTATCGAACGTGTTCGACCCGCCCGCCGGTACCGAGCCGATAGGAGCATCCTGGCCGGCCATGTACACATCGTATTGCGTCGCATTCGCAGAGGTCGTCCACGCCAGATGAACTCCAGGCTGACCCGAATTGGCGTCGGAACAGAACGCGGAGCCGCTGAGCGTAAATGCACCGGGCGCAGCGAACAAAGGCAGTGCGGCCAGCAGAAGAACAATCGCAATCGATCCAGGTTTCATGCGGTTGGCCACAGCAAGAAGGAGACCCGTCAACCGCTACGGCACGAGAGCGGCGGCTCTTGCACTCATTCCGCCCAACACCTGCAGTTCCTCACGCCGACCCAGCTCGGCCAGGTTGGCAGCGATGCTTGCTGTGGTTGCTCTCGCACGAAGAACGTAGTCACGGATACACTCGGCGTCATGGATGCCGTGCAGCAGAAGATCGAAGCGGCGCGCGAGGCGCTCCGTTTCGTTTCCAGCGGCATGTCCCTCGGCCTAGGCACCGGGAGCACGGCGAAGGAGTTCGTGACGTTGGTCGGCGATGCATTGAAACGCGGCGAGCTGCGCGACATCCGCTGCACCTGTACGTCGAATCAGACCGAGGAGCAGGCGAGGTCGTTGAACATCCCGCTGTTCGCGTTAGCGGAGATCGCGCCGCTCGATCTCGCGATCGACGGCGCGGACGAAATCGACGCGCAACTCCGCCTCATCAAAGGCCGCGGCGGTGCGTTGTTGCGCGAGAAAATCGTGGAGCAGCAGGCGAAGCGATTCATCGTCATCGCCGACGAATCGAAAATCGTCATCCGCCTCGGCGTCGGAGTTTTGCCCATTGAAGTGACGCCGTTCGCGCTCGATGTCTTGCACGCGCGCTTCACGTCGATGGGATTGAATCCCGTGCTCCGCCTTCGCGATGGCCAGCCGCGCATCACGGATGAAGGTCATCGCATCCTCGACGTGCTCCTGCCGGCGCAAACGGACATCGCCGATGTCGTCGCGGAGATTCGACAACTTGCCGGCGTCGTCGAGACGGGCTTCTTTCCGACGGAAGCCTCCGAGGCGCTGATCGCAACGCCGAACGGCGTGCGGCGGATGACGCGTTAAGACGCCGGCCCCGAGGCGAGGCCGGCGTTGGTTCGCGTCTGCCGTCAGTGCGCGTTGCCCGGAATCGACCAGAGGAAGTCGACTTTCAGGGTTCCCTTGAACTGCGGCGAGTTCATGTCGATGTAGCGGTCGCCCGTGTAATCGGGCGCATTCGCCACGTTGTTGGGATTCCAGTTGGCCTGCCCGTGACAACTCATGCAGTTCGTCTGCGCGCCGACGTCGTTCGGCGTCTTGACCGGTTTGCCGGCGTTCATCGTATTTCCGGGGATGGAGTCGGGCAGAACGGGCGGTGAGAACGGCGCCTCGAGGTACGGATTGAAGCAGTAGATCGATTGCCCGTTGTTGTTGCCGCCCGTCAGCGGCGTGGCCGGATTCGCGAAATCGTAGCCGGTGCAGTGCGCGTAATTGCGCGGAGCGCCCGTGAGTTGCGACGGCCGGTCGGCGGCGATGGCCGCCGAGCTAGGCGCGGTCGGATTGTCGGGATTCGGAACCCACCAATACGTTTGCCACGTCCAGCGCGTGATCTCGCGCGAAGTTACGTGCATGGCGACGAGCACCGCGTAATCGCCTGCCTGCGCGGGCGGATTCGCAGCAGCGGCTTCCGCGGCCGTCATCTGGAAGTGGATGAAGTCATCGACGCTGTACGTGTTCGCCGGCGTGCGGGATGAGCCGTTGGAGGCGCACGTCGTATCGACGCCCGTGCCGGTGCCTTTGCCTTTCGCCTGGATGTCGATCCACACGCACTGCTTCCACAGCGAGTTCGGGAACGGCTTCGACACCCACATGTTCTTCGCGCTGTTGAAGGTCAGCGCAGGCGATCCGGGCCACGTCGGAAGGATGAAGTAGCGTTGTCCGCCGCCAGGCGTCGTAGTCAGCGGGTAATACACCGGCTTGAGGGAGATGGCCGGGTTCGGAAAGTCGGGAACAGCCGCCTTCCCCGCGTTCAGCATGCTGGTGAGGTTTGACGCCGAGAAGAGATTGTTGGTTGTGATGTGAGTGGCGGCCGTCGGGTCGTACTTGACCAGCACCTGAATGCTGAAGGGGTTGGTGGTAGCGGCAGGCGACGCCAGCAAAAGCTTCCGGCCGCCGTGCTCGAACTGGCGCGGTTGCTTCAATCGATGTGTGAGTCGCGGAGTCTGCTCCACGGCCATCGGCGAAGGCGTGGCGCTCGCAGTGAACAGATCATCCGGAGCCGCCCACGTTTCAAAGACGCGCATACCGCCCGGCGTCGTTTCCTCGGTCAGAGCAGTCCACAAGCCCCATCCGTGAAGGTTGATCGCTTTCTGGTTGTTTGTTTGCGTCCAGCCGATGATCGTCGGCTCGGGCTCCGGGAAGTTGTAACCGGGGATGTGCGGATTGGGCATTGGAACGGGTTTGACGACGGTCGCGGGGCTTGCGACCAGGGCGGAAACAGCTGCGGGCGCCGTCGTCGTCGATGTGGCTGTCGTCGATTCAGCCGACGCCGAACTGGCAGTCGCGTCGACGTTCGACGTCTTCTCTGCCTTACACCCCACGATCGTGAGCGCGGTGACACAAAGCAACGAAAGGGAAAGACCACGGACAATTCTCATAATCACTCCTCTCTAAGTAAGAGAGGCCGCGCTTCGCCATTTCCCTACCCATCGATAGAAAATGCCCTAATATCCGCCAGCCGCGCCGCCGTGGCGCGAGTCGGAGATCGCCAGCAGTTTTCCGCGGTCGATCCAGACGGCCTGCACGTCGCCGATGACGTCGCGGGCGCGGACGCCGTGGCCGGTTGCAAGCAATCCATCGATGACAGGCTGCGGCGTGCGCGCCTGCTCGTAGGCGACCTCCTCGGGTACCGCCTGCTGCGAATAGCGCGGCGCGGCGACGGCGTCGGCGGGGGCGCGATTGAAGACCAGCACATCGAGCAGGATCTGCGCGATCGTCGTCGGAATCGTCACGCCGCCCGGCGTTCCGATGGCGAGCAGCGGTTTGCCGCCGCGCAGGACGATCACCGGCGACAGCGGCGAGGCTGGTCGGTTTCCGGCCGCCAGCGAGTTGGTCGACGCCGTCGAACTGCTGAAGTCGTTCATCGAATCGTTCAACGAGAAGCCGAGGGCGGGAACCGGGAAGCCGTTGCCAGCTTCGTTGCCGGCGGAGGTCGTCAGCGAAACCACGTTGCCGTGCGCGTCGGCAATCGAGACATGCGTCGTGTGCGATGGCGGCGTCGCCACCGCGCCTGGCTCCGCGAGCGCGACGGTCGGCGTGACGCGATTCGGATCGATCGATGCGCGCCAGAGCGCGGCGCGGTCATCGGAGAGCAGATCGCGCAGCGGCACGCGGTTCGCGGATGGGTCGGCGAGAAACTTATCGCGATCGATGGCCGCGCGCCGCTCCGCTTCGGCGAGCAGGTGGATGTAGTTCGGTCGCGAAAGATCGAGGCCGCTGACGATTTTCAGAATCTCGCCGATCACGAGTCCGCCCGCGGCCGGCGGTGCGACGGTGTAAATGTCCGCGCCGCGAAACGCGATCCGCACGGGAGCGCGCCAGATCGCTTTGTAATCGCGCAGATCGCGAAACGAGAAGTGAACCGCCTCCACGAGCTTGTTCGCAATCTCGCCGTCGTAAAAATCGTGCGCACCCTGTTCGCCGAGGCGCTGCAGCGTTTTCGCAAGGTCGTCTTTCGCGAGACGCTGCGCGGGTGCGACGAGTTCGCGCCATGATCGCGATCCAAACCGTTCGTGCATCGCGCCGAGTCCGGCCACGAATCCCGGCACCGCCGCCGCCTGCGCGCCGGTGAATGGACCGCTTGCCGGACGTTTCGCCGCCGCCGGCGCGGCTTCACGGAAATCGAGCGTCCAGACGCCTCCGGTTTCGGCGTCGTAGTACGTCAGGAATCCGCCGCCGCCGAGGCCCGTCGATTTCGGCTCGAGCACCGACAGCGCGAATGAAACTGCGACCGCGGCGTCGATCGCATTGCCACCGTCGCGCAGCACGCGCAATCCGATCTGCGTCGCGGCGGGCGATGAAGTGGCGAGGGCTGCGTGGGTGGCGGTGACCTGAGAACCGGCGAATGCTGTGCTTGCGACAAAGAGGAGGGCGGCAATGACGCCGATGATCCGCCTGTCATCCTGAGCCGCCGGAGCGATGTAGCCGAAGGCGGAGTCGCGGAGGACGGTCGAAGGACCCCGTGAGTGCTTGCATCGCGAAACGCCGCCGCCCTTCCGGGTTAACAGGTTGGGGGTCCTTCGACCGTCCTGCGCGACTGCGGCTTCGCCTCCGTCGCTCCGGCGGCTCAGGATGACAGGACAACTCACTTTCGTCCCCGCCGCGGCGCGTGGTTTCGCTCATAGACGATCTTCAAGCCCTTCAGCGTCAGGTCGTCGTCCACGTATTCGATGTGTTCCGAATCGGGCGCGAGCAGCGATGCCAGGCCGCCGGTGGCCACCACCGCGCGCACGTCCGGCACCTCGCGTTTCATCCGGCCGAGGATGCCGTCGACCAGGCCGAGGTAGCCGAAGTAGACGCCGGACTGCATGTTCACGATCGTGTTCGTGCCGATCACAGACTCCGGCCGGCGAATGTCTACGCGTGGCAGCCGCGCCGCGCGCGCGAACAGCGCTTCGGCAGAAATCGTCAGGCCCGGCGCGATCACGCCGCCGATGTAGCGCGCATCGTGCGTTACCACATCGAACGTCGTCGCCGTTCCGAAGTCGACGATGATCGCGGGTCCGCCGTACTCGGCATGCGCGGCCACGCAGTTGACAATGCGGTCTGCGCCAACCTCGGCAGGATTGTCGGTGTGAATGGCGATCCCGGTCTTCACGCCCGGCTCGACGAAGAGCGCTTCCATCCCGAAAAACTTCCGGATCATCGACGCGATCGAATGATTCAGCGGCGGGACGACGGACGAAACGATCGCCCCTTCGAATGCATCCGAAAACGCCTCGCCGATGAGCTGCCGCGCCAGGATCCCGTATTCGTCGGAAGTCCGTTCGCGCGCCGTAGCCAGCCGCCACGAGCTCACCAGCGCATTGCCGCGAAAGACGCCGAGCACGATGTTCGTGTTGCCGACGTCGACGACGAGAAGGTTGGACACGAACAGTAGATTAGTAGATTAGTGGATTAGTAGATCAGAGGGATTTCAACGCAATACGCGAAGAGACCAAGGGGACCTGAGTTGAATCCCCCTAATCTACTAATCCACTAATCGACTAATCCACTGCTTCACGGCCGCTTATAAACGTTCCCGTCCTTCATCACGAAGCCGACCCGCTCCATCGCCGTGATGTCGTTCAGCGGATTGCCCGGCACCGCGACGATATCCGCGAACTTGCCCGTTTCGATCGTGCCGATGCGGTCGGACATGTCGAGGAGATCGGCGGCATTGCGCGTGGCGGTCTGGATGGCCTGCATCGGCGTCATCCCGAACTTCGTCTCGTACGAAAACTCCTTCGCCTCGTTGAACGCGTCCCAGGCGAAGCCGCCGGCGTCGGTTCCGAACGCGATCTTCACGCCGCGTTTCAGCGCGCGCGAAAAACTGTCGCGATGAAAGGCCGGGATCTTCAGCCAGATCCCGCCGCGTCCGGCCGCGACGTAGTCGGTCACGCTCAGCGTCGGGCAGAGGTAGACACCCTTGGCGACCATCATGTCGAGCAGATCGTCCGGAATCGAGATGCCGTGCTCGATCGAGTCGACGCCGGCGTTGAGCGCGTTCTCGATTCCCGGCCGCGCCATCGCGTGCGCCGCCACCTTGTGCCGCAGCCGGTGCGCTTCCTCGACGATCGCTTTCATCTCCTCGGCATTGAACGTCGGCGTCGATGACAGCGTCCCATCCTTCGCGACGAAGTACGAACGGTCCGCGTAGACCTTGATCCAGTCGGCGCCATGCGCGATCTGCTCGCGCACCGCTTTCCGCGCCTGATCGACGCCGTCGACGATTTGTACTCCCATCGGATACGTAACTTCGGGCGAATAGCCGCTCGGGCCGTAGCCGCCGGTCACCGACAACGCGCGCGTCGAGACCACCATGCGCGGTCCGTCGATCACGCCGTTGTTGATGGCGCGCTTCACGTCGACATCCGTGTACATCGCGCCCTCGGTCTCGAGATCGCGAACCGTCGTGAAGCCATTGCCGAGCGCGATCTTTACCGCCTTGCTGGCTCGCAACGCGCGATACGCCAGCGACTCCTTGAAGAGCTGCGTGTCGTAATCCTCGGAGGTGATGTCGCCCTGCAGCAGTGTGTGCACATGCGCGTCGATCAGGCCGGGTAGCAGCGTCATGTCGCCGAGGTCGATGACCTGAGCGTCGGCGGGAACGGCGCCGCCGATCGAATCGATCCTGTTGCCTCGGATCACGATCACGGCCGGCGATACGACCGCACCGCCGCGGCCATCGATCATCCGCGCGGCACGAAGCGCGACAACTTTCGGCGGCGCGTCAGCAGCGAACGCCGCGGTGGCGAGAAGGAAGAGAACAACAGCCGTGATACGGTCTTTCATCGTTCGCGAATTCTAAGGCCATGCGCTTTTTCGTTTCCGAGTACGTCCGCTGGGAAGACATCGACGCCGCCGGCATCATCAACTATCAGGCGTACTTGCGATTCTTCGGGCTGGCCGAGGTCGAGCTGTTTCGCTCGTGCGGCCTGCCGTATCGCACGCTCTTCGATGACCTCGGACTCTGGCTTCCGCGCGTCCACGTCGAGTGCGACTTCTTTCATCCGGTCACGCTCGACGAATTGCTGATCGTCGATGCGTATTTCGGAAAGATCGGAGCAAGCTCGATCCACCTCAACTTCGAAGTGCGCCGCAGCGAGGACAAGGACGTCGTCGTCGCCACTGGCAAGTACGTGCTGGTGGCAGTGAAGCGCGGCGAGTTCAAGCCGACCTCGGTGCCCGACGCCGTTCGCGACAAGCTCGCGCCGTACGTCGAGACGACAGCCACTTAAGCGCTTGCCTCTTGCGGCCGGAACGCTGGCGTCTCGCCGGCTGGCCCGGCTGCGTCCTCGCTGCCGAATGGGAGGCTTGCGCAGGCGTTCTGTTACCAGCGACATTGGAGGGTTTGGCGGTTCAGCGGCGAGACGCCACCGGGCCAGCCGGCGAGGACGCCAGCGCTCCGGCCTCTTAATGAAAGCGCGCGCCTATAATCCGCGCCGCCCATGGCGAAACGTCCCAGCCTTTTTCTGATCGACGGCTCCAACAACGTCTACCGCTCGTACTTCGCGATTCGCAACCTCACCAACTCCTCCGGTCTGGCCACGAACGCGGTCTACGGTTTCACGCAGACCTTGAAGAAGCTGCTGAAGGATTTCGAGCCGGACTGCATCGCCGTCGCTTTCGATATCGGCCGCGCCACAACGCGCCACGAGGCGTTCGCCGATTACAAAAAAGATCGCCGGCCGATGCCTGACGATCTGGCCATTCAGTTGCCACTCGTCAATGAGGTGCTGGAAGGTTTCCGCATCCCGGTCATCGGCGTCGAGGATTGGGAAGCGGACGACCTCCTCGGTACGCTCGCCTGCGTCGCAAAAGAGCGCGGTTATGACGTCGTCCTTGCCACCTCGGACAAAGATTTTTTCCAGCTCGTCGGCGACGGTATCAAGCTTTTTCACACCGGCCGCGAAGTGCTCTACGACGCGAAAGGCGTCGAGGAAACCTTCGGCCTGCCGCCCGAAAAGGTCGTCGACGTCATGGCCATCTGGGGCGATGCCATCGACAACATCCCCGGCGTTCCCGGCATCGGTGAGAAGGGCGCGAAGGCGCTGATCTCCGAATACGGATCGCTCGAAGGCGTTTACGAGAACCTCGACAAGCTCAAGCCGGCGCAGCGCAAAAAGCTCGAAGAGAATCGCGACAAGGCGTTCATCTCGCGCGAACTGGCCCGGATCAAGTGTGACCTTCCCACCGAGAGCATCGATTTCGAAACGCTGAAGCGGCAGGAGCCCGATCGCGCCAAACTGCACGACGTCTTCTCACGGCTCGAGTTCGCGTCGCTGATGCAGGAGTTTCTCCCCGAGGCGCCGCCGGTCGAAGTGGATTACCGGATTGCGGCGAGTGCGGACGACGTGCGCGATCTCGTCGGCGGCGCATCGGAAGTTGCGATCTGGTTCGAATCGACCACGCCGGAAGGCCACGACGAACTGTTCGCGGCATCGCTATCGGTGAAGCAGGCGGAATCGCTCATCGTTCCGATCGCCGATTCGCTCGGCGGTACTCCCGAACTTCGCGAAGCATTGCAGTCGCTCCTGCGATCCGATCTCCTCTTCGTGGCGCACGACATCAAGTTGCAGTTGCGACGCCTCGCCGCAAACGGCTGGCCGCTTCCGGCACGCTTCTCCGACACGATGATCATGTCGTACGTGAACAATCCCGGTCTGCCGAGCCACGCCTTCAACAACGTTGCGCGCGACTGGCTGAAGCGCGATGTCGCGTCGCGAAAGGAAGTCGCGAAGACCGCGCCGCTCTTCGCGCTCGATCACGAAATCGGCGCCACCGCCCTCTCTCCCTATCAGCAATACCTCGGCGAAAAGTCTGACGTCACCGTCGCGCTGAAGGAGATGCTGACGGCGGAGTTGCAACGCGATCCCGCGCTCGTCGACATCTACGATCGCATCGAGCTGCCGCTCATCCCCGTGCTGGAGCGGATGGAAGCGCGCGGCATCCGCATCGACGTGGCGCTGCTGCACGAGATGTCCGCGAAGATGGCGCTGCAACTGGCGCAGCTGGAGAAAGAGATTTACGCCGAGGCCGGGACGGATTTCAACATCAACTCGCCGCAGCAGCTCGCGCACATCCTGTTCGAAAAGTTGCAGTATCCCGTTCTCAAGAAGACCAAGGGGACGAAGGCGTATTCGACAAACGTCGAGGTGTTGCAGGAGTTGGCCGGCCACGGTTTCGCGGTGCCGCGTCTGATCCTGCTGCATCGCGAACTGCACAAGCTGAAGTCGACATACATCGATTCTTTGCCCCAGCTCGTGGCCAAAGATGGCCGCGTTCACACGTCGTTCAATCAGGCAGTCGCGGCGACGGGTCGGCTGTCGTCGTCCGATCCGAACCTGCAGAACATCCCCATCCGCACGGAGCTTGGACGCGAGATCCGCAAGGCCTTCATCGCCGACGAAGGCAATGTGCTGCTCGCGGCGGACTACTCGCAGGTCGAGTTGCGCATCCTCGCGCACATCTCGCAGGACGCGGAGCTGATCGAGACGTTCCAGCGCGGCGCAGACATCCATCGCGCCACGGCTTCGAAGATGTTCAATGTCGCCGAGGATGAGCTGACGCACGATCAGCGCCGCGCCGCGAAGACGATCAACTTCGGCGTGTTGTACGGCATGTCGGCGTTCCGGCTGTCGAACGAGCTGAATATCCCGACCGGCCAGGCGAAGGATTTCATCGACGCCTACTTCGCGCGCTATCCAAAGATCCAGGAGTACCTCGATCGCACGCTGGAAGAAGCGCGCCGCAGCGGCAAAGTGACCACTCTGTTCGGCCGCGTGCGCTACATCCCGGAGATCCACAACAAGTCGTTCACGGTGCGTGGCAACGCCGAGCGGATGGCCACGAACGCGCCGATCCAGGGGACGGCCGCGGACATTCTCAAGCTGGCCATGATCGCGCTCGACAAGCGCCTGGAGGGCAAAGCGGCGATGCTGCTCACCGTCCACGACGAAATCGTGATCGAGGTCTCCGAGTCGCGCGCCGAGGACGTGGCGGGAATCGTGAAAGAGACGATGGAGAACATTTTCCCGCTGGCCGTGCCGCTGCAAGTGGATGCGCACTACGGCCGGAGTTGGTACGACGCGAAGGAGTGAAGAGTGAGGCTGTCCCGGTTACTGCTCGCGCTCGCCCTCCTCATCGTCGCTTTCATTGGGGCCTGCAACAAACCTCCCGCGCCGCCGCAGGCTGCAAAGAAAAACGAACCGACGATCCACGCGACGGTCATCACGATCCAGACCACGATTCAGCCTGCGAACAAGACCTACGCGCACGAGATCGTCATCGCCAACAACCGCGCCCGCAGCACCGACGAAGCCGACCAATGGCGCCTCTTCGACTTCGCGCAGAAGCAGGTGACGTACGTGGACGACATCGCGCATACGGTCCGCGTCCAATCGTTCGCCGATGCGATCGCTGCACGCCGCGCCGCCGTCGCGCGTCCCGTCCCGGATGGATTGCCGCGCGCGCAGTTCGCCGTGACGAACGCGCAGAAAACGTTGCAAGGCGTCGTCACCAAACAATCGGTTATCCGCCTCGGCGCGTACCAACGCGAGCTGTGGATCGGATCGCATCCGCTCATCCCACGCGGCCTCTTCGCGATGCTGCAAGCGACCGAGCCCGCCTCGTCTCCAATCGCCGGCATCACTCGCGCCGCCGACGAAGCCCTCCTGGAAGTGCAGGGCTTTCCGCTGGCTGACCACGCAGAGCTGCCGTACGAGAACAAGAAGCTGGTGGTCGACAACGTGGTGGTGAAAATCGAACAGCGCGATGTTCCGGCTGCGCTGCTGACGGTGAGCGGCAAGAAGTCCGCGCAGAGCCATTAAGAAGGCTTTCACCACAGAGGCACAAAGATCACAGAGAGGCCCTCAGTGTCCTTTGTGTCTCTGTGGTTCAATCGGTTCCTACAGCACCCTCCGCGAATCCCCCACCCGCTTCGTCACGCCTTCTCGATCCATCCACTCCAGAAGCGGGATGGCGATTTTGCGCGAGAGGCCGAAGTACTCTTTGAAGTGGCCGACGTCGATCATGTCGCCGCGGCGCTCGCTGATGCGCTCGCGGGCGGCGGCGAGGGCGTCGCGATGGACGTAGATACCTTCCGCGAGGCGGACCAGCGCTCCCTGTTTGACGAGGAAGCCGATCACCCCTTCGATCACGCGCGCTTTCTGCGTCCGCTCGTTGATCAGCTCTGAAACGGGCGGCGGGGCGAGGCCGGCTTCGGCGAAGCGCGACTCGATCATGCGGGCCAGTTCGCCTTCCGCGCCGCCGAGGGTCTTCGAGCGGCCGGGGATGTCGAGCGCGTCGCCGGCGATGGCCACGATCTTTTCGCGCGCGAGATCCTGCAGGAGGAAGTTGATCATCGCGCCGTCGGCGTTGCGCGGAAGGAGCTTCTGCACGAACTCGCTCTTCGGGACGTTGAGCGCCATGCGGTTTTCTTCGAAGTAGGCGCGCAGAAACTCCATCGACTTGCGGCGAAAATCGATGAGGACGTCGTGATGGATCCAGCGACGTTCGCCGCTGTCGGCGAGGTGCGGTACGTTCTTGAGCTCCTTCGCCAGCGTCTCGATGCGGATGCCGGTGCGCGCCTGCACCTCGTGCATGGTGAGCCCGCGCAAGCCTTCCATCTTCGTCATCAGCGCGACGCGTTCGTGCAGCGTGCCCGAGGAGAGAGTGTCGAGCAGTTCGCCGCGCGTATTGCGGCTGAGTTTGGGCAGATGTGCGTTGACGATCACACCGCCACCGACGGTGAGTGCGGGCGAGTAGCGGCGGATGACGAAGCGGTCGCCGGCCACCGCAACCACGGGCGATTCGAGCCGGACCTGGATGTACGCGGAGGTCCCCGGCTTCATCTCCGCCGTCTGATCGACGAAACGGATGCTGCCGAGGAGCTCGGCGGAGAGGTGGTGGAAGCGGATGCGCGTCTGTTCCTTCAGCGGTTTCGCATCGGGCAGCAGATCGAGGCGAGCGGTGATCACTTGCGAGGTTCGCAGCGTGTTCGGCGTGACGAGTTGCTGGCCGCGATGAAGTTGTTCGAGATCGATATCCGGCAGATTGACGGACGTGCGTTCGCCCGCCGAGGCGAAATCGCGCGCTTCGCTGTGAACCTGAATGTTGCGTGCGCGGCTGCGCTTGCCGCCGGGGAGGACTTCGATATCGGTGTCGATGTTCAGACGGCCCGCGTAGGTCGTGCCGGTGATCACCGAGCCGAATCCCTTCATCGTGAAAACGCGGTCGATCGGCAGGCGGAACACGCGCGTGGCGGCATCGCGGTCTTCGACTTCGGCGACCGAGGCGATGAGCGCGCGGCGGAGGTCATCGAGGCCTGCGCCAGTGACGCTGCTGACCGGGACAATCGGTTTGCCGGCGAGGAAACTGCCCGCCACGAGCTCTTCGATTTCGAGGCGGACCAGGTCGATGATGTCGTCGTCGACCAGGTCGCGCTTCGTGATCGCTACGACGCCGGTCTTGATGTCGAGCAGGCGGCAGATGGCGAAGTGCTCGCGGGTCTGCGGCTTGATCGATTCGTCGGCGGCCACGACGAGCAGCGCGCTGTCGATGCCGCCGACGCCGGCCAGCATGTTCTTGACGAAGCGTTCGTGGCCGGGGACGTCGATGAAGCCGATCTGGTAGCTGTCGGTGAACCAGCTGGCAAAGCCGAGGTCGATGGTAATCCCGCGCTTTTTCTCCTCGGGGAGCCGATCGGTGTCGATACCGGTCAGGGCGCGGACGAGCGCGGTCTTGCCGTGATCAATGTGGCCCGCCGTTCCGACGACGCGTTTTTTGCGGGGCATAGGCGCGCGAGTGTACCCGAGCGCAGGACTCGGCACCGGATCGGCATACTCGTTCAGCGATACCGAAACCTGCAGGAGAGTTCGTACGTAGAATTGACCGAACGGTCGTTCTGTAGTAGCCTTACAGCCGTTCCGAAAATGTTGGTTATCTCTCAGCAGTTCAGCAGGTTGTCACGTTGTTGTTACGTGGTGAAAAGTTTCACAAGGTCGTGCGATAATCCACCGCGTCGTTGAAAAGTTAAACCTTTACTGGATGACGTGGGGGCGGATTAGCTTTCTGAAATACAGCCCGCCTCCAGTTTTACCGCTTGAATTCTTCTTTGAATCTTACCGATCCCAGCAACTCTCGCCACCCGAGCGTTCGCACCCACTCAATCCAGTAGATTTCGCCGGCCCCGCCAAAAGCGGGGCCGGCTTTTTTGTAACCGGTTACGTAACGAGCTCGGCCAGCGCCTGTTCGACCAGCATCCGGGCATCGGCGTTCACGGTCAGCCAGCGGATGGCGTTCGTGGTCGCGTCCGCGGCAGCGAGCAGGCGATCGCGATCGATCGACAGCGGAACGCGTCCAGCCACCGCGTCGCAGAGGACCTGGCCGAGGAGCGCGACGGCATCGCTGCAATCGTCCTGCGCCGCCACGAGCGCGGCGATGCCGAGGAGTGCGGCGGTGTCGCGATCGTCGGAGAAGCGCGTCAGGCTCGCCACGATCGATGCCGCGAGCGCGTCATTCGTTTCCACTTCGCCGCCGATGAAGACCGGCTGACAGCGTGAACGGATCGTCGGCAGCAGCAGGTCAGGCGAACGCGTCAGCAGGATGAAGGTCGTATCGCCGGCCGGCTCTTCGAGCGTCTTGAGCAGCGAGTTGGAGCCGCCGACGCTGAGCGCATGCGCGGGGTCGATGATGAAGACTTTGTTGCGGCCTTCGTACGGACGGAGCGTGGCTGCGGCCACCATCTCGCGGATCTGCTCGACGCTGATCATCTTCCGCTCGGCGGTCACTTCGATGAAGTGAACGTCGGGATGCATGCGCTGCTCGATACGCCGGCAAGCAGTACAGTCGTCGCCTTCTGTTCCGTTGAGGCAGTTGAGCGTTTTGGCGATGCGGAGCGCGACTTCGCGCAGCGTCGCTGCATTCGGCCCGTAGCAGAGGATGGCGTGATGCAGCTCGCCGCGCTGCGCGGTCTGCAGCAGCAGTTCCGCGGTCGCGCTCATCGCAGCAACTCCGTTCGTTTCTGAACTTCGGCTACGACGCGCGCGAAGACGTCATCGACTTCGCCATCGCCGTCGATCACTACAAAGCGCTCCGGCTCGGCGACCGCGAGCGCTCGGTATCCCTCACGAACGCGGCGATGGAACCGCAGCTCCTCCGCCTCGAAGCGTCCCTCGTCCTGCGCGGCGCCGGCGTTGCGGGAGCGTGCGCGCGTAAGTCCGATCTCTTCCGGCAGGTCGAAAAGCAGCGTGAGATCGGGCGTCAGTGAATCCGTTGCCCACGCGTTGAGCGTTCGCAACTGGTCGATGTTGATGAGGCGTCCGAAGCCCTGATAGGCGAGGGTCGAATCCGTGAAGCGATCGCAGAGAACGACGTTGCCGTGTGCAAGCGCCGGCTTGATTACTTCGATCACGTTCTGGCGCCGCGACGCCGCGAAAAGGAAAAGCTCCGCGATTGGATCGAGGTGCGAGCTGCTGTCGAGCAGGATGGCGCGGATGCGGTCGGCCAGGGGCGTTCCGCCCGGCTCCTTCGTGATGACCGCGTCCGGAAGGCGCTCCGCCAAACGGCGCAGTTGCGTCGATTTGCCGGAGCCCTCGATGCCTTCGAATGTGATGAACAAGCGCGCCGGAGTTTATCGCGCTAATTTTTCCCCATCACCGCCAGGCGGCGCTGCGCGAGTTCCCACACCGAGGCGCCGTCGTTCTCCTTCTTGTCGACGCGCTTGTAGGCCGCGAGGGCGGCTTCGCGGACGCCGTAGTTCTCGGCCATGCGTCCGAGGACGTACCAGTCGCTGCTGTCGGGCTGATCGCGGCGGCTCTTGTCGAGCGTGCGCAGGAGCGCGTCGCGCGCTTCGATGTTCTTGCCGGTTTCGGCGTACAGCGTGGCCAGCGTGTGCAGTGCGGCCGCCGAAGTCTGCGACTCCTCGGCGGTGGCACGCCGCGCGTTTTCCATCGCATGCGTGACGTTGCCGGCGAACAGCTCGAACCATGCGGCGTTGTTGTAATCGTTCTGCGTCGGCGACAACTCGTCGACGAGCTGCTCGGCGTATTTCGCAGCGGTGGCGTAGTCGTGCGCTTTGGCGGCATTCGACGACAGCGCACGCAGCGCCTCGTCATCCTTCGGCTTCTTCGCGAGCCGCTTCTTGGCCAGTTCCTCGGCTTCCGCGGTCCGTCCGCTCAGCGAGAGCGCGAAGACGTGCATGCGGAAGGAGCTGTCGGAATCGGGAAATGCGACAGTGAGCCGCTCGGCGATCGGGACGACGCTCTTCCAATCCTTGCGGTCGGTGTACGCGGCTCCGAGGGCGACGTCGATCCACGTCTTCGTGTGATCGTTGGCCTTTTCGCGCTGTGCGATGAGAATCGGCAGGCCGCGCTCTTCGCCCTTTCGCAACATCAGCGACGCCGCAGCGATACGGATCTCGTCCGCGTTCGCGGCGGCGTTGTCTTTCGGCCACAGCGCGGCGAATGGCAGACCGCGCAGCGGATCGTCGCCGCCGCCCGCCTGCACGTCCTCGCGTACCCAGTTCAGCCACGTCCGCGCCGATTCGAGATCGCCTGCATCGGCCAACGTCAGCACCGCAGCGCCGATGGTCTCGACCGTCGACGTCGCCGCGCGGATGACGTACTGCCCGTTCTGCTTGATGACGAAAAGCGCCGGCATGTTGATGCCGTTTTCGCTGCGGATCCGCACGCGGTAGCCGCTTTTGTCATTGCCGTCGCTCTGCGCGCGCATCGTCGCGAACGAGAGATCGCCGATCACCGCCGCAGGCATGGTGGTGCCGGTGGTGAGTCCGCGCATTGCGTTGAGCGGATCGTCCTCTTCATCATCGGAGGCCGGCTTGAGGTCGAACGCGAAGAGCTTCTTGAGGGCCGGCGTGTCGTCGCGGACCATGGCCAGGATCATCTTCTGGACGACCGAGCGCGGGTCCTTCTCGTCCAGCGGCAGCTCTTCGATCCGTTTCGTTTTGCGCAGCGCCTCGATAAACGGGCGTGCAGTCGAGGCGTTTGGTGCGCCTTGCGTGGAGAGCTCGTACATCTCCGTCGCCTGCGGATAGAGTCGCAGGTTCAGCAACATCTGGCCGATGGTCTGCGCGTACTGACGGCGCGTGTTCGCGTCGAACGCGCCCAGCTCGCGCACCGCGGCGGCGGAACCGTCCGTGGCGGCGACGGCAGTGATCCGGCCGGTCTCGCGGAGCTGCGCATCCTGAATCGTTTTGGCGAGATCTTTCATATCGCCGAAGCGATTGGCGTGCGCCAGCGCGGTCATCAGATCGCCGTCGAACTGCTTCGCTTCTTTCTCGCCGATTTCTTTGCCGACCGCGCGAAACTCGGCGATGGCCTCGTCGAGTTTGGCGCCCGGCCCGTACTCCGTGCCGTCGGTTCCGTAGGTCAGCAGTTTGCCGAGCGCGCCGCGGTATTCGGCGTTCTTCGGATCGAGCTCCTTCGTCTTGCGCAGCGCGGCGAGAGCGCCGTCGATGTCGCAGCCTTTGCGAAGGAGACGTCCGAGGAGGTCGTATTCGAGGATGCCGGCCAGCGCGAACTGCGCACGCGCATTCGACGGCTCCAGCGCGACGGCGCGGTGGATCTCGTCGCGAGCGGCATCGCCGAGGCCTCCGACGAGTAGCGCGCGGGCGATCTCGATGTGGTGCTGCGCTTCCTTCGGATGCAGTGTGGCGAGTTTGCGGAACTCGCCCAACGCCGCGGTGACGTCGCCGGCGTTGAGCTTGGCCTGACCGATGAGATCGAATCCGATGATGGTCGGCTTTGCGTCGAAGACCTTCTTCATCGCCGCGCGCGTCTCTTCGAAATCGGCCGCGGTGATGCGCCGCGGACCGCTGTCGAAGCGCAGCAGCGCGATGACGGTGCCGTCCGGTTGCGACGTGAACTCTTTCGACAGCGTCGTCGTACCGAGTTTCGTGGTCTCGTTCGGCGGCAGCGTGCGCACGGCGTAGCCGGGAGGAGGCACGATGCGATACGTCCATTCGCGCAGTCCGGCCGCGGGGAAGACAAATTCGCCGACGCGCTTCTTGCGCGACTCCTCGGCATGATCATCGCCGTAGTTGCGGATCGGGTACGGCAGCCAGTTCAGCAGGTTGGCGGGATGGAGAGCGACGGCCGCGTCGCCATCGCGGGCGATGCCGGTCTCCGCCTCCGACGCTTCGATCGTGACACGGAACGGCTTGGTCAGATCGTGCGGATCGGTGGCCTCGACCTTCTCCAGCTTCTTGGCCGAGTAGTACGACTTGACGTAGGTCTCGATCTGTTCGCGATACTTGGTGCGGTCGCTCTCGGCGTAGTAGTGCCGCTGAAACGAATCCTCCGAACCGGTCACGGTCTCGCTGATTTCGGTGACGTGCGCCTTGCCATCCTCGGGGAGCGTGTAGATGCGCGTCTCTGCGTACTTGTTGGCAGTCGATGGCGTCTCAGGCGTCTTCGTCAGACTCGTCGTATCGCCGGCGGCGATGAGCGCGAGGCGTCCCTGGTCCTGCGACGGCAGATCGCCGGCGTGCGCGAAGTCGTCGGTCGGATCGACCCACACGGCCGGATCCTTCGCCGTTGCATCGACGCGGACGATGGCGTGGTTGAAGCGCCCCATTCCCGGCAGTTCCTGATGAACGTCGAAGTCGACGCCGGCTCGCAGCAGCGCCACGTGCGCGGCGATGCCCGACTCGCGCAGCATGGCCACGAGCAGCGTCGCCTTGTCTTTGCAATCGCCGTATTTGTTGCCGAGAACCGTGTGCGGCGGGCGAGGGACGATCGATGACTCGCCGACTTCGACGCCGGCGTAGCGAACGTTCTTTTCGACCGCTGCCAGCGAACGGGCGATGATCTCGCGCCGATCGGTGGCGTTGTCGACGGCGTCGTGTACGAATTTCTTGAGGTCGTTGCCGGCGATCTGTTTGTCGACGATCTCGCTGTAACGAGTGGCCAGGTTGCGCCACGACGAGCCGGTCGAGAAGGCGATGTACGGCAGCGGAACGACGTCGAACGGCAGGAAGGCTTCGAAGTCTTTGCGTCCTTCGATGCGGCCGCTTTCGAACGTCATGATGCGGCGTCCGTTCTTCTCCTCGGTCTTCGCCTGCAGATCCGTTTTGTTGACGAGTTTCGGCTCGAGCGAGGCAGGACCTTCGATGATCATCCGCGAGCGTTGCGTCGGAGCGTAACCGCCGAAGAGGAACATGTCGGACGCGCCCGCGTCGCCGATCGGATTGTTGCCGTTGAAGTCGATGACGTATTCGATGACGGAGCCGACCGCGACGCCAGGCAGCGGCGCGCGAAGCACGCGGTTGTCGCTGAAGATGTCGAGATCCTCGCGCGCCGGCGCCTCCATGATCGCCTTCGCGTCGAGCGTGTGAACCGTTCCGTCTTTCGAGACGACGCGCGCCTGCACCGTCGGCCGGTCGTTGTACCAGGGCGCCCACGGCACTTCGATCGTTCCCAGCCCATCGACCGCGGAGTCATCGACGATCCGGAACATGTGCCGCTGCGTCGTGTGCGACTTGCCGTCGGCCTCGAACGAGTAGTGAGCCTCGTCGAGCAGCACGACGAATCCCGCATCGCTCGGAACCTTCTCCGCCGCCGCGATCAACTCTTTCGGATCGGAAGAAAACGGCGCCGCGTCCCATGGATCGGACGCGAAAAGTACGCTGCCGCAAAGGCTGACCACCGCCGCGAAAACGGCGACACGAAGGCGAAGTGCGAAGTGCATGGAGTCTCCGAACGAAAAATTATTAGGACCGGCCGGCGATGGTAGCACGCGCTACTTTGGCCGCGGCGCTTTGTAAATCGTCAGGAACCCCGCGCGGTCGGTGACGATGAGTTGGTTGTGGTCGTAGGCGACGGCGTAGGCGGCGATGCCGTAGAGCGACATGGCGCTCACCCGGCGCTCGGAGCCGGAGAAGCTGCTGCCGCCGCTGCAGCGCCGTTCGGCGAAGACGAGCAGGTCGGGCGAGACCATCGCCGCGATCTGCGCGCCGCTGCCCTCGGGGAGGCAGATCGTTTCGCTGCTGGTCAGGTCGCCGAAGTTGATGGCCATGCGCATCTTGCCGTTCGTCTCCGACGTCATCTTCGCGGCCAGCTTGGTCGTCGCCGACAGCGGCTTCTGGAAGAGCTGGTCGCGGCTGAGCGCGACGAGCGCCTGATCGTTCGCGCCGAAAAGCGCAGCCTCGATCACCTTGTCGGTCTGCAACGGTTCGCGCGCGGCCTCGGCGAAGTTGGTGGTGTCGAAGAGCGCCACCGAGGTGGCCTTGGCGTTGCCGAAATCCTCGGGCGCGATGACTGCCAGCAGCGAGCCGTTCGCAGTCGGCGCGATCGCCATCGGATCGTCGATGCTGATCGTGCGCAGCTCTTTCTCGCCGTTGATGTCGAAGACGTGAACGTGGCGCCCGAGGAGGTAGAGGTAACGTCCCTTCGGATCGGGAACGGCGTCGCGGATCGCTTCGCCTTCCATGGTGATCTCGCGCAGGACGGCGAGATCAGGGATGGACATGATGGTCGCGCTCTCGTCGCTGCCGTTGGCGATGTAGAGGCGCGTGCCGGCGCGATTGGTGCGCATCGTGACCAGCTCTTTGGTCGACGCGATCTCGGCGGAGTCGAGAACGAGTTTGTTCTTGATGCTGCCAGTTTTCGGATCGATCGCCACGACCGCCTGTGGCTTCGCGAGCCCGACGTAGATGGTGCCGTCGGCGCCGACCGCGACACCGTGCGGATCGCCGGGAAGCTCCCAGCGCTTGATGATTTTCTGGTCGCGTGTAGCGACGGGAGTCAGCGGCTGTGCGCTCGCCGAGGCAGCGATCACTAAAAGCGAGATCGCGAACTTAGTCGTCGATCGAATACGAAAACTTCTCGATGACGGTGTTGGCGAGCAGCCGCTCGCAGATCTGCCGGAGCTGACGTTCGATCTCTTCCCGAGGCTGACCTGTGTCTGCAAGCGTGATGCGAAACAGCTTGCCGGCGCGCACATCTTCCACGCCTTCGAAGCCGAGCGTGCTGATCGAATGCTGAATCGCTTTCCCCTGCGGGTCGAGAACGGACGGCTTGAGCTCGACGATGACGGTAGCGTGCATGACTGCGAATTCTATGCGGTGCGCTGTCATCCTGAGCCGCCGAAGGACGGTCGAAGGACCCCCTTCATGCTTGCGTGATTGCCGCCGCCCCCGACCCCGGTTATCAGCTGGGGGTCCTTCGACCGTCCTCCGGCGTTCCGCGCTTCGCGCTCCAACGCCTTCGGCGGCTCAGGATGACAGTCGTTAACCAATGGCTGCCTTGCGCCGTATTAGGTCCGAGTTTCAACTTGGAGGTCATCATGGATGGTGCAGTTCTTCTGATTCCAATCATTTGCTCCCTCGGGTTTTTCACGATGGTCGTGCTCATCGTATGGGCGGGTGCAAACGCGAAAAACCGCCGTGCGGCGTTGCAGGCGGATGTGCAGACGCGTCTCATCGACAAATTCAGCAACGCGCCGGAGTTTGTCGACTTTCTCAACTCCGACACCGGCAAGCAGTTTCTGACCGGCATCGACAAGATGCCGCAGCTCATGGCGCGCGACCGCATCGTCGGCGGCGTCTCGCGCGGCGTGATCATGATGCTGCTCGGCGCGGCCTTCATCGCCATCTGGATCGCCGACAGCAACATCGGCTTCATGTATCCAGGGTTCATCCTGATGGGACTCGGCATCGGCTTCTTCATCTCGACGCTGATCTCTCTGAAGATGTCCCAACGCTTCGGCCTCATCGGCGACGATGCGCCGAGCGCTCGCGAAGTCATCCGGCATACGAGTGAAAACTGAGACGTGAGGCAACCGTGCAACTGGAAGGTACCCTGATGCGCGCGATGCCGTTCGGTGCCGCCGTGAAAACGGCGGCGCCGCGGCGGCCCGAGAGACCGATGGATGAGCCAACATTCGAGGCGTTCTACCGGAAGACGGCCGGAGGTATCTGGTCGTACATCTATCGGATGACCGGCAACGCCTCGATGGCCGACGATCTGCTGCAGAAGACGTTCTTCAAGTTCTTGCGCAGCAATCCGACGATCGCGGATGAGGATCATCTTCGCCGCTACGTCTACAAGACCGCGACGAACCTGGTCTTCGATCACTTCCGCGAAACGAAGCGCGACCGCAATCGTCCGTACGACTGGATGCCCACCGAGGCGCGGCCGGACCGCGGCGATCTTCGCCACGATATGTCGCGCGTCTTCGCGGAGCTGAAGCCGCAGGAACGCGCGCTGCTTTGGCTTGCGCATGTGGAAGGAAACTCGCACGAGGAGATCGCCGAGGCCATCGGCGTGAAGTCGAAGAGCATCAAGGTCATGCTCTTCCGCGCCCGCAAACGCCTCGGCGAGATGCTGACCAAGAAAGGCCTGGCCCCGGAGGGGACGCGATGAATACCGATTGTGTCTTCGAGCCGAACGTAATCGACGCGGCGACGAACGATGCGTGGACTCAGTCGCTGCGCGCACACATCGCGTCGTGCGAGTCGTGCGCTGCCGCCGCCGAGGTGGCGCCATGGATGGACGCGTTCTCCGGAATCAACGAGCGCGAGCACATCCTCCCGGATCCCGCGGTGTTGTGGCTGAAAGCGCGCCTGCTGCAATCGAACGCCGCCGTGGAGCGCGCGTCGCTTCCGATCACGCGCCTGCAAATTGCCGCCTACTTGATCATCGCCGCCTGCTGGGCCGCGCTGCTGACATGGAAGTCCGCCGCCCTGCAAGTCTGGATCAACCGCTTTTCCCCCACCCACGTAATCCTCGGCGCCACCGGCCCAGACGCAACGGCATCGCTGTCGCTGACCGTCCTCTTCGCGGTGATCGTGTTGTCGTCAGCCACCGTCGGCGTCGCGATGCATACGATTCTGGCTGAGGAGTAAGGGCAGACGGACAAGCATCATCAGGAGCGTCGGTAACGAATAGATAAACGCGGCGGTCGCGACGATCCATTTGATCGATGACACCGTGAACACGACCGGCGCGATGGAGTAGTTTCCACCGATCTCCGCCAACATGCCAAGGTTTTCGAACACGTCCATGAGTCCGGCCACGAACATCGCCCATCCCAGGACTGCGCCGGCGCGGGCGAGCCAGCCGCTCCAGACAATTGTTCCGAAGAAGCAGGTCAGCGCCAGCGTCGCCGTGTAGAGCGCGATAAATGCGTAGTCGAAGCGGATGTCTTCGCGAGCGAGATCGAGAAGGTTGTGGTCACGCCATGAATCGACGATCTTCGAGGCTCTGCCGCTGTTCGGCGCCAGTTCGAGCGCGCCGATCTTGTAGCCGCCGGTAGTCTTCAAAGGCGCGCCGTGCGATCCGAGCACGATCGTCATCGCGATCGTGCCCGCGAGTAGAACGAGAAAAACGAGTAGGAGCGCTTTGCGCGGAATCACTTTTTCACCCCGGCCTCGCTTTGAATTGCTTCTTGTTGTACGGAATCCGGCTTCGCTGCGGGCAGCTGCATGTCTTTGGGAGCGAGTTGTTTGGCGATGGCTTTCACGAAGCCGACGTTCCGTTCGACATACGGGCGGATCGCGGGACTAAGACCTGGCGGGACGTCGGATCCGATCTGGAGGTCGATGGCGTTGCGCGTCCTCTGCGCGAGAAGCCAGCCGAGCGGCATGACGATGCCGTGTTCCTGCTGCGTCAATAGAAATTCGAACTGGTTTGCCGGGAGCACTAGAGCCTGCGCTTCGGCATAGGCGAGCGTTCCCCGAGCGCCTCGGGTATTCAGCAGCGCCCGCAGAGGTGAAAGCACCTCGTTCATGAAGTTCGTGCCTTTCGGAAGCGGAACGGCACTTCCATCCGCCTTCACTTCCTGGTAGCGGATGAGGATGAGATTGAACGTTACCTCGGGATGCAGCGGCTTCAGCTTGCGAAGCACGTCGGCCGCCGTTTGTCCGCCGGAGTTCTCGAAGTACCCACCGTCGACGACGTGATCGATCAGACCGGGATTCAGGATGGACCCGGCCGGCGAGACGTATGTAAAGCGGGCGCTGTTGTGCGCGGCGGTGCTGAGACGCATGTCGCTGCCGATCTGGTTGAGGATGTCGTAGGAGTTCGGGATATCGCCGTGCGGGACCTGGTTCTGCGGCGCATTGCCATCGATGACGCAGTTGCTGGCGATGATGCGATTGCCGCGCTCGACGATGGTCCCGTTGAGGAAGAGCGACGGAATCAAGACGTTCGGCCGGCTCGCATACATCTTCATGAAACCGCCGGAGAAGAAATCGTCATCACTGCCGTTCGCGGTACGGATGTGCGTGCGCCAGCCGCGCTCCCATCCGGTCTCGATCGCCTTCGCGCGGTCGGGAATGAAGCCGACGGGAAGGAACCGCTGCACCAGATCGGCGTGGAGCAGCGACGCCAAGGTCGGAGCGAGGGAGTCGTACGACAGAACCTGCTGCGCGGCGAAGCGGAAGGTCTTCTGTCTGTCCGCAGTGTTCATCGTGTTGCAATCGCTGACCGCCATCGCACGGTCGGTATCTGCCACAAGCGCTGTGAATACGGTTGCGCCGACCGAGCCGCCGGAGACGCTGCTGATCGCAAACACGTGGTCAGCAAATGGCGGCGCCGCGTCCTGAAGCGCCGTCAGGACCGCAGCGGTCCAGTACGCGGCGCGAATACCTCCGCCCTCCGTTGCAACGACATAAACCTGTGGCGTCGCGGCTTCACCCGGGTATTTCGCGCGGAATGTCTTCAGCCATTCGTCAAATGTCTTGTCGACTGCCATCCGCGCAGCTGGAGCGCCGCCGCCCGCTTCGACTGGCAGTTTTCTGACTGCGTGATTGTCATTGAAACAGCTGAAGACAACGGCCAGCAGAAAGAGTGTGGCGAACAGCGGAACGCGATACATGTCCGCCCAGTAGACGATCCAGCTCCCGATGCCAATCCAGAGCGCAGCGGACAACATCAGCATCGACGGCGAGGGGAACAGCACCCCGGCGGTGAGAGGAGAGAGAGCTGTCCAGACGACGAAGAGGAGCGCAAGCACGAGCGTGGATCGGAGAATCCATTTCGTGGAGAGTGCCAGAGCGCTGTGGCTCGAGACGCGCGGGGAAGCTCCGACCCTCGCGCGCCGCATCACGACGAAAACGATGAACAGGATCATGAGCACCAGAAGGATGGCGATCGTTACGGTGATCACCATCATGGTGTAGTCCCATCCGCCCGAGTAGTCGAGGTAGGCCGCTCGAAGCAGCGCGCCAATGGCGATAAAAAACGCGGCGAGTCCGAGGATGCGCGGCGTCCATTTGTGCATGGTTGGATGCGCCTCGGCCATTTCCTCGGTCGTTTGGGCGGTCCGAGGTGTCTCGTCGGTCGCCTCCATCGCAGCCGCGCACTGCGGAAAGTCGATGCGCAGTAACTGCCGCGACCAGTACCACGACTGCAGTGCGAGGACCGTCACCCACAGGATGAACCAGAGCACCGCTCCCCAGTGCGGACACACCTTGTCAAATTCGACAACGGCCCGGATCGAGTCCTGACCTTGATCGGACCAGATCAACGCCCATAAAAGAAGAGCAAGCGGGATGACGACAAAACGGAGTGGTCTCAGTAGAACAAACGGTTCGCGCACCGAGTGCCAGATCTTCTGCAGCCAACGCATGAAGGCCATACCGAATCTCCTCGAATTGATTGACGGACGCAATTAGGAGATGCGCAAGCTGGCAGTTTCCCTACCTCAGCGGGTGGCCCACAGCAGGATCCGTTTGAACGTGTAGAAGTACGGACGCGAGTCGCCGAGGGCGGCGACGAGGCGGTTGGTGTACTCGGTGAGGAACTCGGCATAGCGGTCGGACGGCAGCGCTTCGCGGTACGGCGTGAGCGTCGAGCCTTTCGTCCATTCGACGACGTCGGCTGTCGATGGGAGGACATGGCCGTAGACCTGGAGGCGGACGTGTTGTCGGGCGAAGCCGAGGTGGTGAAGGAGGGTGGCGTAGGACTCCGGCGGCAGGACGTTGACGGTGCGCGGTTCGATTCCGAACGACGTCGCAACCTCGGCGGCGATGCGGTGCGAGGGGTGGTCGTGATTCGCCGGCATCTGGAACGCGAGTTGTCCGTTTGGCGCGAGGAGCGACACAAGGCGCGCGAAGAGTTGCTTGTGACCGGCGATCCAATGCAATGCGGCGTTGGAGAAGACGAGGTCAAATGGGCGATCCGTCGTGAATGAGGCGATGTCGCCGAGTTGAAAGTGCAGCGTGTTCGTCGGCGATGCCTTTTGCAGCATCGACTCCGAGCTGTCCAGACCGAGTGTTTCGGACGCGCCTAACTGCTCGTGCAGTTCGCGCGTCAGATCGCCGGTGCCGCAGCCGAGGTCGATGATGCGCATGCTTGGGCGCGGCTCGATGAGCGCGGCGAGATCGCGGAACGGTTGCGCGCGCTCGGTCTTGAAGCGCTCGTATTGATCGACGTCCCAACTCAACGCAGGTGATCCCAGTTCATGATCGCGTTCGTTACCAGCGCGTAGCTGCCTTGCGTGTTCTGGCGCCACATCGGATTGTTGGCGAACAGGAGGATGTGGCCTTTGCCGCGCGGCGAGTCGATGACCACCGGCTTGCCGGCGATTTCGTCGCCCGCTTCGAGCATGCCGGAGAGGAGGAGCTTGTCGGCTTCTTTCGCAAACGACACGATGACGCGCGGACGGTCTTCGACGCGCGGCAATGCGTAGTCGGAGTTCCACGGCGCATCTTCCGGAGTCTGGAATCCTTCTTCGCCCGGCGCGGCCTTTGGTCGCTCGGGCAGCGGAACGAAGGGGCGGCCTTGCGCTACGTCGGGATCGTTCTTCCCACCGCGTCCGCTGGGACGCGACTCGGGCGCGGGCGGCGGCGTGAGGCCGACCTGGAAGATCGGCGCGCCGGCGTAATAGATCGGGAGCGTGTCGTCGTAGCCGGCGGCGATCGGACTCTTCTTGTCGGTCACGGTCGCGAGCAGGATCGTGCCGGGCGCGCGCAGCTTCTGCGGCTCGATGACGCGAACCCAGCGCGCCAGTCCGTACTGCACGGCCCAAATCGAAGTGTCGCGCGCGGTGATGAGCAGGCCGCCGTCTTCGACGAAGCGCGTGAGGCTGTCCACTCCGGTCATGCCGAGGCCGGGACGCATGTCGTCGGTCTCGTCGATCCCTCCTAAATTCGGAGTGATGGCCGTCTTGCGCCACGGGAGCGGCGGGCCGGGAGGAAGTCCGTTAACGATTTCGGCGGACGAGTTGCTGCCTCCGGTCGGCGCGAAGAGGATGACGTCGAATTTCTCGCGGAGGTTCGGCGTGCGCGAGACTTCCTGCGTCGAGATGTAGCTGTACGGAATCCCGAGCGACTCGAGGGCGAGACGGAACCATCCCTCGTCCTGCGTGCGCAGCCACGTGTGAAGGATGGCGATGCGCGGGAGGTGGATCTCGTGCGTTTTCGTCGCCGGCGCAGCGGATGCGGCGACGATCGTGCCGGCGGCGTACTTTTTCGTGTCGACCGTGAACGGCTCGTCAGCGATGACACGGCGGATATTGCGATCGCTCCAGATGAGGCGCGGCAGCGACGTATCGGCGTTGTTCTCGATGATGTTCGATGACGCCGCTGCCGGCGCGCCGCTCCATGCGTGCATCGGCACCTTCAGCACATCCGGATTCGCGACGCGTTTGAAGTCGACATTCTTCAGATAGCCGAGCGTCCAGCCGGTGTCGTCGTACACCTTCTCGTCGCTGCGGACGTACTGCACGTCCAGCATCGCGTCCGCCAGACGCGAGTACGGCTGGTCCATGCGGATGATGAAGCTGCCCTTGGCGAAATCGGTTTTGTCTTTCTTCGCCGATGGCGGCCAGTCGACGGCGACGCTGAACGGCGCGTCGGACTGCTGCACTTCAATCCCGTGCGTGCGGAGCAGCGACATCAGATCGGTGAGTTGCCCCTGACGTTTCTGCGCGCCGTCGAATACCCACGCCGAGGGACCTTCGTTCGCCGCTTTCGCGATCGAGCGTTTGCCGAGGAGGTAGAACTGCTCGAGGAAATGCTGGCGGCGCTCGGCGAAGTCGGAGAGCGCGAGCAGGATGCCGCTCTGCTGATAATTAATGTTGTTGCGCAGCGACCACTTCACCGCCGGCAGCGGCGGATTCGGACGGAACCAGGCGCGATCGCTCTGGCCGCGCACGACGCGGTCGGCCGTCATCGGAAAGCGGTTGCCGAACGTCTCGTAGAAACGGCCGATGGCGTTGTGGCCCTGCCCGGCCCACATCATGTAATTCGGCGCCCAGCCGTCGTAAAAACCATACGTCCAGACGCCGGGGAGGCCGCGCTTGGTCAGCTCCTGAACTTCGTGCCACGCCATGCGTTGCCATTCGTCGACCACCAACGGGTCGATCGATGGGTTGTACGGGCCGGTGCCGGTGGAGATGTACATGAAGGGCACCGACTCGTGCAGGTCATGAAGAACCTGCGGATGAAAATCGAAGAACGTATGCAGCACGTTGCGGCTCAGGGCTAGCGCGAGACCGAGGTTGTCGCGATTGTTGTCGTGGGCGACGTAGTGGCCCCAGTAAACGAGCGGCGGAACGGGGCGATTCGGATTGGCGTCGCGCCAGCGGGAGAGATCGAGCTGGCGATCGCGTCCATCGACTTCGACGACCGGCGTGATGAGCACGATGGCGTTGTCGCGGATCTTGCGAACCAGCGGCGACTCCTCGACCGCCAGTCGATACGCAAGCTCCATCAGCATTTCGGGGCTGCCGGTTTCCGGCGAATGGATCGAGCCGGTGATGTAGTAAATCGGCTTGCCCTCCGCGACTAATTTCGATGCATCGGCATCCGTCAGCGTTCGGGGATCGGCGAGCCGTTTGGTGATGTCGCGATAACGATCGAGATGGGCGATCGACTCGTCGGCGCCGATCGCGACGGCGATCATCTCGCGCCCTTCCTCGCTCTTGCCGATCGAGAAAACTTTCACCCGAGGCGACGCCGCTTCGAGAGCGCGCATGTAGCGATTCACATCCTCGGAGTACGTCAGATGCCCCTCCGCACCCGCGATGTAGCCGAAGAACTTCAGCGGCGTCGGAACCTTCGCGGACGCCGGCAGGTGATCGACCATCTCGGTGATGAACTGCGCGCCGGTGGTGAACTGCTTGATCTGCCGCGTGTAATCGGCGTCGTTCTGTTGTTGTGCGAGGGCAGTCGTGGCGAGAAGGGTGAGAAGCGCGAAACGTTTCAATCAATCTCCTAACGTTGGTCGCTCATCAATATCCCATTGCGCACGATGTCCGACAGCTCTTTGATGACGTGCGCGGCGTCTTTGCCGAACGGTTGCGGGACGTTGAAGAGGATCTCGATGGTGAAGTAGTTGAAGAAAACGCGGGCGGTGATGAGCAACGCGTCAATCGCGGACACCGAGGGGCGAAGACGTTGCCGCATCGCGCCGAGCGCTTCTTCGCCGACGAAGGCGCCATAACGTTTGCCGAGCTCGCTGTAGAACTTGCGGATGTGCGTCCCTTCGAATTCGATGACGTCGACGAAGATCAGGGAAAAGTACGGCTTGAACTCGCGGATCGACTCGCGCGCCGCCAGGCCGAGCTGTTCGATGTTGTCGGGGAACGTTCCGATCGAAAGCGCTCGGGTGAACGGATAACGGCGCGTCTCGGTGATCCGCCAGAACTCGTCGAGCAGCGAGCGGAAGATCGACTCTTTATCGGGGAAGTGGTGATAGACGTTGCCGGTCGAAACATGAGCGCTTTCAGCGATATCGCGCACCGTGGTGGCGCGATATCCCTGATGCGAGAACAATTGCAGCGCGGCGTCGAGCACCTGCCGCTGGCTGCGCTCCGACTTCTCCTCTCTCTGCATGACCTTGCCTTCGCGATGATATGCGGTCCCGGAACAGCGTGCCATTTACGCGATGTTCTAAGATCCGCTCATGTCGATTAGAGCGCGCATCGACGCGCTTTTCCCCCGGCTCGCTTCGGAACAGCAATTTCCGACGCAAGGCCAGACGATCTTCGTTGACCTGGAGCGTCAGGAAGTGCGCCGCGCCTGGATTCCGCATCGCGTCGTGACCCAACTCCTTGGCGGGCGCGGCGTGAACATGTTCCTGCTGCACAACCTGCTCGATGAGGCGCTGGAGCCGATCCATCCCGAGGTGCCGCTGATTTTCGGAACGGGGATTTTGACGTCCATGGTGCCGTCGGCATCGCGCGGCAACGTCACTTCATGGTCGCCGGAATCGCGCGTGTTGATGGACTCAAACGCCGGCGACTACTTCCCGTCGTTCATGAAGCTGAATGGCATCGATCACCTCGTGCTCTACGGCAAAGCTCCGAAGTGGACGCTGCTGCATTTCGAAGGCGATCAGCCGAAGTTTGTCGATGCCGCGCCGTTCATGGGCCTCGACAACATCGATCTTCGCGCCAAGATCGCAAACGATTTCAGCGGAGTGGAGGGGAAGGACTACGGCCTCGCCGCGATCACGACCGCCGGCGAGAACCTCGTCCTCTGCTCCGGCATCATGGCCGGCCCGAAAGCGATCTACGCCCGCGGCGGTCCCGGCGCGAAGATGGGCGCGCTCAATCTCAAGGCCGTGCTCATTCAGGGCCGCAGCGCGGATCTGAGCACCGCTCGTCCACACAAACTCCGCAATCGCGACGTGGCCGTCAAGCTCCTCAACACCTCGGTCGTCAAGAACGCTCTGAAGAAACGCGGCACGCCGTTCCTCTACAAACCGTCGCGGATGCTCGGCGCGATGGGCACGAAGAACAATCAGGAGACGACCTGGACCGACAAGCTCGACGCCGAGAACATCGATCCGTACCGCCCCGGTATGGAGGGCTGCTTCGCCTGCCCGGTGAATTGCCGTCCGCTGAATGACATGTCGGTGCTTGGGGAGTCGGGAGTTGGGAGTCGGGAGTCGGAGACCCCAGCCGTCGATCACGTCGCTGCGACACCCGACACCCGACAGCCGACACCCATCCCCGACAAGTACGTGAAAGGCGACGGCCCCGAGTATGTGACGCTCGGCAAGTTCGGTCCGAACGTCGGGATCACTGAAGTCACGCAGGTGCTGCGCCTCAACAACATCTGCAACGACCTCGGACTCGACACCGCGTCGACCGGCTCGGCGATCTCCTGGGCGATGGAGCTGTATCAGCGCGGCATGATCACTCGCGAACAGACGCAGATCGATCTCGAATGGGGCAACTACGAGACGATCGAGCGGCTGCTTTTCATGACCGCGAAGCGCGAAGGCTTCGGCGACGTGATCGCCGATTCGTCGCAAGCCGTCGCCACCGGCAAGTACCCGCGCGAGTCGCTCGACTACCTGATGGCCGTGAAAGGTCTCACGCAAAGCGACCCGCACGATGCCCGCATCCTCAAAGCCTTTGCCCTCGGCCTGGCCGTGGCTACGCGCGGCATGGACCACCTCCGCAACCGCGTCACGCTCGAGATCAACGCCAAGATCAACGACTCCCCCGACTTCAAAGCGGAGCTGTACGGCGGCCCGGTGTCGGCCGAGCCGAACAGCTACGAAGGAAAAGAAACCGCCGTCCGCCGCTGCGAAAACATCTACGCGGTCGGCGATTCGGTCGGTATGTGCCGTTTCACCACGAAGCTCTTCAACTCGCCGTCGCTCCCCGGCTACGAAGAATTCGCCGACCAGGTCGCGAATGTGACCGGCATCGAGCTGACGAACGAAGCGATCGACCACATCGGCCTCAACGTGATGGGCGTCGAACGCCTCATCAACGCCAAACTCGGCATCACCCGCGCCGACGACACCCTCCCCAAACGCTGGTTCGAAGAAGCCATCGGCGTCGGCCCCTACAAAGGCGAAAAGATCGATCGTGGCGAGTTCGACAAGATGCTCTCCCGCTTTTACGCGATCTCGAATCTGACGGAGGAAGGCGTCCCGAAGCCGGAGTGGCGCGAGGAGTTAGAGGGAGTGCTGACCGCATAACTCCTGTCCGCGCTCTCCGCCCCCTCCGCGTCCTCCGCGTGAACCGTTCCCTGTAACGTACTTGAAGATGCTCCAAACAGAATCAAGAGTCACCGTCCGCCTCCCCGAGCCTCTGCGCGAGGGGCGCGGTGACGTCATCACGATGAACGCCACCTCCCTCGGCGACATCATCGCGGAGCTTGATCTCGCCGACGACCGCGATGAGTTGTTCAACTTCGCGGTGAATGGCGATCTCGTGTTGCATGGAGAGAAGGACGTCGCGCTGAAGTATGGCGATGAGGTCGAGATCGTCGTTGCGTTCGCCGGCGGGTGAGCTATCGCAGGCCGTCGGCGACGTAGAGATCGCCGAGCATTCGCAGTGCGTCGTAGGCGTAGGCGGTGCCGTCCGGCGTGATGCAGATCGGGGCGATTTTGTAGACGCCGGCGGGATCGGTCGGGGAGAACTGCTTCCAGGGCTCTCGCGCGCCGGTGGCGAGCGTCACGCGCGTCACTTGCGCGGGGAGTGCGGTGGGGCGGTGGACGAAGAGCGATGCGCCATCGGCGGACCAGGCGATCGGGATTTCGCCCGGCTCGATGGCGGGAACGATCGACGGCTCCGCGGCGGCGTCGATCGGATAGAGCGCGATGGTCTGCTGCTTCGTCATGCCGGCCGCGTAGTGACCGTCGGGCGACACTGCGAACGGACGATACGCATCGCCCCAGATGCCTTCGGGCGAGATCGGCTTCACCGATTCGTCGAGCGTGTCGATGACCATGAGTTGGTAGCCCTTCTTCGGCAGCGCGCCGGCGATGACGACGCGGCGTCCGTCGGGCAGCCAGGCAGCGCCGAGGTCGAATGCGCCGTCGGTTTTCAGCTCGCGCGCTTCGCCGCTGCCGGTGGGAACGACCACGAGTTTCGCGCCGCTGTGGCCGAGGACGTACTTACCGTCGGGAGAGATCGCGTCGCCGTAGCCGTCGGCGATGCGCACCGGTGTCGGCGCGTCGAGGCGGCGCAGGTACATCGCGCTCGCGGCGCCTCCGCCTTCGCGCGGTTCGTTGAAGAGAATCGTATGGCCGTCGTGCGAAAGGTCCGCGAGGATCGACCAATCGAGCCAGGAAAGATCGCGCTCGGCGGTCTCGCCCGGCGCCTGTACTTCCAGCGCCGCGCGCCACATTCCGTTCGACAGCAGCACGTGTCCCGCCGGCGCGATGTCGTAGAGCCGCATCGATCCGGTCAGACGATTGATGAGACGCGTTTCGCCGGTGTCGACGTTCACGCCGTAAAGCGCCGGCGGTGCGCCGCTGTCGGTGGCCGTAATCCAGATTTCCTTGCCGCCCGGCGCCCAGGAGAGGCCGGTCGCGCCGTGTCCCCAGCCGCGCGCGATCGAGACCGGCTTCGCTGTTTTCGGATCGAGCACGGCGACGTCGCTCTTGCCGCTGTACGTTTCGATGAATGCGATGCGGCCGTCGGAGGCGACGCGGATGTCGCGCAGCGCATGCGGCGTTTCGTATCGGACGCGGCCCAGCGGCGACTCGATGCGGAAGGTGCCGTTGCCGCCGACGATCGCGGTGAGGTTCGTGCCGTCGGGCGACCAGTCGGCCTGCAGCACCTGCTCGGCCACTTCGCGCGGCGTGCCGCCGGCGAGCGGGACGCGTGCGAGCGTGCCGAGGCCGGTCAGGCGATCGCGGCGGAGCAGGATGGCCAGCTCCGTCGATTTCGAAATCGCCAGGATGTCGGCATCCTTCACGCCGAGCGGCCGCGGCTCCGGGCTTTGCCGGTTCGCGACGAAGATCTCCGATGGATTGCCGTCCCACGCCGCGCTGTAGACGATCGAATCGCCGTCCGGTCCAAAGCGCGCCGAACGCACTTCGCCGCGCCGGAAGGTCATGCGATGAAACACGACTTCCGGTGGCGCTTCGGACTTCATGCGATCGGTGGCGAAATACCAGCCGCCCCACGCCGCGCCGGCGACGGCGACGAGGAAAAGCAGCGTGAGCAGAATCGGCGAAACGCGGCGCGGCATCGGCTGCGCCAGCGTCGCGGGCCTCGCAGTGGTGCGAACGGTCGACGGGATCGCCGACGTCACCGGACGGATTGCCGTCGCCGAGGTACGCCTGGGCACCTCGGGTTGGACGCGCATCGTCGCGGAATGCGCGGGATTCGGCACATTCGATAACGTGCCCGCCGTCGACATCGCCGACATCGTCTCGAGATTGAAGGCCAGATCGCGCGCCGATTGAAAACGCAGCTCGCGATCTTTCTCCAGGCAACGGCGCGTCAACCGCTCCAGCGCCGGCGGGATGTTCGGCAGCGAATCCGCGAGGTCGGGCGGATCTTCCTTGAGAATCGCGCTCAGCGTTTCAATTGACGAGCCGCGCTTAAACGCGCGCACGCCGGTCAGCATCTCGTAGAGGATTGCGCCGAACGCGAAGATGTCGGAGCGCGTATCGACGGTCTCGCCGCGCACCTGCTCGGGCGACATGTAGCCGACCGTGCCGAGGACCATGCCCGGCTCCGTGGCGGCCTGCTGGAAGATGCCGCCGTCGTCGGATTTCGAGCTCAGCTTGGCGATGCCGAAGTCGAGAATCTTGGCGCGGCCGTCGCGCGTGAGGAAGATGTTGTCCGGCTTCAGATCGCGATGAATGATCCCTTTCTCATGCGCCGCGGCCAGACCGTTCGCGACCTGCAGCGCGGCATCGACGGCGCGGCGAGGCGGCAGCGGACCGCGCGCCAGCCGCTCGCTCAGCGTCGCCCCTTCGAGCAGCTCGCTGACGATGTACGCCGTGCCTCCTTCGTTGCCGACGTCGTAAATCGTCAGCAGGTTGGGATGATTGAGCATCCCGGTCGCGCGCGCTTCCTGCTCGAAGCGTTGTACGCGTTCCTGATCGCTCAGCGTCAGCGCCGTCAGGATCTTGATCGCAACGTCGCGTCCGAGGCGTGTGTCCTTGGCGCGATAGACAGCACCCATGCCGCCTTCGCCGAGAAGGCTCACGATCCGATAGGGACCGAGCATGGCGTCAGGCGCGAGCATGAGTGTTTGTCGGTGTCGGTGTCGGGAGTCGGGAGTCGGGAGTCGGGAGTCGGGAGTCGGAAACATCGATGCTCGACCCCCGACCCCCGACTCCCGGGAATGGTATCAGCGGGGTCGCTGGTTAACGCCGAATAACTTCGTTCCATGACCCGACCCGCTCCCCTCCCGGATTCACGCCGGCGTACGCAGGGAGCAGTCCGCCCCAACTAGGAGAATCGATCCCATGTTCAAGCACTTCAGGGTGTACTGGCCGACGTGTGTCTTGTTGCTTCTCGCTTCCGTGGCCTCGGCCACGACCATCGTGTTACCGACCGACGATCAGCTCATTCGCAAGTCGCCGGTCATCGTTGAGGGCGTCGTCATCAGCTCCGCTCCCGTTCTTCGCGGCGCGGGCATCTGGACGGAGACGAAGCTCGCCGTCGATCGCACGTTGAAAGGCGATGCGGCGGGCGAGATCACCATCCGCGAAGTCGGCGGCCAGATCGACGACCGCATCACGAAAGTGTTCGGATCGCCGGTGTATCAGGCGGGCGAACGCGTCATGGCCTTTCTGACGCCGACGACCCGCGGCGACTACCAGACCATCGATCTGTTTGTCGGCAAGTTCAGCGAGGAGCGAGCGGCGAATGGCCGGCGTTTCCTCGTTCGCGACGACAACGCCGGCGATGTGCTGCTGCTCGACGCGTCGCTGCAGCCGATCGAGACGAAGAACGTTCAGCGCGACGCCACCGCATTCGAGTCGTATGTCACCGACCGCGTGGCCGGCCACGACGGCATGAAGGATTACGGCGTCGCCAATCCAGTTCTCGAGCGCGACGTCACCACCTCTTCGATCAACAATCGCGTCATCAGGCCGCAGTTCACGCTCATCCAGGAAGGGACCGTCTACCGCTGGAGCGCGTTCGACAACGGCGGAAACGCGAAGTGGTACAGCAACGGAACGCAGCCGGGCTACAGCGGCGGCGGCGTGAATGAGATCCAGACCGCGATGAACGCGTGGAACAGCTACGCCGCCGCGAAAATCAACTACACCTACTCCGGAACGACGACCACGACCGGCGGGCTTTCCGGCCCGAATGGGGTAAACGAAATTCTCTTCAATGATCCGAAGGGCGAGATCAGCGGCAGCTTCAATCCCTCCACTGGCGGCATCGTCGGAGAGGGTGGATTCAACGGGGTCTCGGGATCGATGAATTGGACCGGCCCCTTTACCGCGGACGCCACGCATACGTCGCAGACCTATCACGCCTTCATCATCACAGAAGGAAACCTCACGATTCAGGACGGTGTGTCGCCGAACGCCGGACTATCCAGCAACACGCTGGCGGAGATCGTTGCGCACGAGTTCGGCCACACGCTCGGCTTCGGCCACAGCACCGACAGCACGGCCCTGATGTACCCCTCGGTCACCGGCCTCGGGCCGTCGCTCCGCAGCGACGACCAAGTGGCCGCGCGCTGGCTCTATCCGAGCGGCGTCGCCGTGCCTCCTCCGCCGCCCGCCACGACGCCGGCCGCGCCGACGGGGCTGGTCGTAACGCCGTCCGGTTCGAATGCAAACCTGCAGTGGAACGACAACGCCACGAACGAGACCGGCTATCGCGTCTACCTCGCCAGCGGCAGTGGCGCGTTTTCTCGCCTGTCGCCCGATCTCGCTGCGGGCAGCCGCGCCGCGACGGTCTCCAGCCTCGCCGCCGGCACGTATCGCTTCTATGTGACCGCGTTCAACAGCGCCGGCGAGTCGGCACAATCGAACACGGCCAGCGCCACCATCGCAACGTCGGTGTCCGCGTCGTTCGTGGTCAGCCCCTCGGCCGGCGTGGCCGGCGTGACCGCGTTCATCTGCACCGATACCTCGACCGGCGCGACGTCGTGGTCGTGGAACTTCGGCGACGGCGGCACCTCGACGTTGCAGAATCCGGCGCACGTCTACAACGCGCCGGGGACGTACACGATCCAGCTCACCGCGAACGGACAGTCATTCGCGTCGCACGTCGTTTCCGTCAGCTCCGGCATTGCGTCCGACTTCACCTTCTCGCCGTCGAATCCGACGACGCAAACGAACATCAACTTCAGCGACCGCTCCTCCGGCAACATCACGTCGTGGTTCTGGAACTTCGGCGACGGCACGTCATCGACGTCACCGAGTCCCGTGAAGCGCTACACGAGCGGCGGCAACTACTCCGTCACGCTGACGGTTTCGACGTCCACCGGCCAGCAGTCGGCGATCTCGCACACGGTTTCGGTCACGACCGCGACACCCGCCGCCCCGCCGGTGTCGGCTGCGTTCGCGATTTCGCCATCGACGGCGGCTGTCCGCGCCAATGTCGCGTTCACGGACCAGTCCACCGGTTCGCCGACATCGTGGCAGTGGAGCTTCGGCGACGGCTCTACATCCAACGCACAAAATCCGACGCACGTCTACACGATCCAAGGTTCGTTCGGCGTGTCGCTGACGGTTTCGAACGCGACGTCGTCGTCGACCGCGTCGCACGTCGTGACCATCCTCCCGCCGACTGCCTACCGCTCGCTCGTTCCCGCGGCCGCGCAGACGAATGGAGTCGGCGGCTCGGTGTGGCGCACGGAGCTCACGCTCTTCAACGGCGGCACCGAGCCGGCCAGCGGCCAGTTCACATTCATCCCCGGCGGCGGCGCACCCGTCCTCACGCGCAGCCTCTTCCTCGGCGTCAATCAGTCGATCACCTACGCAAACGCTCTCAACGATCTCTTCGGCCTCTCCAACGGCGCCGGTGCGATTGCGATCGAAGCGTCGAGCGCGACCACGACGCCGGCCATCCGCATCACCAGCCGCACGTTCACCACCGGTTCGGTCGGAACGTATGGACAGTCGGTGCCGAACGTCAGCAGCGACGACCTCACATCGACGCTGCTGCTGACCGGCCTCGAATCCGACGCGAATTTCCGCACGAACATCGGCCTCGTCAACCGCACCGCGCTGCCGGTGAACGCGGGCCTGACGCTGTACGACGCGAACGGGAACGTCGTGGCGACGACCTCGGTGACTGTGCCGGAGAACAATTTCCAGCAGTCGTCCCTCGGCTCGTTTTTCCCGGCCGTGAACGGGCGCACCTTCGCGGCGCTCTCGATGCGCGTCGACTCCGCCACGCCGAACGCGGTCAGCGCCTACGGCTCCGTCATCGACAACCGCACGCAGGATCCCGTCTACGTTCAGGCCATCCCCGCGCCGAAAGGTTCCGAGCTGACCGTCCCCGCAATCGGCCGCGCGCCCGGCGTCAACGGTACGTTCTGGCGCAGCGACGTCACGCTCTTCAATCCCGGACTGACGACGATGAACGTGGCCTTGCGCTACCTCGCCGCCGGCCAGGACAACCGCGGCGCCGCATCGCACAACGTCACCATCGCGCCGTCGCGCACGGTCGTCATCGCCGACGTCGCGCAATCGCTCGGCATCTCCTCGGGCACCGGGGCGCTGCAGGTTTCGTGGACGACGGCCTCCGGCCCGATCGTGACCAGCCGCACGTACATCACCGCTGACAACGGCGGCACGTACGGCCAGTCGATCGATCCGGTCACGACGTTCGGCAACGACTCGTTCGTGCCCGGCCTCCGCTCGGATTCTTCGTTCCGCTCGAACGTCGGATTCGTCAACGGCGGCGACACGCAACTCACCGTGACGGCAACGCTTCTCTCCGACACCGGCGCCGTCCTCGGCACGACGCAGATCGGCCTCTCGCCACGGTCACAAGTCCAGTACGCCGCCGGCGCCCTCTTCCCCGCCGCCAACACCCCGCGCTTCGGAACGCTCACCCTCCTCGCGCACTGCGACGGCCCATCGAACCTCTTCGCCTACGGCTCGATCGTCGACAACGCATCAGGCGACCCGGTGTTCTTCGGAGGGAGATAGGTTTTCACCACAGAGGACACAGAGAGACTGCTCTCTGTGTTCTCTGTGTCTCTGTGGTTCAAATAGAATCGCGGTCATGGACCGCCGCAAATTCATTGGCGCATCCGCCGCACTGACCGCGATGTGGCGAACGCCGTCGCTTTTCGCTCAATCGGAAGGCGGCAAGCTGCCTCCCTCCATCGCCGCGCTGACGTCGATGCGTGATCAGGCCAAGCCGATCACGAACGATGAGCGCCGCGCGCGCATCGAGAAGGCGAAGCGGCTCATGGCCGAGCACAAGATCGGCGCGCTGATCCTCACCGGCGGAACCTCGCTGATGTATTTCGCCGGCATGCGCTGGGGCGGCGGCGAGCGGCTTTTCGCGTGCGTCATTCCGGTCAAGGGCGAGCCGTTCTTCGTCTGTCCTGCGTTCGAAGAGGATCGCGCCCGCGAACAGATCGCCGTCGGTCCGTTCGGACCCGATCACGCAGAAGTCCGTACCTGGAACGAGGATGAAAGTCCGTACGCGCTCGTCGCGCACGGCCTTAAGGATCGCGGCCTCGGCACCGCGACGATCGGCATCGAAGAGACGACGAAGCTGGTCTGGAGCGAAGGGATCGCATCCGCCGCGCCGCAATCGAAAGTCGTCCTCGGCACGGCCATCACGGCCGGCTGCCGCATGATCAAGGACGCGCACGAACTCTCGTTGATGCAGCTCGCGAACACTGCCACGCTCAAGGTCTACAACGCCGTCTATCAGGCGCTGCAGCCGGGCATGACGCAGCACGACGTCTCCGAGTTGATTTCACAGGCGTACAAGCGCATCGGGTTTTCGGGCGAAGCGAGTGTTCAGACCGGCCAGTGGACCGCGCTGCCGCATGGCTCATCGACTCCGCAGGTGATTCGCGAAGGCACCATCATCATGGTCGACGACGGCTGCACCGTCGAAGGCTACCAATCGGACATCACGCGCACGTTCGTCCTCGGCAAAGCGACCGACAAGATGAACAAGGTCTTCGATATCGTGAAACGCGCGCAGAGCGCTGCCTTGAACGCAGCGAAGCCTGGCGCGCCGCTCGAATCGATCGATGCCGCCGCGCGCGACGTCATCGTCGCCGGCGGCTACGGCCCCGGCTTCAAATACTTCTCGCACCGCCTCGGCCACGGCATCGGCATGGACGGTCACGAATGGCCGTACCTCGTGAAAAACAACATGTTCGGCTGGGCCAAATCTCTGCGCGCGCAGCCGGGCATGACCTTCAGTGACGAGCCGGGCATCTACATCCGCGGCGAATTCGGCGTCCGGCTCGAAGACGACATGTACATCACGCCCGACGGCGCGAAACTCTTCACCCCGCAGTCAGAATCGCTGGAGAAGCCGTTCTGAACGGTGTTCTTCGCAGCGGATCGTGTCTTAACGAAGAGCGCGATTGAAGGTCGATATTCGTTCTGAAATGTCGGGACCCCACTTCTGACTAAAAAGCAAATCAAAAGCACGCAGAACCAACCCGGAAATGGTCATCAGTTCCTTAAGTGCAAAATTTCGCTCTGACTCCGTGGCGCCTATAAGGCGGAAATCCAAACGCCTCCCTGTTAACTTTTTAGAAGGCCGAATGCTCATTTGTTCTCGCAGAGCTGGCAAGTTGTAGTGGCCACCGGCATCGATTAGTTCTTCGTATTTTTCGCCAAACTTCGAGGCGAGCCTTGAATTCTCTACAGCCAATTCGCGAAGTATCTTTGGAACGCTGAACTCAGCGCCCGCAGCCGATCGAGCCTTACGGGCGGAGGCCGCTGACGCATCATTACGAAGATGCTGGGCCGTCGGCCTCTCTAACCAGATCTCCAAAGCCCTAGGCGATCTTGCCACGTGGTAGGCATAGAGCGTCGTTTCGATTGCGCCGCGTAATGTTTTCGTCGCCTCCGCTTGCTGATGCGAGAATATCAAGCACAACGAGGCATAAAGCGATTTCTGAGCGCCCATGAAGAAGGCGAAAAGCACATCGAATCCGGTGTAATCTTCCTCGTCAGCATCGCATGCCGTTCGATGCGTTATGTAACTATCAGCGGCCGCTTCATACACGGTGAGACAGGTATTGAGTTGCTTGATGGCAGATCGATGCTCGTTAATCGTTAGATAACTGTTTTTGTGGGCCACGGCAAGAAAGCGTGTCACTTGGTCTTCGCCCCAGAACTTAGGCGGCTGAAGTTGGTCGTCTGAGACACCTTGAAATTGCCACGACCCTTGCGGCAACTCCGCTATTTTCGGCATCCACCGTGATGTACGGCTCTTTTTCATACTTTAAGAGTACCAGTTGGCGTTCAGCTACTCGGTGTCGTGAAGTAGGTCCTGCCGCTGAGACGAGTCCCGCATCAAGCGCAGCTAATTCGGAGTGCGACTGGAAGGCGACATCGAGCCCGATCGGCTCGCTGATAAAGTGAGACCCGATGACGACAATCCGCGAGATGCTCGAAAACATCGAGCGCGACACGCTTGTGGCGCGCGCGGCGCGAAGCTCCGAGACGCGCGGGCGCGATCGCGAGGAAGCTGAGGACGACATCCGGCCGTCGTATCA
>Ga0213876_10000292_pt1 | contig 45485 bp, 53 predicted proteins | sample BarmaccomBMRX_R9_FD_160113 | JGI IMG/M metagenome (GOLD analysis project Ga0213876, IMG submission 160113) | Root-associated microbial communities from Barbacenia macrantha in rupestrian grasslands, the National Park of Serra do Cipo, Brazil - RX_R9 | ecosystem: Host-associated > Plants > Roots...
GGCGCGTGGTGGTTCATCCTCCGTTTTCTGCAGGGCTATATCCTGCCGGTCTTCTTCTGGGAGCGTGAGAACGAGCCGCGCCGCAGAGCCGCGGCACTCGGCACAGCGGTGCAGATGACGGTCTTCGCCGTGATCTTCCGTTTGCTGCTCGCCGTCGCCGATTTCTATCTCGAAGCGACTGGGTTCTGAGAGCCGCGCCGCGATGCGCTGCAAAAGCCATTCGCGATGGCGCGCTTGGCGGTGCCGAGGAGACGCGGCGGCGCGGCTCGCGATCCTGTTAGGCTGGGCCATTCCAGGAGCTGCCGCGGCTCAGGAAGTCCAATCCGGGCTCTTTTCCCGACGCGATCCGGTGCTACTGGTCTTCGATCTCCAAGACGACCATCACCCGCGCGCCGCACTGGTCGTTAACAAGTCACCCGATCCCCCCAGCAGTCACGTCGACATCATCCTCCCGTTCAAATCGCGCGCCCTTACGGCGAACGAAAGGGCCCTCTTCCGCGCTGGCTATTACGAAACTTGGACTCTGATCACCTTCGCCGGCGACCGTAGCGATTGGCCGCAGCAAATCTCCTTCACCCCAGAGGCCCAGCTGGTGGCGGACGTCAGCGCCCCGGACAACGATCCCGGGCACTTCGTTTTCTTGGTGACGCAGGGCCAGCAGCGCCGATTCATCTATCGCTACCCCAGCCAGGAGTGGTTGAACGATCATCAGGCGCTCGACCCGGCTAGCCCGATGCGATTTCCCGATGCGATCGCGGTCAAGAGGCCGAAGCTCGCTCGTCAGGTCGCCGTCCGCGAAGGATGGCTGACGGCGCCGGAACCGCTGCGGCGCGGCGAGGCCGTCTTTCCCGCTTTCGCAGCGAAGGGCGGAGAGCGTTATCTCGAGTTCGCTTACGAAATGCCGGCTACTGACTGGCAGAAGCTGATCGTTGCCTGGGGACTGAAGTTCCTCGTCGCCCTGTCGCCTCTCGTTGCGCTGGCATTCGTCCCGAAGGACAAAATCCGCCATCGTCGATTCCAGCACATTGCCATCGCAGTCGGTGCCGCGCTCCTCTTGGCAATTGGGCTGTACCTCGCTTGGGTTGCCTTCGAGACGGAGAGTTTGGCAGAGGTGCTTCCGGAGGCCAGCCTCACCGCGATTACCGCCGTCGTGACCGTCATTGTCGCCCGCATCAAGGTCAAGGATCCGGTCCCAGACGGACCGCCGCCGGCCGGAGTGGCCTGACGAAGGGGCTTCCGGCGCGGCGTCATCAAGCCGTCTCTCAATGCCTCGAAGGATTGGCCTGGAGCACAGGGGGACGTCCCACCTCAAAACCCCCCGATCCGCACCCCGTCCCGCTCATTGTCCCACACCATCGCCAGCACCGACCACAGCCCGTCCGCGCCCCTGACCAGCTGGATCGAGTTCACCCCCCGCCGCTCCGGTTCGGCGTCGTCGAGCGCCCGCCGGGCCTCGTAGGCGCTCCAGACGTGGGCGATGTTGCCGAAGACGTCGATCCGACGGGCGATCTCCACCTCGAAGAAGTCGTTGGCGGCGAAGAAGGGGGTCGTGTCGGCTTCATACTCCGCTGGCCCCATCATCTTCATCGCCGGCCGCCCGTCCGCGTCGATCCAGGTGCGCACCTGCCGCGCCTCGGGATGGAAGATCGCCCGCTGCCGCGCCCAGTCGCGTGGCCCCGCCGGCCCCGAGATCATCGCGTAGATCTCGTCGACCACCGCGCCGACGTCCGTCCTGTCCACCATATTGTCCCTCCTCGCGTTCGCCTGAGCCGCCGCCATCGCTAGCACGGGTGGAGCGGCTTTGCCTGCCGTGGCCGCGCCATGCGCGATCTCCTTCGGAACTGCATGATTATCCTTCATTTTCGCACGACGACCCATTGCAGGTGTATTGTCTCACTGATACAGCTTCGCCGAAGTTCAACGATTTGGGTAGGGTGACGTGGCCGGGAACTGGGGAAAGAAGCGCAAAGCGGGATTGTATGCCGGAGCGGCGCTCGCCCTGATGGCGCCGGCGACGGCTGCCCAGGCCCAAGGCGCCGCTCCACCGCCGGCACCGGCGCCCGGCGCGTCGCGCCCCACCGGGCCGGCGCGTCAGCCGCAGGTCGACCAGGACACGATCGTGGTGACCGCGCCCGCCCAGCAGAGTTCGATCGACCGCCAGACCTACATCGTGCGGGACACGGCCGAAGCGCGCAGCACCACGACGACCGACATCCTCGCCCGCATCCCGTCCGTCGAGGTGCAGGCGGACGGCAGCGTCCGCCTCATCGGCGCCGGCGAGGCGACGATCCTGATCGACGGGCGGCGGGTCGCCGATCCGCAGACGATGCTGCGCAACATGACGGGCAACCAGATCGCGCGGATCGAGGTGCTGACCAATCCCGGCGCGCAATTCCCGGCGCAAGGAACGGGCGGCATCGTCAACATCGTCACCCGGCGCAACACCCAGAACGGCCTCGGCGGCTCCGCGACGGCGAGCGGCGGCAGCTACGGCAGCTACGACCTCAGGGTCGCGCCGACCTACGGCACCGGCAACTGGACCTTCACCGGCAATCTCGGCCACGGCCGCGGCGAGCAGCACGCCGACTTCGAACGCGAGCGCTATGCGCTGCAGCCCGCTGGGCCGGTTCTCCTCTCGTCCGAGGCCGGGCGGCAGATCGACGTGTTCCGCTATTATTACGGCAATGCCTCGGCCAGCTACCGGCCGAACGACAAGCGGACCTTCACCCTGAGCGGCACCGCCGCCCATACCGACCTCGATCAGGAGCGGCCGTCGCTGCTGGCCGGGCCGGCGATCCCCGGCGGCAGCGCGGCCCAGCTTTCGACCAACGACGCCGGCTTCGATTATCGCGACCTCTCGCTCGATTATCGCGGCACCACCGCCCGCCCGGGCGAAGCGCTGACCGCTTCGGTCAAATGGTCGCGCTTCGCCGGCGGCTTCGACAGCCGATTCTCGGTCGATCCCGTCGCCGGCCCGGCGAACGACTTCCGGCAACAGCGGCGCATGTCCGACAACAACTGGACCGGAAAAGTCGATTATGTCCGGCCGATGGGAAGAAAAGGCAGCGTCGACCGCCTCTCGGTCGGCGCACAACTCGTCACGACCGACAACCGGATGACCCAGGCCACGACCGGCACCCTCCCGTCCGGCGCGCCCTTCGCCGCGAGCTCCGTCGTCGAGGGCCGCTGGCTCGAATATGCGGGCTACGTCACCTACCAGTTCGCGCTTGCCGGTTTCACCGTCATGCCCGGCGTCAGGCTGGAGGGGCGGGACTATGACCTGGGCGGCACCACCGGCGTGCCCGATCTCAAGACCACGCGGCTGTTCCCGAGCTTCCACGCCGAGCGGGCGCTCGCCCAATGGCTGACCGGCACGGCCAGCTATTCGCGCCGCATCACCTATCCGCCGATCCAGCTGCTCAACCCGGCCCTCAACTTCCAGGACGCGACCACCGCCCAGGCCGGCAATCCCCTGCTCCAGCCGCAGCTCACCGATTCCTGGGAAGCGCGGCTGCGCGGCACGGTCGCGCGGCGCCACAATCTCGAGCTCGCCGCCTTCCGGCGTACGACCTCGGACCTCTGGTCCTTCCGAGGCGAGGTCGATCCGAACGGCGTGCTCGTCACCCGACCGTTCAACTTCGGATCGCAGGCCCTGACCGGCGGCGAGGTCTCGGCGCGCGGGCCGCTCCTCGCCCGGCTGCGCTACGTCCTCACCGCCAACGCCTCCGACCAGAGCCTCGACCAGGATGCCGGCGGGCCGCTGCCGAGCCGGCACAGCGCCACCTGGTCGGGGACCGGCCAACTCGAATATAAGGATGGCCAGGACGGTCGCCGCGGCGCCGACCGGGTCAATTTGATGCTGCGCTATTTCGGACCCTCGGACACCGGCTTCACCCGCTCGTCCGCCCTCGCCCTCGCCACCTTCACCTGGTCGCACGCCATCACCGACCGCCTGTCGGGCGTGCTGACCGTGACGAACCTCCGCCTCTCGGAGGGGCGGGAATCGATCACCACCGGCCTCACCAGCCGTTCGCGCGACCTCTTCGCCCCCGCCTCGCCGCAGCGCATTACCCTGGCCTTGACCTGGAGCTTCCGCCCGCCCGGCCAGGGTCCGCGCGTCCAGCAGCAGCAACAGCAAGGGCCGCCGCCCATCCCCGGGGCCGGTCCGGGCGGCTAGGAGGCGCAGCCCCGCCAGCGACGGCGGGCGGGTGCGCGGGGCGCGGCGCTTTGCCTCCCGCGCCCCCTGCTGCTAGGGCGCGGCAAACCTCCTCGAAAACCGAAAAGTCATGACGGACCTGCAGCGAATCCGCAATTTCAGCATCATTGCCCATATCGACCACGGGAAGAGCACGCTCGCCGACCGGCTGATCCAGCGCACCGGCGGCCTGACCGAGCGCGAGATGACGCACGGCCAGATCCTCGACAACATGGACATCGAGCAGGAGCGCGGCATCACCATCAAGGCGCAGACGGTGCGCCTCGACTACACGGCCAAGGACGGCGAGGCCTACGTCCTCAACCTCATGGACACGCCCGGCCATGTCGACTTCGCCTATGAGGTCAGCCGCAGTCTCGCCGCCTGCGAAGGCGCGCTCCTCGTCGTCGACGCCGCCCAGGGCGTCGAGGCGCAGACGCTCGCCAACGTCTACCAGTCGATCGAGCACGACCACGAGATCGTCCCGGTCATCAACAAGATCGACCTCCCCGCCGCCGACGTCGACAAGGTCCGCCACGAGATCGAGGACATCGTCGGCCTCCCCGCCGGCGGCCCCTGGCAGGAGGGCGGGGCCGTCCTCACCAGCGCCAAGAGCGGCATCGGCATCGACGAGGTGCTCGAAGCCATCGTCGCAAGAATACCCCCTCCCAAGGGGGATAGGGACGCGCCCTTGAAAGCCATGCTCGTCGACTCCTGGTACGACCCCTATCTCGGCGTCGTCATCCTCATCCGCGTCGTCGACGGCGCGATCCGCAAGGGCCAGCAGATCAAATTCATGCAGGCCGGCACCACCCACCTGGTCGACCGCGTCGGCGCCTTCCGCCCCAAGATCGAGCAGCTCCCGGAATTGGGCCCCGGCGAGATCGGCTTCATCACCGCCCAGATCAAGGAAATCGCCGAGACCCGCGTCGGCGACACCATCACCGACGCCCGCCGCCCCGCCGCCGAGGCGCTGCCGGGGTTCAAGGAAGTCCAGCCGGTCGTCTTCTGCGGCCTGTTCCCGGTCGACGCCGCCGACTTCGAGAAGCTGCGCGAAAGCATCTCCAAGCTCCGCCTCAACGACGCCAGCTTCAGCTTCGAGATGGAGACCAGCGCCGCCTTGGGTTTCGGCTTTCGCTGCGGCTTCCTCGGCCTCCTCCACCTCGAGATCATCCAGGAGCGCCTCACCCGCGAATACGATCTCGACCTCATCACCACCGCGCCGAGCGTCGTCTACAGGATCCACTTGACGCACCCTTCGACAAGCTCAGGGCAGGCAGTCATCGAGCTGCACAATCCGGCCGACATGCCGGACCCGAACCGCATCGCGTCGATCGAGGAGCCGTGGATCGAGGCGACCATCTACGTCCCCGACGAGCATCTGGGGCCCATCCTCAAGCTCTGCCAGGACCGCCGCGGCATCCAGAAGAATTTGACCTACGTCGCCGGCCGCGCCCAGCTCACCTACGAGCTGCCCTTGAACGAAGTGGTGTTCGACTTCTACGACCGCCTGAAGAGCATCTCGCGCGGCTATGCGAGCTTCGACTACCACCAGATCGGCCACCGCGAAGGCGACCTCGTCAAGATGAACATCCTCGTCAACGGCGAGCCGGTCGACGCCCTCTCCATGATCGTCCACCGCGCCGCCGCGGAGGCGCGCGGGCGGCATATGTGCGAGCGCCTCAAGGACCTCATCCCCCGCCACCTCTTCAAGATCCCGATCCAGGCGGCGATCGGGGGGAAGGTCATCGCCCGCGAAACCATCGCCGCGCTGCGCAAGGACGTCACCGCCAAATGCTACGGCGGCGATGCCACGCGGAAGCGCAAGCTGCTGGAGAAGCAGAAGGAGGGTAAGAAAAGGATGCGCGAATATGGCTCCGTTTCGATTCCTCAGGAGGCGTTCATCGCCGCCCTGCGCATGGGGGAGGAATGACGTCGGTTTTCAAAACCGATGAATTCGCCTATATCGACTCCATGAACGAACCTGCGCCGGTCAAGTCCGACTTCGCCACGCCCGAAGAGGCCGCGGCCTACGACGCCTGGTTCCGGGCGAAGGTCGAAGCCTCGCTTGCCGATGACAGGCCGCCGGTCCCGCACGAGCAGGTCATGGCCGAAATTCGCGCGATCATCGATCAGGCGAAACAACGCCGCGCGTGCTGAGGCTGATCTGGCGGGAAGGTGCGCGCGCCGAGGCCGCCGCCATCTTGCGCTACGTCGCCGAACGCAACCTCGCCGCCGCGGAGCGGTTAGAGGCCGCCATCCACGCCTGCGCAGAGCGGCTGCCGGAGCACCCCTACCTCTATCGCTCCGGCCGTGTGCCCGGCACGCGTGAGGCCGTCGTCCACCCGAACTACATCCTCGTTTATCGCGTGACGGCGGATGCGGTGGAGATCGTCAACCTGATGCATGCGCGGCGGCAATATCCGTGAGGGAGCTCGTCAGCAGAATCCGGCGCCACGGAGCATGTGCCGCATCAGTCCCCCCGGACTGCTGCCGACCAGGCACATGCTTTCAAGATCCCGATCCAGGCGGCGATCGGGGGCAAGGTGATCGCGCGCGAGACCGTTGCCGCGCTGAGAAAGGACGTCACGGCCAAGTGCTACGGCGGCGACGCCACGCGGAAGCGCAAGCTGCTGGAGAAGCAGAAGGAGGGTAAGAAAAGGATGCGGGAGTATGGCTCCGTTTCGATCCCTCAGGAGGCCTTCATTGCCGCTCTTCGCAAGGGCGAAGAGTGAGGGAGAGGGATCGCGTGCTGTGCGCCGTCAGCGCCCCGTGCTGCCGGTGCTCGCACGTCCCGCAGGAGGCGTTCATCGCCGCGTTGCGGATGGGAGAGGAATGATCAATCCAGCCGCCCCGGCTCCTGCAGTGCCGAGACGTCTCGACCGCCGTACAGAATTCCAATGATCACGACGGTGTCGGTCTCCACAACGTAGGCGATGATGGCCTTCCGCCGGAACGGGATCGAGCGGACGCCAGGTCCGACTTCGGGCCGCGGCGTACCCCGTTCGGAGAAGGTCGTCAGCCCCTCGCAGCGGTCCTGAATGGCGGAAACCAGTTCGGCGGCGGCGGCGGGCCCGTCGATCTCGGCACGTCTCAAGTAGATTTCCGCAAGATCGTCTTGTGCGAGCAGGCGGTAGACGAGCTCACGCACCGCGCTTGAGCCGCGCTTCGTGCAACGCCTTGACGTGCGCGCGGACCTGCGCAGCGGGGATACTCGGCCGCGGATCGGCGAGCGACTCCTTGAGACGCGCGACGAAGGCGGGGTCGAGCGGCTCGTCGGCGGCGGCCGGCGCCGCAGCCTGGTCGTCGGGCTCCGGCGGGAGCGGCGGTGAACGACGGTCCATGGCAAGCTCCTTGGGTTCCGCAACCTAGGCTCTCCGCATAGGAGCGGCAAGTGCCAGGTTTTCAAAACCGATGAATTTTCCGGGGCCGTAGGTCCACCCAATAAGCCATGCTTCGCCTTGTAGGCGGCGATCCGCTCGTTGAGCCGCGCGAACACCTCTTCCGCGGGGATGCTCGGCCGCGGATCGGCGAGCGACTCCTGGATCATGCGCACGAATTCGGGATCGAGCGGCTCGGCGGCGGTGTCGGGGGGCGCGACTTCTTCCCCGGCGTCTGGCGGCAGCGGCTGCGAGCGACGGTCCATGGGAAGCTCCTTCAGCCGCAAACTAGGCTTGCCGGGCGGGAGCCGCAAGGCGGACGGTTTTCAAAAGCGATGAATTTGTCCCCAGCCAGGCGAGCCCTTCGACAGGCTCAGGGACAGGGCTCACTTCGCTCGAGCGGACGGGTCATCGCGTTGGAGAATGAGCGGGTTCCCGGTGGTCGATGCGGGGCATCGACCATCCCGCTCATGCGCGTCCCCGAATGGTCGATATGGGGTATCGACCATCCCGCTCATCGCGGCGCTGCGGAAGGACGTCACCGCCAAATGCTACGGGGGTGATGCGACGCGGAAGCGGAAGCTGCCGGAGAAGCAGAAGGAGGGGAAGAGGATGCGAGAGTATGGCAGCGTCTCGATTCCGCAGGAGGCTTTCATCGCCGCGTTGCGCATGGGTGAGGAATGGGCAGCCGTTCGACCTACTCTTTCAGAGACACCTACGTTCGAAGGGCGTATTAAGGCCGCGACGCAGTGCACCGGGCGCATTTACCACCGCTAGGCAATGTCGTGCTTACTGTCGGTGTGCTCATAACCAGTTGACTCGGCTCTGTTCCATCGTAGCTTCGGCCTCCTCCGAGACGCCAAGGCGGGGTTACATTGAGCTACGCGGATAAGCCGAGGCGCTTTCTCGAGAACGTCACATCGATTCGGAGCCCCCTCCCGGACTCCCATAGCTATTGCGCTGGTTTCGAGGTTCAGGAGTGGCGGTGCCATGGTCTTTCGAGTCATCTTCTTGAATGGATCGCCGATTACGCGCTCTGGGGTGATCAGCTCAATGTCCACCACGGCAACATGGTGGAAAGGCTGAAACGAGCAGCCGCGCGCATTTACAATACGCCCGAATACCAGAAGCGTGGCGAGGTCGGAGAGCTGCTCCTCCACGCCATCTGTCGAGATTTCTTTGGCACGGTGCCGGTGGCTCCCCGGGTTTTCTACCTGACGTCATCGAACGACGTCGTTAAGTCCTTTGACCTGGTGCATGTACGCCCGCAAGCCGATTCATTCGAGATATGGCTGGGTGAGGCGAAGTTCTTCAAGAACCCGGTGCTGGCTGTCGAAAGGGCAATTGAGTCGGTAGAGACCCACATTGACGCCGGGTTCCTGCGCCATGAAAAGCTTATCCTGGCTCCGCAGATCGACGCAACGGCGCCTTATTCGAGTGAGATATCCGATATCTTCTCCGAGCAAACGTCCTTGGATGCCCTTTTCAACAACGCGGTGTTCCCTGTTTGTGTTGCCGCAGAGTCGGTGGCCACGAAGGGTGCGAAAACAATCGATGGTGCTTACAAGGCCCTGATCGACGCGGAGTTGCGCAAACTTCAATCGAAGCTCGCCGCCTGCAGCCTGCACGGCAAGATAAAGCTTCTCTTCCTGTACGTTCCCTTAGCCAACAAGGACCAGCTGGCGAAGAGCTTCGACACCAAACTTAAGGCCATCATGTCATGCTGACGCAGGAGCAGTGGCAGCGTCTAGAGCGCCTACCCGGCAATGAGTTAGTGCGCCCGATATGGGGAATTTTGAGAGAGGCGGCTCTCAAGATCCATAGCGAGGGACGCGAATCTCCCAAGCTCTTGGAGATGATTCCTCGGTTGCGTGCGCTCATCGAGCACAAAGAGATAGACGAGGGTATACGGTCGGCGCTCAATCAGCTGGCGCGCACCACCGGCCTATGGAACTACATTGACTTAGATGACGCGGACGCCAGCGAGCAAATTGTAGCCGGCGCCGCGACATATCCCGAGTTAGACAATATCACGCTTCATCGGCGGCAGCTGGAAGTTCTGGATGCGCTGCGCATCGGGCGCAATATCATCTTGAGTGCGCCTACGAGCTTCGGAAAGAGCCTGCTAATTGACGCGCTGCTTCTTGAGCCGCGGTTCAAACGGGTCGCGATAATAGTTCCAACGATCGCGCTTCTCGACGAATTTCGCCGTAGGCTTTCTCGAAGATTTGGGGAGCGGTTTCAGATCGTCCTTCACTCGTCGGAGCGGGTGGTCAGGGAGAGCGTTATATTCCTAGGCACACAGGAGCGCCTGATAGGCCGGACTGATTTTGGACGCCTAGACCTCACGGTTGTAGACGAGTTCTACAAGCTCGATCCTAGCCGGCGTGATCAGCGGCATGTCTCCCTCAACGCGGCGGTTTATGGCCTCCTGAATCGGTCCCGTCAGTTCTTTTTCGTTGGACCTAATATCGACGAGGTAACCTACTCCCCGGACATTCCATGGGATTTTGAGTTTATTCGCACAAGGACGGCGACCGTCGCCGTCGACACTCTTGACCTTTCTCATGTGGCTTCGAAAGATGAGGCACTATTTGGGGCGACTGCTGCGCCTGAGAATTGGCCGGCGCTGGTGTTCGTCTCGGCTCCCGACAGAGCGAATGGCCTAGCTGCCGAAGCTTCTCGTCGCACGGCAGTCAGCGCCACTGGAAACGAGTTCGCTGACTGGCTAGCGGAGAACGTGGGGGTTAGGTGGCCGCTGGTAGAGTGCGTCCGTCGCGGATACGCCGTCCACCACGGACGTATCCCGCGCTCCATCGCCTCGCGCATGGTTGCAATGTTCAATCGCGGAACGCTTCCCGTGATGTTCTGCACGACCACGCTTATTGAGGGAGTCAACACTGCGGCAAAGACCGTTATGATTTACGATCACAAGATAGACGGTCAAAGCTATGACTACTTCACCTTTTCCAACATTCGCGGAAGGGCGGGCAGGCTTGGGCAGCACCATGTCGGCAGGGTGATGCTATTCGAACGCGCCCCGGCTGAAATCCAAACTGATGTCGCACCGACTATGTTCGGCGAGGAGGAGGAGGCGAGCGACGACTATCTGGCTCAGCTGGACACGGAGTTCACGAGTTTCGAGCAGGACGACCGGATTGCCGCTCTTCAAGTGACCCTTGGCTTGGATGAGGCGGGGCTAAAGATCGCTTCGCGATTGGGCCTAGAGACCGCTCACCAATTCAAGGCGGCCGTAGACAGCAACGCAGCCGAGAGTCGTCTCTTGGACTGGCGAGGACACCCAAACAAGTCGCAGCTCAAGAACCTTATAAGCGTACTCACATCGGTCCCCAGGCCGCAGTTCTTTGGCGCCGCATCTAAGGACCAGCTTCGCTACCTCATATACAGCCTCGAATTTTCGGCATCCTTTAGAGAGTTTCTTTTAGGACACGACACGTCTTTTCGATCAGATATGAAGTATTACGACTCTGTATTTGTGTTCCTTCGCAAATGTGAGTACGATCTCCCGCAGATGCTTTCGGTGATCGAAATTTTTGCGAAGAGACACTTCCCGAACGTTGAATACGCGGCATACATACGAGCGCTTGCCAGCTGGTTCCGTAACCCGCTCCTTCGTCACCTGGACGAAGAAGGCATTCCGATTCAGATTTCGGAACGGTTTTGTCGAGCCGGTGACACGCGCGCCTCGTTGATCCAGAGACTTGCAGCAGCGGCCGAGGCAAGCGACCTTAGGCTCACGCCGTTTGAACGGGACTGGCTCAAAACGGCTATTTAACTGACGGAGGGTGAGGCCATCCTCGTGGGCCGTCGAGGAGTAGGGCTTCACGAAGAACTCGCCTAATAGCCTCGGGCTTCGATGGCTTCGGTTCCGGCTGCTCCGCGATCCACGCGTCCAGCGCCGCCTCGATATCAGGGTAGAGCCGCACCCCGATAACAGGTCCAATCCCCGTTTTCGGCCGCCCCCGCCCTCTTTTCTCGTTAACGGGTATTGACCTGCTCCGGAATAGGAGTTAACAAGTATTCAAACCGGAGCAAAAGTGCCGCCTTGCCCCGGCTCTGACCCCCTCACGCCTTGTAGTGGAGGCGAAGGATGGCTGCTGCGCAGCTTAGTCGAAGGTTGGGCGAAGGGCTAGGCGCAGAGAAGCGCCCCTCGACTTCGGCCGAACGGCCGAAGCCTGTCCTGAGCGACGCCGCAGGCGGCGTCGAAGGGCTCGGGACGAACGGGGAGGTCACCCGGCGCGCTCTGCTCGGCACGGCTTTGGGGGTGCCGTTGGTCTCCGGTGCCGAGGCAGCGGGGGCGAGGGGCCCCCTCCACCAGCCTCCGCCTTCGGCTCCGACCGGTCCCCCTCCCCGTCCCGGGGAGGAGTGGGCAAGGGCCCTCGCCGCCTTCCATGCCGCCCAACAGGAGGTGCACCGCATCGAAGCGGCCACCGCCGGCGCGTCGATGGAGGAGGAAGAGGAGCACCTCCCCGCCCACGACTCCGCCTGCGCCGCCATGGAGGACGCCCTCGACCAACTCCTCACCGCCCCCGCCCCGACCCTCGGCGCCCTCGCCGCCAAGCTCGAGCTCCTGTTCGCCCACGCCATCGAACCCGGCGCCGTCGACGAGGACGTGGCGACGGCCCTCCGCGCCGACTCCGGTCGCCTGCTGATCGCCGCCGCGTGACGGCGGTCACGGCGCGACCGCGCGCGCCGGGCTAGATCCGGCGCGCCCTGGCACCACGGCAGGGACGGGGCGGGCCCGCCTTCGCGCCTCGGCGCTGCGGCGGGGCAGGCGTGCGGCGGTGGGGCGTCCGCGTCTCGCGGCCCGGCGGCACACGGCCGGGCCGTCTCGCCGCCGGCTCCGCTTTGGAGCGCGCGGTCCGCTCAGGGCTCCGACGCCGGCGCCGGGGGTTCCGCTTCCTCCAGTGCCGCGCGCTCGGCCTCCTCCGCGGCCAGACCCGCGCGGTAGGCGGCGTCGAGCCAATGCTCCTCCTCGCCGCGGGTGGCTTCGATGTCGGCGTCGGTGATGCGGCCGTCGGCGCGGCGGGCGGCCCAGTCGGCGCGGGCCTCGGCTTCCCAGGCGACCTGCGCCTCGGCGTCGCGGGCATGCTGCGCCTCGTAGCGCAGCCGCTTCGCGCGCGCATCCTCGCCGCCGCTGTAGGATGCGAGCGGTTCGGTCGCGTAGCCCCCCTGGTCCTCGAGCAGGTGGCAGGGCGGCGCCGGGCGCGGCGGGTCGCCGCAGGCCTCCCAATGGGCGCGGCGGGCCTCGTCGAGCAGCTTCGACATCGGCGTCTCGGCGACGGTGCGCAGGTCGTGCTGGTCGAGGCGCGCGGTCTTGAGCAGGGCCATGCCGTCGCCGCTCGTCACGTCGAGCGCGACTTCGAGGGCGGTAAGCTGGCGGACGTAGAAATCCGCCTCGGCGATGCGGCCGGCGAGGCGCGCGTGGCGCTCCTTCCAGAGCTTCAGGACATATTTGTCGATCAGGGCCTGGAGGAGCTCGGCCTGGACGCGCTCGGCCTCCGCGGCCCCGGCGTCCGCGGCGATTGGAGCCGGCGCGGCCGGGCGGCGGCTCGCCGCGTTGCGCCAGGGCGGATCGGGCGGGCGCCAGCCGGCCTGCTCGGACGCGACGGCGCGCAGCCCCTCGGCGAGGCGGCGGCTGCGTTCGTCGGCGGCGATCGCCATCGCCTCGTCGCGGGCGGCGGCGAAGCCCTCGCTGCCGGGAGATTTGAGCAATTGGGTGATGCCGAAGGCGGAGCGGCCGACGGCGCGGGCGGCGGCGCGGTCGGTGCCGGTCAGCGAGAGGGCGGCGATATAGGCGCGCTGGGTCTCGGCGTCCCAGCCGTCGGCGCGGGTCTTGCGGCGGGGCACGGGGTCGAAATCGAGCAGGGCGCCGAACGCCTCGAACGGGTCCTCGCCGGCGAGGCCCTCGGCGCGGCAGCAGTCGCAGACGACGGATATGGGGTGCATGCGCATCGCTCCTCAGACGCAGGAGCTTGGAACATCAATAGTACGAATTCCTATTTCGCAAGGGGGAATTTGGTCCGGAGCGGAGGGTGCGCAAAGCCGGGGCCGTCACGGGAGCAAGTCCCGTGACGTTGGTCCTGCCGCCCTCGCGGGCGCAGGCCAGCCGGCCTCGCCGAGTCCGTTCGCAGGAGCGCGGCTGCTACGCCGCCACGCTCCTGCTCAAGGCCGGCTTCAGCGGCACACCCTGACGCGGTGGTGGTGGCGGTAGACCCAGCGGCAATGGTGGCCGCGGCCGTTGCGCCAGCCATAATGATGGCCGCGGGTCCAGCCGTGGTGGCGACGGTCCCAGCCGTGGTGGCGGCGCATGTCGTCGCGGTCGCCGCGCATGCCGTGGTCGCCGTGCCGCGCGCCGCGGTCGCGGTCGCCATGATGCTCGCGGCCGTCGGGGCCGCCGCCCTGCGGGCCGCGGTCGCCATGCTCGTCGTGGTGGCGGTCGCCCTGCGGCGGCTGCGCGCTCGCCGGCGCGGCCGCGGCGAGGCCGAGCGCGAGCAGCGCGCCGGCGGCGATGGTGAAGATCTTCATGTCTGCCTCTCCCAATTGCAGGTCTACACCCCTGCGGAAGGCCGAACCGTTCCGCCCGCGCAAAGGTTCCGCGGCTCAGCCGGCGCGCCGGGCGGCGCGGCGGATCAGGAAGGCGGCGGCGAGGACGAGGCTGAGCGCGGCGGTGTCGGCGGCCCAGTCCAGGATGTCGCAATCGCGGTGGAGGACGGGGATCGCCTGGACGATCTCGATGATCGCGCCGAACCAGGAAAGGGCGAGGCCGATCGCCGCGTAATTGCGCGCCGGCCACCCCGCCGCCGCGAGGGTGGCGAGGGTGGCGAAGGCGAGCATATGCTCGAACTTGTCGCCCGGCTCGCCCGGTATCTCAGGCGGATGGGGGTCGACCGCCATGGCGAAGGCAAAGACGGCCGCCACCCAGAACAGGATGCGGATCGCACGGCGGTGGCGGGCGAGGAAGGCAGTCACCTGAGCGCCTCGAGCCAGCCGAGCACCTCCTGCTCCAGGCGGATGCGGGCGCCCGACCAGCCATGGTCGGTGGCGACGTGGACGGTGGACACCCGCGCGCCGGGCAGCTTCGCCACCCGCGCGGCGAGCGCGTCGGCGGCGGGCGCGAGGCCGTCGTCGGAGGTGAGGACGAGGAGCGGCGCCCGGGCGAGGCCGGCGGCGCCGGGCGTCCAGTCGAAGGCGGCGGCGTGGGCGAGCACCTCGTCGGCCATGCTCTCGGCGCTGACGCCCGCGAGCGCTTCCATGTTGTCGGCCATCAGCGCCACCGCCGCGGCGCGCGGGCCGCTCCGGCCGCCCATGTTGGCGGCGGAGAGGAGGATGGCGCCGGCGAGGCCGGGGTCGCGCTCGGCGGTCATCGCGGCGACCCAGCCGCCCATCGAATGGCCGGCCAGCACGATGCGCTTCGGGTCGGCGCCGAGCTTCGCCGCATTGGCCGGGTCGCGCAGATACGCGAGAACGGCGCGGGCGTCCTCGAGATTGCCGGCGAAGCTGAAAGCGCCGGGGCTGCCCCAGGAGCCGCGATAGTTGAATGTGATGGCGACCCAGCCGGCGCGCCGCGCCGCCTGCGCGAGATCGAGATTCTTCTCGTTGCCGGGCAGGCCGTGAAGCAGGACCAGCACCGGGTGTGGGCCGGCGCCGGCCGGGGTGTAGGCGACGGCGTTGATCGCGACGCCGCCCGACGCGATGTGGAGCACCTGCATGCCCGGCGGGTGGGCGTGGTCGTGCGGCGGGTCCGTGTAGATGGCGGGCCGGAGCTGCGCCGGCGGAACGTGCGCGGCCGCCGCCGCGGGAAGCAGCGCCAGCGCCGCGAGCATCGCCAATCTCATCCTTGTCCTCCCCGCCTGGTGCGGCGGACAGATGCCGGGTTTGGGCCGGCCGCGCAACCGGCCGCCCTGAACCGGAACCTGATTCAGGTTAGAACGTTGGCCCGCAAAATCGTTCGCGTACCAACCTCGACGCCCCGGCCGCTCCGCATCGGCCGGGGCGTTTGTCGTCGAGGCCCGACGCGCGAGGGCGGATCAGAGGGCGCTGTCCTCCAACGCCTCGGCGAGCGTGCGGCGAAGCGTGCGCAGGCGTTCGATCGGCCAGTGCGGGCGGGCCGGCGCGGCAGCGGGGGCGGCGTCCGGCTCGGCCGGCGGCGGCGCCGCGCCGCCGTCGAGCAGTTGCTGGACGCCGCGGATCGTATAGCCGTCCTGGTTGAGCAGCCGGTGGATGCGCCGGACCAGCTGGACGTCGGCCGGGCGGTAGTAGCGCCGGTTCCCGGCCCGCTGCAGCGGCTTCAACTGCGGGAAGCGGGTCTCCCAGTAGCGCAGGATATGCTGCGGCACGCCGAGCTCGCCGGCGAGCTCGCCGATCGTCCGGAAGGCCTGGTCGCTCTTGACGGAGGCGTTCGCCATCGGCCGCGCCCTCAGGCGCCCTTGGCGATCCGTTCGCGGGTCATCTGGCTGGCGCGGAAGGTCAGCACGCGCCGCGGCGCGATCGGCACCTCGACGCCGGTCTTCGGGTTGCGCCCGACCCGCTCGCCCTTGTCGCGCAGGATGAAGCTGCCGAAGCCCGAAATCTTGACGTTCTCGCCGTCCGACAGCGCCGCGCACATATGGTGGAGAATGCGCTCGACGATCCCCGCCGACTCGGCCCGCGACAGGCCGATCTCCCGGTGCACCACGTCCGCCAGATCGGCGCGGGTCAGCGTCCCGGCGTCCAGCCGCCTTATCGTCCCTGCGTCGGCCATAATGTCTCCCTCCCCCCGAGGCGAAATCGAAGCATAATGGATTAACCCCTGTGTGGAAACCGGATTTATGCTCAAATCGACTCAGTAACGGACCACCGCGGCGCCCCAGGTAAAGCCGCCGCCCATCGCCTCGAGCACGATGAGGTCGCCGGCCTTGATGCGGCCGTCCTTGACCGCGGTATCGAGCGCGAGCGGCACCGACGCCGCCGAAGTGTTGGCATGCTGGTCGACGGTGACGACGACGCGGGCCGGATCGAGCCCGAGCTTCTTCGCGGTCGCATCGAGGATGCGCTTATTCGCCTGGTGCGGCACCACCCAGTCGACCTCGTCGGCTCTATGACCGGCGGCGTCCAGCGCCTCGTTGAGCACGGCGGCGAGGTTCACCACGGCGTGGCGGAACACCTCCTTGCCCTTCATCCTGAGCTTACCGATCGTGCCGGTGGTCGAGGCGCCGCCGTCAACGAACAAGAGGTCGTTGTGGCGCCCGTCGGCATGGAGCCTCGTCGCCAGCACCCCCCGATCCTGCCGATCGGCTTCCTGCGCGTCGACCGCGTGGAGCAGGATCGCGCCGGCGCCATCCCCGAACAGCACGCAGGTCGTGCGGTCCTCCCAATCGAGGATGCGGCTGAACGTCTCGGAGCCGATGACCAGCGCATAGTCGGCCATGCCCCCCTTGAGCATGTTGTCGGCGACGGAGAGGGCGTAGAGGAAGCCGGTGCAGACGGCGGCGACGTCGAAGGCGATGCAGTCGTCGATCCCGAGCGCGCTCTGCACCCGCGTCGCCGAGGCGGGGAAGGTCTGGTCCGGAGTGGCCGTGGCGAGGACGATGAGGCCGACCTCGTCCGCCGGCACGCCGGCCGCAGCGAGCGCCTTCTTCGCCGCCTCGGTGGCGAGGGTGGCCGTGGTCTCGCCGTCGCCGGCGATGTGACGCGCCTCGATGCCGGTGCGCTCGACGATCCACTCATGCGTCGTCTCGACCCGCTCGGCCAGCTCGGCATTGGTCACGCGCCGCGGCGGCAGCGCCGAGCCCGTCCCGATGATGATCGAGCGCCGGGTCACTGCGCCGCCGCCTCGATCCGCGACGCCGCGACGCGGTCGAGGTCGTCCGAGATCTTGCGGGTCAGATCCTCGCGCACCATCCGCGCGGCGACGCGGATCGCGTTGGCGACACCCTTGTCGGTGGCGCTGCCGTGGCTCTTCACGATGAGCCCGTTGAGGCCGAGGAAAACCGCGCCGTTATGGTTGTTCGGGTCGAGATGGTGACGCAGCAGCTCGGTCGCCGGCCGCGAGATCAGGAAACCGATCTTCGAGCGCAGCGAGCTGGTGAAGGCACGGCGCAGCAGGTCGGTGACGAACCGCGCGGTGCCCTCGAGCGACTTCAAGGCGATGTTGCCGGAGAAGCCGTCGGTCACCACCACGTCGACGGCGCCCCGGGACAATTTATCGCCCTCGATGAAGCCGTCGAAGCGCATGCCGAGCGTGTCGGCGGCGCGCAGCACCGCCGCGGCCTCCTTGAGCTCGTCCGTGCCCTTCATCTCCTCGGTGCCGATGTTGAGCAGCTGGACGCGCGGCCGCTCGAGATCGAGGACGACGCGCGCGTAAGCCGCGCCCATCACCGCGAACTGAACGAGATTCTGCACGTCGCATTCGGTGTTGGCGCCGAGGTCGAGCATGACGAGATCGTTCTCGCCGAGCGTCGGCAGCAACGCGGCGAGCGCCGGCCGGTCGATGCCGGGCATCGTCCTCAGCGCCAGCTTCGACATCGCCATCAGCGCGCCGGTATTGCCGCCGGAGACCGCCGCATTGGCCTCGCCCGCCTTCACGGCGGCGATGATGCGGCCCATCGAGGTCGTCTTGGCGCGGCGGATCGCCTGGCTGGGCTTGTCGTCGGGGCTGATGACGTCGTCGCAATGGACGATATCGCTGACCGCGGCGAGGGCGCCGTGCTGGGCCAGCTCGGCGCGGATCGCCGGCTCGTCGCCCATCAGCAGGAAGGAAAGGTCGTCGCGACGCTCATAAGCGAGCGCCGCACCGGCGAGCATCACCGCGGGTCCGACATCGCCACCCATCGCGTCGATTGCGATACGTGGCCCGCTGCCCACCCGGTGCGCCTCCTTCAGGTCTCGCCGAAGCTCAGGCCTCGACCGGACGGACTTCGCGCCCGTTATAATGGCCGCAAGCCTGGCACAGATTGTGCGGCAGGCGAAGCTCGCCGCAATTCGGGCATTCCTGGTAGTTTACCGGCTTCAGCGCATCGTGGCTGCGGCGCATGTTGCGCTTCGACGGCGTGGTTTTTCTCTTGGGGACGGCCATCCTGGCACCTGTTCAAGCTATGGGTTCGATGTGGCGAGCACGGTGCCAAAGGTCAACGGCTAGGGGGCCGCAGGCCATGGCGGCCGAAGTGCGCGCTCTGGAGCGGGGCCGCCTATAGCGGATTTCGCCGCTGTTGCAAGCATCGCGGCCGGCGTACAGACCGGTGACAAGAGGGGGACGACAACAGGGGAGGGAATGATGATCCTGCCGATCACGATGACCATGGCCGGAGCGGCGACGTTGCTCAATATCTGGCTCGGCCTCAGGGTCGGCCAGATGCGACGGGCGCATCGCGTCTCGATCGGCGACGGCGGCGCCCAGCCGCTCACCGCGCGGATGCGGGCGCAGGCGAACTTCGTCGAATACACGCCTTTCTTCCTGATCCTGCTCGGCCTCATCGAGCTGGCGCGCGGCTCGGCGACCTGGCTGTGGGCGCTCGGCGCGCTCTACATCCTCATCCGGCTGCTCCACGCCTTCGGCATGGACCGCGCGCCCGGCAACAGGCTGCGGACGATCGGCGCGATGGGCACCGGTCTGCTGCTCGCCGGCCTCGCCGCCTACGCCCTCGTCCTTCCCTATCTCGACCGTCCCCGCGCGCCGACGACCGTTTCGGAAGTGCGTCCCGCCTGAGCGTCGGCCCCGCCGCGCGCCGCGGCCATTGCCGGTAAGGGACCGAGCGCCTAGGAAGCCCCCGATCCGATCAAGTCCGGCCGGGAGAGGGCGATGAGCGAAAGCGAACTCGAAGCGCCCGCCGCCGCGCCCGCGCCGCACGCTTCGCGCCTCGACGAGGACGACCGGCTGAAGCCGGAATTCGTCCGCGCGGTGATGGAGCGCGTCGAGGCCGGGGACGGCGCCGGCGCCCGCGTGCTCGTCGAGCCGCTCCACCCCGCCGACGTCGCCGACCTGTTCGAGCTGGTCGACCCCGACGAGCGCCATGCCCTCGCCGCCGCCCTGGGCGACGTCCTCGACGGCGACGTCATCGCCGAAATGAACGAGCATGTCCGCGAGGATCTGATCGACGATCTCGACCCGCGCCAGGTCGCCGACTTCGCCGAGGACATGGAGACGGACGACGCCGTCGCCATGCTCGAGGACATGGAGGAGGACGAGCAGCGCGCGGTGCTGCGCGAGCTCGATCCCGACGACCGCGCGGCGATCGAGGAAGGCCTCAGCTTCCCCGAGGATTCGGCCGGCCGGCTGATGCAGCGCGACCTGATCGCGGTGCCCGAGCATTGGAAGGTCGGCCAGGTCATCGACTATCTGCGCGCGGGCGACGACCTCACCACCGAATTCTGGGAAATCTTCGTCGTCGACCCGCAGCACCACCCGATCGGCACCTGCATGCTCTCATGGGTGCTGCGGGCGCGCCGCGACACGCTCGTCGCCGACATCATGAAGCGCGAGCAGACCCTGATCCCGGTCGACATGGACCAGGAGGAAGTGGCGCTCAGGTTCCAGAAATATGCCCTCATCTCGGCGGCCGTCGTCGACCCGGCGGGACGGCTGGTCGGCATGATCACCGTCGACGACGTCGTCCACATCATCCAGGAGGAAGCGAGCGAGGACATCCTGCGGCTGTCCGGCGCCGGCGAGGACGACATCAACGAGCCGCTCTCGGCGACGGTGCGGCGCCGCCTGACCTGGCTGGTCGTCAACCTGGGTACCGCGATCCTCGCCGCCGCCGTGGTCGGCCTGTTCCAGGGCGAGATCTCGCGCCTCGTCGCGCTCGCCGTGCTGATGCCGATCGTCGCCGGCATGGGCGGCAATGCCGGCACCCAGACCATGGCGGTGACGGTGCGCGCCCTCGCCACCAACCAGCTGACCAGCTCGAACACCCGGCGCATGATCTTTCGTGAGCTCCGGATCGCGGTCTCCAACGGCCTCGCCCTCGGCCTGTTGATCGGCGCGGGCACCTGGGTCGTGTTCGGGCGGAGCGATCTCGGCCTGGTGATCGCGCTGGCGATGCTGATCAACAACCTCGTCGCCGGCCTGTCGGGCATCCTCATTCCCGTCGCGCTCGACAAGGCGCGGGTCGATCCGGCGGTGTCGTCGGCGGTGTTCGTGACGATGATGACCGACGTGATGGGCTTCTTCTCCTTCCTCGGCCTGGCCACTTTGTGGGGGCTGAAGGGCTGAGCCTCCGCGCGCCAGAACGCATTGACGGCCCCCGCTTGCGTCATCCCGGCGAAAGCCGGGATCTCCCAGAGAAAAGATCACGGCGGGTCTCCACGAGATCCCGGCTTTCGCCGGGATGACGGTGAAGCGGGACAGTTACTTTCCTCCGCAGAGCGGCTAAGTGACGGAGATGGTGCGTGAAAGTAACTGTCCCCGGCCCCTCCTCCACATGTCCAAGGTCGCCGTCGGCTGCGCGAGCGTCGAGACGCTGCAGCGCCGCCAGGCGCAGCGGATCGCCGACGGCGCCGTGCCGGTGGTCACCCGCTTCATGCCCAAGCGCGCCGATGAGCTGGTCGGCGGCTCGCTCTACTGGATCGTCAAGCACCGCATGGCCGCGCGGCAGGCGATCCTCGGCTTCGATGTGCGGCCTCAGGACCGGCGGACGATTATCCAGCTGTCGCCCGAGCTGGTGCGCGTCGCCGCCGTCCCGCGCCGCGCCCATCAGGGCTGGCGCTACCTCGGCGCCGACGACTGCCCGCCGGACCTCGGGGGGGACGGAGGCAGCGACGATCTGCCGGTGACCCTGATGGCGGAGCTTTCCGCCCTGTTCCTGCTCTAGCTGCGCCCGCAGCGCACCCGGCCGGTGCCCGTCGCGGTGACGGTGCAGGCGGCGGGGCCGGAGACTTCGACATTGCCGGAGCCGCCGGCCTTCACCCTGGCCGTGCGCCGGGCCGCGATCATGACGGGGCCCGCAGTCTCGGCGTTGAGGACGAGGTCGTCGGCGACCAGCGCGGGTGCATCGAGGCCGCCGCTGCCCTGGATGGTGGCGCGGACCTGCTTCGCGGACCCGGCCGCCTCGATTCGCCCGGAGCCGATGAGGCCGAGCATCAGCGTGTCGGCATCGACGCGGCGAACCGCGATGCGGCCACTCCCGGACAAGGAAAGGTCGGCGCGCAGGCCGGCGACCCGATCGACGAGCAGCATGCCGCCCCCGATCACCGTCGCCGCGCGGAGCTGGCGGGTCGAGAGGGCGACCCGCACCGGTCCCGCGTTCGCGCCGGGATAGCCGCCCCAGCCGGACCGATTGGGACGGATCTTCAGAATGCCGCTCTGCACCTCGATCGTGACCCGCTCGAGCGCCGCCTCGGAACCGCTGGCGCGGGCGGCGGAGCCGGCGCCAGTCGTCAGCACGACGTCGTAGGGCCCATCCACCTGGACGCGGTCGAAGTCGGTGACGGGATAGCTGCGCTCCGCGGCAGCCGCGGGCGCGGCGGCGGCGAGGAGCAGGGCGAAGGCGAGGGCGCGGGTCATGGCCCCACCATGCCCGCGCCGGGCCCCCCGCTCAACCTTCGCCGCTCAACCTCAGCCGCAGCGCGCGTCGCCGGACCCCGCCTTGTGGATCGTGCAATTGGTGGTGCCGGCGACATGGACGTCGCCCGAGCCCATGATGCGGATGTCGGCGCTCTGCGTCGCCCGCGCCTGGGCGTCGCCCGACCCCACGATCGAGATGCTCGCCGTCTGGGTTTCGAGACCGCCGGCGCGGATGTCGCCGGACCCCGCCGTCTCGAAGCTCGCGTTGCCCGCCTTGCCGGCGGCGCTGACGTCGCCCGAGCCGGCGATCGAGAAATGGGCCTCGCCCACCTCCATATGGTCGATGGCGAGGTCGCCGGAGCCGGCGACCGAGCCGTCGAAGCGGGCGCCCGCGACCTTGTCGACGCGGATGTCGCCGGAGCCGGCGATGGCGGCGCCGCTGAGGCTGGGCGTGGTGACGACGATGCGGACCCGCCCGTCATGATGCCAGCCGAAGCTCCAGCCGCCCTCCTCGTGACGGCGGCCGATGCGCAGGGTGCCGTTCTCGACCTTGATCTCGAGGCGGTCGAGCGCGTCCTTGCTGCCCTCGGCGCGGACCGACGGCGCGCCGCCGACCTGCACCGTCACGTCGGGCGAGCCGGCGAGGTCGATCTTCTCGAAGCCGCCGACCGCGAAGCTGCGCGTCTCGCGCGGCCCCGCATCCTTGCCGAACGCCACGTGACAACCGCCGAGCATCAGCACCGGCAGCAGAACCAAGGCTTTGCGCATGTTTCTCTCCCCAAGTGTGTTGGATGGATAATACACTAACTGGCGGGAACTTGCAAGCGCAGACCCGTCATCCCGGCGAAAGCCGGGATCTCGTCGAGAACAGACGCCGCGATTCTCAGCGCCTTTCCGCGATGAGATCCCGGCTTCCGCCGGGATGACGGTGGCGTCGAGGCAACGAAAAAGGCGGCCCCGGTTCCCCGGAGCCGCCTCTTGGCGCTCGACCCGCCCCGCCGAAGCGGGCGCGGGCTCAGGCCGTCGCCTTCTCCCGGTTGTAGACGGCGGCGGCCTTGTTGAGGATGTCGAGGATCTTGACGAGCGCCGTCGGCTCGTCGACCTGCTCCATCGCGGCGAGCTCGCGGGCGAGCCGGCTCGACGCGGCCTCGAAGATCTGCCGCTCCGAATAGCTCTGCTCGGGCTGGTCGTCGGCGCGGAACAGGTCGCGGGTCACCTCGGCGATCGACACCAGGTCGCCCGAGTTGATCTTCGCCTCATATTCCTGGGCGCGGCGCGACCACATGGTGCGCTTCACCTTCGGCTTGCCCTTGAGGCAGGCGAGCGCCTCCTGCATCGTCTTGTCCGACGACAGCTTGCGCATGCCGACGCTCTCGGCCTTGTTGGTCGGCACGCGCAGCGTCATCTTTTCCTTCTCGAAGCGCAGCACGTAGAGCTCCAGCTGCATGCCCGCGATGTCGGTGCTCTGGAGCTCGATGACACGGCCGACGCCGTGCTTGGGGTAAACGACATAATCGCCAACGTCGAAGCTCAACGCTTTCGCTGCCATGTATTCGAACCTTCCTATGGGTACGGCCGTCCAGCGCGTCCGCGTCGCCGCCCCCGCCGCGGCGTCCGGTCTGTCGATGTACGGCGAGTCTTCGTGGACCACCTGATGCGGGATGCCGATCGCATCCGCTTCGATGCGGGGCTTATATCCGAAAAAGTCCGGAAAAGCTACCCTTTCGGATGAAGCCTGCCGTCATGGCGGCACAGGGGGTCCGGGGCGGGCGTCCCGCGAGGCGGCCCGTGCGCCGTCATCCCGGCGAAAGCCGGGATCTCGTCCGGTGAAAGGCGCCGGCGATCTTCACTCGCTGAGGTCCCGGCTTTCGCCGGGATGACGTGAAGCTCAATCCCCCTGGCCGGGATCGGCCGAGAAATATTTGTCGAACTTGCCCTCTTCGCCCTTGTGCTCATCGGCGTCGGCCGGCGATTCGCGCTTGCGGGTGATGTTCGGCCATTCGGCGGAATAGGTGGCGTTGACCTCGAGCCATTTCTCGAGGCCGCTCTCGGTGTCCGGGAGGATCGCCTCGGCCGGGCATTCGGGCTCGCACACGCCGCAGTCGATGCACTCGTTGGGGTTGATGACGAGCATGTTGTCGCCTTCGTAGAAGCAGTCCACCGGGCACACTTCCACGCAATCCATATATTTGCAGCGGATGCAGGCTTCGGTGACGACGTAGGTCATGCGCGCTTCTCCCTGGAGCACGGAATCCCTAGTCGCCGCCCTCGCCGCTCGTCAACACGCGCCGCCGGCCGAGCGCCCGCCGGCCACGGTGCCGGCGGGCGCCGCCGAGAGCCTGATCGTCTGGGGTCGAAGCGCTCCGCGCTTCGGCCGATGGCGTGAACCAGGCTCCGGATATCATCGGGACCAAGAGTCGCGTTTCAGGCGGATCCAGCCTGAAACGATCTTGGTCGAGGGTCAGCGGCTGATCGGATAGACGCGCATCACCGTGCCGGTGCGCGAGTCGATCTGATAGACCGCCTGGCCGTCGGACCGGTAATAATAGCCGTAGCCGTCGCGATAGGTGCCCTGCAGCTCGTAGGGAACGGCGTAGAGGTTGCCCGTCGCCCGCTCGCCGACGCGCAGCGTGGCATAGCCGTCGGCATCCTCGTACGGCCCGCCGCGGCCGTAATAGCCGTTGTTCGAGCTGCCGTAGCCGTTCGAGGAGGTGCCGTAGCCATTGTCATAGCCGCGACTGTAGCTCCCGGCCCCGTAGCCGTTATTGTAGCCGTAACTGCTGCTGCCCTCGGCCGCGGCGATGTCGTCGCGCACGCCGCGCAGCCGCGCCATCAGGTCGGAGCGCTCCGAGGCGTTGATGCCGCCATAGCCGTAGCGGCTGCTCATCCGCCGGAGGTCGCGCAGCTCGGCGCGCAGCCGCATCGCCTCGCCACGGTCGATCGTGCCGGCGCGCACGCCTGCGTTCAGCCGCGTCTCGAGCCGGGCGATGCGGCTGTCCATCGACACGTTCGCCTCGGCGCGGTCGTCGTACCAGCCGCCGCGGTTGCTGTTGTAATTGTTGTAATAGGCGTCGTTGTTGCCCTGGGAGCCGTAACCGTAATTCTGCGCGAGCGCGGGGCTCGCGACGGCGAGCGCGCCAAGAGCGCTCAAAGCGAAAAGAGTGGATTTCATGACGCGTTTACTCCGTTGCGTCCCCACGCCCGGATCCTAAACGCGTCGCCGCCGCGTCCGTTGCGCGCGGACGCCCGGCGGAGGCTCAGCCGCGATGCTTCGCCTTCCACGCCTTCACCGCCGCCAGCGTGTTGGCGACGTGGTTCTTCCAGCTCGGATCGCTGTAGGCGTAGACGATCCTGCCGTTCGGGGCGATGACGTAGGAGGTGCGGTTGGTCATCGGCAGGCCCTCGCGCAGCTTCACGTCATAGGCCTTGATCGTGTCCGGGCTGGCATTGGCGACCGGGAACGAGTTGCGGCATTCCTGGGTGGAGAAGCGCTTCAGCGTTTCCTGGTCGTCGGCCGACATGCCGATCACCCGCGCCCCGAGCTTGCGGAATTCCGGCGACGCGTCGGAGAAGGCGTGGGCTTCGAACGTGCAGCCCTCGGTGAAGGATTTCGGGAAGAAATAGAGGACGAGCGGGCCGCGGCGCAGCTGCTCCTTGAGGTGCAGCTTGAACGGCTTGCCCGCGAAGGCGCCGGCGGTGGTGAAGTCGGGTGCCGTCGCACCTTCCTTGAGCGCGGCCGACGCGGCGGCGGGCAGGACGGTCAGCGAGAGAGCGGCGAGGGCAAGAGCGAAGCGCATGGCGAAGATCCTCCCGTAAGGCGCGGCGGGAGGAATAGGCCGATTCGCCCGCGCACGGAAGAGCCGCCCGGGCGCACGCCCAAGTGCTTGCGGGCGCTGCGAAAAGCTTTTAGCCTCGGCCGGTCTCACGGGGGAGGTTCACAGACATGACGATCAGCATCGCCTTGGCGATGGCGCTCGCGGCCGCGCAATCGCAGGTCGTGACGATGCCGACCGGCACGCAGGGGCGGCAGCCGGAGAAGGCGCCCACCGCCGCCGCCCTCAAGGGCGACGAAAGCCCGGAGGAGATCGCGAAGGACAGCGCCCGCGACCTGAAGGACAGCCGCTTCTACAACAAGCCCGGCGCGACCCGCGCCCAATATGACGCCGACTGGCAGAAATGCCGGCTGATCGCCCGCGGCTCGCGCACGCCCGCCGGTACCGCCACCTACGTCTACAACCCGGCGGTGGTCTCGCCGATCGCCGCCGGCATCGGCGGCGGCCTCGGCGCCGCGATCGCCCAGGCGATCATCGAGGGGCAGGTCCGCCGCGCCAACCGCCGCTCCTGCCTGCTCATCCACGGCTGGAGCTGGGTCGAGGTGGACGACGCCGAGAAAGCGCGCATCGCGGCGCTGCCCGACGCCGAGAAGCAGGCCTATTTCAACACGATCCTCGGGGCGAAGGAATTGGGCAAGGAGAAGAAGGTGATCGCCTGGCACAACGATTTCGCCGCCCCCCGCCTCGCGCCGGAGAACGAGCAGTGAGCCGCTCCCCCTTATTCCGCGCCGCCGCCGCCCTCGCCGCGCTCGCGGCCGGCCTCGCCCCCGCCGCCGCCCAGCTCAAGGTCGAGAAGCCCGCCGACCTCACCCAGCCGGTGACGCTTGGTCCGAAGCAGGGCGCGATCGTCGTCGGCATCCGCCGCCCCGACAAGATGAGCGAGCATAAGGGCGGCACCGTCGCCTTCGCCCGCTACGACGTCGCCAGGCGCGACATCGTCGCCCAGCCCAAGGGCGCCAAGAAGGCGGGCGACACCACCACCTACTGGGTGCAGGTGCGCAGCGGCGACAAGACGCTCGCCGCCGAATATCTGGTGATGCCGGTCACCGAGGGCGATTATGTCCTGTTCGGCGCGTCTCCCGCCAAGGTGCCGCAGATCCTCAACACCTTCTGCCTGGGCGCCCCGACCTTCCACGTCGGCGCCGGCGAGATCGTCTATTTCGGCGACCTCACGCCCTATCCGCGCGTGAAGCTGGTCGACGGCACGTCGACCGAGGCGATGGCCTGGTCGACCCATCCCGACGCCGCGAAGGCGGCGCTCGCGGGCAAGCAGGCGGCGCTCGCCGCGGCGCTGAAGCCGGCGGCGCTCAGCAACGAGGCGACCTACGGCTGCGCGGCGGTGACGATGACCGCCTACGCCGTCCCCGGCGCCCCGGCGCTGCCGCCGGTGCCCGAGGGCGAAGCCGGCGGGAAGTAGCCAATTCCCTCTCCCCGTTGAGGGAGAGGGGTAGGGGTGAGCGGGCTCCGAGTCGCCGGCCGTGTGAGGTTGGGGACACGTACTTTTCGGCCGAAAAGTACGTGTCCCCATTCTAGAGGGAGGTCGCGCGCCGGCAGGATGGTCCGGGTTCACAGGCGCGCCCCGCCGCCCTAGAGCGGGGCGATGGACCAGGCGGCACCGGTCAGCGCGATCGCGCACCTCATCTCGCTGGCGATCGCGCCGGTCTTCCTGCTCGCCGGCATCGGCTCGATCCTCAACGTGATGGCGGGACGGCTGGCGCGGTCGGTCGACCGCTGGCGGCGGCTCGAGGATCTGTACGGCAAGCTGGCGGGGGCGGAGCTGGCCGAGGCGACGCAGGAGCTCCACATCCTCGATCGGCGGATGACGGTGATCAACCTCGCCATCAGCTGCTGCACGGCGAGCGCCTTGTTCATCTGCCTGGTGGTGGCGATCCTGTTCGTGGCGGACCTGGCGAACTTCGCCTTCGGCCGGCCCATCGCCTGGCTGTTCATCCTGGCGATGCTGCTGCTGGTCGCGGGACTGATCCTGTTCCTCTACGAGGTGCGGCTGGCGATGCGCTCGCTGCGCGCCCACCGCGACATCATGCCCCACCGGCGGGGGGATTAGCGGCGGCTGGCCTTGGGCTTCTGGCCGAGGAAAAGCTGGAGGCGCCGCATCCACTCTCGGTAGAGCCGGTCCATCGTTCAGGCCCGGTCAGGGGCGATGAGGCCGGCGACGACGTAGAGGAAGATCGCGACGGGTCCGAGCAGGAAGACGCTGAGCACGGCGAGCAGGCGGACGAGCGTCGGATCGCTGCCGGTCGTGCCGGCGAGGCCGGCGCACACGCCCATCAGCTTGCGGTTCGAGCGATCGAGGGCGAAGGGCGACATGGGTCTGGTCCTTGTAAACAGGGTGGTGGGTGGCTGCCGCCGGTCAGATCAGCTGACCGGCGGGGCCGACGGCCGCGGAAACGAAGAGGGTGGCCGCGACGAGCGCGCCGACGATCGAAACCGCGAGATGCGAAATGTTGGCGTTGAAGGTCATTGTCATTCTCCCTGAACCGGCACTGGACTGTCCGGCGCCATGCCAGCAACTTTGCAGAGGCCGTGCCAAACGCGAGAAATGGCGGAAAACGGCCATTCTTCCTCGCGTGGTCGCCGAGAAGCTGAATGGCCGTTCACAAAAGTTGGGAAGTTTCCCCATGTGCAGCGGCGAAATTTCCGAACATTTTCGAACGCCTCACTGTCCGCTTCCGGACAGCGGGTGGCGCCGCACCGGTCGCGTGCTATGGGCCTGGGCATGAAGACGCTCGCGACCATCGGCTATGAAGGAAAGACCCAGGACGAGTTCCTCGCGGAGCTCGCCGCGGCCGGCATCGAGCTCGTGCTCGACGTGCGGGCCGTTGCCGCATCGCGCCGCCCGGGCTTCTCCAAGACGGCGCTCCGGAACGCGCTCGCCGAGCGGGGCATCGGCTATCTCCACCTCCGCCCGCTCGGGACGCCGGCCGCCGGCCGGGAGGCGGCGCGCAAGGGCCGCACCGCCGAGATGCGCCGCATCTATGCCGGCCAGCTCGAGACGGACGAGGCGGCCCTCGCGATGGAGCAGGCCCTCGCGGCGGCGTCGGAGAAGAAATCCGCCCTCCTCTGCTACGAGAAGGACGCCCCCGGCTGCCACCGCGCGATGCTGGCCGAGCGGATGATCGCGCGGGCGCAGTTCGAGGTGGTGGATCTGTAGGGCCCAAACCGGCCGGTGCCGGTACACCTTCCGTCGACCCCGGACTTGATCCGGGGTCCACTTTCTTCACCGCGCTTTCCGCCATAGAAAAGGTGGATGCCGGATCAAGTCCGGCATGACGGCCCGGGCGTTCCACCAATCGCCCGGCGCCTCACCCGTTCACCACCTCGCCGCCATTGGGGTGGAGAACCTGCCCGGACATGTAGCTCGAATCCTCGCAGGCGAGGAACAGGAAGCTCGGGGCGACCTCGTTGGGCTGGCCGGGGCGGCCCATGGCGACGTCCTTGCCGAAGTCGGGGATCTTCTCCTCGGGCTGGCCGCCGGACGGGTTGAGCGGCGTCCAGATCGGGCCGGGCGCGACGCCGTTCACGCGGATGCCCTCCTTCACCAGATTCTCCGACAGCGAGCGGGTGAAGGCGGTGATGGCGCCCTTGGTCGAGGCGTAATCGAGCAGGATCCCGGCGCCCTGGTACATGGTGACCGACGTCGTGTTGATGATCACCGATCCCGCCTTGAGGTGCGGCCGCGCCGCCTGGACCATGAAGAAATAGCCGAAGATGTTGGTCTGGAAGGTGCGGCGGAGCTGCTCCTCGGAAATGTCGCGTATGTCCTTCGCCCAATGCTGCTCGCCGGCATTGTTGACGAGGATGTCGAGACCGCCGAGGCGCCTCACCGTCTCCTCGACGGCGCGCTCGCAAAAGGCCTTGTCGCCGACGTCGCCGGCGATGGCGATGGCGCGGCGGCCCTCCTTCTCGACGATCTCCTGCGTCTTGCGCGCATCGTCATGCTCGCAAAGGTAGAGGATGGCGACGTCGGCGCCCTCGCGGGCGAACAACGCCGCGACGGCGCGGCCGATGCCGCTGTCGGCGCCGGTGATCAGCGCCACCTTGCCGTTGAGACGGCCGGAGCCCGGATAACGCGGCTCCCAGTCCGGCTTCGGGTCGAGGCGCGATTCGTGCCCCGGCTCATCGTCGACATGCACTTCGTCGATCAGCGGCTCGCCCTCGACCTTCTCGTCGGCGGCCCTGCCTTGCGTGTCGGTGTCGCTCATGCCGGTCACTCCTTCGCCGCGATGCCCGCGCCTTCCTCTTCGAAGGCGGCGATCGTCGATTCGTCCTGGCGGTCCCGCTTCGGCGTCTGCTCGGCGGCGGGCGGCCTGCCGTCGCGGCCGAGGATCGCCGAATTCCTGCTGCCGTCGCCGGGATCGTCCGACATCCGGTTGTTCTGGTCGAGCGGCCGGTCGCTCGCGTCGGGATCGTGTTGGCTCTTGCTGGTCATCGCGTGAGTCCCTCATGTCGCGTATCGCCGACTCCAACCGATCCCGCCGCGACCGGGTTCCTTCGGTCGCCGCGCCGCGCGCTTGACCCGCCGGGCCGCCTCCCTCACGGGCCCGGCGATGCATGCCGCCTCTTCCCGCCCCGCCGGCCGCCTCGCCTTTCCGGCGCTGATCTGCGGGAACCTGATCCTGGCGCTCGGTCCCTGGATGGTGCGCCTGGCGGACGTCGGACCCGTCGCCTCCGGCTTCTGGCGGGTGGCGCTCGCCGTGCCTTTCCTCGCGCTGCTGGCGTGGCGCCAGCAAGACGGCCGGCCGGCGCCGCCGCCGCGGCTGCTGCTCGCGGTGGCGGCGGGCGGGCTGTTCTTCGCGTCCGACCTCGCCGCCTGGCACGTCGGCATCGGCATGACCAAGCTCGCCAATGCCAGCCTGTTCGGCAACGCCTCGAGCTTCATCCTCGTCATCTACGGCTTCATCCTGCTCCGCCGCCTGCCGGGGCGGGTGCAGGCGCTGGCGCTCGCCTGCGCGGCGGCGGGGACCGGGCTGCTGATGGGTTCGAGCTACGAATTGTCGCCGAAGAACTTCACCGGCGACCTCTTCACCCTGCTCGCCGGGCTGCTCTACACCGGCTACCTGGTCGCCGTGGACAAGGCGCGGCGGACGATGGCGCCGATGCCGGTGCTGTTCGTCGCGACGGCCGCGGGGACCCTCCCGCTCCTCCTGTTCGCGCTGGCGCTGGGCCAGAAGGTGTGGCCCGGCGACTGGACCCCGCTCCTCATCCTCTCGTTCGGCAGCCAGCTGCTCGGCCAGGGATTGCTCGTCTACGCGGTGGGCTATCTGTCGCCGGTGGTCGTCGGTCTCGGCCTCCTCGCCCAGCCGGCGGCGGGGGCGCTGATCGGCAGCCTCGTCTACGGCGAGCGGTTGAGCCCGGCCGACTGGGCGGGCGCGCTGCTCATCGCGGTCGCGCTGGTGCTGATCAGGCTGCCGGAGCGGGCGCGGCTTGCATCCATTCCGGTAGAGGATCATTCTTGAGCGCGATGCCGATGCCGACGCCCCGGGATATGACGCTCGACGAGCTGCGCCTCGCGCTCGCGCCCCGGATCGCGCCGAACGCGGCCTTCGACGGCTGGAGCGACCGGGCGCTGGCGATGGCCGCGGCGGAAGCGGGCGTCCCCGCGCCGCGCGCCAAGCTCTGCTTCCCGAAGGGCGCGCCGGAGATGATCGACGCGTGGTTCGACTCCCTCGACCGCGACATGGCCGCCGCCTTCCCGCTGGAGCGGGTCGAGGCGATGAAAATCCGCGAGCGGATCCGCGCGCTCGTCCTCTACCGGCTCGAGGCGATGCGGCCGAACCGGGAGGCGCTGCGCCGGGCGCTCGCCATCCTCGCCCAGCCGCAGAACCTGCCGCTCGCCGCCCGCCTCGCCTGGCGCGCCGCCGACCGGATGTGGCGGATCGGAGGCGACCGGGCGAACGACTTCAACCACTACACCAAGCGCGCGATCCTGACCGGCGTCTACGGGTCGACCGCGCTCGTCTTCCTCGACGACGACAGCCACGACCTCGCCCAGACCCGCGCCTTCCTCGACCGCCGCATCGACGAGGTCATGCGGTTCGAGAAGGCGAAGGCGCAGTGGCGCGGCAATCGCGACCGCCTCCCCTCGCTCAGCCGCTTCCTCGGGCGGCTGCGCTACCCCGCCGTCTGAACCGGAGCCTTGCCATGGAGGAGAGACAGGACAAGCCGCGCTGGCCGATCTACGCCGGCGTCTTCGTCTTCCTCGGCAGCGTCGCCACCGTCGCGTCCGCCTTCTGGGCGAGCTGGCTGAAGTGAGCGGCGGCGCGGTCCGCCGCGTGGCCGAGATCGCCAGCTACCACGCGCACATCTATTTCGAGCCCGGCGGCGAGGAGCGGGACCGGGCGCTGGCCCTCCGCGAAACGATCGGGGAGCGCTTCGCCGTGCGGCTCGGCACCGTCTGGGACCGGCCGGTGGGGCCGCACAGCCGGGCGATGTACCAGGTGGCGTTCGAGCCGGCGCTGTTCGGGACGCTCGTACCGTTCCTGATGCTGAACGCGGGTGGCCTGTCGGTGCTCATCCACCCCAACACGCGCAACATGCGCAGAGACCATCTGGAGGACCGCCTCTGGCTCGGCACGCCCCTCGACCTCAAGGGAGAGGTGCTGGCGGAGGAGAATGAGGCGGAGCTGGCGGGGGAGGTGAATACCGCGCCGACGGCTGAACCCTAAGCGAACCCTCTCCCCTTGCGGGAGAGGGAGGGGCCCGCCCGCGCAGCGGGTGGGAGGGTGAGGGGGAGGGCCGACGAGGAGAAGATTCAGCGCTTTTCCGTCTACTTCGCTCCCTCACCCACGGCCCCTCTCCCGCAAGGGGAGAGGGGGGTCACCTTACGCCATCCAGCGCCTCGATCGTGCCGTTGAACGCCGGCTCCCCCTTCATCCCGGCCGCCACCCGCTCCGCCTGCTCGAGCGCGCGCAGGAAATTGCCGCCGGCAAGCTTGGCGAGGTCGGCGTCGCTCCAGCCGCGGCGGGCGAGCTCGACGAACAGCGCCGGATAGGAATCGACGCCGGGCATGCCGTCCGGATGGGTGCCGTCGATGCCGTCATAATCGGAGCCGATGCCGACATGGTCGATGCCGGCGACCTTGACGACATGCTCGACATGATCGGCGACCAGCGACAACGGCACCGGCGGCACCGGGTGCGCCGCGTCCCAGGCGTCGAGCGCCGCCTTGCGCTTCTCCGGCTGGCCGTTGAGCAGGTTCTTCAGCCGCGCTTCCTCGGCGTCGCGGGCGGCCATGCGGGCACGATAGGGCTCGGAGAGGAAGCCCGGATAGAAATTGACCATGACGACGCCGCCATTGGCCTTGAGCATGGCGAGGACGTCGTCGGGAACGTTGCGCGGATGGTCCATCAGTGCCCGCGCCGAGCTGTGCGAGAAGATGACCGGCGCCCTCGACAGCTGGAGCGCCTGGCGCATGACGTCGGGCGAAACGTGGCTGATGTCGATCAGCATCCCGATCCGGTTCATCTCGTGGAGGATGGCGCGTCCGAAGGGGGTGAGGCCGCGGTGCGCGGGATCGTCGGTCGCCGAATCGGCCCATTCGGTGTTCGCGCTGTGAGTCAGCGTCATGTAGCGCGCGCCGAGCTCGTAATAGGTCCTGAGCACCGCCGGCGACAAGGCGATCTGGTGGCCGCCCTCCACCCCCATCAGGGCGGCGATTTTCCCCTCCTTCTCGATCCGCCGGATGTCGGCGGCGGTGGCCGCGAGGGCGAAGTCGGCCGGGTAGCGCGCGACCATCTGGCGGACGATGTCCATCTGCTCAAGGGTGGTCAGCACCGCCGCCGGACCCTTGATGCTGACCGGGATGTAGACCGACCAGAGCTGCGCGCCGACATGGCCCTTCCTGAGGCGCGGGATGTCGGTCTGGAGCGGGGCCGGCAGCCGCGACGTGTCGGACCTGAGGTCGAGGGGGCTGCGCCACAGGTCGTAGCGCTCGCGAATCTCCCACGGGAGGTCGTTATGGCCGTCGATCACCGGCGCGGCCCCGAGCACCCGCTCGACCCGCGCTTCCGGGCTCTCCGCCGGCTTGGCGGCCATGGCAGGCGCGGCAGCGGCCGCGGCGAGGAGGGCGGCGGCGAGGGCGATCGGCTTCATGGCAGGCTCCTTTTCGGCGGCGCGAGACTAGAGCTTCCGCCGCCGCTGTGAAGCCCCGCCACGACGGCGCTTGACTGCGCCGCCAAGCCGCTGAACATGCGCCTCAAATTTCGGGAGAGAGGGATAAATGCGCTTGCTCACCTTGTCCGTCGCCGCCGCCGCGCTCGCCGGCACCGCCATCGCCGCGCGCGCCCAGGCGCCCGCCGACGATCCCTATATCTGGCTGGAAGAGGTTTCCTCGCCCAAGGCGATGGACTGGGTGAACGCCCACAACGCCAAGGCGCAGGCGGTGCTCGAGGCGGACCCGCGCTATCCGCAATATTACAATGAGGCGCTGGCGCTGGCGCAGGCGAAGGACCGCATACCCTTCGGCCGCTTCCTCCACGGCCAGGTCTATAATTTCTGGCAGGATGCCGACCATGTCCGCGGCATCTTCCGCCGCACCAGCCTCGCGGGCTACGAAGCCGCGAGCCCGGCCTGGGAGACGGTGCTCGACCTCGATGCCCTCGCCGCGGCCGAAAAGGCCAACTGGGTCTACAAGGGCGCGAGCTGCGCGCGACCGGCCGAGCGGCGCTGCCTGATCAGCCTGTCCGACGGCGGCGAGGATGCGGTCACGGTCCGGGAATTCGACCTCGTCACCGGCAAGTTCGTCGACGGCGGCTTCGTCCTCCCCAAGGGCAAGCAGCGCGTCGGCTGGGAGGACGAGAACACGCTCCTCATCAGCCGCGAGTGGACGCCCGGCGAGCTCGGCCGCACCGGCTATCCCTACATCGTCAAGCGGCTGAAGCGCGGCCAGCCGCTCTCCGCGGCGGTCGAAGTCTATCGCGGCGGCGCCCAGGACGGCGGCTACGGCGTCACGCCCTACGTGCTGCGCGACGGCGAGAACCGGACCGTGTCGGTGGTGGTCCGGCCGATCGACACGTTCAATTCCGAGACCTACGTGCTGACCCCCAAAGGCCCGCAGCGTGTGGCGATCCCGGCGAAGTCGGAGCTCAGCGACATGGTGGCGGGCCGCGTCATCGTCCACAACCGCGAGGATTGGACGGTGGCGGGGCGCACCTTCCCGGCCGGGTCGGTCGTCGCTCTCGACCTCGCCCAGCTCAAGGCGGACCCCGCGCATCTCAAGCCGACCCTCGTCTATGCGCCGACGGCGCGGGAAGCGCTGCAAAGCGTCTCGGCCTCGAAGGGCGTGCTGCTCGTCGACATCCTCGACAACGTCCGCGGCCGCACCCTGCTCTACAAGCCGGCGACGGGCGGCACCTGGACCCGCTCGGTCCTCAAGCTCCCCGACAATGCGTCGGTCGGCATCGTCGATGCCAGCAACGACGACGACAAGGCGCTGATCTCGGTCACCAGCTTCCTCACGCCGCCCTCGCTGTGGCTGGCGGACGCCGGCACGGCCGAGGCGCGCCAGATCAAGGCCCAGCCGGCCAAGTTCGACGCGTCGAACCTCGTCGCCGAGCAGTTCGAGGCGACGTCGAGCGACGGCACCAGGGTGCCCTATTTCCTCGTCCACCGCCGCGACATGCCGCTGAACGGCAACAACCCGACCCTGCTCTACGCTTATGGCGGGTTCGAATCGTCGATGACGCCCGCTTATTCCTCGACGACCGGCAAGCTGTGGCTCGAGAAAGGCGGCGTCTACGCGCTCGCCAACATCCGCGGCGGCGGCGAGTTCGGGCCGAAGTGGCACGAAGCCGGTCTCGGCGCCAAGCGGCAGATCATCTACGACGATTTCGCCGCGGTCGCGAAGGACATGATCGCGCGGAAGGTCACCAGCCCGCGCCGGCTCGGCATACGCGGCGGCTCGAACGGGGGCCTGCTGATGGGCGTCCAGTTCACCCAGCATCCCGAGCTGTGGAACGCCGTCATCATCGACGTGCCCCTGCTCGACATGATGCGTATCTCCAAGATCGCCGCCGGCGCCTCGTGGGAAGGCGAATATGGCAGCGTCGACAAGGATCCGGCGATCCGCGCCTTCTGGGAGAAGACCTCGCCCTACCACGCGCTCCGGAAGGACGGCCGCTATCCCGAGCCGTTCATCTTCACTACCACCAAGGACGACCGGGTCGGGCCCCAGCATGCCCGCAAGTTCGCCGCCCGGATGGAGGAGTTCGGCCTCCCCTTCCTCTATTACGAGAATACCGAAGGCGGCCACGCCGCCGGCGCGAACCTCAAGCAGGCGGCCCACACCAACGCGCTGGAGATGGTCTATCTGACGCGCAAGCTGATGGACTGAGGGGGCCTTCCTGTCTCCCCATGGGCGGCGCTCATGGGGAGCGGGACCACCGAACGTGGGGGAGGGGTAACGGGTAGAAGACACACCGGTTCGCACCAGAAGCGGCGGACTGGGAGCAGCTACCCCTCCACCAGATAGGCTCGGTCCCCCCTCCCCACCGCTTCGCGGCAGGGAGGCAAGATCGCCTCAATAAGACCCCGGCATGATCCGCTGGAACTCGTTGGGCCGGTTCGGCACGACGAGCTCCTGGCCGCCTTCGCGGACACCCTGCGGGGTAATGCCGGTCGAGGCTTCCGCGGTGATCGGGGTGCAGGGAACGCCGGCCAGATAGTCGAGCGCCGTCTTGGTCGAGGTCTCGGTCGGGTCGCCCATCTGGTGGGAGACGTCGTCCGCGGCCGAGCAGGTCGCCTCCATCAGCGGCTTCATGCCGGAGAAATAGTCGCTCTGGCCGGCGCCGTTCTTCACGGCGAACGCGATGATCCGGAAGCGGTCGTCGCACGCCGTGTTGTCGACCGCGATCTGGCCGACCGGCTTGCCGTAGGTGTTGGTGCCGACCAGCGCCTCATTGGCGTGCATGTAGGGGAGCATGCCGTTCAGCATCAGTTCGCTAGCCGAGGCGGTGCCGGTGGTGCCGATGAAGGCGATCTTGCGCGGCGCGATCGATTCCGGCTGCGGCGCGAAGGTGTGGGTCGAATTGTTCGACGCCTTTTCGGGACGGAAGGCGAGGGTGTCGAACACCTCGTTCGACGACCGGTTCTTGCCGAGCAGGTCGCCGAAATATTCTGCCACCGAGAGCAGGCCGCCGCCATTGTAGCGGAGGTCGATGATGACGTCGGTGATGCCCTGCGCGGAGAATTGGGCGAAGGCCGCCTTCAGCTGGTCGTCGGCGCTGAGGATGAAGGTGCGCAGGTTGACGTAGCCGACCTTGCGGCCGCGATCGACGATCACCTGGGCGCCGTAGCGCGGCGAGACTGGCTGGAGGTCGTAATTGGCCTTGGTGACGCTGATGTCGCGGGTACCGGAAGCATCCTTCACCTTGAGCACCCGCACCAGCCCGGGCGTGCCCGGCCCGAGCGCGTCGCTGACCGCGGACACGCCGCCCGAGGCCATGATCGAGCTGACGCTCTTCTCGTCGCTGGTGCTGGTGCCGATGGCGAGGATCTCGGCGCCGCGGTCGATGCCGGCGGCAAGCGCCGGCGCGCCTTCGAAGGCCTCGATGACGAAGATGCGCGTGTTGGACGCGTCGGCGGCGATGCGGAAGCCGAAGCCGGCGGTGGCGCCGGAGCTGTTGAACGCATTCTCCTGGGCGATCGAGGTCAGGTAGGTGAAGAAACGATCGCGGCCCTGCGCGCGCGCCGTGGCCGTGAGCGCGTCGATATAGGCGTCGACGGTGGCGTAAGGCGTCGGATCGAGGCTCGCCGGCAGCGTCTCGGGGAACAGATACCATTCCTTGAGCTGCGCCGCCGCCCAGTCCTGCCGCGCGCGGAGCGTGCAGCCGCTGGTCGTGCCGCCGGTGCCGCCGCCCGGATTGGAAACGATCGGCGTGCCGGTGCCGCCGCCGCCGCCGCCGTCGCCGCAGGACGACAGCAACGCGGCAAAGCTCAGCAGAAATCCCAGACGCTTACCCATGACCACCCTCTCCCGGAGATGCGTCATCATAACAAACACTTAGCGCGGCGCCAGCGGATTCTTGGGGCACCGTGACCCAGGGGTCGGGCGTAAGAGGGACCGGAAGAATCGTCACCCCGGACTTGATCCGGGTCCACCTTCTTTCTGCATTTCCGGCAGCAGAAGGGAGAAGGTGGATGCCGGATCAAGTCCGGCATGACGAAGCCCACCGTCGACTGCGTCGATTGTTTCCCCGTCCCGGAAATCCCCGGAAGGGGGAATTCAACACGAATTCACTCGTTATTGATAATCACTCGCATTATATGCGCCTCATGGCCCTGCGGCTCGACCAGCTTCCCTTCCGTACTCCGGCGCGCGTCACCGGAATCGACTGGTCCCGCCTCAGCGACGGCGACGCGAACCGTCTGCGCAACCTGGGATTCGACGAAGGGGTGGACGTCGAGGCGCTGCACGGCGCGCCCTTCGGCAGGGACCCGCTCGCGGTGCGGATCGGCCGGATGATGGTGGCGATGCGCCGCGCCCAGGCCGAAGCGGTGTCGGTCGAGACGATCGGCGGGGCCGGATCGTGAGCGCCTTCCCGCTCGTCGCGCTGGTCGGCAACCCCAATGCCGGCAAGAGCGCACTGTTCAACATGCTCACCGGCGCGCGGCAGAAGGTCGGCAATTATCCCGGCGTCACCGTCGAGCGGAAGTCCGGCCGCCTCGCGCTCGCCGACGGCCGCCCGGTCGAGCTGGTCGACCTCCCCGGCGCCTACAGCCTCGAGCCGACCAGCCCCGACGAGGAAGTGACGCGCGACGTCGTCCTCGGCCGCCAGCAGGGCGAGCGCCTGCCCGATGCCCTGCTGATCGTCCTCGACGCCACCAACCTCGACAACCACCTGCGCTTCGCGCTGCAGCTGATCGGCCTCGGCCTGCCCTGCGTCGTCGCCTTGAACATGGTCGACCTCGCGCGCCGCGACGGCCTCGAGATCGATCCGCAGGCGCTCGAGCGCGCCCTCGGCGTGCCGGTCATCGCCACCGTCGCGGTGCGCCGCCGCGGCGGCGACGAGCTGCGCGAGGCATTGAGCGAGGCGATCGGCGCCGCGCGCCTGGTCCGCCCCGGCGACGGTGCCGCCGCCACCCACGACTTCACCGCCGTTCAGCGCCGCGCCCGCGCCATCGCCCGCGAGGTGACCACCGACACCCGCGCCGGCACCCGCTCGACCAGCGCGATCGACCGCGTCGCGCTGCACCCGGTGGTCGGCCCGATCCTGTTCGGGCTCATCATGTTCCTGATGTTCCAGGCGGTCTTCGCCTGGTCGAAGGTACCGGTGGACTGGATCCAGTCCGGCGTCGCCTCCGCGCAGGCGGGCGCGGCCGCGGTGCTGCCGGACGGCGTGCTGCGCTCGCTGGTCGTCGACGGCATCCTCGCCGGCGTCGGCGCGGTGATTGCGTTCCTGCCGCAGGTGCTCGTCCTCTTCTTCTTCATCCTCATACTCGAGGCGAGCGGCTACATGGTCCGGGCCGCCTTCCTGATGGACCGGCTGATGGCGCGGGTCGGCCTCTCCGGCCACGCCTTCATCCCGCTCCTCTCCTCCTTCGCCTGCGCGGTGCCGGGCATCATGGCGACGCGCACGATCGAGGATCCGCGGCACCGGCTCACCACCATCCTCATCGCCCCGCTGATGACCTGCTCGGCGCGCCTTCCCGTCTACGCGGTCATCATCGGCGCCTTCATTCCCGCGCGGGGCATCGGCTGGGGCTTCGGCCTGCAGGGGCTCGTCCTGTTCGGCCTCTACCTCGCCGGCATCGCCGGCGCGCTGGTCGCCGCCCTCGTCCTGCGCCGCACGGTGACGAAGGGCAGCCCGCGCGGCTTCATGCTGGAAATGCCCAAATACCAGCTGCCGCACGTGCGCGACATCGGGCTCGGCCTGTGGACGCGGGCGATGATCTTCCTGAAGCGCGCGGGCACCATCATCCTCGTCTCCAACGTCGCCCTCTGGGCCCTGCTCGCCTTCCCGCAGGCGAAGCCGGGGCAAAGCGCGCTCGACGCGTCGATCGCGGGAAGGATATCCTGGGGCCTCGAGAAGGTCGTGCGGCCGATCGGCTTCAACCACGAGATCGCCCTCGCCCTCATCCCCGCCATGGCGGCGCGCGAGGTCGCGGTCTCTTCCCTCGCCACCGCTTATGCGGTCGACGCCAAGGGCGAAGACAACCGCGCCATCGAGGACCGGCTGCGGGGCCGCTGGTCGCTCGCCACCGCCCTCGCCTTCCTCGCCTGGTTCGTCTTCGCGCCGCAATGCCTCTCGACGCTGGCGGTGACGCGGCGCGAGACGAACGGCTGGAAGTGGCCCGCCTTCATGCTAGGCTATTTGTTCACCCTCGCTTATGGGGCGGCGGGTGCGGTCTATTGGGGCGCGACGGCGCTCGGGCTTTAGCGGAGTTTGGGAACATGGCGGGCGTCAACAAGGTCATCCTGGTCGGCAATCTCGGGGACGACCCGGAGAGCCGCTCGCTCAACAATGGCGGCGAGGTCGTGAACCTGCGCGTCGCCACGTCGGAGAGCTGGAAGGACCGCGACGGCCAGCACCAGGAGCGGACCGAATGGCACCGCGTCGTGATCTTCAACGAGAATCTGGGCCGCGTCGCGAAACAGTATCTGCGCAAGGGTTCGAAGGTCTATCTCGAGGGCCAACTCCAGACCCGTAAATGGACCGACCAGTCCGGCGCCGACCGCTATTCGACCGAGGTGGTGCTGCAGCGCTTCCGCGGCGAGCTCGTCCTCCTCGACAGCCGCGGCGGCGGCGGGAGCGGGGGCGGCGACGATTATGGCGGCGGCTATGGCGATGCCGGCGGCGGCTTCGGCGGCGGCGGCTCGCGTCCCCAGCAGCGGCCCGCTCCGGCGTCGTTCGACACCGACCTCGACGACGACGTCCCGTTCTGATGGCGAAGCCGAGGACGCGTTGACCCTATTCGTCATCCCGGCGCAAGCCGGGATGACGCTAATCGGGCTTACCCGCGAGCCCCTTGAGCGCCGTGAAGGGACTCGACTCGGCCCGCGCTTCTTCCTCCGTCTTGACCCCCGCCTCCCGGAGCGCTGCGTCGGCGGCCGGCGAACGCGGGAACGGGTCGAGCGCCAGCGACAGCGTCTCGGCCACGGCTTCGCCGAGGTCGACCGCGGCGCCATCGTAGAAGACGACGTCGAGCTCCGCCTCGCCCAGCTCCACTTCCTCCTCCGCTCCGGCCGAGACGGGCTGCGGTCGGAACTCGATGCGGAAATCCTCCGCGACCGTCGCCGGCACCGGATCGCCGCTGGCGACGCAGCTCTGGACGACGGCGCCGGTGAGGCGACCGCGCGCGAGGATCGTCTCGCCGTGACGGCTGACCTCGGCCTCGGCGGCAAGGCGGGAGATCGCGACCAGCCCGAATCGCTCGGCGAGCGCCGCGCGTTCGCTCTCCCCGGCCTCGATCGCGACGCGCCGCGCGCCGGCCCCGAGCGTGTCGATGCGAATCGGACGGCTGAACTCCGGCGTCACGGCAGCTTTCCCTCGAGAAGATTGGCGAGCTCGGCCTCGCCCAGCCGGGCGTCGAGCGTCCGCAGGCCGCCGGCCACGCAGGCCAAAGCGGCGCCGGACGCCGGCGCGCCGCGGAAGACGTTGCGCGCCACCGCCGCATCGAAATCTCCCCCGCCGCGCAAGCCGTCGCGGAACGCGCCGAGCCGGCCGCCCAGCGCCCCCATCAGCTTGCCCACCTTCCTGCCGACGACGACGTCGCCGATGCCGAGCTCGCGCAGCGTGCCGTCCATGTCCTCGACGAAGGTCTCGGCAAGGAGCGCCGCGGCATCCGCCGCCGCGTCGCCGTCTGCTTCGAGGCGCAGCAGCACCAGGGCGAGCACCGCCGTCACCATCTCGAATCGCCCGTCGAGCGTGTCGGGGACGCCACCCTCGCGGTACCAGGAAGGATCGCGGGCGCGCGCGACGACGGCGGTGTAGAGCGGGCGCAGCGCGAGCCGATCGCGCGGCGGGCCGAAGAAGCGGGCGAGGAAGGACAAAGGCGGCTCCGGGAGCGGGCGCGTACTTGCGCCGTTAAGCTCCGGTCGGATATTGGGGAGCGCGACAGCCGCCCGCAAGCGGCGCGCCGGCACGGCTTCTCGTATCGCGGCGCAAAAATTCGGGAGTGACGGAAAAGATGATCCTCGGCACCGGACGGCGCGCCGCCCTTACCGCCCTCGCCGTGGGCCTCGCCCTCGCCGGCTGCACCCGCGTGCGTGATCACCAGGGCTTCGTCCTCGACCAGACGCTGGTCAGCGCCATCCAGCCCGGCGTCGACACCAAGGATTCGGTCTCGAACACGCTCGGCCGGCCCACCTTCACCAGCGAGTTCGGCGACCGCGACTGGTATTATCTGTCGCGCGACACGAGCAACATGGCGTTCAACCGGCCGCGCCCGAGCGGCCAGACCGTCCTCCACATCCGCTTCGACGACAAGGGCAATGTGGCGAGCGTCGACCGCAAGGGGCTCGAGCAGGTCGCCGACATCCGCCCGTCGGGCGACAAGACCCCGACGCTGGGCCGCCACCGCAGCCTGCTGGACGAATTGTTCGGCAACATCGGCACTGTCGGCGCCGCCGGCAAGGGCGCCCCGACCACCGACAACCCGCACTGAGGCGGGCGGTCTGGCCACATGTCCCGTTCCACGTTCCGTTCGGGCTGAGCCTGTCGAAGCCCTGCTTTTTCTAACAGCGCCCGAAGGAAAGACGGGGCTTCGACAAGCTCAGCCCGAACGGTTGCGGGTGGCGATTGAGCAGCGGCTTCCCCGCCTACTTCACGATCTGCCCCGCGGCGAGCACCGCGAGCGTGACGAGGTCGGACGCGGTCGCGGTCATCGAGGCGATCTGCACCGGCCGCGCCATGCCGACCAGCATCGGCCCGATCACCGAATCGCCGGCCAGCTCCTTCAACAGCTTGGCCGAGATGTTGGCGGTCTGGAGGCCCGGCATGACCAATACGTTGGCCGGGCCGGTGAGGCGGCTGAAGGGGTAGACGCGACTCATCGCCGGGTCGAGCGCGACATCGGGCGACATCTCGCCTTCATATTCGAAGTCCGCGTCGCCGGACGCGTCGAGCACCTTCACGGCGTCGCGGATGCGGTCGAGATAGGTGCCCTCGGGGTCGCCGAAGTTCGAGTAGGAGAGGAAGGCGACGCGCGGCTCGTGGCCCATGCGGCGGGCGACGGCGGCGGTCTGCATGGCGATCTCGGCGAGTTCCTCGGCGCTCGGCCGCTCCGTCACCGTCGTGTCGGCCATGAAGGTGGTGTGGCTCTGGCCGACGAGGATGTGGATGCCGAACGGCGTGCAGCCGGGCTTGGCGTCGAGCACGCGCTGCACCTGCCTGAGGCTCTGCGCATAGGGCCGGGTGACGCCGGTGATCAGCGCATCCCCCTCGCCGAGCGCGAGCAGCAGGGCGGCGAAGGTGTTGCGGTCCTGGTTGACCATGCGCTCGACCTGGCGCTGGAGCTGGCCCTTGCGCTGGAGCCGCCCGTAGAGATGCTCGACCATCTCCGGCACGCGCGGATAGACGCGGCTGTTGATCACTTCGAAGCTCGCCGGATCCTCGACGCCGAGGTCGCGGAGGCGGTCGTGGACGTCGTCGCGGCCGACCAGCACCGGAATGCCGTAGCCGCCGTCCCGGAAGGCGATCGCGGCGCGCAGCACCACTTCCTCGTCCCCTTCCGCGAACAGCACCCGCTTGGGATCGGCGCGCGCCGCCTCATAGGCGAGGCTGAGCACCGAAGTGGTCGGGTTGAGCCGCGAGCGCAGCTGGGTGCGGTAGGCGGCCATGTCCTCGATCGGCCGGCGGGCGACGCCGGTGTCCGCCGCCGCCTGGGCGACCGCGGCGGGGACCACCTCCATCAGCCGCGGGTCGAACGGGGCGGGAATGATGTAATCGGGGCCGAAGCTGTGCGCGCGCCCGCCATAGGCCGCCGCCACTTCCTCCGGCACCTGCTGGCGCGCCAGGGCGGCGAGCGCCTCGGCCGCGGCGATCTTCATCTCGTCGTTGATCGTCGTCGCGCGCACGTCGAGCGCGCCGCGGAAGATGAACGGGAAGCCGAGCACGTTGTTGACCTGGTTGGGATAGTCGGAGCGGCCGGTGGCCACGATCGCGTCCGGCCGCGCCGCCTTCGCGTCGGGGGGCGAGATCTCCGGGTCGGGATTGGCCATGGCGAAGATGACCGGTTTCGCCGCCATGTCCTTCACCATTTCCGGCTTCAGCGCCCCCGCCGCCGACAGGCCGAGGAAGACGTCGGCGCCGACCAGCGCTTCCCTGAGGTCGCGCGCGTCGGTGACCACGGCATGGGCCGACTTCCACTGGTCCATCCCCTCGGGCCGGCCCTGCCAGATCACCCCCTTGCGGTCGCACATGATGACGTGGTCGTGCTGAACGCCCATCGCCTTGATGAGCTCGGTGCAGGCGATCGCGGCGGCGCCGGCGCCGTTCACCACGACCTTCACGTCCCGGAGCGCCCGCCCGGTCAGGTAGCAGGCGTTGATCAGCCCCGCCGCGGTGATGATCGCGGTGCCGTGCTGGTCGTCGTGAAAGACGGGGATGTTCATCCGCTCCTTCAGCGTCTGCTCGATGATGAAGCAGGCCGGCGCGGCGATGTCCTCGAGGTTGATGCCGCCGAAGCTCGGCTCGAGCAAGGCGACGGCGTTGACGAACGCGTCGACGTCCTCGGTCGCGACCTCGAGGTCGATCGCGTCGACGTCGGCGAAGCGCTTGAACAGCACCGCCTTGCCTTCCATCACCGGCTTGGAGGCGAGCGCGCCGAGATTGCCGAGGCCGAGGATGGCGGTGCCGTTGGAGATCACCGCGACGAGGTTGCCCTTGGCGGTATAATCATAGGCGGTGCCCGGATCTTCGGCGATGGCGCGGACCGGCACGGCGACGCCGGGGGAATAAGCAAGGCTCAGGTCGCGCTGGGTCGCCATCGGCTTGGAGGCGATGATCTCGATCTTCCCGGGCCGCCCCTGGGTGTGGAAATCGAGCGCTTCCTGCTCGGAGAATTTGACGTTGCTCTCGCTCATCCGCGCGCTCTCCCGGGCCTTTTGGCCGTGCCTTAGGCGTTTGAGGTGAAGTGCGGCAAGCGTGGGGTGGTTCCGGGCGTGTTGCTCCTCCCCGGCACGGGGAGGGGGACCGCGACGCGAAGCGGCTTGGTGGAGGGGCCCCGACTCTGGAGCGGCGAAGAGGCGTGGGGCCCCTCCACCAGCCTTGGGCCGGTCCTCCTCCCCGTTTCCGGGGAGGAGTTTTACCGTTCCCCCTCCCGGCCTAACCCACTAACCTCTCCGCCATGGCCACAGCGGCGAAATCCCCTTCCGCGCCCACCCCCATGATGGCGCAATATCTCGCCCTCAAGGCCGAGGCCGAGGGCTGCCTGCTCTTCTACCGGATGGGCGATTTCTTCGAATTGTTCTTCGACGACGCCAAGGCCGCCGCCGCCTGCCTCGACATCGCCTTGACCGCCCGCGGCGAGCATGAGGGCGAACCGATCCCGATGTGCGGCGTCCCCATCCACGCCGCCGAAAGCTATCTCGCCCGCCTCATCAAGGGCGGCTTCCC
>Ga0213876_10000293_pt1 | contig 45444 bp, 47 predicted proteins | sample BarmaccomBMRX_R9_FD_160113 | JGI IMG/M metagenome (GOLD analysis project Ga0213876, IMG submission 160113) | Root-associated microbial communities from Barbacenia macrantha in rupestrian grasslands, the National Park of Serra do Cipo, Brazil - RX_R9 | ecosystem: Host-associated > Plants > Roots...
CGCCCGAGTTCGTGAGTTCCGGGGCTTCCACGACATGACGCTGGCGCAGAGCGACGACGAAGCCGTAGGCCATCTCACGCAAGCATCCTTCATCGGTTCGGCGCTGTTCGAGAAGACCTTCGAGGAGGGCATGTCCCTGGTCGAGGAGACGGCGAAATATCTCGACGGCCGCGGCCGCGCCGAGTCGAAGGACCTGCCGCGCAAGATCGCCATGCTCTATGCGGGCGAGAGCATGCGCGTCACCACGCGGCTGATGCAGGCGGCGAGCTGGCTTCTGGTGCAGCGCGCGGTGCATGACGGCGACATGGACGCCGAGGATGCCGCGGGCGACCGCTACCGGCTGGGCTCGAAGGAGATCTGCTTAGGGGGAAGCGGCGAGGGGGTGGAGCTTCTGCCCGCCACGCTCCAGGACCTCCTGGGCCGCAGCGACAACCTCTATCGCCGGATCGCCCGGCTCGACGACGTGCTGTTCCGCGGCGGCGGCGATGGCTCCGCCGGCGTCCAGGCGCAGTTCGAAAAGCTGGAACGGGCATTCGGGTCGTAAGGCACCCAAATGTCATGGCCCGGGGCCATGACAGCGTGCGGACTTTACGACTTCACGAAACCCGCGAACTTCTTGTTGAAGCGCGTCAGGCGGCCGCCGCGGTCGAGCAGCTGCTGCTGGCCGCCGGTCCAGGCCGGGTGGGTGGTCGGGTCGATGTCGAGGGTCAGCTTGCCGCCGGGCTCGCCCCAGGTCGAGCGCGTCTTGTAGGTCGTGCCGTCGTTCAGCGCGACTTCGACGAAGTGATAGTTGGGGTGGATGCCTTTTCTCATGACGGCGGCCTTCTTTTGAAGGCGGGCCTTATAGGGGAAGCGGGCGCCGCGGGCAAGCGCGGCAATTTTGGCCCCTTTGCGGCGGGGTTTCACACCCTATATTGAGCCCGGAAGGCGGGTTGCATGTCCCAGGCGGGCCAGGAATACGAGAACGAGGTCGCGCGCGTCGCGGCCGGGCGGGCCAAAGGCCGGTCGCTGGGGTCGCTCCGGCGGCTTCTGCCGTTCGTGAAGCCCTATCGCGGGCGGATCGCCTTTGCCGCGGTCGCCCTCATCCTCTCCTCCTCGGCCAGCCTGCTGATCCCTCCCGCCATCCGCGGCATGATCGACCATGGTTTCGATAAGCAGAACGTCGGCCTGATCGGGAAGTACTTTTTGGCGCTGGTCGCGGTCGCGGGCGTGCTGGGCGTGGCGACGGCGACGCGCTTCTATTTCGTCTCGTGGCTGGGCGAGCGCGTCATTGCCGACCTGCGCCGCGCGGTGTTCGACAACGTGCTGTCGCTCACCCCCGCCTTCTTCGAGGTCACGCGCACCGGAGAGGTGCTCTCGAGGCTGACCGCCGACACGACCCTGGTCCAGACGGTGATCGGCTCCTCCGCCTCGATCGCGATGCGCAACCTGGTGATGCTGACGGGCGGCTTGATCCTGCTTTTTTTCACCAGCGTGAAGCTGTCGGCGATGGTGCTGGCCGCGGTGCTGCTGGTGATGATGCCGCTGATCCTGTTCGGGCGCTGGGTGCGCACGCTGTCGCGCAAGAGCCAGGACCGCATCGCCGATACCAGCGCGCATGCGAGCGAGACCCTGAACGCGGTGCAGACCGTGCAGGCCTTCACGCATGAGCAGCCCGAACGCGCGCGCTATGCCGGTGCGGTCGAGGGCTCGTTCGACGCCGCGATCGTGCGCACGCGGGCGCGCGCGATCATGACGGCGGTCACGATCTTCGGCATCTTCGGCTGTATCGTGGGCGTGCTCTATGAAGGCGCGCAGGACGTGCTCGCCGGCCACATGACGGGCGGGCAGCTGGCGCAGTTCATCGCCTATGCGGTGATCGTGGCCTCGGGTTTCGGCGCGCTGACCGAGACCTGGGGCGACCTGCAGCGCGCCGCCGGCGCATCGGAACGTTTGAGCGAGCTGCTCGACACCGTGCCGGCCGTGCGCGCGCCCTTGAACCCGTCGCATCTGCCCGCCAAGCCCCGCGGCGCGGTGTCGTTCAAGGACGTCGTGTTCCGCTATCCCTCGCGGCCCGAGCATGCCGCGCTGAACGGCTTCTCGCTCGACATCCAGCCGGGCGAGACCGTGGCGCTGGTGGGACCGTCCGGCGCCGGCAAGTCGACCGTGTTCCAGCTCTTGCTGCGCTTCTTCGCGGCGCAGCAGGGTTCGATCGCCTTCGACGGCGTCGACGTCGCCGCGCTCGATCCGCAGGAGCTGCGCAAGCATATCGCCATCGTGGCGCAGGACCCGGTGATCTTCTCGGGCACCATCGCCGACAACATCCGCTACGGCCGCGCCGAGGCGAGCGACGAACAGGTCCGCGCCGCCGCCGTCGCGGCCGCGGCGTCCGAGTTCATCGAGGCGCTGCCGGGCGGTTACGAGACGACGGTCGGCGAGCGCGGCACGACCTTGTCGGGCGGCCAGCGCCAGCGGCTCGCCATCGCGCGCGCCATCCTGCGCGACGCGCCGCTGCTGCTGCTCGACGAGGCGACCAGCGCGCTCGACGCCGAGAACGAGCGGCTGGTGCAGCAGGGCCTGGCGAACCTGATGACGGGGCGCACCACCATCGTCATCGCGCACCGCTTCGCCACCATCCAGCGTCTCAAGCGCATCGTGGTGATGGAGGACGGCCAGGTCGTGGCCGAAGGCAGCCATGCCGAGCTCGTCGCCCGCGGCGGCCTCTATGCCAGGCTGGCCGACCTGCAGTTCAGCCAGAGTCTCGCGCTGGCGGGATAGGGAGAAAGCCGGGGGGCACCATGAAAGCCTGGAAGCGGATCGCGATCACCACCAGCGCCGTCGTCATCGTGGCGGGCGCGGGGATGGCTTTGCGCACCGCCAAGATGGCGGGTTCGTTCGACGAGGTCGCGGCCAAGCCGCTTCCGTGCCGAGCCATCGCGGGCGTCACGGGCGCCGAGGACATGCAGGTCGACGCGCGCGACCGGCTGCTGATCGCTTCGGCGACGGACCGGCGCCGCATGGGTGACGGCAGGGGCGACGGCAAGGTCTCCGGCGCCGACGGCATCTATGCGTTGGCGCTGGACCGCCCCGATGCCGGTTTCGTCAGGCTCGCCGGCGCTCCTTCCGTCTTCCATCCGCACGGCATCTCGCTGTTCCGCGCCGCCGACGGCTCGCTGACCTTGATGGCGGTGAACCATCTCACCCCCGACCATCATGCCGTCGACATCTTCCAGGTGCTGGTCGAGAACGGCACGGCGCGCCTGAACGAAGTCGGCGCCATCGAGGGCGACAAGCTGATCCATCCCAATGACGTGGTGGCGGTGGGCGAGGCGCAGTTCTACGTCACCAACGATCACGGCAGCCGCACCGACCTGGGCATGACGCTCGAGAATTATCTCACCCTGCCGCGCGCCGACGTCCTCTATTACGACGGCACCACCTTCCGCGAGGCGGCGGCGGGACTCGTCTTCGCCAACGGCATCAACGTCTCGAACGACGGCCGTCACGTCTACGTCGCGGAATCGACGATGCGCCGGGTGCAGAGCTTCGCGCGCAACGTCTTCTCGGGCAGGCTGACGCCGGAGGCCACGCTCGACATGCCGGCCGGCCCCGACAATATCGATGTCGCGTCCGACGGCACGCTGTGGATCGCGGGGCATCCGAAGATGTTCGACCTCGTGGCCTATTCCAGCGATCCGTCGAAACCGTCGCCGACCGAGATCTTCAAGGCGCCGGCCAAGGGCGGCGTGCCGCAACCGGCCGAGCCGGTCTATGTCGATCTCGGTCCCGCGCTCGGCGCCGGCAGCGTCGGCGTGACCGCGGGCCGCGACCTCTATATCGGCTCGATCTTCGATCCCAAGGTGCTGCGCTGCCGGCTGCCTTAGTGCGGGCAATTGGCTTTCTTCTTCCGGCAATAGACGAACGAGCCCTGGTCGGAGAGCACGGCCGCAAGGCCGCCGCCGTTCTTGTCGTCGATCGCGGTGGCGCGCGTGCCGGCGGCGCCCGCAACCGGCACCACGGGGATATCGGTAGCGGCGAAAAGCAGCCCGGTCAGCCGGTCCATGTCGTTCGGCGCGATCTGCTCGCCATGGGCGACGACGGCGCCATCGCGCTCAAAGCGCGGCCGCAACCAGCTTGTACATGGAACGTCCCCCGATCCCCGAAAGCCAGTGTCGGAGATCGGGGGGCGCTTCAGCTAGTTCACGAAAGGGATGCGCGGCATGGTGAACGCCGCCGGCTTCGCCGCGGCGCCGTTCTCGTAGCGCAGGAAGCGCGACGCCGGGACGTGGACCGACGTCGTCTCGAAAGCGAAGCCCGCGCTCGGGCAGGTCTTCGGGCAATAGATGAACGAGCCCTTGTCGGAATAGATCGCGATCAGGCCCTTGTTGTTGACGCTGCCGGCGACCGAGGTCTTGGCGCCCTTGGGCTCGAGCGAGGTGAACTTGCTCGTCTTGGTGTCGTACATGAAGGCGTGCTGGACGCTGCTCGCGTCGGTCCATACGCCGGTGGCGAGGCCTGCGTCGTTCAGGCCGGTGAGCTGGGTCTGGGTCGCGTGCGGATAGGTCACGAAGCTTGTCGTGCCGCCCTTCAGGATGAAGCCCTTGGCGACGCCGGTCGCATCGACCGACCAGCCGTCGATCACGCCCGAGGTGTTGATGCCCGAGGGCGCGACCGCGAACTGCGTGCCGGAGATCTTGACGTCGCTCTTGTACTTGGCGGCCTTGCCCTGATAGCCGACGATGAGATGCGTCTGGTCGCAGGTATAGCCGACGAAATCGCCCGCCGCGTCCATGCCCCAGGCGAGGCCGGTCATCGCCTTGGTGCCCTTCTTGACCGGGTTCGACTTGCCCTTGATGCGCTCATAGGGCGTGGCGTTGCAGATCTGCTGGTCGGACGTGTAGTTGGCGCCGGTGATGTCGCCGGCCTTGTCGATGCCGATCGCGACGGTATTGCCGGACTTGCCGAAATCGAAGCTGGTATAGGTGCCGTCGAGCGTGCCGACGAAGCCGTGCTTGACGCCGTTCTTGTCGACATAGGTTCCGGCCAGCACGTTCTTGTCGTTCAGCGCCGCGGCCAGCGTGTCCTTGGCGCCGGGAAAGGGCACGACGGGCATCATGGTGGCGGCGGCCAGAAGCGGCGCGGCGGCGGCGGACGCAAGCAGCATGACGGAAGCGAGCGGCATGACGGCCGCGGACAGATTGCGCATGGAATCCCCTGGTGGATGGAAAGTTTCCACCTTGTGACAGGGGGTTCATCTCGATTCAAGGGCAGCGCGGCGGAATGCTTAAAGACGCGACCGCGGAGCTCAGGCCAGCGACCGCCCGGTCATCTTCTCCAGCACCCGGATCGGCGCGCGCGCGGGCTCTCCCATCGCCGCGACGTCGAGATGGAAGGTCTGCTCCAGCACGAACTGGCCCGACAGCGCCGCATGCATCACCTGGTCGGTGTAGCACAGCCAGGTCGTGCCCGGCGGGAAGCGGATCTCGGTCTTCGGCGTGGCGCGCTGATAGTCCATGTCGAGCTTGGCGTTGTCGTGCAGCCCCATCATCATGTCGTCGTAAGGACTGCGCAGGCCGCGCGTCTGGAAGGTGGCAGCCCGGAACCAATTCGCGGCGGCCGAGGACGGCTTGACCCTGGGCAGGATTTTCGCGGCCATGTCGGCAAAGGGCTCGCCGACGTTCCATACCCGGGGCACGTCGCCCGGATGGACGTTCGAGAACAGCCGCATGATGCGGCGCCCGCGCATCGGCCGCGTCGGGAAGGCATCGACATGCAGCCGCGTGTCGTCGTGGATCGGCGACTGCTTGCGGCCGGCGATCTCGACCGGACGGTACGAGGTGCGCGCGCGTTCGAGGGTTGCGGCATAGCCGGGGAACAGCCCGCTCACCAGCGACACCGCGCTGCTCGCGAAGCGCTGCATCATCGCCTGAAGCGCCGAGGTCTCGCGCGACGCGTGCTTGAGCTTTCCGGACGGATCCAGGCTGATGTTCTTGGCCCGGCCGCTGAACAGGTCGGGGGTCAAAAGCGGCGCCTCCTCGGGGCGCAGCGCGAAGGGCAGGCGCGGCAGGAACAGCACGCAGCCGCTCTCCAGCGCGGCGATCGCGTCGCGGCGCTGGTCCTCGGCGAAGGGGCCGGTCCAGCTCGATATGTCCAATGTTTGAAGGGCGTCCATGACCCGACTATACAGGCGCGTCCAACCGCACCACAATCGCCGCCCATGGTCGACCGCAGGAACCTCATCAAGCTCGGGCTCGCGGCGCCCGCATTGCTTGGCACGCCGGCGCGGGCGGGGCGCGCGCGGCGCCGCGCCGGCAAGCCCAACCTGATCCACATCTGCGCCGACGACATGCGCTACGACGATTTCGCGCTGATGCCGAACCTCAGGCGCATCTTCCGCCACGCCGGCATCAAGTTCGGCCGCCACACCGTGTCGTTCTCGCTCTGCGCGCCGTCGCGCGCGGGCATGCTGACCGGGCTGCAGGCGCACAATCACGGCGTGCTCGGCAACCGCAAGGGCGGCTACGAGGTCTATCGCACGCTCGAGGACAACGCGCTGCCGGTGTGGCTGACGAACGCGGGCTATTTCGTGGGCCACGTCGGCAAGTTCATCAACAACTACGGCAAGATCGCGCCCAAGCACGTGCCGCCCGGCTATGCCGATTGGCGCGCGATGGCGAGCGAGAAGCTGGACTACACCGATTTTCTGCTGAACGAGAACGGCACTCTGGTCGACTACGATCACGGCGAATACACGACCGAGGTGTTCACTCAGAAGGCGCTGAACTTCTTAGGAATGGCGCCCGAGCCCTTCGCGCTGTTCTTCTGGCCCAATGCGCCGCATCTGCCCGCGACGCCGGCCGAGCAGGACAAAGGCAGCTTCGCCAATGTCGACATGCCGATCACTCCCAACTTCAACGAGGCCGACGTCAGCGACAAGCCGCGGGCGATCCGCGACCTGCCGCTGCTGACGCCGGAGGAGATCGCGGCCGTCCAGGACATCTGGCGCAGCCGCGCGGAATGCCTGCAGTCGCTCGACCGCGGGATCGCTGCGATCGTGAGCGCGCTGACGACGGCGGGACAGCTCGAGAACACGCATATCGTCTTCACCAGCGACAACGGTTTCCTGCTGGGCGAGCACCGCGTCGGCGACGACAAGGATCTGGTCTACGAGGAATCGACGCGCGTGCCCCTGGTGTGGCGCATGCCCGGCGGCGCTGCCGGCGCGCGCGACAATCCGGTGACGAACATCGACGTGACGGCGGCATTCGTGGAGCTTTCCGGCGCGAGCGCTGGGCGCGTGCTCGACGGCCGCTCGCTGGTGCCGCTGCTCATGGACGCCAAGGCGCCGTGGAACACGGCCGTGCTCCTGCAATGCACGCAGACCCGCGGCCTCGCCACCCAGCACTACCGCTATGCAGTGTGGCCTGAGACCGGCGAGACCGAGCTCTACGATCTGAGCACCGATCCTTACGAGCTCCAGAACCGGTCCGGCACGCACGAGTACCGAAAGGTCGAGGCCGACCTCGCGCAAGCCTTCGCCGCGCTCGACCAATGCGAAGGCACCGGCTGCGCCTGGACGGGGAAGTTCCCGCGGCCGCCGAAGTAGCGCGCATTTCCGGACACCCTGTACTAGAATATAGTGGTCGCGCATCTTTAGGGGGGGCGATGTACAAAAGTGCCGTTTTGATCTTGAGCGCAGCACTACTTGCCGGTGCGCCGGCCATGGCGGGGCAGCTTCCGTTCGACAACTTGAACCAAGCCCAGACCGGCCGAATGGAGCCGGGCAGCGGTGTCGACTACCAGGTCCGATCCGGAAACGGCCGCGCTCTTATCGTGTGCGTTTATACGCTGAACGATACGGCGCTGGCGCCGACGTTCAACGGCATGCCGCTCGGCTTCGTGGCCAAATCGACTTATCCCGGTGTCGGACGGTTGGGCGTGGCGGCCTATCTGCTGCTGGACGCGCCGGAGGGCATGTATCGGCTCGTGCTCAATGGCTCGGAAACGGCCACGGGGCTGATCTTGTCGTTTTCTCAAGCGGCCGCCCTAGATGCGTCGAGTTCTGCAGAGGTGCAGGGTCAAACTTCCATCATGGATAGTGTAACGACGACACGGAAGAACGACTTTCTGATCATGTGCGAAACGGATTCGGGTGCCGGCAACGACGCATGGGCGCACCAGACCGTCAGGGGCTCCACGTTTCTGAACGCTTCGGGATTGTCGATCGGCACCCGCCCTGCTCCGCGGAGAGGTGCAAACCCATTGACGATCATCGCCGGGAACAATCGGCCTCCGACCGCGGCAATGGCCGATGTTCTGATGGCGTTCCGTCCTTTCTGAAACAAAAAAGGGCGCCACGCGGGCGCCCTTTCGGTATCGATGGATGGCCGGATCGCGCGCGCAATGCTCGCTGTCCGGCCATGGAGACGTTATCAGGCCGCCGCGGCGTCGACGGGATCGCGCAGCACATAGCCGCGGCCCCACACCGTCTCGATGTAGTTGTCGCCGTTGGTGGCGGCGGCCAGCTTCTTGCGCAGCTTGCAGATGAAGACGTCGATGATCTTGAGCTCGGGCTCGTCCATGCCGCCATAGAGGTGGTTCAGGAACATCTCCTTCGTCAGCGTCGTGCCCTTCCTCAAGGAGAGCAGCTCGAGCATCTGGTATTCCTTGCCGGTCAGGTGCACGCGGCTGCCGTCGACCTCGACCGTCTTGGCGTCCAGGTTCACCGTCAGCTTGCCGGTGGTGATGACCGACTGGCTGTGGCCCTTGGAGCGGCGCACCACCGCCTGGATGCGCGCGACCAGCTCGTCCTTGTGAAACGGCTTGGTCATATAGTCGTCGGCGCCGAAGCCCAAGGCCTTGACTTTGGCCTCGACGATGGCGTTGCCCGAGAGGATGAGGACCGGCGTCTGCACCTTGGCGACGCGCAGGCTCTTCAACACCTCGAAGCCGCTCATGTCGGGCAGCTGCAGGTCCAGCACGATGATGTCGTAATCGTAGAGCTTGCCGAGGTCGATACCTTCCTCGCCCAGATCCGTCGTGTAGACGTTGAAGCCCTCGCTGCGCAGCATCAGCTCGATGCTGCGTGCCATGGCGCTGTCGTCTTCGATCAGGAGCACGCGCATGTCTCGTCACCTCATTTCGGGAGGCTTGCGGAAAGCCCCCCGGTTAACCGATCGTCAGAACCGTAAAGTTAAATGGTTAACATCGTCTTTCATCGATTCGGCTCTTTTGAGGGGTCGCCAATTCGGGGTTAACGCGCAGCCCGATCATGACGACCATCCCCTTGATTCGATTTGTTAAGTTTACTGCGACTTAAAACCTTCCCGGCAAGATGCGTCTTTCCGAGGGCGGATGTGCCCTCCAAAAGGAAGATGCATGCGCGCCCTCATCAAGGAGATCGACGCCCTCCCCACCTCGCGCCGGTTCGGGCGCGTGGCGCGGATCGAAGGCCTTCTGGTCGAAGTGACCGGGGCCGCGGGCGCGATCAGCCTGGGCGGACAAGTAAAGCTAACCGGCGGTTCTGCCAAGCAAATTTCTTGTGAGGTGGTGGGCTTTCGCGAGGGGCGGGCGTTGGCCATGCCGCTCGGCAACATGGACGGGATGAGCCTCGCCGCCCGGGCCGATTTCGACGACAGGCCGGCCGTGATCTACCCCTCGACGGGCTGGCTGGGGCGGGCGCTGGACGCTTTCGCGCAACCCCAGGACGGCAAGGGGCCGCTGCCGCAAGGCGCGCAGGCCTATCCCATCAAGGCGCAGGCGCCGGCGGCGCATGCCCGCGGCAGGGTCGGCGGCAAGCTCGATCTGGGGGTGCGCGCGCTCAATACGTTTACCACCTGCTGCAAGGGCCAGCGCATGGGCATCTTCTCGGGCAGCGGCGTCGGCAAATCCACGCTGCTCGCCATGCTCGCGCGCAACACCGACGCGGATGCGATCGTGATCGGGCTGATCGGCGAGCGCGGCCGCGAGGTGAAGGAGTTCATCGAGGACGATCTCGGCCCCGAAGGCATGAAGCGCAGCGTCGTGGTCGCCGCCACGTCCGACGATCCGCCGCTGGTGCGCCGTCAGGCGGCCTATGTCGCGATGACCGTGGCCGAACAGCTTCGGGACCAGGGCTTGCATGTGCTGCTGCTGATGGACAGCGTGACGCGTTTCGCGATGGCACAGCGCGAGGTCGGACTGTCGGCGGGCGAGCCGCCGGCGCAGAAAGGCTATACGCCGACGGTCTTCGCCGAGCTGCCGCGCCTGCTCGAGCGTGCCGGTCCGGGACTCGAGGGCTCGAACGGCTCGATCACGGGGCTGTTCACGGTGCTCGTCGAGGGCGACGACCACAACGAGCCGATCTCCGACGCGGTGCGCGGCATCCTCGACGGCCATATCGTGCTCGAGCGCAGCATCGCCGAGCGCGGCCGGTTCCCGGCGATCAACGTCTTGAAATCGGTTTCGCGCGCCATGCCGGGCTGCAACAGCGCGGCCGAGCAGCGTCTGGTGGCCGCGGCGCGCGCGCCGATGGCGACCTTCGACGACATGGCCGAACTGATCCGTCTCGGGGCGTACAAATCCGGGACGAATGTCGAGGTGGACAACGCCGTCCGCCTCAATCCCGAGCTCGAAGCGTTCCTCAGGCAGAAGAAGGACGAGCGGGCGTCGTTTGCCGAATGTTATTCGGCTTTGGACAGAATAATGGGCGAGGGGAAGGGTAGGGTCTGATGAAACGCACCAACACGCTGATAAGGCTGCGCCGCTTCCGCGTCGACGATCTGAAGCGCCGCCTCGCCACCCTCGACGCGATGAAGGCCGACGTCGAGCGCAAGCTCGCCGATCTCGAAGACAGCGTCGCGCGCGAGAAGCAGCGCGCCGGCGACAGCGACATCGGGCGTCTGGCGTTCCCGTCGTTCCTGAAATCCATCGAAGGCCGCCGCGAGAACCTGCGCGCCACCGCCAAGGACATCGAGCGCGAGCGCGTGCAGGCCCAGGACGACCTGACCAATGCGTTCCAGGACCTGAAGGCGCTGGAATTCGCCACCGAGCAGCAGCAGAAGCGCGCCGGCGAGATCGAGGCGCGACGGGCGCAGTCGCGCATGGACGAGATGGCGCTGGTGCGCCACCTGCGCAAGCACGCGCTGCGGGGCGTCTGAAGCGGCTGCCGCCAGGGCCGCGCAACCGCGACCGCGGCGGTCGAGGCGCTACATGTCCAGGATGATCCGGAAGATGCTGTTGCCCCAGAGGTGAGCGCCGGTGGCCGTGCCGCTGCCGAACCAGGTCGTGGTGCCGCTCGCCTCGGCGATCTCCAGCGGACACAGATAGTGCGATCCCGATCCCGGCATGCCGGACCAGAACGCGCTGCCGCCCGTCCATTTGTTCGAGGCCGGGAATATCCATTGGAAGCCGGTATCGGCGTGGTTCGACGAGGTGCTGTCGAGGCCGATGCCGAAGGCCGCGCCGGCCGCCGTCGTCGACACGCCGTTGCCGTAGTTCACGGCCTGCACCATCGGGTCCGGCATCCCCAGCACGAAGTTGCAGGCGTTGTTCGCGTTGCCGTGCTTGGCGCGCCAGGTCTCGGTCGTGTAGTTCCAGGTCGTGGTGTTGTCGAAGTTGCGCGAGCTAACTTGGCTGCGATTGTACATGTTCCAGACGTCGAGCCGGTTGCTGCTGCCGCCTGCCGCGCCCGCCGGCGCGAACGTCATGTTCAGCTTGGTCGAAGCATCGGTCGCGATCGTTCCCACATAGGTGCCGTAGCCGGCGGCCGGCCCATTGGTGATCGCGTTCGCGTTCGAATACAGGCCTTTGACGAGTGCGATCTCGGATGTGCCTGCGCCGGTGCCGCGCGAGGTCGCGCTGGTCCAAGCCGGACCACGCGAGACCACCGGCACGGTGCTTGGCGTCCATACGAACAGATCGTAGACCGAGCTGGCCGCGGCCGCGGCGGGGCTGAGCGTGGTGTCGCCCAGGGCCTGCGAGCTTTCGGTGAAGTTCGTGAAGACGAACGTCGACCCGTTCCATTGCGGAACGCCGTCGCCGGTTGCGGGCGTGTAATAGACGGTGGTGGCCGCCGTCACGTCGGCGGAAAGATAGGGCGTTGCGCTGGTGAGCGTCACGCGGCCCATGGGTAAAACGTCGGATCCTGCCATTGGTCTCTCCATTCGTTGCCCCCGCGCGCGAGAGACCTTAGGCGCGCGACGGTGCTAGTCAAGATTGAGTATTTTAATAAACAACTAAAGATGGTGTTATGGGCGGATACCGCAGGCGTCAGCCGGCCTTGGCCATCGCAGGCTTCGGCCCATGCACCGCGTGCAGGTTGCCGAGCCCCGCATAAAACTCGCTTTCGATCTCGCGGAACCGCCCGTCGCGGCAACCGGCGACGTTGCCGACGATCTGCGTCAGCGTCGTGCGCGGGAAATCGGTAAGGGGCTGGGTGAACATCGCCTGCTGCCATGCATCGTCGACGATGCGGCCGTAGAAGCGCTGCACGCTCGGATAGGCTTTGCCGGGTTGGGTGCCGGCGCGCCACTGCTCGAGATGATCGTAAGGGTTGGCAAGGCGAAGCGTCTCGAGCTTCGACCAGTCGGCGCCGGGATTGACTGTGTTGGAATAGAAGCGCAGGTCGCCGCCTGCCCCCGCGTCGACGTGGAAATGGCTATGCAGAATCCACGCATGCGCGACCAGCATGTGCCAGAAGAAGCCGTCGTTCACCACGTGCGACACCAGCTTGCGCCGGTACTCGAAGTCGCTGGCGAAATAGCGGTAGTGCTTCAGATATCCCTGGAACAGCGGATAGTCCTTTACGAAGAGCTTTGCATAGCGCACCGCATGCGCGAACGAGCCGCAGTTCTCGTCGCCGAGCGTGGCGATGTCCTCCGGCGCAAGCTTGGTCACGAGCTTGGCCACGTCGCTCGTGGCGCCCAAAAACACGGCGTCCTCGTAATAGAACGGCTGGTTCGTGTCCGCCCAGGGGATCCAGATGCGGCGCTGCAGCACGGGCTTGGGCATCGCGATGCCGAAGACGGAGCGCGCAGGGGCCGTGCTCCAATCGCGCACGGTGGCGAGCTTGCGGCGCAGGAAGTCCACGTCAAACACGAAGTCGGGGCGTGATTTGAGGGTGAACGCGCTGTCCTTGGGCAGAAGCGCCAGCGCCGCGCGCAGGGTCTCGACTTGGTAGACGACGCCGCGCTGGTTGCCGGTGCCGGTCGCCTGCGGCTGCGCCACGCGCGCGAGCGCGACGCCGTCCATCGCGCCGATCCAGTCGGCGTAGGCGTCAATCTCGGGGCTGTCCCAGGTCGTGCAGACGATGCTGCGCAGAAGGTTCTCCCGGCGCATCTGCATGAGTGGCGCCAGGCTCGCCTCGGCGAGCGCGCGGGACTTGGCGAAGCCGGTGACGACGGCGTCGATCATAGCAATTTCCCGATGCGTTTACAGATGAACGCGGCCGTCTCGACGTCGGCTGCATAGGGCAGGGCGCGGAACAGGTGCAGTGCCGCAAGCTGCGGCAGACGCTCCATCAGCGCGGGCTCGACCAGCGGACGGAACAGGGCATCGAGCTGGCTCAGCTTCTCGATCGCGTTGATGCGCTGCACGCCGCTGCCCATCCGGCGAAGGCACCAATGGCCATGCAGGTCCTGGTAGAGCTTGCCGAGATCCAGCCACCACGACGACACCCAGGGCGCGTCGCAATCGATGAAGACCACGCGCTGCTCCGGCCCCAGCATGATGTTCTCCAGCGTCAGATCGCCATGCGAGAGAGACGAAGGAATGCCGCGCCAGTCGCGCGCGAGAAGACGCTCGGCACAGACGCCCGCCGCCTCGCTGCTTTTGCCGATGGCTTCGATTTTGCCGCGGAACAGTTCGGCGTCCAGCGCCTCGCCGCTGCAGCACTTGAACAGCCAAAGCATGCGTTCGACGGCGGCGACGACCGGATCGAGAGCGAACGGCATCGCGTTCGCCACCGCATCGGCCAGGGTGCGGCCGGGCACGTAGGCCATGTCGAAAAAGGCGCAGCCGTCGGCATCGACGCCGCTCATCAGCACGTGGGGGAGGGGGATGCCGGTGCGGCGCAGATGGCGCTGCTTCTCGATCTGACTCTGCAGCCGGGTGTTCTGTGAGGGATTTGCCGCGGTCTTGCGCACGAAGCTGCGCGCGCGATCGGCATGCAGCACGACATAGGCGCCGGAATGGCCGGCCAGCGTATAAAGGGTCTCTTCGGGCGCCGCAGCCGCTTCGACGCTCAGCCGCGCCAGCGCGCTCACTGCCAGTCCTTCAGATAGTCCGAAAGCTTGGCGCTGTTGCGCTCGATGCTGATGGCCACCGCGGAAGGATAGGGATTGGAGGCCGCGTGGTCGTTGACCAGGAAGCGCCGTCCGTGATTGCAGTTCATGACCAGCGCATGCGGGTTGAGGCCGAGGTGCCTCAGCGCCTGCTCGGTCTTGGCGCGATAGGCTTCCGGCCGCGCGGTGACGAAGATCAGCTGCGCGCCCTGGTCCTGCCAGCTCTTCAGCACCGCGACGTTCTCTTCGATGGCGATGTCGGCCTCGTCCCAGAAGGGCGGGAAATGCGCGCTGTGGTTCTGGAATACGACGCCGTCCAGATCGGCCAGCACGCTGCCGCGCGCGCGCACATAGCGGCGCCAGTCGGGCAGCGTGCCGACATCGATGAAGTTCGAGACGAAGTGGGGGAGGATCACCTCGCCGCCCGCGATGGCGCGGTTCATGACCTGCGAGACGAAGATTTCTCCGCCCTCGTTGGCGGCGGCGACCGCGCCGAAGGTGTCGAGAAAGGCGCCTGCATCCTCGAAGCCGTAAAGGCCGACGCTCACATAGTTCGAGGCCAGGCTCTTCTCGATCATCTCGACGACGAGCCCGTTCTCGTTGACGACGGCGAAGCTCTTCCCGCCGACATTGCTCATCTCAGGGCTGCGGCGCACGTCGCTCAGCGCCACGAAGCTCGAAGACGGCAGCGGGCCCGCGTCGAAGAAGCTGTCGGCGTCCTTGATCGCGATCGCGCCGCCGATGCGCGCCTTGCGGATCATCTGCGCGACGGTGTCGGCGGGGCCGTTCGTGTCCCGGTCGAAGACGACGACGTCGATCTCGCCGAAGGTGCGCTTGAGCAGGTCGGCCGCACCGTAAAGCTCGTCGTGCTCGGCGCGAACGGCCGCGACGATGCGTCCATAGGCACCGCGCGGCACGCTGGCGGCGGCGCGAGACAGCGCCAGCCCGCCCTCGGGCAGGGTCAGCATCCATTTGGGGCGGACGCCCGGATAGCGGGTCGATCTGCCGGCACAGGGCAGGAGCAGCGTGCGGTCCATGCCCGCTTGGTAAACGAGCGTGGTTAAATGCGGGTTAAATGACCTAGACTGCGGGCCGAGTGATTTGCGCGGGGGCGCATATGTCCTTCTCCGAGACCATCTCGCCGCTGATCGGGCGGCTCGCGCTCGCCTGGTTCTTCCTCTCCGAGGCGTGGACGCGCGGCGCCAATTGGGACGCCAACGTCTCGCTGATGAGCTTCGCCAACATGCCGGCGCCGCCGGTGCTTCTGGCGCTGGCCTTGATCGTGATGGCGATCGGCGGGCTGTCGCTGCTGCTCGGCTTCCACGCGCGGCACGGCGCGATCCTGCTGTTCGGCTTCACCGTGGCGGCGTCGATCCTGATGCACGACTACTGGAACCTGAAAGAGGCCGCGGCGCGCGCCGACGTCTACGAGCTCTTCGCGCGCGACGTCGCCATCGCGGGCGGGCTGCTGCTGGTGGTCGGCATGGGCGCGGGCCCGATGGCGCTAGACAATACCGGCAACAAGAAGAGGCGCTAACGCCCCAGCGGCGCGCCGTCGGCGCAGACGGCGTGGTCGATGCGTGCGCGGCGGACGTCGCCGGCGGGTTCGGCCGTCAGCGTCAGTCCCAGAATCCGCGCGCGGTCGACGGGGCCGGGGAAGCTCACGCCGCGCAGGCGCTTGAACCCGGCGCGCGCGTAATAGGACTCGTCGCCGACCAGGACGACGGCGGCATACTCCGTGGCGCTCGCGCGCGCGATGCCTTCGCGCATCAGCGCCACGCCGATGCCGTGATTGCGCTCGGCCGCGAGCACGGCGAGCGGGCCGAGCAGCAGCGCCTGCCCGTCGCCGACGCGGATCGGCCAGAAGCGCACCGAACCGACGAGCTTTCCCTCCCGTTCGGCAACCAGGCACAGCGCCATCTCCGGCGCCACGCCCTCGCGCAGGCGATAGGCGGTCTTGGCGAAGCGTCCGGGGCCGAAGCCGTCGTCGTCGAGGGCCGCCACGGCGCTTGCGTCGTCCGGCCGCTCCGGCCGGATCGCGAAACTCTCCGCCATCGTGTTAGCGTTCCCCATCGACATTCATTCAAGGAGGTAATCCCATGGGCGTGCTGGAAGGCAAGGTCGTCCTGGTCACGGGCGGCGCCAACGGCATCGGCAAGGAGTGCGCGCTGCTTGCGGCGCGCGAGGGCGCCAAGGTCGTGGTCAACGACCTGGGCGGCGGGGCGGCGGGCGGCGATGCGGGCTCGGGCGGGCCCGCGGAAACCGTGGCGGCCGAAATCCGCGCCGCGGGCGGCGAAGCGGCGTCGAACTCCGACAGCGTGTCGAGCCGCAGCGGCGTGGCGCACATGATCCAGCAGGCGATGGATACTTTCGGCGGGCTGCATTCGATCGTCAGCCCGGCCGGCATCCTTCGCGACAAGATGTTCCACAAGATGAGCGACGAGGAGTGGGACATCGTCATCGATGTGCACCTCAACGGCAGCTACAACGTCTGCCACGCCGCCATCAATCACTTCCGCGAGCAGGAAGAGGGCTCGTTCGTGCTGTTCTCGTCGACCAGCGGCCTCATCGGCAATGTCGGCCAGGCGAACTATGCCGCGGCCAAGATGGGCATCGTCGGACTGTCGCGCATCATCGCGATGGAGGGCGTGCAGAAGAACGTCCGTTCCAACGTCATCGCGCCCTTCGCCTGGTCGCGGCTGATCGCGACCATCCCGATCAAGGACGAGGCCTCGGCCAAACGCGTCGAGCGGATGAAGAACTTCATGCGCGCCGACCAGGTGGCGCAGCTCGCCGTGTCGCTGGCCTCGCCCGCGACCAGAGACGTGTCGGGCCAGATCTTCGTGGCGCGCGGCAACGAGATATTCCTGATGAGCCAGCCCCGCCCGGTGCGCGGGCTGGCGCGGCTCGAAGGCTGGACGCCGCAGAGCATCGCCGAGCATGCGATGCCGGCGCTCAAGCCCTCGTTCCACGATCTCGGCGCCACCAATTCGGTGTTCGGCTGGGAACCCGTCTAAGGCGGCCGGCCGGCCTCGCCGGGCGGCACGACCATCGGACGGCATGGCCAAACGTGAAGCGGCCGCCCTTCCTTTCGGAAGGACGGCCGCTCACGCGTAACTTGAAAGCGCTTCTTAGAAGCGAATCCACACGCCGTTGCGCCAATATCCGCGGCCCGGATGCTCGCGCCAGCGATAGTGGTCCGCCGCGCCCCAGCGCCAGCCGTCCTCATGGACGACGATGCCGAACTCGGGCTTGTAGGCATAGTGATTGCGGACGTGCCAGCATTCGCCTTCGCGATTGCAAGCGACCGCCGCCGACGCGCTCGTCGTCGTGAGCGCCAGGGTCGCGGCGCTCATGGCAATGGCGGCCGCGGCAACTGCAAACTTCTTCATTGGTATATCTCCTGCTTCAGTACCTAGCGGTAACCCTATAACGCGCCGCCGGAAGATTGGGTTCCCGCGCCCTTACCAATACGCTGCCTTCGGTTGCAGCCCGGCGTACTCCTCCAGGCGGCGCCGGACCGAGTTGGGGGTGCCGTCGGGAGGACTCAGGGGATCAGTAAACACGATCTCGCGTATCTCCAGATTGGGGACGAAGATGAATTCGGCATCATCCAACAGATAGAGGGCGATAACGTTGGTCGCCCAGCCGGTGCGCCGCGAATAGAGACCGAAGAGTGTCGGCGGCGACGATTTGACAAGACCGATCTCTTCTTTCATCTCGCGCAGGATCGCGTCGGCGGCCGCCTCGCCGCGCGCGATGCCGCCGCCGGGAAGCAGCCAGCCGGGCACGTAGGAGTGGCGCACCAGCAGCACCTTGCCGTCGCGCACGATCAGCGCGCAGGCGGCGTATGCAACCGGTGAGAGAACGGCTTGCGCTGCAATCTTAAGGCACAGCACCCAGCGCTCCAGTCGGCGCCTCATTTATTCCCTTCCGCAAGGGGAGTTTGTAAGGGAAACGATAACCACCCGTCCGTAACCTGAGGTAGCAACCTTCAGCCCCGCGCTCCATGGCGCCGCAACTCTCGCACCTCAAAGCGCTGATCGTCGAGGACAATGCGCATATGCGCGCCCTGCTGCGCGCGCTGCTGGGCGGTCTCGGCGTGAGCGAGGTGTTCGAGGCGCAGGACGGCGCCAGGGCGCTCGAGGTGCTGGGCACCGCCTCGCCGGATTTCGTGCTCACCGACCTCACCATGGCGCCGGTCGACGGCATCGCGTTCACGCGAGAGGTTCGCAACTCTGTCGCAAGTCCCAATCCGTTCGTCCCGATCATCATGGTGACCGGCCACACCGAGCGGGCGCGGGTGCTGGCGGCGCGCGACGCGGGCGTGACCGAGCTCCTGGCCAAGCCGGTCACGGCGCGCAGCCTGTTCCTGCGCATCGCCGAGATCGTCGACCGCCCCAGGCCCTTCGTGCGCGCTGAGGGCTTCTTCGGGCCCGACCGGCGCCGCCACAACGACGCCTTCTACAACGGCCCGTGGCGGCGCGACGAGGACCGCACACGCGAGGAGGGCGAGGTGGCGCTGCTCTAGGGTCGCAGCGGGACCGCGGCCGAGGGCCGGGTTCGCGCCTGCGGCCTCAAGGTTTATCGCTCCTTAATTCCTTTGCTCGATACTGCCGGAAAATATCAGGCAAACTTCTGATGCTTCAGATCATCGGGCTCGTCGTCCTGTTCGCGATGGTGTTCGGCGGCTTCCTCATCTCGGGGGGCTCGCTCGGCCCCGTCTTCGAGGCCCTGCCGCACGAGATGATGACCATCGGGGGCGCCGCCATCGCGGCGCTGCTGATCGGCGGCTCGATGTATTCGCTCAAGAAGGTCGGCGGCCAGATGGCCAAGGTCGTCTCGGGCCCGAAATGGAAGCCGGCGGACTATCGCGACCTGCTGTCGCTGCTCTTCCTGCTCACCAAGACGATGAAGTCCAAGGGCCTGATCGCGCTCGAGGCCCATATCGAGAAGCCCGAGGAATCGTCGATCTTCAAGCGCTTCCCCAAGATCGCGAACGACCACTTCGCCTGCGCCTTCATCTGCGACACCTTGCGCATGATGACGATGAGCCTCGAGGACCCGCACCAGGTCGAGACCGCGATGGAGAAGCAGCTCGAGAAGCACCATCACGAGGCGCTGGAGGGCCCGGCCGCGCTGCAGACCATGGCCGACGGGTTGCCGGCGCTCGGCATCGTCGCCGCCGTGCTCGGCGTCATCAAGACCATGGGCGCGATCAGCGAGCCGCCGGAGGTGCTGGGGCGCATGATCGGCTCGGCGCTGGTCGGCACCTTCATGGGCGTGTTCCTGGCCTACGGCATCGTGGGCCCGATGGCGACGCGCCTGAAGGCCATCGTCGACGAGGAAGCGCATTTCTATCACGTGATCCGCGACGTCCTCGTCGCGCATCTGCACGGCAACGCGGCGCAGGTCAGCGTCGAGATCGGCCGCGGCAGCGTTCCGTCGGAAGCCCAGCCCACCTTCCAGCAGATGGAAGAGGCGCTGAACTCGATCCCGCCGGATCCGGGTTGAACGGGCCCGGTTGAACGATCCGGACCGGTCAGGCTTCGCCGAGATCGGTCAGGCCCGCGAGCCACGCCTCGACGAAGGCCTTCGACGGCATCGCCGGATGAATGAACAGCGGCTTGCCGCCGTCGAGCGGCACGAGCGCGATCCTGTCGTGCCGTTCGTCGCGGCGGAAGCCCTGGATGCGGTTGCGCGGCAGCTCGACGGTCTTGAAGCCCCGCACCGCCACGATGCGGTCGCGATGGAAAGTGGTGCTGTAGGCGGCGACCCATTTCGCGGCATAGCCGAAAAGCAGCACGCCCGCGGCCATGATCAGCGTCATCACGATCCTGAGCGTCGGCGGCGCGGGCGTGCCGGCGAACCAGATCGCGACGGCGACACAGCCCAGCATGGACAACGCCAGAAATGCGACCGACAGGACGGTCGTCGTCCGGCTCGGGCGTGCGGTCGCGGGTTCGGAAGGCTGTTCGGTCATGGCGTCCCCCGGCCGAGATTAGGCGGGAGCGATGCGCTTGTCAGCGCTCGACCTTGACGGGGATGGGCTCCGGCGCGGCGCGATAGTCCGACAGCGCCACGAACAGGGTCGCCAGCGCGCCCGCGAAGACGCCCAGCGGCATGGCGTAATAGACGTCGAGGTCGGTCCCGAACACCACGATGGCGGTGACGATCATGCCGGTGAACTGGGCCACGTTCCTGGGCATCCGAAGGCTTCCCCACTGCAACGGGGAAAGCCTAGGCCTCGGGCCCATGGCCGCGAAGGGGAGAGTTAAGAAGAGGTTAACGGCACTGCGTCGGCGCGGTTCGGCCGCTCGGTCAGCCGCCCAAATCCTGCTTCTTCTGCAGGTATTCGTCGCGCTGGATCTCGCCCTTGGCATAGCGCTGCTCGAGGATGTCGAGCGCCTGCTTGCGGCTGTCGGGCGGCGTCGACGAGCCCCAGCCCCAGGGGTGGCCGTAGTAGTAGTGATGCCGCCGGAAGATCATGCTCACGATCAGCACCACGATCAGCAGCGTAAAGAAGCCGTGGAACGGCCAGAACAGCAGGAACGGCCAGATCATCGCGTCGTGGAACATGGCGCCCTCTCGATATCCGAGCTCCTTACATAGGCAGGGTTGCGGGAATTGCGAGGGGGGCCCGAAGGCCGGCCTAGGCCAGTCCCGCGATCCAGTCCTCATAGCGCCGGTCGCCGACGCGCGCGTCCAAGGCATGGCCCCGGCGCTGCTGCGCCGCGAATGCGCCTTCGCGGGCCTGCGACGGGGCGCAGCCGAAGCGCTCTTTGAACAGGCGCGAGAAATGCGCGGCATCGGCGAAGCCGCGGCGCCAGGCGATCTCGGCGATCTGCCGGTCGCGGCCGCGCTCGCTGACCAGATCCGCGAAGCAGCGGCGCAGGCGCTGCTCGCGGATGTAGAACGCGATACCGCCGCCGTCCTTGAAGAGGCGATAGAGCGCCGAGCGCGACAGGCCCATCGCGGCCGCGACCTCGTCGGGATCGAGCGTGTGGCTGCCCAGCCGGCCCTTGACGAAGGCCTTGGCTTTCAGCTCCAGCGCGCGGCTCGCGATCTCGGGCGCGTCGTTTTCGGCGAAGCTCTCGCCATTGAAGGCAGTGGCGATCAGCTCGGTCAACGCGCGCGCCGCCGAGCCCGTCTGCTGCGGCGCCAGGTCGGGCAGGCCGCCGAAGAGATTGGGGATGAATTCGGCCAACAGCCTTCCACCGCCTTCGTCCGAGGGGATCGCGCCCTGCAGCGAGTCCGGCCGCACCAGCAGCGGCGCCAGCCTTGCGCGCGGCACCACGGCGCAGATGATGTCGAAGTCGCTGTTGACGCTGTCGAGCGTCTCGCCCAGGTCGAACCCCACCAGCTGCTTCTCGGCCTGCAGCGAGCGGCGAGCGAGCGCCATCTCGGTGCCGCCGCGCACGAAGAGCTGGATCATGTAGCTGTCGAGGCCGTCGCGCGCGATGCATCCGCTGGGGCGGTCGAACTTCTGTCCGTTGGCGCGCGGCCGCGAGATCACGATGTCGTCGAGCAGATAGCTTTCGACGTCGCCGGCGAAGGCGGCCGGATCGGCGCGCCCGTCCAGCCGCGCTTCCAGGAACACGCCGACGCTTTCGCGCCAGGCGGCGAAGCGCTCGGCCTCGGGCAAGGTCTGGGTGCGGAAGAACGAGGCCGGGATGCGCGAGCGCTCGACCCGCGCGGCCTTGCCGGGATGATCCTCCAACAGACTGGGACGCATCGACAAGCGAGCCCCCGCTCCCTCCACCGGGCCCGGACTATAGTCGCTCCGGATGGAATAGGGGAGGTTCTCATGAAACCGTCACTGGCGCTGGCCGCGCTGCTTCTGCTCGGCGCCGCAGGCGATGCGGGCGCGAAAACCCAGGTCATCAGCCTCGACGGGCACTGCGACGTCCTCACGCTGAAGATCAGCAAGGGCGCCGTTGCCGGCACCGACGATCCCGGCTGCTCCTCGGGCTTCGGCGGCGGGTTCATCGGCAAGGTGAAGGGCTTCGGCAACGCCGTCGTCGCGGGCGTGCAATACACCAGCCAGCCGGGCAAGCAGTTCATCATCCGCATCGCCTATCCGCTGGCGACCGGCGGGGCGTGGGACATGTACGTCACCAACGACGGCGTGACGCTGCATCCGTTCAGCGGCGGCACCTATACGGTGCAGGGCACGGCCGCCAAAGGACCGCGCGGCACGACGTCGGTCGTGGGCAGGTAGGCCGCGACGTCGGCCGCGACGTCGGCGGCGGCCGGCGGTCGAACCGGGCGTCAGACGGCGAACTCGATGCCCTGGGCCAGAGGCAGCGCGTCGGAGTAGTTCACGGTCGCGGTCTGGCGGCGCATATAGGCCTTCCAGCTGTCCGAGCCGCTTTCGCGTCCGCCGCCGGTTTCCTTCTCGCCGCCGAACGCGCCGCCGATCTCGGCGCCGCTGGGGCCGATGTTCACGTTGGCGATGCCGCAGTCCGAGCCGGACGCCGCGATGAAGCGCTCGGCCTCCTGCATGTTGGTCGTGAAGATGCAGGACGACAGGCCTTGCGGCACGTCGTTGTGCCTGGCCATGACCGCGTCGAAGTCGGTGTATTTCATCACGTAGAGGATCGGCGCGAAGGTCTCGTGGCACACGGTCTTGGTCTGGTCCGGCATCTCGACGATGGCGGGATGGACATAGAAGCCGTCCGGGAACTTGTCCTCGAGCGCACGGGCGCCGCCGGTGATGCTGCCGCCTTCATCCTTCGCGTTGCTCAGCGCGCGCTGCATGCCTTCGAACGAGGCCTTGTCGATCAGCGGCCCGACGAGGGTGCCCTTCTCCAGCGGGCTGCCGATGGGCAGGCCGGCATAGACCTTCTTCAAGGCGGGCACGAGCTTGTCGTAGATGCTCTCGTGCACGAAGAGACGGCGGAGCGTGGTGCAGCGCTGGCCGGCGGTGCCGACCGCGGCGAACAGGATCGCGCGCGTCGCCAGGTCGAGCTTGGCCGAGGGCGTCACGATCATCGCGTTGTTGCCGCCGAGCTCCAGAATGCTCTTGCCGAAGCGCGCCGCGACGACCGGGCCGAGCTCGCGGCCCATGCGCGTCGAGCCCGTGGCGCTGACGACGGGCAGGCGCGCGTCCTTCGCAAGCATCTCGCCGACATCGCGCAGGCCCAGCACGACCTGGGAGAGGTTCTTAGGAGCCGCGCCGAACTTGGCGACCGCGCGCTCGAACAGCGCCTGGGTGGCGAGCGCGGTCAGCGGCGTCTTCTCGCTCGGCTTCCAGATCACGCTGTCGCCGCAGACCAGAGCCAGGCACGCATTCCACGCCCAGACCGCGACGGGGAAGTTGAAGGCCGAGATCACCGCGACCGGACCCGCCGGGTGCCAGGTCTCCATCATGCGGTGGCCGGGGCGTTCGCTCGCGATGGTCAGGCCGTAGAGCTGGCGCGACAGGCCGACCGCGAAGTCGCAGATGTCGATCATCTCCTGGACCTCGCCCAGGCCCTCCTGGAGGATCTTGCCGGCCTCGAGCGTGACCAGGCGGCCGAGCGCGTCCTTGTTGGCGCGCAGCTCCTCGCCGAACAGGCGCACCAGCTCGCCGCGGCGCGGCGCCGGCACGTCGCGCCAGGCTTTGAAGGCGACGACGGAGGCGGCGATCTTCGTCTCGACCGAGCCTGCGTCGTCGTAAGCGACGCGGCCGATCTCGGCGCCGTCGATGGGCGAGCGCGCGGGCGTGGCGCCGGAGGTGGTCACGCCGAGAGAGTTGAGAAGGTCGTTCATGTTGATCTCCATTTCACCATGGCCGCCCTTGAGGCGGCCATCCAGACTGGGTGGCCGGATCACGCTCGCTTACGCTCGCCGTCCGGCCATGGCGATGGTCTAATGTCCCTTGCCGTAGTACCGCCCGAAGCGGTTGTTCAGGAAGTCGTTCAGGGTCGCCTCTTCCTGGCGCACGAAGCCCTTCTGCGGCAGCTTGCCTTCGACGAGCAGGTCGCACATCGCGCAGATGCCGGCCGCGGTGGTGATCTGGATCGCGCTCATCAGGCGGTCGCCGACGGTCTGGCTGTAGATCTTCTTGGCATAGCTCTCTTGCGTGAGCAGGCCGTCCTTCCAGCCGTTCACCGTGACGAACACCAGCACCACGTCCTGATAGGTGATCGGGATCGCGGTCTCGAGCACGTCCTTGAAGATCTCGCGGCGCGTGCCGAGATGCAGGTCGCGCACGAGCAGCTTGATGATGTCGCGGTGGCCGGGATAGCGCGCGGTCTTGTAGTTCAGGTTCTCGACCTTGCCCGAGAGCGTGTCGCACAGCGTCCCCAACCCGCCCGAGGTGTTGAACGCCTCGTACTCGACGCCGTCCAAGGTGAACTGCTCGAGCTCCTCCAGCGCCGGCACCTCGGTGCGCACGCCGTCGCGGATCGCCTCGCAGGGATTGCAGTACTCGTTGATCAGACCGTCGGTCGACCAGGTGAGGTTGTACTTGAGCGCGTTGTGCGGGAACACGGGCAGCGCGCCGACCCGCATCTGCACGTCGCGCAGCTTGTCGAACTTCTTGGCGAGGTCATAGGCGACGATCGAGATGAAGCCCGGCGCCAACCCGCATTGCGGGATGAAGGCGGTCTTGGCGCCGTCGGACAGCCGCTTGATGGTGCGGGTCGATTCCACGTCCTCGGTGAGGTCGAGATAGTGGGCACCGACGCGCTTGCAGGCCTCGGCCACCGTGGCGGTCAGGTTGTAGGGCGTCGCCGACAGGACGATGTCGTGGCCCTCGACCTCGTGGACGAATTCGGGGGAGAGGATGTCGACCTTGCGCAGCTCGACGTTCTTGCGCGGCATGCGCTGCAGGCTCGCCGGGTCCTTGTCGGCGACGGTGAGCTTGTAGTCCCCGGTCGAGGACAGGAATTCGGTGATGGCGACGCCGATCTTGCCGCCGCCGACGAGCATGACTTTCTTCATGGGGCACTCCCTCGAAACGCCGCGGAGAATGCCGGTTTCCGGTGACGGTCTGGAGGCGGCGAAATGCCGGAACTTGCCTTTACGGCCGTCGAAACGCAGGATAATCCGTCGAATCGCCGGAAACCGGAAATGCGCGACGCCGACGCCAGGCTCGTCACCCTCCTGCGGGCCAATGCGCGCGAGCCCACCGCCTCGCTCGCCCGCAAGCTCGGGCTGGCGCGCTCGACGGTGCAGGAGCGTATCGCCCGGCTGGAGCGCGACGGGGTGATCAAGGGCTATACGGTGCGCCTGTCGGACGAGGGGGCGCCGCCCGCCATCCGCGCGGTGGTGATGATCTCGACCGATCCCAAGCAGGCCGACCGCGTTTCGGTCGAGCTCAAGAAGATGCCCGAGGTGCGCTCGCTGGCCGCGCTGTCGGGCAGCTTCGACCTGATCGCCACCATCGAGACCGAGACGCCGGCGCGCATCGACGCGCTGCTCGACCGCATCGGCCGCGCGCCCGGGGTGGCCAGGACGGTGAGCTCGATCATCCTGAGCGAGAAGTTCAACCGCTGACGGCGGTTTCGAGCCTTGCGGTTCTATGCGCTGGCTTCGTTTTCAAGTAGAATTGCCCGGGAAAGAGGAGCTTCAGGCGGAAGAATTTTTCGGGGGGTGCCGATGAACGTCTTCACAAAAGGGGCCGTCAGCGTTGCCGTTTTCTGCACGTTGGCCGCCGCCGCGATGAAACCGTCTCCATCCCATGCGCAGCTGTTTCCGGTCGGTCCCGTCCAGGAGACGCGCATCGCCAGGCCTCAGCAGCCGCAGCACATCGGGCCGGTCTATTCCGTCTGCATCGGCAATGGTTTCTGCAGTTCCCCGGTGAATCCGCAGTACACGCGCGATTGCAACTTCGCCGCCGCCCATCCGAACGATACGGACCATGCGGCCGCCGCGGAGATCTGCAGTACGAAATGGACGCCGTCCCTGCAGATCATGTGGCCGCCCGTGCCGGTGTCGGTCACGCGGGTAAGCTCGCAGTCCGGCGGCCAGTGCGGGACGATCGGCGTGACCTTTTCCTGCGCGTTTCAAAGGAACTACAGCGTCTGCATCGGGCAGTACCCGGGCAGCTGTCCCGGCTTCGGGATCAACAATCCTCTCGACCAGACCTTCGATTGCGGTTTCGCGGCCAGCCATGCCTCCAACACCGATCAAGCCGCGGCGACGCAGCTTTGCCAGTCGAAGGGGTGGGCCGGCGGCACCGCCGTCCGGACGCACAGCTATTCCGGCAACCAGTGCGGCTACATCATCGACAGCGTGACCTGCAATTAGCGGCATCGATGCATCGATAGGCTCGCACCGCGCCAGTTCTTTGCATCCTTTCGGGCTGGCATGGAGCGCGTCTTCGACTATCCTGCCGGGGAGGTTTTCGCGCTGAGGGGAGCGAAACGGTGGGGCTGTTCGGGAGCGGGACCTTCCTCGATGCGGAGGACGAGGCCTGGCAGGTCGAGACCTGGGGTTGGTTCCTCAGGACGTTCGGCCACCGCGACCGCCTGAAGCGCACGCCTCTGGTGACGCCCACGCGCGCGTTCTTCCCGCCGACCGAGACGGAAGGCGAGGCGCGCGCCGCGCATATCTTCGAGCGCGTCAAGCTGCTCGCCGGGATGCGCAAGTGGGAGTGCAAGCTGCTGGCGCAGCCGCACCGCGCCGAGCTCAAGGTGGGCGAGCTGCAGACCTTGAAGCCGGTCAGCTGGGCCCCGGCCGGCACCTTCAGCCATGACGGCAACCAGGCCACCATCACCTACCAGCCCGCCGACGTGGCCGATCCCGCCAAGCTGATCGCCACCTTCATCCACGAGCTTGCGCATTACCTTCTGGCCGCGCGGGTCGACGAGCCGCCGGGCGGCGAGGAGGTGCACGAATACACCACCGACCTTCTCACCGTGTATCTGGGTTTCGGGCTGTTCCAGGCAAACACCGCCTTCAACTTCAGCCAGCATCAGAGCGTGATGTCGCAGGGCTGGCAGTATTCGCGGCAGGGCTATCTGGGCGAGCGCGCCTTTGCGTTCGCGCTGGCGGTGTTCCTGGAGCTGCGCGAGCAGTCGAACGACGACGTCAAGCTGCGGCTCAAGCCGCATCTCTTCGCCGATCTGGTCAAGGCGCGCAAATCCATCGTCAGACGCAGGCTGCTGGACGGATTGATGGCGGAGCCCGCGGCATGAGCGACGCGGCAACGCACGATCCCCGCCCAAAAGCAGACGAAGCGGCCAAGCAACAGCCTGCCCCGCCTGCCAGCGAGCCCGGCCGGACCTTCTACCACCGTGCGCGCCGCCCCGACCGCGGCCATATGGAGGTGCTGAAGAAGCGCGTGCCGTACTGGTTCCTGGTCGTGGCGCTGACGGCGTTCGCGTCGTTCCAGATCTGGATGAACCCGTTCGGATTCTCCGATCTGGTGCAGCGCTATTCGCAGGACGTGGCCGACCTGCTCATCACCGGACCCTATCTCTACGGCACGGAAGGGCGCGACAAGGTCTCGGTCGCGATCATCGACGAGGGTTCGCTGCAGGCGCTTCAGGCGCCGTGGCCGTGGAAATACGGCACCCATGCGCAGATGCTGAACGCGCTGCTCGCCTATCGCCCCAAGGCGGTGGTGGTGGATATCCTGTTCGTCGACTCGCGGCCCGACGATACCCTGCCCGAGCTCGTCGACACCATCGCGCGCTACCGAAAGGCGCGAGTGCCGCTCTATTTCGAGGGCGGCATCGATCTGCCCTTCGGCGAGAACCCGCTGCGCCCCGAGATCGCAAGGACCGGCGTGCCGGTGCTCGACCCGACCGTCCCGGTCAATGCCGGCGTGGCGCGCCAGTACAACGCGGCCGGCCTTTGCTTCGGCCGCAAGCCCGCTGCCGGCGGCGACTGCCCGTCGCTGGCGCTGAAGGTCTATTCCGATCTCTATCCGGGCAAGCTCCAGCCGGTGAACGGGATGATGGAGCTCGTCTGGGGCACCAGAACGGCGCCGGAAAATCATTGGATCACGCGCACGCGCGACGACGGCGCGCAGGTCTCCTGCATCGGCAACGAGACCGGCGTGCTCCGGCGCTGGTACCTGGCCTTCTTCGATCCCGGCGCGGTCAAGACGCCGTGCCCCTATACGGCCGAGTTCCCGGTCTCGGCGCTGCAGACCGATCCCGACGATGCCGACGTCGTCAAGATGGCCACCGGCCGCGTCATCTTCTATGGCGGCGCGCTGCAGGGGGCGCAGGACAAGATCTACACGCCGGTGAACGATCTGCTGCCCGGCGTCTTCGTCCATGCCATGGCGATGGACAACCTGATCACCTTCGGCGGCAGGCCCTATCAGAACACCGCGACCTTCGACGGCCAGGCGCTCGACGGCAACCTGGTGCAGGTGATCGCGGTGTTCCCGGTGATCCTGATCCTGTCCTGGTTCCATCTGCGCACCGTCCGGCGCCGTCGCGAGGAGCGCGAGCGCAGCGTGACCTTCGAATACGTCCTGGAGAAGACCGTCGAGAAGGTCTGGCACTATTTCGCCTTTGCATTGGCGCTGGGCGCGGGCCTGATCCTGACCCTGGTGTCGGGCCTGTCGGTCGCGAACTGGGTCGAGGTCGTATTCGTCTCGACCGAGCTCGGCGCGCTGCTCTTGGTAGGTGCGCCGGATTCGTTCTGGGGCTATCTTCATCATGTGGCCGGTGGCCGAGTAGGGGAGACGTCATGAGAGTTCTGTTTGCTGCCGCCGCGCTGCTGCTGGGCGCGGTGCCCGCGGCGGCCGCGGACAATTGTCCGGCCACGGGCGACATGGTGCTCGGCGCGCGCACGCCCGAGGTCGATCTCTACGACGCCGCCGGCGGCAAGCGCGTGCAGACGCTGGATGCCAAGAGCTTCCCCAGCTGCGTGCCCATCACCGGCCGCGCGCCGAACATGATGCTGCAGGTGAGCGTCGGCGGTAAGCCGCTCTGGGTGCCGCCCTACATGGTCAAATACCGCTTCGCCGGAAAGCTGCCGGCGGTGTGCCGCAACCTCGCGATGGGCTCGAACACCGAGAAGGTCGGCGCCACGCGCGGCCTCGGCGAAGGCTGTCCGAAGGCGGGGGGTAAGTGATGAGGCCGCGAAACACCACGATGCGCGCGATCCCGCTCTCGCTCGCGGCGCTGTTGCTGCTGTCGACCTCGACCGAGGCCGGGTTGTTCGGCGGCGGCGGCGACGGCGGCGGCTATCCGTCCAAGGGCCGCGCCATCGACCAGCTCAAGCCCGCCGCCGACTACAGCGACGTGGTGAAGGGCCGCCCGCTCGCGCTCGGCATCATGCGCACGCGCGGCCAGGGCTTCGTGCCGTCGCCCGAGCTGCACGACTACGTCCAGGGCGTGATGATGCGCCTTTTGGCGGGCGTGAAGCTTCCCGCCTCGTTCCATCCCGAGGTGCGCATCCTGGCGACGCCCGAATTCGCCGGCGAATGCACGCCCGACGGCACCTTGATCGTCACGGTCGGTCTGCTCGAGCAGCTCGAGACCGAGGACGAGCTCGCCTTCATCATGGGGCACGAGCTTTCCCACGCGATCTACCGCCACACGCAGCGCGACTGGTACAAGAAGGCGCAGTATTTCGCGGTGGTGAACGGCACCGCGGTGGACGTCGTGGCCTCGAACACCCAGGCCGCGATCGGCGGCGATACCGGCAAGAACGTGCTGCGCGGCCTCGACGTGGCCCAGCACCTCATGAAGCTCAGCGCCAACGTGCTGATGCCGCAGATGGCGAAAGAGGACGAGGACGCGGCCGATGCGCTCGGCTTCGACATGATGGTCAAGGCGGGCTACGACAGCCAGGCGCCGCTGGCCGTGATGGACAAGCTCGCGGCGCAGGAGGCCGAGGCCGCGGCGGCCGCGGCGGCCGCCCAAGCCGCCGCCAAGAAGGACAAGCCCAAGGACGAGTCCGGCGGCTTCATGAACAAGCTGGGCGGGGGCTTGAACGTGCTGGGCCAGCTCGCGACCGGGCAGGCGCCGTCGACCGACCAGATCGCCGACCTCGCGATCTTCGCCTTCGACGAGGCGGTCGACAACATGGCCGAGGACGCGACCACGCATCATCCCGCGACGGAGCGCGCCGAGCTGTTGAGCGGCTATCTGTTCCGCGCCTATCGCGACGCCGCGCCGGTGGCGCCGACGCCGCTGCCCTGGGCGCCCGACAGCAAGTCGCCCTTGAAGCCAAGGCTGGTCGCGCTGCTCGGCCACTATACCGATGCCGAGAACGCGGCCGCCTATATCGCCGACAAGAACCAGGGCAGTGCCGCCGCCGCCGACAAGCAGGTCGCGCGCGCCGTCGCCGCGCCGACCGACAACCACGCCTATACCGGCTATGTCGCGGCGGAGTATTACGACGGAAAGGGTCAGCCCAAGCAGTCCGAGGCCGCGCTCGCGCGCGCCGCAGGCGGGCCGGAGCCGTCCTGGGAAGTCTATTCGCGGCTCATCGACGTCTATGCCGCCCGCGGCGACTATGGGCATGCGCAAGGCCTGATGGACCAGGCGGTGACGCGCTTCGAGGACTCGCCGGTGCTGCTGCCCAAGCGCATCCAGCTCCTGCGCCTGCAGGGCCGCCAGGACGAAGCCCAGGCGCTGGTGCCGAAATGCAAGAGCTACGACATCGACGAGCTCACCGACCGCTGCAAGAAGGAGGCGGGGTAGGGGATGGCCGAGCGTGGAGCTTCCACCTTGGTTAGATACAACTACCCCGTTCATCGGACGCGATCGCTAAAGGATGCTCTCAAGCTCGCCATGAGACTGAGAGATGCTGGCGATTATGACCTGTTCCGCGGACAGTCTCACAATTTCGCGCCGATCCCGAGCATCTTCCGCGGCGGAGACCGAACTCTCGCCATACAGCGCTTGGAGCAATTCCACTCCTGGCTCGGCGAGCGACCGGAGCTGAGTTCGCTTCACGGTAATAGAGACGCCGTGCTCGCGGTGGCACAGCACTACGGCATCCCCACTCCGCTTCTGGATTTCACAACCGAGCCGTCGATTGCCGCGTTCTTTGCTCAATGCGGCGAAAGAGTTCCGAGAGGAGAAAAGAGAACCGGTACGATCATCTGCGGAAGCCGCAAACAGATCCGAGATTCCTGGGCCGATTTGAACGCTCGGCACAGGACGAGGGCGGAAGGCGACTTGGTCCGCATTGTGGAGATCGACGTAAGGAATCTGTGGCGGCTGAAAGCCCAGCACGGCCTGTTTCTCGACGTTCGGGTCGACGAAAACATGTTCGTGATGTTCACGTACCTCCTCCACATCGAGTTCCCGTTGAAGCCGGTACCTGAGCCGGAAGGTTATGAGCTCATCTATCCGGCAAATAAAAGTCATCTCGAACTGCTTTTGGATCAGTACTTCCTCGTCGAAACCTACCCGGAGCGCGAGAAGCGGCTTCTGGAGATGTTCGGCGCCAAAATCGAAGTCGGCGACAGCCGCTTCATCGGCGAAGCCTCGTCTTTTCGCGATGCGGCGTTTCCGCCGATCCACTCTTCCTGGTCGAAAGAGTGCCTCGACCGCTGGCAACACGAACCCGACGAGCCGCACCTGGCAAATCCAGGCGCTGGCCATGAGATATTGCGCATCGACGAGAAAGCAGATCTGGAAACTACATTGGAGACGCTCAAGGCCCAGATGAGCGGTCTATTGGGTCGTACGCCTTCTCCGCGCAGCTTGCAGCTGAGCTGGTCGGTAAGAGACAGTGGGGGACGCGAGGCGCTGGACCTGCACGAAGAGGTCGACGCGGGGGATGAGCGATCTTCATTGGCGAAATACGTCCGCATCATTTTCGACGGCATGCGCACGAAGCCATATACCGACGAGAACATTGCCATCGCGATTGCCACTTACGTCTGCTTGGCTAGATTCCGAGGTTGGGAGGCGATGAAGTCACTCTGGGCCGGCGGTCCCCTCGGCATAGAGATGGACGGCGCCAGCGTCCGCTCCCGCGGCTTTTGCGGGCGTACCGCTTTGGCGAAAGCGCTGGTGCCGGAATTCGCAAGCTATCTCGTTCAGGCGGAAGCTGAGGCTTTTCGTGAGCAAAGCGTAGAATTGGCGTTGGCTGTATTGATTGATCCCCAACGCATGTTCGTTTTCGAAAAATTCAAAGACCTGTTCGCAGAGCAGGTCGTACCCAGCATTGTGCAAATGCGGATCGAAGGCGACGTGTTCCACTTCAATCCGGTCTCGCTCAGGGTATTCGGCCTCAGCTGACGTCGCCGCTCTCAGCAGGTTCCGCATGCGGCCAACCTGGTCCCGAAGATCGCGCTGAAACAGCGCCTGATCAGTCCCTGACCTTCAGCGCGAAGCCCGCGCCTTCGAGATGCGCGCGGATCTCGTTGGCGTGGTCGTTGTCGCGCGCCTCGATGAGCATGCCGAGCGTCGCCGACTTCGCGCTGGCGTCGATCAGCATGCGGTTGTGGCTGACCTCGAGGATGTTGCCCCCGGCCTCGCCGACCAGGGCCGCAATGCGCGCCAGCACGCCCGGCTTGTCGTCGATCTCGATGGCGACGAAGAACATGCGCCCCTCGCGCGACAGCTCGCGCAGGATGACGTTCGAGAGCAGCCGCATGTCGATATTGCCGCCCGAGAGGATCACGCCGACATGGCGGCCCTTGAAGACCTCGCGGTTGCCTGCCACGGCGGCAAAGGCGGCCGCGCCCGCGCCCTCGACCACGGTCTTCTCGATCTCCAGCAGCCCCGCGACCGCGTGCTCGATCTCGTCCTCGCCGACCAGGAAGATGTCCTTCACGTGCTCGCGCACGATGCGCTGGGTCAGCTCGCCCGGTGCCTTGACCGCGATGCCTTCGGCCATCGACTGGCCGGCGCAGGGCAGGTTCTCGCCCTTGATGACGTCGTACATCGACGGATAGGCCTTGGTCTGCACGCCATAGACGTCGATTCCCGGCTTCAGCGCCTTGGCCGCCAGCGCGATGCCGCTGATCAGCCCGCCGCCGCCGATGGGCACGACCAGGGTGTCGATCTGCGGATAGTCGGCCAGCATCTCGAGCGAGATCGTGCCGGTGCCCGCGACGATGACGGGATCGTCGTAAGGGTGCACGAAGGCCAGGCCCTGCTCGATGGCGATGCGGTTGGCGCGCTGGAAGCTGTCGCTCAGCGACTGGCCTTCGAGCACCACCTTGGCGCCGAAATTCTTGGTGTGCTTGACCTTGATGAAGGGGGTGAACTCCGGCATCACGATCGTGGCCGGGATGCCGAGGCGGCCGGCGTGATAGGCGACGCCCTGCGCGTGATTGCCGGCCGACATGGCCGCGATGCCGCGCTTGCGCTGCTCGGGCGTAAGCGAGAGCAGCTTGTTCAGCGCCCCGCGCTCCTTGAAGGACGAGGTGAACTGCAGGTTCTCGAACTTCAGATAGATGTCGCAGCCCGCGATCTCCGACAGGGTAGTCGAATGGCGCGTCGGCGTGCGCTCGACCACGCCGGCGATGCGCTCGGCGGCGGCGCGGACGTCGTCGATGGTGGGGGGCACGAGTTCGGTCATCGTCTTTGTCCTGGTTCAGCGCAGCCAGTTCTCGATCCTGAGGCCCGGCACGCGGGAGAATTCTTCTTCATTGTCGGTTACCAGCACGTAGTCCAGCGCCAAAGCATGGGCGGCGGTGAAAAGGTCGTTCTGTCCGATGATCCGGCCTTCGCGCTTCAGCTTGACGCGGATCGTGGCATAGATGCGGTCGGCGGGACCGTCCAGCGGCATCATCCTGATCGTGCGCAGAAATTCCTCGACACGCCTCTTCAGCTGCAATGCGTTTTTTTCCTCTGCGCCATAGCGCAGCTCGGCGCAGACCACGAGACTGACGCAGGCTTGGCCGATGCCGACGTTTCTCAAGCGCTTGGCGGCTTGCCCCTGCGGATTGCGGATGATGTCGGACACGATATTGGTGTCCAGCAGGTACGGCATCAGCCCATATCCACGTCTTCGGCCGGCGGCGGGTCGTCGATTTCGGGAAATTCCTCGTCCAACGGCTCCCAGCTATCCAGAAGCTCCAGCAGCGAATTCTTGTCTTTCGCCTCGATGATCAGCCGGTCGCCGTCCTTGCGCATGGTGGCTTCGTCGCCGGGCAGCTCGAATTCGCGCGGGATGCGGACCGCCTGGTTGCGGCCGTTCCGGAAGAGCTTGACTTTCCTGGCATTTTCCATGGCATATGCCATAGCATATGCCGTGCCTCTCGGGCAAGGCGGTCGGTAGCAGCGGAGGGATTTGAACCCCCGACCAAGGGATTATGATTCCCCTGCTCTACCACTGAGCTACGCTGCCGAACCGAGCCGCGCGGTGTAAGGCGCCCCTGGCATGGCGTCAAGCAGCGTTCATGCGCTCGGGCGGGCGGGCCCGAGGTGAGCGGGTGCGGCGGACCGTTCTGCACCTTGACGCGCAACTGGTTCACCATCCCCGGCGTGCCAGTGAAGCTGAAGGTGTCGATCTGGGCCGATGCGGGGAAATGGCAATAGGGCATGTTCATGGTCTGCGCATTGTCGAGCGAGGCGACACCTCGTCGTCCGCGCGACATTGGCCGTTGATCTGGACGTTGGCGTAGCTGAGCGGAATGTTGATCCCGACGTGATGGACGTAGAAGCCGCCGACCGCGGTGGAACCGAAGGGCCGGCGGCCGGCAGGCATCCCAGAAACACGCCGCACGCCGCACGACACACGCGGCGCGCCGCGCGCCGCGCGCCGCGGCGCGGAGGGGCGCGCCAACGGATGCGCCGCCGATGACGCATCATTCTTTTCAAGTGCTTATGCAGCCCGTGCGATCCAGCCGCCGCCCAGCACGCGGGTGCCGTCATAGAAGACGCAGGCCTGGCCCGGCGCCACGGCCTCTTCGGGGGCGGCGAGCTCGACCTTGCCCTCGCGGCGGAACAGGCGGGCGCGGACCGGCGGGCGCATCGAGCGCACCTTGACGCTCATATCCACCACGTCAGCGTCCGCATCGCCCAGCCAGTTGACGTCGCGCAGCGCAATCGTCCGTGTCGAGAGCATCTCGCGCGGGCCGACGGTGACGCGCGCCTTCTCGGCGTCGAGGGCGAGCACGAAGAGCGGCTCGCCGTTGCCGGCCGGCCCCGAACCGGCCAACCCGAGACCCTTGCGCTGTCCGACGGTGAAATGGATCACGCCCGGATGCGTGCCCAGCACGCGGCCGTCCGCGCCGACGATCTCGCCCCGCCGCGCGGCATCGGGTTTCAGCTTCTCGACGATATTCGCGTACTTGCCGTCCGGCACGAAGCAGATGTCCTGGCTGTCGGGTTTGTCGGCGGTGACGAGGCCGAGCTCGGCGGCGAGCGCGCGCACCTCGCGCTTCTCCATCCCGCCCAGCGGGAAGCGCAGATAGGAAAGCTGCTCGCGCGTGGTGGCGAAAAGGAAATAGCTCTGGTCGCGGCCCGGATCGACGGCCTGGTGCAGCTCGTCGCCTATTCTGCGCACGTAATGCCCGGTCGCCAGCGCCTCGGCGCCCAGGTCGCGCGCGGTCTGCATCAGGTCGGCGAACTTCACCCGCTCGTTGCAGCGCACGCAGGGGATCGGGGTCTCGCCGCGCGCATAGGTCTCAGCAAAATCCGCGATCACGCGCTCCTTGAAGCGCGCCTCGTAGTCGAGCACGTAGTGGGGAATGCCGAGCGTTTCGGCGACGCGCCTGGCGTCGTGGATGTCCTGGCCGGCGCAGCACGCGCCTTTGCGCTTGGGCTGGGCTGCGGAATAGAGCTGCAAGGTCACGCCCACGACGTCATAGCCGCTGCGCGCGAGGATCGCGGCGGTGACCGAGGAATCGACGCCGCCCGACATGGCGGCCACGATGCGGGGCTTCGTCATGCGCGCCCTATAGGCCCGCGCGCAGCGCCCCGCAACCCTGGCCGCAAGACGCCTAGTTCGGCAGGTAGTTGAGCAGGCTGATCTGGCCGAGCTGCGCGGTGACCTGGAGCGCGGCCTGAAGCGCGGTCTGGCTTTCGTTCAGCTGGGTGATGGCCGTGCCCATGTCGACGTCCTCGATGTTGGACACGAAGCCCTTGTAGAGCGTGTTCAGCGCCTGCTGCTGGTCGGACGCCTCGCTCAGGCGGTTGTAGGTGATGCCGTTCGAGGCGTTGGCGAGGTTGAGGCCGGCGCTCGCATCCTTGGCGGCGGGAAGCTCGCTGGAGAGGAACGATGCCTGCGCGCCGGTGAGCGTCGCGTCGAAGCCGCCGGTCGGGCCGGCATCGAAGCTCGCGATGTCCTTCAAGGTCTGCATCAGCTTGGTGCCGACGTCCGAGGCGAGCACGCCGATCTGCACGGACTGGCCGTCGCCGATCATCACCGACTTCTTCTGCGTGCCGTTGGAAAAGGCCTGGGAGACGTCGGAGAGGCCCGCGAGCTGGCCGAGCGAAGCGACGTTGAACGGCGGCTGGTCGTCCTTGTCGCCGCCGAAGAGATAGTTGCCGTTCGCGTCCTTGGAATTGAGGATCGCCGCGGCCTGGTCGAAGACGCTCTTCACCGCGTCCATCATGCCGGTGGCGTCGTTGTTGCCGGCGGCGGTCAGCATCGTCTGGTGCAGCTGCTCGGCGACGGCGGAGAGCTGGCTGAGCTGGGTGTCCTGGAGGTCGACCTGCGCAAGCGCGGTCTTGGTCGCGGATTGATAGGCGTCGGCGCGCGCAGCACTTGCGCGCGCGGCCTCGAGCGCCGAGGTCTTGCCGCCGATGCCGGCATAGTCGGACGACACCTTGCCGCTGGCCACCTGCTGCTGCGCGGTGTTCATGCGGCTCGACGCCTGCATGATCTGCTGCAGCAGGATCTGCGCCTGGGCGTTGCTGGCGACGCGGTCGACGCTCATGTCACTTACCTCGCGATGTTCTGCAGCGTGTCGTAGAGCTGCTGCACGACGCTCAGGACCCGCGCGCTCGCGCCATAGGCCTGCTGATAGGTCGTCATGTTGGTGAGTTCCTCGTCCAGGCTGACGCCCGAGACGTTGGAGGCGCGCGACTGGGCTTCTTGCAGGCGGTCGTCCTGCGCGGTCTGATTCGAGGTCGCTGTCTGGCTGGCCAGCGCGACGTTCTGGTAGAACGATGCGGCATAGTCGCCGAGCGTGGCGCTGCGCGCGCCCAAGCCGCCGGCGGCCGCGAAGCTCTGCGTCGCCTGGCCCACGTTCTGCAAGGCCAGCGCGCCGCTGGAATCGCCATGGCCGACGACGGTCGCGCCGGCCGTCGTCGTCGCGTCGATGTTGAGCTGCGCGAAGGCCAGCCGCGCCGGATTGCTCACCAGGTCGGGATTGACCGCGAAGCCAGAGGCGAAGTTCGCCGTCTCCTGGTCGCCCAGCCCGAACAGGGTCGAGAAGCTCATTCCCGTGCTGCCGCGCGTCGTGGTGTCGGAGGCGACGGCCAGCTTGTCGGCGGGGTTCGCCGGCGTCTCGGTCAGCGAGCCGTCGGAGCCCAGCGCGAAGGAGCAGGTGCCGCCCATCGCGGTGTTCATCGCATTGACGATGTCGCCGATGGTCTGGCCCGCGGCGACGGTGACGCTGGCCTGCTTGACGATACCGCCCTTGGCATCCTTCAGCACCAGGTTGATCGTGCCGCCGGCGGTGAAGCCGCCCGCATCGCCCGCAGTGAGGCCCGTCGACAGGATCGAGGGCTGCGACGTGCGGAACAGGTCGTTCAGCCCGAAGAACTGCGAGAAGCCCGAGCCGCCGCGCGAGGCGGGCGTGGTCGCGTCGTCCTTGACCGCGATGCCGTTCGTGCCGTTGGCGGAGATCTTCAGCGCGCCGTCGGTGAAGCTCGCGGTACCGTTGCCGCCCAGCGCCGAATTGAGCGCAGAGGTGAAGCTGCCGATCGTTCCGCCGAAGCTCGCGGGCGAGCCGCCGTCGACCGACATGGTGCCTGCGTCGAAATCGACGTCGATGCGCGAGACGAGGTTGCCGTTGGAGTCGGTCACCGCGATCGTGGTCTTGCCGGTGAAGTTCAACGCGTCGGTGGAGAGCAGGCCGGTGTCGCGGCCGGTCAGGCTCGCCGGCGGCGGGAAGGCGGTGTTGGCATTGTGCTGCGCGTTGTAGGCGAGCGCGGTCTGGCGCGCGAGGTTGCCCAGCTGCTCGGCCATGTCGGCGAGCTTGCTGTCGCGCATCTCGATCAGGCCCTTGATCTGGCCGGAGCCGATATGGGCGTCGAGCGATTGCTGCTGGCCGACGGTCTTGCCGGTGCTGGGATTGATGCCAGTCAGCGTGATCGACGACGAGGTCCCATCCGTGCCGCCCTGATAGTCGAGCTGACCATAGGTCGCGCCGACCAGGCTCGTGCCGTCGTCGGTGGTGACGGCGACGCTGCCGTCGGACTGCTCCTGCGCGCGCACGCCGATGAGCTGGGCCAGGCTCTGGACCGCCTGGTCGCGCTGGTCGAAGACGGCCGCGCCCGTGTCGCCGGCGATGGTCGCCTGGCGCGCCTGGGTGTTGAGGTCGTAGATCTGCTTGATCAGCGTATTGATCTGGCCGGTGGCGCCTGAGATCTGCTGGTCGGCCTGGGCGCGAAGCCCCGCGATCTGGTTCGACAGCGAGGAATACTGCGTCGCCAAGCTCTGGAAGGCGGAAAGGCTGGCGAGCTGCGTCGCGGAGTCGGTCGGCGCCAGCACCGACTGGCCGAGCGCCGAACCGACGTTGGAGAGCTGCGAGGTCAGCGCGGTGCCGTCGCCGGGCGAACCCAGCATGCCGTTCAGCTGGCCGAACATCGAAGCCTGCGCGTCGTAGCGCGCCGACGAGCCGGTGGCCGAGATCGTCTCGGCGCCCAGATACTTGTCCATGACGCGCTGGACGAAGGCGATGTCGACGCCGCCCAGCTGTCCGCCGAAGGACTGCGACTGCTCGTTGATCACGCGCCGCGCATAGCCCGGCGTGTTCATGTTGGCGATGTTGTTGGAGGTGACGCGCAGCGCTTCCGTGTTGGTCAGAAGGCCCGACAGGGCGCTCGACATGATGCCGTTCAAACTCACGGGGCGCCTCGTTGCGCGTACGTTGCCGATCGAGTTGGGCGCAAGCTTCGTGCCATGTTTCGAGGCCGGTTTGGCGGGCTTTTCCGCAGCGTCGACGCGGCAGGTTTTGCCGCGCAAGGCAGTTCGTGCCCCGCCGAATTGACCGCGATGCATGCTGAAACCTCAACAAATACAAGCGGCGCGAAGTGGTCCGGGCCTTGCTTCGACCGGTATGGAAAATTCGTAGGTCGATGCGTGGCTCAGCTCGCTGCAGTTCCTGCCGTCGTGAAATCTCTCAACCCGTTGCAGGGGGCGGGGCTTGCCGCGCTCCAGGCGCCGGAGCAAGGCGCCGCCGATGCGTTCGAGCAGGTGCTCGCCGCGCTGACGCCGGATCTGGCCGCGCCGCAAGCGTCCGCCGCCATTGCCTTGCCGCAGGTGAATGACGCAAAGCCCGCGCCCGCGGAGCCTGCGCCGCTCGGCAACGTCAAGGACGTCAAGCCCGTCGACATCGCCCAGCGTCTGCCGCGCCCGGTCGCGGTTGCGGACCTCGAGCTTGCGAAGCCCGTGGCCGTGCGGCCGGACGCGGAGCAGATCGAGAAGCCCGCCGCTCCTCCGTCTACGGATGATAAGGAGCCGGTCGCCGTCGTCGCGCCCGTGCGTCCCGTCCCGGCGATCGTGGCGAAGCCGGACCCGGACAAGATCGTCGCCGCCGTCGACAAGCCGGCGGTCCAAGCGCCTGCTGCCGCGGCCACGGTCGAAGCGTCGAAAGCGGCCGAAGTCCCCGCGGAGCTGGCCGAGGCGACCGTTCGGGCAGCCGCGCCCGCGGCCAAGCCTCAAGCGGAAGCCAAGACTCAAACCAAGGCCGACGCCAAACCCGACGCCGAACTTGATGCCAAAGCGCAGTCCAGCATCAGGCTCGACGCGAAGCCCGACGCCAAAGCGCAGCCCGGCATCAGGCTCGACGCGGAGCCCGGCACCAGGCTCGACGCGAAGCCCGACGCCGAAGCGCAGCCCGGCATCAGCCTCGACGCGAAGCCCGACGCCAAAGCGCCGTCCGATGCCAGGTCCGACGGTGTCAGGCCTGTCGCGGCCAAGGCCCAGCCGAACGTCGTCGTCCTCGACAAGACGCCGCGCACGGCTCCGCAGCCGATCGTCCAGGACGCGACGCCTGTGCAGGAGATCGCGCACGACGACACGCCGCAGCAGCCGGCCGCAATGTCCGCACGCGAACAATCCGCGCCGGCGCCATGCGAGCAGCACCAGGCGCAGGCGCCGCAGCCCGCGCACCAGGCGGCGCAGGCGGAGACCGGCGCGCCGATGCCGGCTTCGATGCATGCCGCCGCGCCGGCTGTCGCGCATGCCGCCGCACCGGCGCACCCCGCGGCGTTGCAGCCGTCCGGACCGCAGTCGTCCGATCCGCAGCCCAACGTGAAGGCGTTGGCCGCTCAAATTGTCGCCAAGGCGTCGGCGGGGACGAAATCTTTCGAGATCCGCCTCGATCCGCCCGAGCTCGGCCGCGTCGAGGTTCGTCTTACGGTGTCACATGACGGCAAGGCCGAGGCCACCTTGACCGCCGAGCGGCCCGAGACGGTGGCGCTGCTCCAGCGCGACTCACAAAATCTTGAACGCACGCTGAAAGAGGCGGGCTTGGACGTGTCCAACTCCAGCCTCAATTTCTCGCTTAAAGGAGAGCAACAAGGGCAGGGCGACGGAGGCGGCGCCTCCAGGGCGCATACGCGCAGCCTGTCCCATGCGGTCGTCGCACGCAGCGAAGCCGTGAACGCCTCTCTCGCCAACCAGCATCGCGCGCTCGCCGACGGGCGCCTCGACATTTTCGTCTGAAGGAGACGGGTATGACCACGATCGACACCTCGCAGACGCTGAACGGCGCGCAGAGCCAGGCGACCCAGCAGCTCGCCGGCAACTTCGATACCTTCCTGCGCCTGCTCACCACGCAGCTGCAGAACCAGGATCCGATGTCGCCGATGGACTCCAACCAGTTCACCCAGCAGCTGGTGGCATTCTCCGGCGTCGAGCAGCAGATCAACACCAACGACAATCTCCAATCGCTGATCGCGCTGTCGCTCAGCCAGCAGGCTTCGGCCGCGGTCAACTACATAGGCCACAGCGTGGTGATGACCAGCGGCAAGGGCGCGCTCGAGAACGGCGCCGTCGACTGGACCTATAACCTGGGCGCGCCGTCGTCGCAGACCGCGCTGACGGTGAAGGACGCGAGCGGCAAGGTCGTCTACACCGCGACCGGCGGCACCTCGGCGGGCAACAACGACTTCGCCTGGGACGGCAAGGACATGAACGGCAACCAGCTGCCCGACGGCCAGTACACGCTGTCGGTCTCGGCCACTGCCGCCGACGGCTCGGCCGTCACCTCGACCATCGCGAGCAAGGCCATCGTCACCGCGGTCGACATGTCGGGCACGACGCCGATGCTCGTGCTCGGCGCGACCGAGATCCCGCTGTCGGAAGTCTCGATGGTGGGCGCGAGCGCCGACGCCTCGGCGTCTTCGCCGGCGTCGCCGTCCTCGTCCTCGCCGTTCGCGTCGCTGCCGGGCACCGGCAACGGCAGCAGCGGCTTCTCGCTGTTCGGGATCAATCTCTGACGGAACCAAACGCGCGGCCCGGAAGCGGCCGCTTCACGGCGGGCAAGGAGGCGAAGACCTCTCACGAGCCCATGAAGGAACGAAACCAATGAGTTTGTACGATGCAATGATGATCGGCGTCTCGGGGCTCAACGCCCAGAGCCGCGCGATGAGCGTGTTCTCCTCCAACATCGCCAACGTCAACACCGTCGGCTACAAGACCTCGCAGAGCGTGTTCGAGACCATGCTGGGCTCGGCCAACGGCGGCAGCGCGGGCCTGGCGACCGGCGTGATGGCGAGCTCGCAGGCCAATATCGCCCAGCAGGGCGCCGAGTTCGCGACCTCGTCGCCGACCGACCTGGCGATCAACGGCAACGGCTTCTTCTGCGTCTCGACCAGCGCCGACAGCGTCGGCCAGATGCTGTTCACGCGCGCCGGCTCCTTCGCGCCGGATGCGAACGGCGAGCTGAAGAACGCGGCCGGGCTCTATCTGCTGGGCTATCCGCTCGGCACCGACGGCGCGCCGACGAGCTCGTCGCTCGGCGCCATCAACCTGAACGGCATCGGCGGCAAGGGCGAGGCGACGACCAAGATGTCGATCGACGCGAACCTGGACGCGAGCGCGGACATCACGACGGGATACCAGATCGGCGACATGCAGGATGGCACGGTCACTCCGCAGTTCCAGACTACCGTCAACGTCTATGATAGCCAGGGCGGCACGCAGCCGCTGAAAGTCTCCTACGTCAAGACTGGCGCGAACACGTGGCAGTACGAGGTGTCGTATGCGGGAGACGAGACCAAATTGACGACGCCTACGAACAACCCCAACAATATCGCCAAGCCGACCGATCCCAATCCGATTTCCTCAGGTGTCGTGACCTTCAATCCGGACGGGTCACTTGCGGATGTCTGGCCCACGGGTGTGGCCAACGATCCCAAGTCCGGAACCTTCGATCTGACGATTCCCTGGGACCAGAGCAAGTCGGGGCTGTTGTCGCAGACCGTTTCCGTTGACTTGGGCACTGTCAACAGTGCCGACGGAATGTCCCAGTTCGCCTCCGATTCTGTGTTGAACGGCTCCAAGGCCGACGGCGCCGTATTTGGCAACGCTACCGGCCTCAGCGTCGGAACCGACGGCGTGGTGACGGCGAACTTCTCGAACGGCCTCACCCAGGCGGTGTACCAGGTGCCGCTGGCGACCTTCGCCAACCAGAACGGGCTGACGCTCGTCGGCGGCAACGCCTTCGCGCAGTCGGGACAGTCGGGCACGCCGCGCGTCAACCCTGCCGATACCGCGGGCTCGGGGACGTTGCAGTCCTACGCGCTCGAGGGCTCCACCGTCGATCTCGCGACCGAGTTCACCAGCATGATCACCACGCAGCAGGCCTATTCGGCATCGGCGCGCGTCGTCTCCACGGCGTCGCAGATGATGGATGAGTTGATGCAGATGCAGCACTAAACCCGCGGTGGCGGCGGCTTTAACCGTGAAAAAGCCGCCGCCGCCCGCGCGTTGCGTACAAATCTAGAGGTCGGTTTATGCCTTTGTTTACCCTGGGTTTTGGCTCTTTCTTAAAAGGCCGCCGCGTATCGTCGTCCCGGGTGATGGAGTTAGGAGCAGCATGATGATGGGTGACGATCGCAGGGGGCGTGTCAGCTACGTCATCGGGCCGGATGGAAGCCCGCTGACGCTGGCCGATCTTCCGCCGCCCAACACCAAGCGCTGGGTGATCCGCCGCAAGGCCGAGGTCGTCGCCGCGGTGCGCGGCGGGCTCTTGAGCCTGGACGAAGCGTGCAAGCGCTATACGCTGACCGTCGAGGAGTTCCTCGCCTGGCAGCGCGCCATCGACCGCCATGGCCTCGCGGGGCTGCGCGCCACGCGCGTGCAGCAGTATAGGAACTAGGGCGGCGGAAGGTCGATCAGGTAGGGTAGCGCGAAGTTCACGCCAACTGTTTCGGTCCAGATCGCGCTGCTGAAGCCGGCGGGCAGCCCCGCACGCATTTGCGCAGTCGTCAATCCCGTAATGCCGCTGTCGTTGCCGTTGCTTGTCGCTTGCGACAGCCCCGACATGGACGTGTTCCAATAGGACGACGTCACCGTCATGTCGACATTGTTGATGCCGATGAACCCGCCGATATTGGTTCCACCTGCCGCGCCGCCGGTCGAATAAGATGTCGTGATCGACGAGGTCGAGAAAGCTTGGCCGACAAAGCCGCCCATGGTCGAGCCATTCTGACCCACGATGTCGCCGCGCTCATAAGCATCGGTGATAGAGCCGGAATTGGTGCCCGCAAAGCCGCCGTCGATAGCAGTGCCGCCAGAGCTGTCGATGTCTCCGAGAGAGAAGGATTCACTTATGGTCCCGCCGCTCGATCCCACAAAGCCGCCCAATGTCCCGCCTGGAGACGAGATATGGCCTTTGGCGTAAGAAAGCGTCACCGTGCCGCTGCTGGAGATGATGCCTGCCAGCCCGCCGATAACCCCCACTTCGGTCGAAGAGACGTCTCCGGTCGCGTAGGATTGTGTGATCAGCCCTAGGTTCTGCGCGACGAGTCCGCCTTCGTCGAACGTATGCACCGACGAGACGTCCGCCGTGGAATGACAGGATATGATCTTTCCGCTGCTCTGGCTGTACACCGCCAGACCCGCAATATTTGCTTCAGACGTGCTTATGGTGTTCTGCACGGTGCCTGTCACTGCCACGTTTGAGATCAAGCCGGCATTGTTGATGACCAGCCCCGCGATGTTGGAGGAAGTAGTGCTGAAGCCGCCCTGGATGTCCATACCGCTCAAGATGAAGTCCTTCACAGTCGCGAGCGAGCCCAGTGTGCTGAAAAATGCAGCGTTGCTGGAGCTGTGATTGTGAACCTGCAGGCCGGAAAGCGTGTTGCCGAGACCCGCAAAATTTCCAGAAAAGCTCGTGGAAACCGGGATGCTCGTGAATACCGCCGTTTCCGTGTCGTTATGCGCGAAGGCGAAATTTCCCGACGGGTTGCCGCTGATATTCGTCGCCATCGAGCTTACCGTATCCACCAGGGTATAGGGCACGGCGTTGATCTTCAGACTCTGTGCGGTCGTGTCGAAGTTCACGCTACCTTTGGAGCCGTTGCCGAAGATGATGTCGCCCCCGGTGCCGCCGTCGTTAAACGTAAGCGCCAGACCGGACGTCGCCGTCGGCTGGACCCGCTTCTTGATGATGATCGAATGGAAAGCATCCAGCGTCAGCGTGTTCGCCGCCCAGGTGATCCTTACGGCAACGGTGATGTCGCCGACCGAGCCGTGCGCCGTCGTCTGAACCGTGAGGTCGCCGGTTGCGAGCGCGTTCTGCAGATCCTGATTGTTGAGGACCGCATTCGGACCCGTCGCTTTGAACACGCCGTTGATAATCGACCCGTTGCTTGTGGGATCGCTCGAGATCGTCACGTTATAGGCCGACGCCGGCGCACTAAGCGCCAAAACGGCGAGGGCGGCGGTGAAGAGAGCGCGCATGCAGCATCCTCCGGTTGACGCGAAAATAAATCCCGCGACCCGTTAGGAGTCAACGCGCGCGTGGCGTGCGTATCGGCGTAACGCAACTGCTGCTCACCGCGGCGGAAGCGCGATCAGATACGGCAACCCGAAGTTCACGCCCGGCGTCTGCGCCCATATGGCGCCGTCGAAGCCGGCCGGTAGACCGGCCCGCATCTGCGCGCCGCTCAGGCCGGTGATGCCGGGATCGTTGGCCGGGTCTCCCGCGCCTTGC
>Ga0213876_10000294_pt1 | contig 45256 bp, 30 predicted proteins | sample BarmaccomBMRX_R9_FD_160113 | JGI IMG/M metagenome (GOLD analysis project Ga0213876, IMG submission 160113) | Root-associated microbial communities from Barbacenia macrantha in rupestrian grasslands, the National Park of Serra do Cipo, Brazil - RX_R9 | ecosystem: Host-associated > Plants > Roots...
CCACCGCCGCCGCCGTAGCCGCCGCGCCCGCCGCCGCCGCCGCCGAAGCCGCGGCCGCCGCCGCGGTCTTCACGCGGCCGGGCCTCGTTGACGGTGAGGTTGCGGCCGCCGAACTCCTTGCCGTTGAACTGCGCGATGGCCGCCTCCGCCTCCTCCTTCGAGGACATCTCGACGAAGCCGAAGCCGCGCGAGCGGCCCGTGTCGCGATCTTCGACGACGTTCGCGGTCTCGACGTTGCCGGCCTGCGAGAAGAGGTCGCGCAGGTCTTCGCTCGAAGTCTGGAACGAAAGGTTGCCGACGTAAAGTTTTATCGCCATGTGCGTGTGTTCCTCTGACGCCCGGCCGGGCGCCGCTGGGTAGAAGCTTCCAACGTGAAGTGGCTTCGTCGTAACGGTCGCGGCGAAGGTTTCGCGTCCGGGTGCTCTCGAAGAGCGGCTCCTGCGTGGTTAAAAACGGCCCACTCTCGAACCCATCCGAACGCCGCCGCCAAGATCGAGGCGCGGGGCGCATCACCGTTGATGCGCGAGAGAAGGAGTGACGCGCCAATCATGCCCCACGCCACGCCCGCGTGGCAAGAGAAATTTCCGACGGCCCACGCCGGCGCGCTGTGACGCGCGGGCGCGGCCGGTGGTAAACTCCGCGCGTTTCCCCGTTTGCCAAGCCGATGCGAGACCTCGACGAACTCTTCCGAGACCTGAGCGGGTCGGCCTTCCGCCGCCGGTTCCGGCTGGGCGCGAAGGAGCGCGACTACCTGCGCGAGAGGGGTCTGCCCAAAGTGCTCGAACACGCCGCGGACTTCGTCGAGAAGCGGCTCGCGCCGGCCGAGCCCGCGAACGACGGCCGCCAGACGCCGATGCGCGGCCACCCCGCCTTCATCGCCCAGCACGCCACCGCCACCTGCTGCCGCGGCTGCCTCCTCAAGTGGCACCGCATCCCCAAAGGCCGCGCCCTCGACGACGCAGAGAAGCGCTACGTCGTCTCCGTCATCGGTCGCTGGCTGGAAGGACAGTAGGCAGAGGGCAGCAGGCAGTTGAAGCCCCTGCCGGGGCTCATTTAAAACTGCCTGGGAGAGATGATGCGGAAGTGTGAGTCGTCGTCGCGCCAGTCGGCGCGGGCGATGGAGTAGTGGGTGCAGGAGAACTCGTAGTAGCGGGCGTTGCGGACGAACCTCATCCCGAGCCGCTCAAGCACCCTGCCCGAGCGGCTGTTGCCCCGGATCGTGATTCCCGCGATGGAGCTGACGCCGAGCGTCTCGAAGCCGTAGCGGAGCGCCGCGCGCCCGGCTTCGAGCGCGAACCCCTTGCCCCACTCCTCGCGCGCCAGCATGTAGGCCACCTCGATGCCCACCTCCGGGTTCCCCGAAGAGAGCCCGCAGTAGCCGACGAGCGCGCCCGTGTCGCGCCGCTCCATCGCCCAGCGGCCGTAGCCGCGGCGGCGGAAGGCGTTCATGATCGTGTTGAGGTTCTTCCACGTCTCCTCGCGCGAGAACGGGTGGCCGTGGCCGATGTAGCGCATCACCTCCGGGTCGCGCGTGATCTCGCACATCCGGTCGAGGTCGTCCGGCGTGAAGAGGCGCAGCCGCAGCCGCGCGGTCTCGACCCCGTCGGCGGCGAAGGCGAAGGCTTCGGGCGGGGCCTCTGTGTGTAGGAGCGTTGCCACCACTTTCTTTTTCCTCTAAGCCGCGACGAGGCTCGCCACCTCCTCGCGGTAGGACGTGAGTGCTGAGAACTGTTCGTCGGTGAGCAGCTCGGCCGCCGGCCCCGCGCCGACGGGGCGCGAGAAGAGGTAGCCCTGGCCGTAGTCGCACCCGAGGTCGCCGAGCTGCCGGAGCTGGTCGGCCGTCTCGACGCCCTCGGCCACGACCGCCATGTCGAGGCTGCGCGCGAGCGTGACGATGGTGCGGACGATCTCGGCGTTCTCCGAGTTGTCCGTCATCTGCGTGACGAACGAGCGGTCGATCTTCAGGGTGTCAATCGGGAAGCGGTGCAGGTAGGAGAGCGACGAGTAGCCCGTCCCGAAGTCGTCGATGGAGAGGCCGACGCCGAGGTTACGGAGCTGCATCAGCATGCCGATGGCCGTGTCGAAGTTCTCCATGACCATGCTCTCCGTGATTTCGAGCTTGAGGTTCGCGGCCTTGAGCCCCGACTCGCGCAGCGCCGACGAAATCTGCTCGATGAGGTCGGCCTGCGAGAACTGGCGCCCCGAAAGGTTGACGCTCATCGTCACCGACTCGGCGGCGAGGCCGAGCCGCTGCCACTCGCGCATCTGCCGGCACGCCTCGTTCAAGACCCACAGCCCGAGCGGGACGATGAGGCCGGTCTCCTCGGCCACGGGGATGAAGTCGCCGGGGCCGACGAGCCCGCGCTCGGGGTGGCGCCAGCGCACCAGCGCCTCGAAGCTCGCGACCTGGCCGGTCTCCAGGTTCACGATGGGCTGGTAGTTGAGGAAGAACTCCTGGCGCGTGAGGGCGCGCCGCAGGTCGGTCTCGGTCTGCAAGAGCTGCATCGCGCGGTCGTGCATCGCCTTGTCGAAGACGACGTGGCGCTTCTTGCCCTCCATCTTCGCGCGGTACATCGCCGTGTCGGCGTCGCGCAGGAGGTCTTCCGCCCGCTCGTAGCCCGTGTTCGAGAGCGCGATGCCGATGGAGGCGGTGGTGAAGACCTCGTGGCCGCCGATGTTGAAGGGCTGGGTGACGGCCTCCTGCACGCGGCGCGCGACGTCGATTGCGTCGTCCGTCGAGGCGAGGTCTTCGAGCAGGATGGTGAACTCGTCGCCGCCGAGTCTCGCGACCGTGTCGCCGGGCCGGAGGCACGCCTCCAGGCGGTGCGCGATGCCGACGAGGAGCTGGTCGCCGACCATGTGGCCCAAGCTATCGTTGATGATCTTGAAGCGGTCGAGGTCGAGGAAGAGCGCGGCGAAGAGCCGGTCGCCCGAGCGGCGCGAGCGCTGGATCGCCATCTTGACGTGATCCATGAAGAGCGCGCGGTTCGGCAGGCCCGTCAGCGCGTCGTGGAAGGCGTCGTGCAGCAGCTGCTCTTCGGCGCGCTTGCGGTCGGTGATGTCCTGTATCTGGAAGATCAAGTGGAGCGGCCGGGCCTCGCCGTCGCGCACGAGCGACATGCCGAGGTGCGCCCAGACCTCTTTGCCCGTCTTGTGGCAGTAGCGCAGCTCGCCCTGGTGCGAGGAGATGGTGCCGGCCGTGAACCGCTGCATCTGCTCTTCGAGCGCGACGAGGTCTTCGCGGTGCGTCACGCGCCGCACGTCGGAGGCGAGCAGCTCGCCCTCCTCGTAGCCGACGATGTCGCGCAGGCTCCGGTTGACCTGGAGCCAGCGGCCGTCGAGCGCGACGACGGCCATGCCGATAGTCGCGTTGTCGAAGGCGGAGCGGAAGCGCTCCTCCGACTCGCGCAGCGCCTGCATGTGCTGCTGGACTTCGAGCGCGTGCTGGCGGGCCAGCTCGGCCTGCTTCGTCGAAGCCTCGACGTTCTTGAGGTAGGTGCAGTAGGTGAAGTAGACGACGATGACGATGGGCGCGGTGGCGAGGAAGGCGTAGAGGCCGAACCCGTCGATGAGCTTGACGATGATGCCGGCCGACGAGGCGCCCGCGAAATAGGTGATGGAAGTCCAGAGGAAGTTCTGCCGCCACATCTGCCACACGGGCAGCCCCGAACGGAGCGCGACGCCCGCCGCGACCAGGCCGGAGTTGACGACGTAGGAGACGAGCGCCATCGCGCAGACGGCCGAGATGTAGTGCGACTGGTCGCCGACCGGGAGCTGCTGGATGCCGCCGAAGCCGACGTTGAGCACGACCACCGTCAGGAAGGTCGAGCTGGCGGAGACGCCCGCGTTGAAGAACATCACCGTCTTCTTCTTCGTGATGCGCACCGACGAGAAGAAGCCGTCGGCCGCCGCGAGGAGGACGGCCGCCTCGCCGCCGAAGAGCAGCATGGCGAGAAAGATGAAGGTGTCGGAGACGGAAATCTGCCCGCGGACGCGCGGGATCTTCACGTAGACGCGCGAGCCGAAGGCCAGTGTGACGAGCACGATCAGGAGGAAGCGCATGCCCAGCCCCGCCGGGTGGAGCCGGGTCAGGGTGTAAGCGCATGAGACCGCGCCGAGCGAGATGACCGCCCAGAGGTACGGCTGCGAGATGCGCTGTCTGGTCTCGGAACTGAGCATCGGTTGCGTCTACGGACGGGGCCGGGGGAATTATTCGAACGCGCCCGGGGCCTCGGAGTGGGGCGGGCTGTAGCGGCCCGCGGGCGCCGTCCATAAGTGCAAGCGGTATTCCAGTGCGAGGGGGGGCGCGGGGCGCGAAAAAGCCCCGTTTTCGGCGGCCTTTTTGATTCGACTTGGCGTGGGGGCGTGGGCTTCGGTCAGTCAGACTGACGTGGCTCTGTCAAGATGACGAGAAACCACTCACCCGCCCCGCGAGGGGTCGGCCGGGTGAGTGGCTTCAAGTTGGGGCTGTCAGAGAGAGGGCGGTTCTAACCTGTTGGGCCTGCTTTCCCTTCCCGCTTGTTCTGGAGGCCCGGGCGGACGGGCCGTGCGACCCGTCCGCCCGGGGAGAGTTCTATTTCGTGGGCGTCGTCGCGCTGACGACCGCCGTGTAGGCCGAGTTGCCGTTGGCGTTGTAGGCACTGACGCGGAAGTAATATTTCTTCCCCGCGCTCAGGGACGTGCTCGCGTAGGAGGTGGAGTTGACCGCGAGCGTCGCGAGCTGCGTGTAGGTCACGCCGTCCGTAGACCTCTCCACCTTGAAGCCGGTCTCGTTCGAGGAGTTGTCGGCCCACGTCAGGTTGATCTGCGACTTCGAGGCGGCCGTCGCCTTGAGCGCGCCGGGCGCGGCGGGCGGGAGCGCCGTCTCCGGGATGTCGGCCATCGAGGCGGTGTTGTCGCCGCGGATGAGCGCCAGGTTGGCTTGGACGCTTACGTCGGCCAGCAGCGAGCCGTCCGAGAGCAGCGCGCCGTCGCCCAGCAGCGTCCCGTCCGTCATCATCGTGCCGTCGCCCAGCATGGAGCCGCTGCCGCCGTAGAGCTGGTTGCAGGGCAGGAAGGGCGAGCCGTCGCTCATCAGCGACCCGCTGGCAGTCAGGATATTGTCGCTCATGATGACGCCGTCGCTCATCAGCACGGAGTCGGTCATCATCGTGCCGTCCGACATCAGCGAGCCGTCGCCGAGCAGCGCCCCGAGGTTGTAGACGCCTTGATACTTGGTGACGAGGTTCGTGCCCGTCACGAAGGTCTGGTCGAGGATGATGCCCTGCGCCCAGTTGAACTGCCAGCCGGCGATGGTCGTCTGCTGCGACCCGAAGGAGCCGGTCAGCATCGACGTGCCGACCGGCGTCGAGGACGAGAGGTCGGTGCGGACGAGGCGCGCCAGGCGCATCGCGCCCTCAAGGTTGACCTGGCCCGCGCCCTGCTCGAAGGTGTTGAAGCCCGGGAGCTGCTGCGCCGTGTACATCAGCAGCGCCTTGACGAGGTTCGGCGTCAGGTTGGGGTTGGCCTGGAGCAGCAGCGCGGCCGCGCCCGAGACGACCGGCGTCGCCATCGAAGTGCCCGACAGGTACATCTGCTCGCGCGCCGCGGAGCCCGAGACGTTGGCGTCGAGCGTCGGGTTCTGCGTCACCAGGAGGTTTCCGGCCGACTGCGCGTCGATGACCTTGTTGCCGGGGGCGACGAGGTCGGGCTTGACGAGGTTGTCGTAGTGCTTCGCGCCGTACGAGTCCGTCCAGAAGGAGCGGGTCGGGCCGCGCGAGCTGTAGGTGGCGACGCCGTCGTCGTTGCGCGCGTCGGTGCCGAAGGTGTTCGCGGCGCCGACCGTGATGACCGAGGGCTCGTTGCCGGGGCTGTGAATCTGCCCGTAAATCTTGTTCCCCGAGCCGTCCTTGCCCTCGTTGCCCGCGGCGGCCACCACGACGACGCCGGCGTCCACCAGGCCGCGGACGGCCAGGCAGAGCGGGTCAACCGTGTAGGAGTCCACGGCCGCGGTGCCGAGGCTCATGTTGACGACGCGGATGTTGTAGGTCGTGCGGTTGGTCTTGATCCAGTCGATGGCGGCCAGCAGCGCCGAGACCGTGCCCTTGCCCTGCGAGTTGAGCACGCGCAGGTTGACGAGCTTCGCGTTCGGGGCGATGCCGCGGTACGCGCCGTTCGAGACCTGGCCGTTACCCGCGGCGATGCTGGCGACGTGTGTGCCGTGCCCGTAGGGGTCGTCCGTGCGGTTCTCCCCGGTAAAATCCTTGCTGTAGGCGATACGCGTCGCGCCGCCCGACTCCTGTGTGAGCGCGGTGTGGTTGGGGTCGATGCCCGAGTCGAGGACGGCGATGCCGATGCCGGTGCCGTCGTAGGCGGGGTTGGAGTTCGCCATCACGCGCGCGGCGTCGGCGCCCGTGGTCAGGGAGACGTGGCCGAGCAGCTTGACCTCGCGGTCGAGCGCGACGTAGTCCACATCCGCGCGCGCGGCGAGCGCCGCGACGGCCGAGGCCGGAAGGCTCACGGTACGAAGGGGGAAGTTGGCGAAACTCTTCGTCACCGTGCCGTTGTTGTTCTTGACGGCGGTGTCGAGCGTGCTCGTCCAGGCTTTCACCGACTTGACGACGACGTTGACCTTGCCCGACTGCCCGAGCTGCTGTTGCAGGTCGGCCGAGACCTTCTGCCTGCCGCCCGTCGTCTGCGCGCCGGCGCGCGGGGCGCACGGCCAGGTGAGCGCGGCCGCCACCGCGGCGACCGCGGCTAGGTAGGCGAGGGGGTTTTTAAGTTCTGTTCTGATCTTCTTTTTCATCATCTCCCCCTGTTATTTCGCGGGCGCGCCGGGGTCGCCCTGCACCATCGCGCTCTGCGACGCGACCGTGCTGTCGCCCAGCAGGTGGCCGTCGCCCAACAGATGGCCGTCGCTCAGGACTATCCCGTCGCTCAGCAGGTGGCCGTCGCTCAGCATCATGCCGTCGCCCAGGAGGTGGCCCGACGGGAGGAAGACAGGCCCATCGCCCCAGGGGCCGCCGTCGCCGACGGGGACGGAGTCGCAGAGCACGACGCCGCCCGACATCAGAGACCGGTCGAGCGCCTGCGAGCCGTCCGCTTCGGCGACCGCGTCGCCGAGCAGGAGGCCCCTGGCGTAGACGCCCTGGTACATGCTGAAGAGGGCCTCGCCCGTGACGAAGCCGTGGTGCGCCGTGAAGCCCCGCGCCCAGGGGAAAGTGAACCCGCCGAGCGTAGACTGGGCGGCGGGCGCCGCGCCGTTGAGCAGCGAATCGCCCACCTTCCGCGAACCCATGTCGTTGCGGACGAGGCGCGCGAGGCGGACGGCGCCCTCGACGTTCAGCTCGCCCGCGCCCTGCTCCAGCATGTTGAAACCTGAGAGCGGCTGCGCCGTGTACATCAGGATCGCCTTGACGAGGTTCGGCGTGAGCGAAGGGTTGACCTGGAGCATCAGCGCCGCCGCACCTGAAACCAGCGGCGCGGAGACGGAGGTGCCGCTCAGGTACATCATCCGGTGCGTCTCGGCGCCCGCCCCCGTCTCGCCCGTCTCGAAGTGGAGCCAGGGGTTGTCGGTAACGAGCTTGTTGTTGAGCGCCTCGGCGTAGACGAGTTTGTTGCCGGGGGCGACGAGGTCGGGCTTGAGCAGGTTGTCGTAGTGCTTCGCCCCCGAGTCGTCCGTCCAGAAGGAGCGGGTCGGGCCGCGCGAGCTGTAGGTGGTGACGGCGTCGTCGTTGCGCGCGTCGGTGCCGAAGGTGTTCGCGGCGCCGACCGTGATGACCGAGGGCTCGTTGCCGGGCGTGTGGATGAGGCCGTAGGTCTTCGCGTCGGCGCCGTACTGCTCCGTGCTCGTCTTGCCGTCGTTGCCGGCGGCGGCGACGACGACGAAGCCCGCGTCCACCAACTGCCGGACGGCGTGGCAGAGCGGGTCGGTCTTGTACGAATCGACGGCCGGGGCGCCGAGGCTCATGTTGACGACCCGCACCTTGTTTCTCTGGCCCTGTGACATCAGCCAGTTGATGGCCGCGAGCACCCAGGAGGTGCGGCCCTGCCCCCGCGAGTCGAGCACGCGCAGGCTGACGAGCGTCGCGTTCGGCGCGACGCCGCCGAAGAAGCCGTCGGCGCCTTTCACCTTCTCGCTGCCCGCGGCGGCCGCGGCGACGTGCGAGCCGTGCCCGTACAAGTCCGCGGTCGTGCCCTCGCCCGTGAAGTCGAGCGCGACGACGCGGCGCGCCGCCCCCTTCCCCTCCTTCAGCGTGACGTGTTCGGCGTAGATGCCGGAGTCGAGGACGGCGATGCCGACGCCCGTGCCGTCAACCGTCATCTGGCTGTTGCCGCGGCCGGTCGGGAGCGTGCGCACGGCGTCGGCACCCGTCGTCGCGGTGACGTGGCCGGTCATCGCCACCTCGCGGTCGCGCGTCACCGACCTGACCTCGGGGAAGTTCGCCAGCAAGTCCACCGACGCGGCCGGCACTTCGATGGCGAACGAGTTGAGCATCGCGTACTGCCCTTTGAGGCGGACGCCGACGCGCCGCAGGAAGGTGCTGAGCAGCGTCGTGGGCGCCCCGTTCAACTGGACGATCACAGTGACGCGGCCGCTCCCCGTCCTGCGCATGTACTCTTCAATTTCGGAGGAGACCTTCTCGGCACGCTTCTCGGTCTCGTCGCCCGACGACGCCAGCGCGCGGCGCGCGGGCGCGAGCGAGAAGAGGGCGGCGGCGACCAACGCCAGCGCCAGCGTTCTCTTGATGAGGGCTCTTGTCTTCGAGGGGCTCATTATCATCCTTTGGCCTGATGAGGTCTTCAGCGAGGCGCCGGAACACACGCCCCGCTCCCGCCGGCCTTTATGCAGCCCCCGTTCCACCGACGGCGTTTGAGAAGAGTGGCAGGAAAATGGAGGGAAACGTACGGACGCGGCCGGACGCGACGCGAGAGCCGCCGGTCAGCCTGATTGGGATGCTCTTAGTTTGACCGGCTCGTTCGGGTCAAAGAGACGAGGAAGAGTGGGCGGGAATTTTTCTGGAAGCGAACGCGGGCGGATTTAACTTCCGGCCTCCCCCGCTTCCGTAAACCGCGCGCGGAAGTCTTTCGACGCGAGGCGGAGCGAGAGCCAGTCTTCGAAGATTTCGGGCTGGTTGAGCCAGACGGTGAACCACTCGGCCATCTCGGCCTTTTCGGCGCGCTTGCGCTCGTTGACCGACTGGTTGCGCGCAATCATCTGCGCGCGCTGCTTGCCCTTGAGCACGGTCTCCTGCACGCGCCGCAGGCCCTCCTTGTCGCCCTTGCGGCGGAACTGCTTCCGCAGGTTGTCGAGCCGGCGGATGGAAGCGGCGGCCTCCTCGAAGGTCGAGAACTTGAGGACGTTGCGGAACGCCGCCTCGTAAGGGTCTTGCGTGCGCCAGCGCGCGTCCATCTCCAAGACCTCGGCGTGGCGCAGCTCCGCGCCCTCGTCGGCGAGCACGCGCGCGACGCGCGCCGGGCTCTCGACCGCGCCCTCGCCGAAGCGCTCGCGCACCGCCGCGCGCACCGCCTCAAGCTCCTTCGCGCCCACCGACTCGCAGTCGAGGTGCTCCCACACCTCGATCATCAGCTCACGCTTCGTCCGCGCCTGCCACTCCTTCTGAGCCATTGGGACTGAGATTACTGAAGGCAAAAGGCAAAAGGCAAAGGGCAAAAGGCAAAAATCAGGACGCGCTCCGCGCGCCGAACTTTTAAGATTTCCTCTCGTCTTCTTTTTTGCCTTTTGCCTCTTGCCTTTTGCCCTTTGCCTTCCCCTTTTGCCTTTCCTCCGGCTGCGTTCGCCCTCCGTTTGCGGTACAATTCCCTTTCTTTTGCACGCCGATGACTCACGCACCACACATGGCGGAGGCGCTGGCCGCGCTCCAAAAATTCTTCGGCTTCGAGGCTTTTCGCGAAGGGCAGGGCGAGGTCGTCGAGTCGGTGCTGGCGGGCCACGACACGGTCGTCGTGATGCCGACGGGCGGCGGCAAGTCGCTCTGCTTCCAGCTCCCGGCGCTCATGCGCGGCGGCGTGACGGTCGTCGTCTCGCCGCTCATCGCGCTGATGAAGGATCAGGTGGACGCCCTCCAGGCGCGCGGCCTGCCCGCCACCTTCATCAACAGCTCGCTCGACTTCGAGGAGCAGAAGGAGCGCATCGCGGGCGTCCGGCAGGGGCGCTTCAAACTCCTCTACGTCGCGCCCGAGCGCTTCCGCAGCAACCACTTCGTCGAGACCTTGCAGCGCGCCGAGATCGGCCTCTTCGCCGTGGACGAGGCGCACTGCATCTCCGCCTGGGGTCACGATTTCCGCCCCGACTACCTCCGTCTACAATCCTTCCGCGAGCGCATCGGCCGCCCGCAGACGGTCGCGCTCACGGCCACGGCCACCCCTTACGTCCGCGCCGACATCATCGAGCAGCTCAAGCTCGACGACCCGCGCGCCTTCGTCAGCGGCTTCGACCGGCCGAACCTCTCGCTCGGCGTCGTCCACACCGAGAAGGAGCGCGAGAAGTACGCGCGCATCAAACAGCTCGCGCAGGAGTACGCCGGCCAGTCCGGCATCGTCTACACCTCGACGCGCAAGTCGGTCGAGCAGATAACTCGAAAACTCCTCGACGCGCGCCTCTCGGTCGTCGGCTACCACGCCGGCATGACCGACGAGGAGCGCGTGCGCGCCCAGGAAGAGTTCATGACGGGGCGCGCGCAGACCATCGTCGCCACGAACGCCTTCGGCATGGGCATCGACAAGCCCGACATCCGCTTCGTCGTCCACTTCCACCTGCCCGGCTCCATCGAAGCTTATTACCAAGAGATCGGCCGCGCGGGCCGGGACGGCAAACAGTCCGTCTGCCTGCTCCTCTTCAACTACGCCGACAAGCGCACGCAGGACTACTTCATCGAAGGCTCCTACCCGCCGCCCGAGTTGATTGCAAAAGTCTACGAGGCACTGGTCTCCACGAACCAGCGGCGCATCGAGCTTTCGACGCGCGAGATCGCCGCGCGCGCGGGCCTGCGCAACGAGATGGCCGTGCAATCCTCGCTCATCACGCTTGAGAAGGCCGGCCACGTCGAGCGCGGCACGGGCTCGGAGAATCGCGCCGCGCTCAGACTGCTCATGCCGCCGCACCTCGCCCGCGAGACGGTCGCGTCGAAGCGCAGCGCGCAGCTCAAGCAGGTGCTCTTCTCACTGCTCGGCGGCTACGGCCTGAGCGAGAGGGCCGACGCGGAGATCGACGTGGCCGACTTCGCCGACACGCTCGGGATGGAGCTGGCACAGACGCGCCGCGTGCTCTCTTCACTCGCCGAGGCGGGCATAATTCGTTATCAACCCGCGCGGCGCACGCGCGGCGTCGTGATGCTCGACGAGCAGCCGGCGACGCGCCTCCGCATCCGGCCCGAAGAGCTGGCGCGCCGCGCCGCCTTGGAGCAGCGGAAGCTGCGCGAGATGATCTCTTTCTGCTACACGGAGAACTGCTACCGCTCCTTCATCCTCGACTACTTCGGCGACCGCTCGCACGACGGCACCTGCGGCAAGTGCGGCAACTGCCTGCTGCGCGGCGCCGCCGCGCGCGGCCACGACGCGCCGCCGCTCGACCCGCCGCGCGACCTCGACCGCTTCATCATGAAGCACGTGCCCGCCGGGCTCGAACTCGAAGAGGAGCTGGCGACGCAGTCGCGCGCGCGCAAAAGGCGCGAGGCCGCCGAGGCCCCCGCTTTTGAAGAGGAGGAGGACGGCGGCGGCTCAATCGCCGTCACGGAGCCGCGCGAGCTTTCCGAAGACGAGCGCCTGACGGTGCGCAAGATTCTCGCGTGCGCGGCGCGCATGGGCGGGCGCTTCGGCAAGGGGATGCTGGCGTCGGCGCTGCGCGGCTCGCGCTCGGCCAAGCTCTCGCAGGCGGGGCTCGACCAGCTCTCGACCTACGGCATCCTCTCGGGGATGACGCAGGACGAGATATTGCTCTACGTGGACGCGCTCGTCGCCGCCGGCTGCCTGCACGTCACGGGCGGCACCTACCCGACCGTCTCGCTCACCGCCGCGGGCGGCGAGGTGATGCGCGAACGCGAGGCCGTGCAACTGCGCCTGCCGCCGCTCCGCACCGGCCCCGCCTACGCCGCGGCTCCCTCGCGCACGTCGCAACGTGCGGCGGCACCGGCCGCGCCGAAGGCGAGCACCGTTGACGAGACCTTTGCTTTATTTGAGCAGGGGCTCACGGTCGAAGAGATTTGCGCGCAGCGCGGCCTGACCGAAATCACGGTCGAAGGCCACCTCGCCGACTGCATCCTGCGGGGACGCCCCTTCGACGTGTCGCAGTTCGTCTCGGCGGAAGACCGCGCGCAGATCGAGCGCGCCGCCGCCGCGATTGGCACCGAGCGCCTCAAGCCCCTGCGCGAAGCGCTCCCGCGCCACATCACCTACCGCATGATCCGCTTCGTCGTCGCCGACCTCCAACGCGCCGCCGGCCTCGGAGAAGAGTAGGCAGTAGGCAGATGGCAGTAGGCAGTTAAGACAACCTGAAGCAGCGCACGTAAACAAATCGGGGGCGGCGAGATTGCGACTCGCCGCCCCCGATTCTCTAAGACCTGTTTCGTTAAAGTCGTCCTGCCTTCAACTGCCTACTGCCATCTGCCTACCGCCTACTCCCCTTCGCCGGCCGTGTCGTTGAAGCCGCGGAAGTTCTCGGGGCCGGCGTAGGCGACCGTGCGGCCGCGGGGCGAGCCGCGGCGGATGCGCGTGAAGACGTAGAGGTTGAAGAAGTGCATCGTGCCGAGGACGATCAGCACCATCCCGACCTTCCACGAAAGCGCTTCGATGCCCTCCTGCGCCGTCTCGACCTGGTAGCCCAGTTTCAGGGCCAGCGTCACGTAGCCGAAGTTGATGAGGTAGAAGCCGACGACGAGCAGGTGGTTGACCGAGTCGGCCAGCGCCTCGTTGCCGTGGAAGACATCGACGAGGAAGATGCGGCCGTTCTTGTGGAGCGTCTGCGCGACCCAGACCGTGAGCATGACGCTCAGGCAGACGTACGAGAGGTATGTGACGACGATGGTGTTCATGAAACGGCCTCCTTTGCTGCCGGCGGGCACTAGCGCCACGGCCGCGCCCTGCGGCCGTTCCAGCGTGCGCCTCTGCCCCGCGTTCAATTCAACCCCCGTGCCGCGGCCGCGCCGCCGACTTTCTCTCAAAACAGGCTCCGCACATGTGGCGCAATGCCGATTCGTGCTAGAGTCTTTGCATTCCGCAAACCGGGAGGGAGAGACTTTGAGCCGCAACCCCAACGTCGAGCCGCCGCAGCCCGCGCAGCAGCCGGAACTGCCGCCCACACACCCCGACGACCCCGCGCAAGCCCCGCCGCCGCCGCTCCCGCCCGACGCGCCCACGCCCACCGCCCCCGTCGAGGAGCCCGGCACGCCGAAGCCCGCGGGCGACCCGCCCGTCTCGGAGCCGACGCGGCTGGTGTGACTTTCAACCAACACGCGACGCCGATGGAAACGGTCAGCGAAAGCGGACGGCTGACTAACACGAAGACCGAGGCAGCCGGAGACATCCCCGCGCAGGCCCTGAGCCCGCGGCTGCACGAGGTCGCGCGCGCCTTCGCGTCCAGGCCGTTCGTGCCGCACCCGCTCTTCCCCGGCCCGCACGCGCAGACCATCGTCTCGTCCACACACTACCCGCGCCGCCGCGCCTTCCGAGGGGAGGGCGCGCTCTACGAGTCGCGCCTCTTCGAGGTCGAGCCCGGCACGCGCGTCCTCCTTAAATGCCGCTGGCAGACGCAGAGACGGGCGGCGCCGACCGTGCTCGTGATTCACGGGCTCGAAGGCTCGACCGATTCGCTCTACGTGCTCGGCACGGCGCAGAAGGCGTTCGGGTGCGGCTTCAACGTCGTCGGCATGAACATGCGCAACTGCGGCGGCACCGAGCACCTCGCCGCCACGCTCTACCACAGCGGGATGACCGAAGACATCCGCCGCGTCATTCTCGAAGAGTTAGTCGGACGGGAAGGTTTGACCGAGGTCTTCCTCGCGGGCTTCTCGATGAGCGGCAACATGGTCTTGCGGCTCGCGGGCGACTACGGCGCGGGCTTCCCCGCGGCGCTCAAGGGCGTCGCCGCCGTCTCGCCCTCCATCGACCTCGACTCCTGCGCCGCCGCGCTCGAACGTAAAGGGAACGCCCTCTACCGCTGGAGCTTCGTCAAGCACCTGCGCGCGCGCGTCCGGCGCAAAGGGAGGTTGCAGCCCGGCGCCTACGACCCCCGCACCCTGCGCCGCGTGCGCACCATCCGCGAGTTCGACGAGCGCATCACCGCGCCGCACGGCGGCTACCGCGACGCCTCGGACTACTACGCGCGCACCAGCTCGCGCGCCGTCCTCGGCCGCATCCGCGTCCCGACGCTCATCGTCCACTCGGCCGACGACCCGCTCATCCCCACCGAGCCCTTCCACGACCAAACAATCGCCGACAACCCCGACGTGCTCCTCGTCCTCACGCGCCGCGGCGGCCACGTCGGCTTCCTCTCCGACCGCGCCGCGGGCGAAGACCGCCACTGGGCCGAGAACCGCCTGGTCGAATTCTTCACCCGCCTCCGCGAATAAGTGCCTCCCGCCTCTTGCCTTTTGCCTTTTGCCTTCACTAAGCTTGTGGCCGGTTTTCCCAATCGACGATGGAAACGCTCATCAGAATACTCGCGGTCTTCGTGCTGGTCGCCGCCAACGGCTTCTTCGTCACCTCGGAGTTCGCCATCGTCAGCGTGCGGCGGATGCGAATCGCGACGCTGGCCGAGGCGGGGAACAAGCGCGCGCGCCGCCTGCTCGCCTTCAAGGACAACCTCGGCGCCTACATCTCGGCGACGCAGCTCGGCGTCACGCTCTCTTCGCTCGCCCTCGGCTGGATCGGCGAGGCCACGCTCGCCGAGATTCTCACGCCGCCCTTCGAGAGCCTCGGCGGCGGCCTGCCCGCGCCCTACGCCGCATACTTCTCCGTCGGCGCGCGCCACTTCGTCGCCTCGGCCATCGCCTTCGTCGTCATCACCTTCCTCCACATCGTGTTGGGCGAGCAGGTGCCGAAGATGCTCGGCATCGAGCGCTCGGAGCGAGTCGCCTTAATGACCGTCGGGCCGATGTACTGGTTCTCCCGCGTCCTCCGCATCCCCATCCGCCTGCTCGACGTGACGAGTTCCGCCGCCACGCGCGCCCTCGGGATGCACGGTTCGAGCGAGCACGCCGCGATCTACACCGAGGAGGAGATCCGCCAGCTCGTCAACATCTCGCACAAGAGCGGCCACCTCGAGGAGGAGGAGCGCCGCCTCATCAACCGCGTCTTCGACTTCTCCGAGGCCGAGGTGCGCGAGGCGATGATCCCGCGCACGGAGGTGCAGGCCCTGCCCGTCACGGCCACGCTCGAAGAGTGCGAGTACGCCTTCTGCGAGTTCGGCTACTCGCGGCTGCCCGTCTACCGCGAGCGCCTCGACGACGTGGCCGGCGTCCTCTTCATGAAAGACCTGATGCCCTGCCTGCGCACGGTCGGCGCGTCGTCGTTCGACATGGAGGCGATGCTCCACCCGGCGCTCTTCGTCCCGTCCACCGCGCGGCTCGGCTCCGTGCTCGCGCAGATGCAGGCGCAGAAGACGCACCTCGCCTGCGTCGTGGACGAGCACGGCGGGCTCGAAGGCATCGTCACTTTGGAAGACCTGCTCGAAGAGATCGTCGGCGAGATCAACGACGAGTACGACGAGGAGACCAAGTCGCAGATCGTCGAGGAGCCGGACGGCACGTTCCTGCTCGACGGGATGCTCGCCGTGCGCGACGCCAACCGCCGCTTCAAGCTGAAGCTGCCAGAGGAGGCGGGCTACACGACGATGGCCGGCTTCCTGCTCGCGAGTTCCGGCCGCATGCTCGGCCCCGGCGAGGAGGTCGAGCACGAGGGCAGCCGCTTCCTCGTCGAGCAGGTCGAGGGCCGCCGCATCCGCCGCATCCGCTACATGCCCCCGCCGCCGCCGACCGAGGAGCCGGGCGAGCAGGAGGCCGCCTGAGCGAAGTTGAAAGGGAGAGGGTTTGGGCGACGAGAACGACATCACAGAGCTGGTCTTCACGCTCGTCGGCATGGGCGTGCTCCTCGTCTTCGCCATCGTCGCCGTCGTCATCTTCTTCCGCGTCTGGCGCAAAGAGAACAAGGGGCGCAAACGCAACTTCTTCGAGTAACTCCCGAGCCTTCAAACACCCCCCCGGAGGTGAAACCTTGCATCACCCGAAATCGATCCTGACGCTCGCCGTCTGTTCCCTCTTCATCGCCCTCGCCGCGCCGGCCCACGCGCAGGAGGTGAGCCTGGGCGGGGCGCGGCAGAAGATTACGACCGCCTCGGCGGTGCGCGCGCGCACGGCCCCCGACACGACGGCGGCCGAGGTCACGCGGCTCAAGCTCGGCACGGTCTTGAGCGCCGACGCGCGCTCGGCCGAGCAGGTGGAGGTCGGCGGCAAAAAGGAGTACTGGTATCGCGTCGCGCTCCCCGAAGGCGGCGGGACGGGCTGGGTCTTCGGCGGCCTGCTGGCCGACTACGACCCGGCGCGCCGCGGGGAGACCGTCCGGCGCATCGTCGAGGAGCGTCTGAAGGCCGAGACGATGAGCTTCGACGACGGCGTGGACTTCTACAACTTCGTCGAGGCCGCGCTGGCCGGGGCGAGCGGAGCGGCGCGGGGCGAGCTTGAGCTGGCGCGTTTGCACGCGGTCAACTTCGCCGCCGGGGCGATGGGGGCGGACGACCAGGGGCGCCCGAGCAAGCCGGACTTTCAGAAGGCGCACGAGCGCGAAATCTATTACCACGAGCTGGCGGGCGGGTGGGCCGTGAAGTCCGAAGCCTTCTGGGAGTTGGAGAAGAAGTACCGCGGCACGCCCCTGGGCGACCGCATCGCCTGGGACGCCGCGAACGCACTCTACCCGGGCGAGTGCGAGAGCGACGAGGTCTGCCAGTTCCTCCGCCTACAGGACACGCAGGGCCAATACCTCGGCCTCTACCCGACGGGCGCGCACGCCCCCGAGGCGCTTCAGAACCTCAAGGAGGCGCTCGCCTCACAGGAGCTTGACGCGTCTCTGAAGAATAAGAGCAACGAACAGTACGCGCGGCAGGAGCGGGAGGCTTTGCAGAAGGCCCTGGCGGAAGTGCGCGCGGCGGTCTCGAAGGCGAACGCGCCCGAGAGGGCCGAAGTGCTGCGCCGGCTCGAACAGTTGTCGCCGCGCGGCACGAGGTAAGGCGGAATGCTCTTCATGGTCATCGAGCGCTTCGGCGGGCGCGAGCGGGCGGCGGCCGTCTACCGGCGCTTCCGCGAGCGCGGGCGCATGGCGCCGGAAGGGTTGAAGTACGTCGGGAGCTGGGTCGAGCCGGACTTCGGCCGCTGCTTCCAGTTGATGGAGTGTGAAGACCCGCGCCTCCTCGAAGAGTGGGCGGCGCACTGGCGGGACTTGGTGGAGTTCGAGTTCGTCCCCGTCGTCACGTCCGCGGAGGCGGCCGAGTCAATCGCACCGCTGCTCTGAACGTAACGCGTTGAAGTATTCGGATGGACGTTGAAGCCTACCTCGAACGCATCGACTACCGCGGCATGCTCGCGCCTCACGCCCGAGGGGCGCTTGACGCTGAGCGGCGCGCGGCTCATCACGACGCGGGGTGACGAAAGAGTCGAACTCGAACTGCACGACGAGGCCGAGTGTGACGCCGCGCTGCTCGAACACTTCGGCGTCTCGCTGCGCGGCCCGGGTGCGAAGACCGCTACGAAGAAGGAGAATCCATGAGAGTCCTCGGGGCGGCATTTCTTATAACGGTCATGACGACCTACCTCGCGCTCCCGCACGGGGTGCGGGGCGACGGGCGGCCGTCGCCGTCGTCTCAGGAAGGCGCCGGACAGACCCTGCGCGCGCCCGCGACGCGCTTCGCGGTCTTCGACAGCGAGTGCCTGGCGCAGAGGGGCATCAACCCGAAGGCGAACGACACGCTCGCGGCGCTCAGGGCGTTCGGCGACGCCCTCAACGTCAAGCTCTTCGACCCCGGGGCGTTGGCGGGGGCGGTCTTCATCGCCGACGGCAGCGTGGACATCAGCGACTACTTCATCAAGGCGTTGAAGTCGAAGCCCTCCGGGCCGAAGGGGCTCGCGGCGCCGGCCGTCAACGTCCCCGCCGCGACGGTGGCCCTCATCGACACCGAAGCCTTCGGCCGCGAGCGGGCGGGCGTCACGAGTCTCGTCAAGGCTTTCGGCAGGGTCACACAGGAGTTCGCGCCGCGCAAGGCGGAGATACAGAAGCTCCGCGAGGAGTCGGAGGCGGCCTCGGGGGAGCGGCGGGAGAAGCTTGAGGCCGAAGTCAAGAAGAGGCAGGAGGCCGCCCAGGCGGCGCTCGACAAACGGGTCAAGGAGTTGACCGGCCCCGTCTACGAAGAGATCGGGAGGGCTTTGATGTCTTTCTGTAAGAAGAACGGCCTCACCTTCGTCTTCGACCTCAGCAAGTTGGAGAAGGACGACACGCTCCCGCCGTTCGACCTGCCCCTCCCGGCCGACGCGCCCGACGTGACGGAGGCTTTCATCTCGGCCTACAACCGGGGCGAGCTGAAACCCTGATTTTCGGAAAATCGTTGCGCCGGCCGGCCGCGGCGGGGCATTATCTACGGCGGTCGCTCCCGACGGATTCCTCGGAAGGCGTTGACGAACCGTGCGGGGGCTGAGAAAACAAGACGGAGGCCACCTCGTTGAAAGTACGAATCACACTCGCCGCTCTCTTCCTCTGCCTGCTGCCCCTGGCCGCCCACGCCGACCCGGTCATCATCACCGGCGGTCAATTCGTCAGCACCGGCTTGGCCGGGCCGACGGCCATCAACATCTCCGGCCAGAACTTCAGCTTCAACTCGGCCAACATCTCCGAGTCGCAGCTCGCCGGCGCGAGGCTGTTTGCCGGCGGCTCGGCGCGCACGCTGGGCGGCACGCAATTCTTCGGCGACCGGGGCAGCCTCTGCTTCAGCGGGACTTGCTACAATCAGGACAACACCGTCACAGGCCCCGACGGCGTCCACGCGCGTTTAGTCATCGACGCCGGCTCCTTCACTTTCCCGCAGCTCAACCCCGGCGACCCGACCACCTACACCCTGACCGTGCCCTTCACCCTGACGGGCACGGTCTCCGGCTCCAGGTTCGACGGGACGGGCGGGACGAGCCTCTTCGTCATGGGGCAGGGCGAGATAACTTTTACGTATGACGTCTTCTTCCTCGGCACCCAGACGAATTACAACTTCCGCCACTTCGAGGCCAACTTCACAGACCCCACCCCGGAGCCCGCCACGCTCCTGCTGCTCACGACCGGCCTGGCGGGGGTGGCCGCCGCGCGAAGGCGCCGGCGCGCTTAGGCCCGTCTCCACACGTCCCGACCGCCGCCGCGAAGGTGCTCTGGCGTAAACCCATGCTCAAGATCAAAGGGCTGAAGAAGACCTACGGGAACCGGATTCAGGCCCTGAAGGGGATCGACCTCGAAGTCGGCGCGGGGATGTTCGGCCTGCTCGGCCCGAACGGCGCGGGCAAGACGACGCTGATGAAAATCCTGGCGACGCTGCTCGAACCCGACGAGGGCGCGGCCGAGTTGAACGGCATCGACCTCCTGGCGCAGAAGGGCCGGGCGCGCCGCGTGCTCGGGTACCTGCCGCAGGAGTTCGGGCTCTACCCGACGCTGACCGCGGAGCAGACGCTCGACTACTTCTGCAAGCTCAAGGGCGTCACCGACGCACGCGAGCGCGCATCACTCATCGGCGCGCTGTTGGAGAGGGTCAACCTCACCTCGGCCCGTGCGCAGAAGGTAGGCGGTTTCTCGGGCGGGATGCGGCAGCGGCTCGGCATCGCGCAGGCGCTCATCGGCCGGCCGCGGCTCATCATCGTGGACGAGCCGACGGCCGGGCTCGATCCGGAGGAGCGCGTCCGCTTCCACAACCTGCTCTCCGAGACGGCGAGCGAAACGGCCGTCGTCATCCTCTCGACCCACATCGTCTCCGACGTGTCGAACCTGTGCGGCCGCATGGCCGTCATCCGCAAGGGCGAAATCCTCGCCTCGTGCACGCCGCGGGAGGCGGTCGGGCGGTTGGACGGCTCGGTCTGGGAGGCGTCGGTGCCGCGCGAAACGGTCGCGTCCTTCAAGTCGCGCTTCGAGGTCATCTCCTCGCAGACGTTCGACGGGCGGGCGCGCCTGCGCGTGTTGGCCGCAGGCGGGGCGCCGGGCGAGGAGTTCGCCCCCTCGACCCCGACTCTCGAAGACTACTACTTCAGCGTCGTCAGCCGGACGCCGGAGGGGCTTCGGGTATGAACGCCCTCACAAGGACGCCCTTCGCCGCGGTCTTCCGGACGGAGGTGCTGCTCAACTCGAAGCGCGTCGTCCCCTACGTGATGTTGGCCCTGTTCGGCGCGAACGCCTGGCTCTGGTGGGCGAAGGGGGCGGCCAACTCCTACGGCTGGGCGACGAACGGCGACTTCTTCATCCTCAGGAACTTCATCGGCTTCTCGTTCCTGACGCTGCCGCTCTTCACCGCCCTGATGATGGGCGACCCCGTCATCCGTGACTTCCGCACGGGCGTCCACCCGCTCATCCTTTCAAAGCCGGTCGGCCGCGCCGCCTACCTGCTCGGGAAGTTCTTCGGCAACTACTTCGTGCTCTTCTGCTGCCAGGCCGTCTTCGCCCTGGCGCTCGTCCTGTTTCAGGCGTTCCGCCCGGCGGGGATGGTCGTACTGCCCGCGCGCGTGACGCCGTTCATCCTGCACTTCCTGATGCTGGTCGTCGTCTCGCACGTGCTCCTCGGCGCGGTCTACTTCACCGTCGGGACGCTGACGCGCAGCCCGAAACTCGTCTACGGCCTCGGCGTCCTCTTCTACCCGGCCTACATCATCTTTCAAGTCCTGTTGAAGCCGCTCCCCTCCGTCTGGCGGGTCAGGCTCGACCCGCTGCTGATGAACTGGCCGGACATCGTCCAGCGCGCGCGCGGGGCGGAGTGGGCCGACGCCGCTTCGATCAACCGGCTCACCTTCAGCTACGGCCCGGACTTAATCATCAACCGCGTGCTGGTGCTCCTCGTCGCCGCGGCCAGCCTGACGATTCTCTACTTCCGCTTCAAACGCTCCGAGCCTTCACAAGCCGAAGGCGCGGCGACGCTCCTCGACCTCTCGGGCGACAGGGGGCTGCTCTTCGGCGGGGCGGACGCCGCCCACATACGGGTGCAGCGGACAGCCCCGAGGGCTTTGACGCTCCCGCCGGTCGGGGTCGCGGAAGAAGGGGCGGGGACGTACTTCGGGCAGTTGATCGCGGCGCTCGGCGTGGAGTTCCGTCTGCTGCGCGCCGAGCGCGGACTGATCGTGCTGGCGCCGCTGGCCGTCGCCTTCTCGGTGGTGGAGCTATTCTTCCGCGTCAACCCGGAGGGCTCCTACTCGGGCGCCTACGCGGGCAGCACCGCGAAGTCCTCCCTGCTCTTCCTCATCGCCCTCGTCGTCTTCTACACTGGCGAGGCGATGCACCGCGACCGCGAGGTGAGAATCGAGCCCGTGCTGTGGAGCGTCCCGGCCCCGAACTTCGTCCTGCTGCTCTCGAAGTTCTTCGCGACGCTCCTGATGTGCGTCTCGCTCGTCGCGCTCACGGGGCTGACGGCCTGCTTGATACAGCTCTTGAAGGGGGAGACGCCCGTCGAGCCTTCCGCCTACCTCTCCGTCTACGGCTGGATTCTGCTCCCGAGCGTCGCCCTCTCGGCGGCCCTCTCCGTCGCGCTCAACGTCCTGCTGCGCGACAAGTACGTCGCTTACGCGGTGAGCTTCGCCGCCGTCGGCGGGCTCTTCTACCTCTACACGCAGGGCTACAACCACTGGCTCTACAACCCCGTGCTCTACGGCCTCTGGACTTACGCCGACCTGGCGGGAACGTCCGGCCCGCGCGCGCCCATCCTGACGCACAGGGTCTACTGCCTCGCGCTCACCTGCGTGTCGCTCGGGCTCGCGCACCTCTACTTCCCGCGCCGTTTGGAGAGGGGGCTTGAGGGCGAGGGGCCGCTCGGCAGCAACGGCTGGTCGATCCTTTTGACCTGCGTTGCGCTCGTCGTCGCCGTCGTCGCGGGCGTGCTGCTCCTGTAGCGGGTTGCAGTTGAGCGAGGCCACAACGATTTGATTAGCGGGGGCTCTATGGGTGCAGTTAAAAGGGTTCTACTGCTGGCGCTCTACGTGACGGTGTCGGCCCAATGCAGCGCCGCCCAGAGCGCGGGCGGCGTCGCCCCTCCGCAGACAGGGGCGTGGGTGGATGTCGGAGGGCGCCGCTTGTACATTAACTGCTCGGGCGACAGCGCCGGGGGCGGCCCCACGGTCATCCTGGAGGCGGGGTTCGGCAACTATTCTTCGACCTGGAACCGCGTCCAGCCGGAGGTGGCGAAGTTCGCCCGCGTCTGCTCGTACGACCGGGCCGGCCTCGGCGGGAGCGACCCGGCCCCGACGCCCCGCACCGTCGTGGCTTTCACCGAAGACCTGCACGCGCTTCTGTCGAACGCGAAGGTGCCCGGCCCGTACGTCCTGGTCGGGCACTCGCTCGGCGGCATCCTGGCCCGTCTCTACGCCAGTTATTACCCGGCCGAAGTGGCCGGCATGGTTTTGGTCGATTCGACGCACGAGGACGAGCCCGACCGCGGGCTGGCTCTGATACCTCCCGAGACGTTCAAGGCGATGCTGAAGCAGGCCCGGCCCGAAGACCTTGTCGTCCGCAATCCAAACGAGAGCCTCGACCAATGCTCGCTGAGGGGTCTGATGGACGCGCTGAACTGGCACGGAGACATCCCGCTGGTCGTGCTGACTCAAGGGCTGCCCTACAGGCCTGAGGATTATTCGAACCCGTCGCTGGCCCCCAGGTACTACCAACTCCACCTGGAGATGCAGAGAGACCTCGTGCGGCGCTCGCCGCGGGGCAGGCAAGTCCTGGCCGGGAAGAGCGGCCATTTCATACACCAGGATCAGCCGGAGCTGGTCATCAAAGCGATCCGCGAGGTATCGGAAGAGGTCAAGTCCAAAGACCGCCGCGGACGCAGGTAGCGCGCTCGCGGGTTGCGCCAACGGAAGGGTCAAGTGATGAACATTGCGGGCTTGAGTCACTTCAACATTACGGCCCCGCGCGAGTTGCTCGAAAGGGTCAGAGACTTTTACGTCGAGGTCTTGGGGCTCGCCGTCGGGGAGAGGCCGAATTTCATGCGTGAAGGGTTCTGGCTGTACGCCGGGCCGGAGCCCATCGTCCACCTGACCGCCTGCGGCGCCGACGACCCGAGGGCCGGGGGCGGCCACGGGCCGAGCTTCTTCGACCACGTGGCCTTCAACTGTAGCGGGCTGCCGTCGGCGCTCGAACGCCTCCGGCGCTCCGGCGTCCCGTACGAGCTGGCCGAGGTGCCCTCGATGGGGCAGGTACAAATCTTCCTCCGCGACCCGGCGGGCGTGGGCGTCGAGCTGAACTTCGTGGGCGAACGCCCGGCGTAACACCGCTTTAACTGAGGACGCCCCTGCTTCGTGCGTGTGGCCGGTTGATGAGTATGATTAGAAAACTCGCCGTCGCTTCCTGTCTCACACTCTCTTTGCTGGCCCCCGCCCTGTGCCAGACCACCGCCCCGCCCGTGCAGAAGCAGCGGGAAGAGCCTGAAGGGAATGACGTGGTGCGGATCACGTCCAACCTGGTGCAGGTCGATGCGGTCGTGACGGTCGCCGACGGGCGGCAGGTCAAGGGCCTGACGGCCGACGATTTTGAAATCCGCGAGGACGGGCGCCCGAAGCAGATCACGAGCTTCTCCTACGTCGAGCTATACCCCGGCACGCCCGCCTCGTCGGCCGCGAAGGGCGGCGCGCCGCAACCCGTGGCAACGCGAGACGCGGCGCCGCCGCCGGTGCGCCTCAGCGCCGATAAAGTACGGCGCACGGTCGCACTGGTCGTGGACGACGCGTACATGTCTTTCGGCAGTTTCGGCGCCGTGCGCGACACGCTCAAGAAGTTCGTCGCCGAAAGGTACGAGCCGAACGACCTCGTCGGCGTCTTCCGCACGGGCGGGGGCGGCGTGTTCCAGCAGTTCACCTCCGACCGGAGCCAGCTCGCGCTCGCCGTGCGCCGGCTCGACTGGCGTCCGGGCGACCACCCGGTTGACATCTTCGAGCCGGCGCGGCGCGACTTCGAGACGATCAACCGGCCCAAGCCGACGGATGAGCATGACACGCCAGACGCGCCCGCCCCCGCCGCCGCCGAGGAGATGACGCGCCGTGCGCGCGAGCGCGCCCAATACTTCCGCGTGGAGCCCGACGATCCGCCCGTCATCACGACGCTGCGCTTCCTGCTCCACGACATGCGCGCCCTGCCGGGGCGCAAGGCCGTCGTGGTCTTCTCCGACGGGCTGTCGCTCGCCGCGGGCGACGGGGATGCAACCAGCCGGCGGGCCGAGCAGCTCCGGCGGCTGGCCGATTACGCGAACCGCTCGGGCGTGGCTATCTACACCGTGGACGCGCGCGGGCTCGCCAACCCCGACTTCATCGGGGCCGACGAAGACGTTGACCCGAATCGCACGAGCGAGCTGCGCGCGGGACGCGCGACGAGCCTCTGGGAGTCGAAGTACGGTCTGAACTACCTGGCCGAGGAGACGGGCGGCACCTTCACGCGCAACAACAACGATCTGGACACCGGGCTGCGGCGCGCCTTCGAGGAGCAGCGCGGCTACTACCTGCTCGGCTACCGCCCGTCCGACGACGCGTTCGAGGGCGGCGTCCGCCGCTTCCGCAAGCTCGAAGTCTCGGTCAAGCGTCCGGGCCTGCGCGTGCGCTCGCGCAAGGGCTTCCTCGACATCTCCGACGACGTTTTGGCCCCGCCGCGGCGCACGGCGACGGGCGACAGCCAGCTGTACGCCGCGCTCGCTTCGCCGCTGGCCGCGCCCGAAGTGTCCCTGCGCCTCACCCCCTTTGTCGAACAGGACGGCGACGCCGGCCCCTCCCTGCGCGTTCTGCTGCACATCGACGCCTCCGGCCTCACCTTCACCGACGAGGCCGACGGCTGGAAGCGCCTGACGTTGGACGTGGCCGCCGTCACCTTCGGCGAGGACGGCCGCGTGGCGAACGAGTTCACGCGCACGCACACAGTCCGCGTCGGCCCCGAGACGCTCGCGCTCGTCAAGCGGGGCGGGCTCGTCTACGCGGCGGGCGTGCCGCTGCGTTCCCCGGGCGCGTACCAGTTACGCGTGGCGGTGCGCGACGGGGCCTCGAAGAGGCTCGGCTCCGCGAGCCAGTTCGTAGAGGTTCCGGACTTGAAGAGCGGGGCGTTCGCGCTCTCGGCGCTTGTCCTGTCCGAGGAGACGCCGGGCGGCGTGCAGGAGCTTCCGCCCGCCGCGGCGGCCGAGGCCGCGCTCTCGCCCGTCCAGTCGCCTTCGAACCCGGCGGTACGCCGCTTCCTCCCCGGCGCGGCGCTCCACTACACCTACCAGATTCACAACGCGCGGCCCGACGCCGCGACGAAGCGCCCGCAACTAACGACGCAGGTGCGCCTCTTCCACGACGGCCAACAGGTGTTCGCCGGCCCGGAGAAGCCCTTCGACCCGGGGCCGCAGGCGGACACGAAGACACTCCGGGACGACGGCCTGCTCCGCCTTGGCGCGGACGCGGCGCCCGGCGAATACGTCCTGCAAATAACGGTCACGGAGAAGTCCGGCGGCGGCAAGTCTCGCGCGGCAACACAGTGGATAGACTTCGAGATCGCCAAGTAAGTCCCTGCCTTCTCGGCGCGGCGAGCAGATACCCTCCCCGCGTGGGAGAGCGTGTTGCACTTAGTCTCTGACTCCGCAAAATCTAACGACGGCATGCGCCCGGCCGCCGGCACGCCGCCTGTCATGTAAATCAATCTTGCGGGCCGGCGGGTGATGCAGGCGTCAACTCACTCCCGAATCTTCACTGCGTCTGCTTCTCTAATTTTCTGAGGATGCGGGCGGCCTGGTTGCGGCCGACGAGGGGGACGCGCTCGCTTTCGACTCACAAAAATGCTTTGCGCGTAGGCGGGGCCGTGCTATCGTGCGGCCGTCTAAACCAATCCGGGCGGGCTGCGAAAGGCTTGCCCGGCCTCTCGACAACGCTCAGAGCCGCGCGGCCGCCTCAAACCTACAAGCGCCGCGCAGGGAGAAATCAGACATGCAGGAAAATCGTGTCAGCGCAGTCCTCGGCGAGGCCGAGCGTCAAGCCGTCTTCGCCGCCATCGAGACCATCCGCAAGAAACTCCCTTTCCTGATCGACCTGACGCCCGAGGAGCGCCGCGCGCTCCCGCGGTACGGGGACAAGAGCCGCGGCTTCATCGAGCAGGCGCTCCAGGTCGCCGAGCAGAACCCGGGCGTCCTCCCATCAACCTTCGACGTGGGGGAGATGCGTAACGACTTGGAGCTGCTCACCGCACTCTCCTCCGTCCAGACCGGCCTCGCGCAGCTCATGGAGTTGGTGGACGATACGGTCTTGGCCGCCGGCAGCGACGCTTACGCCGCGGCGCTCATCGTCTACCAGTTCGCGCGCGCCGCCGGGAAGGGCTCGGCGCTCGACGCCGCGCTTGAGGGCTTGGCGCAACACTTCGCACGCAAGTCGCGCAGCAAACCGGCCCCCAAGTCCTAGACGCTACCTTTCACCCTCCGAGGCCCGGCGCCCGCTCTCCGAAGTGAAACGCCGAGCCTCGGAGGCCCAACTTTCACCCTTTTTAGCTGAAAATTACTCTCTGAGGCCGAAAATTGCTCCCCGGAGAAGGAACATTCCTCCTCCGAGGAGCAACTTTTCTCCTTCGAGGAGGAATGTTCCTCCTCGAAGAAGGAATGTTTCTCCTCCGAGGAGGAATGTTTCTCCTCCGAGGAGGAATGTTTCTCCTTCGAGGAGGAATGCTCCTCCCTCCCGAAGGAATGTTCCTCCTCAAAGGAGGAACATTCCTTCTTCAAGAAGGAAAATTCCTCCCACGGGAAGGAAATTTCCTCCTTCGAGGAGAAAATTTCGTCCCCGTAGGCGGGCGTTCGGTCATTTTGCTCGAAGTGTTGACCTCCGGCAGGGATGAAGGGCTTCCGGTCTACTTCGCTCGTCCCGCGGCCTCCCTTCCCGTGTTCGACCCGCCACCGGGGCGGCCGTCACCTCCGCACGCCCTCTCTTTCAGGCCATCATTGACCAGACGGGCGGCGGGGCGCATTATGCCCCCGCGCCCGGGGCACCGCCCGTGAAGGATTCGGCTCTTCACGCGCCATTACGGAGTCAGGCCGAATCATTCGGCACAATAGTAGTTGGGCGCTTGCCTAAATAAAAGTATTGCCATTTACAAAACCAGTGTATAGAATGCGCCCGCTTTAAGCTCCTTCGGAACTTACTAGCTGTTACTCACGCACGGGCAGCTTAATTCTCATCTGTCGGAGGAAACCATGAATCACAAAGCAAATGCTACATGTAAGAATGGTCACTCATTTGAGTTCGGCTCATGCGGTGCTCCCATCAGCAAACTTTTCGGGGGTACGAAGCCATGCGGCTGCAATGCATTTGAGCAAACTTATGGTGATGGAAGAACAACAACGGTGTCCTTTGGTAATGAGCCTTGGGTAGAGGCTCGATGTTTGAAATGCCACGTTGTTCATACCAGCCGAACCTGCCCGACCTGCGGCGACGCTGTACCTGTTTCTGCGTTTAAGAAGAAAGGTCTTTGGGCGAAACTCGGTTAAACAAAAGGATGTGCAGTAATGAAGTATAAAGTTGAAGACTTACAGATTTATACCACTCCTAAGGCCGAAAAGATTTTCGAGTTTCCCGGATTTCAATATGTAGAGTTTGAATATCCAGGAATAGTTAGAACGCTACTTTTTGGCGATTGTGTCCGGAGTAGGGGGCATAGCGGAGGTGACTATTACCAAGTGGTCGGCAGAATCTACAAGTCTGCTGATCCTCAAGCGACCGACGAAAAACACGTCGGAAAACTTTACGTTAGCGTCTATGACCATCCGTATGCTACGCGGTTTGAGTCTATGGTTGAGAGATTAGAGTGGTATCCCGATGGCTCTTTCGATCTGATAGAGCCAAACGGTAAAAGAACTAAATTTCATCGCCCACAGGGATTCTGAATAAACGCTTCTGAAGGGAGAAAGCACCGTGTCCGAATGTAAAGGCTGTAACGGAACAGGCAAATGCTCGAAGTGTCATGGGAAAGGAAAATCAGAGCATATGTTCACCTCTTATACATGCTCCAAGTGTGGCGGTACTGGTAATTGTACAGTCTGTAAGGGTAAAGGCAGGACATAAGCCAACCACCGGCCTAACAAGCAACCCGCGAACACTCACGCTATAACCACGCCGCGCCCAACAACGGCACGCACCCGACCGCCGACACGACGCCTCTCATCTTCAGCAAGGGGTTGGCGGGCGTTAATTCACCCCGAGACCTTCACTGAGTCTGCTTCTCTAATTTTTTGAGGATGCGGGCGGCCTGGTTGCGGCCGACGAGGGGGACGCGCTCGTCTTCGGTCAGTTCGCGGATGAGGGGGAGGAGCTGCTGGCGGTCGGAGAGGTAGTCGCGCTCGATGAGGGTGTCGAGCTTGTTGATGAGCTTGGGGGTGTCGAGCGGCTGGCTCTCGCGGGCGATCTCAAGCTCGAAGACGAGGATGGACTGCTCGGTCGCCTTGCGGTACTCCTCGGCGAGCCCCTGCGCCTCCTTGTCCTGGCTGTAGTTGAACTCGGCCGTGCGCTCGCGCCCGCCCTTCCGCATCGACAGCTTCGTCTGGCCCATGCTCGGGTAGGTGCGCTCGCCCTGGTAGTTGGCCTGCGAGTCGAGGAACCGGAGCGCCTCCCAGTGCCCGCGCACGCGCGCGAGCGCGGCGGGCGACAGCTCGAAGGGCTCGGTGATCTGCTCGGCGTCGGAGCGGCGCTCGAAGCGTATCTGGCCGCGCCCCGCGTCGTCGTGCTCGATGTGGACGAAGTAGACGAAGAAGTCGGGCTGCTTGAACTCGTAAGTATAGTGCGCGGCGTTCGGGTCTTCCTTCGGCTTCGCCGGCACGCCCGCGCGCACCGACGCCGGCACGCCTTCACTTCCCTGTTTGTCCTCGGGCCGCTGCGAGACCTTCTTCGGCTCGGCCTGCTGCACCGCGGGCGTCGGCGTCGGCCGGGGCGTCGCCTTGCGCGACGACTGCGCCCCAGCGGGGAAGGCCGCGCCCGTCGAGACGAGCGCGGCCGCGAACGCGAAAGTTAAAACCCGACCCCTCATGCTCACTCGAACCTCACGGAGACGAGGCGCGAGATGCCCGCCTCCTCCATCGTCACGCCGTAGAGCGCGCGCGCCATCTCCATCGTCCGCTTGTTGTGCGTGATGACGAGGAACTGCGTCTCCTGAGACATCTCCCTGATCTTCGCCGTGAAGCGGCCGACGTTGGCCTCGTCGAGCGGCGCGTCCACCTCGTCGAGCAGGCAGAAGGGCGACGGGCGGAAGCGGAAGACGGCGAGCACGAGCGCGAGCGCCGCCATCGCCTTCTCGCCGCCCGAGAGCAGCAAAACGTTCTGCAAGCGCTTGCCCGGCGGCTGCGCCACGAGGTCGATGCCCGACTCCAACACGTCGTCGGCGTCGAGCATGCTCATCTCGCCGCGGCCGCCGCCGAAGAGCTCGAGGAAGAACTGCCCGAAGTTGCGGTTGATCTCCTCGAAGGCGTGGCGGAAGCGCTCGCGCGAGCGCTTCTTGATCTCGCGCAGCGCCTCCTCGGTCGAATGAATCCCGTCGGTGATGTCCTGCCGCTGCGCGGTGAGGAACGTCAGACGCTCCTCATTCTCGGCCAGCTCTTCGAGCGCCATCATGTTGACGGCGCCGAACGACTCCACGCGCGCGCGCAGCTCTTCGAGACGGGCGCGCGAGGCTTCGAGGTCGAAGCCCTCCTCGGCCGGGTGCTCGGCCGCGACCTCTTCGAGCGACTGGTTCAGCTCGCTCACGCACGACTCGCGCACGAAGTTGAGGCGCGCGGCCGCCTCCGCCCTTTGCACTTCGAGCGCCGCGCGCGAATCCCTCGCCGCCGAAGCCTGCTGGTGCAGCTCCGTCACTTCGAACGTCAGGACGTCGGCGCGCTCGCGCGACTCCGCGAGGCGTGCCGCGGCCTCCCCGACCCTTCGTTCCAGCGCAGCACGTTCGTCCTCGGAGCCGGCCGAAGAGGCTTCGAGTTCACCGAGCGAGCGGCGCAGCGCTTCGAGCCGGCCTTCGGCCTCCGCCGCCTCCTGCTCGTGCCGTTCGAGCCGCGACTGTAGCTCGGCGGCCTCCGACTCCATCCGGCGCAGCTCGGCGGCCGCCGCGCGCCGACGCTCCGCCGCGGCCGCGGCCTGCGCGCGCTGTGCGCCCAGGTTCTCGCCCTCGGCCGCGGACGCGCGCCGCGCCTCGGTCAAGGCTTCGGCGGCCTCGGAGACGGCGCGCTGCGACGCGGCGCGTGACTCCTGCGCGGCCTCAAGCTCCGCGACCTGGCGCGCGCGGCGCTCCTCGACCTCGCGGCGCTCTTCGGCCAGCCGCGCGGCGTCGTCGCCGACGACGCGCATGTGGCGCTCGGCGCGTTCAATCTCGTGCTTGAGCTGCGAGGCGCTCACCTCGCGCGCGACGTGCTCGCGCTCCTCGCGCCCAATCTCGTCGTTGAGCAGGACGAAGGCGTCCTCCAACTCCGACAGGCGGCCCCGCGCGCCCTGCGCCGCCTCGTCCGCGAAGACGAGGTCTGCTTCCAGTCCGACCATGCGCAGCTCAAGCTCGCGCATCTCGCGCTTGAAGGCGAGGAGCCCCGAGCCCTCCTCCGAGACCGGGTGCCCGCCCGCCGCGATGAGTTGGCCCGCCACGACCCACTCGCCCGCGGCCGTCACGCACATCTCGCCGGTGGGGAGCGTCAAGAGCATCGCGCGCTCAAGGTCGGCCGCGACGCGCGCGTTCATCTCACGCGCGAGCGTGCGCGACAAGACCGCGCCGATCTCGCGCGGCGCGCCGAGCAGATTGCCGACCCTCGTCTCTTCATTAACGGCCGAGGCAACTCCGTCGCTCGTCTCGTCCAACTCGGCCGAGCCGCCTTGCAGCCCCGCGACGAGGAAGGTCGCGCGGCCGGCGTTCGTCGCCTGAAGCCAGGCGGCGGCGCGCACGGCGTCGTCCGGCGTCGGCACGATGACCGATTGCAGGTAAGGCCCGAACACGCTCTCGACGGCGCGCTCCCAGCGCGGCTCGACGCGCAGCACGTCGGCCACCGTGGCGACGACGTGGAAGTCGCGCGCCGGGTCGCCTTCGGCCGGCGTGAAGATGCGCCGGACGGACTGCGAGTAGAGCGAGTGCTGCGTGTCGATCTCGTTGAGCGTGTCCAGGCGATGGCGGACGCGCGCCGACTCGTCGCGCGCGCGCGCGTGCTCGGCCGCGGCGGCGGCCACCTCCGCGCGCGCGTCCGACAGAGCGCGCGTGCGCGCCTCGCGCTCCGCGTAGAGCGCGTCGAGGTGCGCGCGCGCCGCGGCGATCTCGCCCTGTAGCTTCTCCGCCTCGGCCTTCGCCTGCTCGTGCGCCTGCGCCGCCCGCTCGCCCTCGCGCGCGAGCCCCTCGGCCTGCGCCGCGAGTTTGTCCAGAACCGTTTCGAGCTGGCGCCCGATTTCGGCAAGTCGCTCGGCCGCGGCCGTGTGCGTCAGAAGCTCCGCGCGCGCCGACTCAATCGCGGCCTCGGCTTCGATCACTTCATCGGTACGACGCGCGTACGCGGCCTCGGCCTCTTCGAGTTGGCGGGCGCTCTGCTCGCTCGCCTCGCGCATCTGCACGTCACGGAGGACGAGCGATTCGCTCTCGGCCGTCACCGACGTGAGGCGCGCGCCGACCGCCTCCGCCTCGCGCCGCACCTCGGCCAGACGCTTTTCGAGCGACGCAATCTGCTCGCCCTGGTACGCGCGCTCGCGCTCGCGGCGGTCGAACCTGAGCGCCGACTCGGAGACGGCCGCGCGGGCCTCGGACAACTCCTCCTCGCGGCTCCGGGCCTCGGTCGTCGCGCGCCGCGCCTCCTCCTCGCGCTCCTCGAGCTCCTGCGCGAGCCGCTCGACCTCCTCGTTGGCCGACTCCAAACCTTCGCGCAGCCGTTCGAGCCGCGAGTTCAAATCGCGCTCGTCGGCCGCGTAGACCTTCCGCAGAAGCTCGCGCAGTTCCTCGCGAATCTGGTGGTAGCGGCGCGCCTTCGCGGCCTGCCGGCGGAGGCTGCCGACCTGCCGCTCGATCTCGTTGATGATGTCGGAGACGCGGTTGAGGTTCGAGCGCGCGGCTTCGAGGCGGGCCTCCGCCGCGCGCTGGCGCACGCGGAACTTGGTGATGCCCGCGGCCTCTTCGATGAGCGTGCGGCGATCCATCGGCTTGGCCGAGAGGATTTGGCCGATGCGCCCCTGCTCGATGATGGCGTAGTGCGCGCCCGAGAGGCCCGTGCCGGAGAAGAGGTCTTGGATGTCGCGCAGGCGGCAGACGCGCCCGTTCAAAAGGTATTCGCTCTCGCCGTCGCGGTAGAGGCGGCGCGTGACCGAGACGCTCTCGCCCGGCGCGAAGTCGAGCGCGAGGCGGCGCGGGCGCCAGTGTCGCTTGTGGTGCGCGCGCCCTTTCGGCGCGGGCACGGCTGCCGCGTTGTCAGGCGTGACGACGGCGAGCGCCTGAGTCCCCTCGCCTTCAACTGCCGCTACGGTCTCGGCCTGCACGGCTTCGGCCGTCGTGCTTCCACCAGCAGCAACCGGCGCGACGCCGTCGCCGTTCGGCGCAGCGGCTTCGGTCTGCGGCGCGAGCGCTTCGAGTTCGGGGGAGAGTCTCTCTTCGACGACGCCGGCCTGGTCGTCCAGCTCTTCGAGCGTCGCGTCGATGTCCTCGATGTCCGGCTCTTCCTCGACCGTCTCGTCGCGCACCATGTGGAGCACGACCTCGGCCATCCCCGAAGGCTGACGGTTCTTCGCGCCCTGGAAGATAACGTCCTTCATCTCGCCGCCGCGGAGGTTCTTCACCTTCTGCTCGCCGAGCACCCAAGAGATGGCGTCGGCGACGTTCGACTTGCCGCAGCCGTTGGGGCCGACAATCGCGGTGATGCCGTTGCCTGTGAAGACGAGGTCTGTGTAGTCGGCGAAGGACTTGAAGCCGGTGATTTCGAGGCGTTGGAGTTTGAACATGCTGCGCGTTTTGGCCTTAACTGGATGCCCCGGGACACACAGTCCCTAGAGCCTGTGCGGGAGAGGCACACTATATGTTGACCTGCGAACGTTGTCAAACCGAAACATTAACCGGCGCGCCGTTACTCGTTGGCGGGAAAGCGGGTTAGCCCACACGCCGCAAAAAGCCGGCGCGGCGCCGACGGTGTTTGACCGCCCGCGCCGCGCCGGGAAGAGATTGAGAGTCGGCCTATTCGGACAGCATGAGTCTCAACATCTGCGGGTCGTAGAGCACGGGCGCGGCGCGCGCCAACTCCCGCGCCCAGTAGCCGCCGAAGCGCCCCTGCTGCACCGGCCCCTGCTGGTTGCCCTGGTCGGTCGAGCCCGCGAACCGCCCGCGGTATTCGAGCGACTCGATGAAGGCCCTGACCATCTCGGCGCGGCGGACGCGTGCGAGCGCCACCGTCTCGTCGCGGACGTTCTCGCCCGGCTGGCTGAAACTATTCATCTTGTTCAGCCAGAAGTCGTAGCCCGAGAAGTTGTTGTCCGGCGCGTCGTCCGGGTTCCGACGCAGGTAGCCGTAGTACTGCATCAGCACGAACGACGGGTTGTAGAGCACCGTAAAGACCGAGTCGCTGTCGGACACCGACTTCAAGGCCGCCGCGCGGCCGGCCGCGTCGCCGGAGCCGTAAGCCGAGATGGCCGCGTTGCGCTCGGCCGTGGAGGGCGTCGCGCCCGCGTTCGAGAAGAGCTTGTCCACGTACGCGGCCGCCGCCATCCCCTGCGGGAACTGCGCGACGAACTCGGCGCGCGTGACGAACTCCTCGACGTACGCCTGCTTGTTGGCGTCGAGCTGCTGCTGGAAGCCGGTCTGCCCGACGATGACGCCGTTGCTGATCTGGCGCTGGTCGCGCAGGAAGACGGTGTAGCGCGGCGTGCTCTTCGCGTTGCCGAACGCCGCCTTGTGCGCGCGGATGACGAAGTAGCCGGTCTGCTGGAACTCGATGGATAAGAAGAACGCGGTCGAAACGTCCTGCCGGTGCTCGACGCGGCACTGCGCGTTGTTGCCGCAGTTCTCGATGTTCTGCGTCCAGAAGTCCTCGCCCGACTGGTCACTCTGCCGGTAGAGGAAGTCGTGGTAGTGCGTGCAGACGAAGATGCGCGAGTCGTCAATCGGGTTCCCCGCCGTCTCCGGCGTGTCGTCCAGGATTCGGAGCTGCGCGTTGTTGGGCGTGCCGAGCGTCCCGTTCTGCGGGTTCTGGAGGACGAGCGTCGCGTTCTCGATCCCCTCGTTGTAGGAGTCCTCGTTGATGAGCACCTGGAAGACCTTCTGCGTCTCGCCCGGCTCAAAGACGAGGCGGCCGACGACGTAGGTGTAGTCGCCCCGCTGCGTGGCGGAGCCGTTGTTGCTGCCGATGTCCACCGAAGAGCGCTGGCCCGTGTCGCCCGCGCGCAGGACGGTCACGTTGACCGCGACGCAGTCCTCCTGGGCGGGGTAGGTGGCCGAGCTGAACTGGAAGATCGGCAGCGGCGTCGGGGTCGGGTTGGGCGTGGGCGTCGCCGAGGGCGTCGGTGTCGCCGAAGGAGTCGGCGTCGCGCTCGGGGTCGGGGTCGCCGAAGGCGTCGGCGTCGCCGAAGGCGTCGGCGTCGGAGAGGGCGTCGGGGTCGGCGTGGGCACCGCCGCGCACCCGCTGCCGGAGGCGCAGGAGCCGAAGGTGAACTCCGTCCCGCCGCGCGTGCTGTCGCGCTTGCCGTTGACGTTACTCGTGAAAGCCTGGCCGCGCAGGCCCGCCAGCACCGAGCCGGCCCCGATGGCGCCCTTCGACGCGAAGGCGTTGAGCTGGCTCAGGGCCACCTTGATGGTGATGGTGCCCGCGGCCGTGTCGAACGCGCCGCAGTCGGCCGTGCCGCGCTGCGTGTAGGTCAGAGAGCCGTCGGAGTTGCGGACGGCGGTGCCCCAGGTGAAATCGCCCGAGGGGTTGGAGTCGGTGTTCGCGCGGAAGTAGAACTGGTCGCCGCGGTCGGAGACGGCGAAGCTGTAGTCGCCGGTCGGACTCAGGCCCGCGCCGGGCGCGTTGGCCGTGAAGTTCATCCGCCAGTTCGAGGCCGGCGGCACGACCGCGAGGTTCGAGACCTTCATCGTCGCGACGATGAACGGGGCGCCGCCCGCGTCCGTCTCGCAGGAATATTTAATCGAGACGATGTCGAGCGGGTCGTCGGTGTTCGTGCGGACGAGCAGCGCGTCGGCCACGTCGTCGCGGAAGTCGGTCACCTGCGCGCCCGCCTGGCCGGTCACGTCCGAGGCGAGCGGGTACGGCCCCGGCTGCGCGGCGGGCGTCGGGCCGGGGTTGGGCACGTTGGTCTTGCCCTCGCCGATGATGCGCGGCCCGGAAATCTGGCGCGAGATGTAGGTGTGGCCGTCGAAGTCGTTGTGGTCGTCGGTGTAGGCGACGACGGCCGCGCCGGTCGGGTCGAACGAGACCTGGAAGTAGTCGAGCAGGTTGCGGTTGGCGTTGCCGAGCGTGCCGCCCTCGCTGATGTTGGCGCCGTGGATGAAGTGGTCGCTGATCTTCGCCTGGCGGAAGGTCGGCGTGTCGGCGTTGGCGTTGAAGGACTGGGCGTAGAAGACGTTCCAGTTGGCGGTGTCGTCGTTCTGTGCGGCGGTCGTGCCGTACCAGACGACGCCGACCGAGCCCTCGGTCGGGCCGGTCTCGATCCACGGGAAGACGCTGGTCTTCGTCTCCGCGCCGTTCGAGACGCGCACCGGCGCGCTCCACGTCACGCCCTTGTCGGTCGAGTGCACGAGGTAGATGTCGTGGTCGTTCGAGTAGGCGGCGTAGACGGTGCCGTTGGGCGTGCCGTCCTCGGCCACCTTGACGACGAAGAAGAGGTGGGCGACGCCGTTCGGGTCGGAGGCCGCCTGCACGCAGGTGTAGGCGACGGGCGCGAGGCCGGGCACGGGCGGGTCGCCGTGGCAGACCTGGCCCGAGCTGCCGCTGATGTAGACGGTGCCGGTCTTCTGGTTCACGTCGATGTAGCCGGCCTGCCCGATGGAGCCCGCGGTCGTCGCCGGGCCGAAGGTCAGGCCGCCGTCGTCCGAGCGCTGTATCTGCGAGACGGCCGGCGCGAGCGTGCGGTAGAAGATGTAGACGGTGTTGTTGCCGAGGAACTCCTCCCACTGGCGGTCGTCGGCCGGGATGCCGCCCGAGGCGTTGCCGAGGTTGTTCTTGGAGAACGTCTGCCCGCGGTCGGTGGACTTCTGCGTCGAGATGTTGGCCGCGATGAGGCTCGAACCGGCGAGCGTCGGCGGGTCTGTGATGTTGCCGGTGGTCGGGTCGGGGCGCCCGACGGCGAGGTCAACGTCGCCGCCGCCGTCGCCGCCGAGGTCGGTCTGGTTGGTCGGGCTGAAGGCGTCGGGCTGGCCGCGGTAGACCCAGTTACGCAGGTAGCCGTCGAAATTCGGGTTGGCCGCGTTGCCGACGACGGGCCGCAGGTCGTTGTACCAGAGGTCAACGCCGGCGGGGAAGCCGCGGATGCCGGCGGCGTAGAAGTTCCCCTGCACGTCGGTGCGGCTCGAAGGCTCGCCGTCGGCCTCGGCGACCGGCGCCTTGACGGCGACGCTCGGGCTGAAGGTGATGCCGCCCGAGACGTAGTTGGCCGTGCGCGCGGTGGCGACGCTGGCGACGCTGAAGGTGCCCTGCGGCGGGTCGGCCGTCGAGGTGCCCGGCGGGGCGTTGTAGTAGATGACGCGCACCTTGTAGTCGCCGACGCCGCTCGCGGTCGGGTCGATCTGCGCGTGCTCCTCGGTCAGGACGGCGTTGGTCGCGCCGTTGCCGGAGCTGGAGACCATCGTGCCCGTGCACTTCCCCGTCGCCGGGCACGTCCCGCCCTTGTAGATGGCGAGGTCGTAGTCGTTCGAGGGCGAAGTCCAGGAGAGGTCAACGTGGATGACCTTGCCGGTGTAGACGCCGGGCAGGACGGTGAGCGTGAACGTGTCGCAGCTCGTCCCTTCGACGCAGCCGTTCTCGCCGTCGAGCGGGTCGGTGGAGGCGGTGGCGCCGCCGGCGGCGTTGCCCGTCCACTTGCCGTTGGCCGGCAAGACCGGGCCGGTCGGCCCGACCGTCCCCGACGTGGGGTTGGCCGCCTTCGCCACGCGGACGGTGCGCGTCCCCGGGGAGAGGAAGAGCAGCGCCGCGACCGCGGCGGCTACGAATGCCGCTAGTAACACGAGGCGCGCCGAGGCGCGCCTCGTGAGCCCGAAGCTTAACTTCTTCACCCCGCCGAGCAAGCGGTGGGGCCTGCCTTGCAGAGTCCCTGAGGACTCTTCGCCTCTTAGTCTCATAGCAATAACGCTCCTTAGTTTTATCTCAGACGGGAGCGCGCCGCGGCCGTGGGCAAGTGTGGCCGGGCGCGGTGCCTCGGGGCAGCCGGGCAAGATGGGCTGCGCCCCAGGCGACTGCGCGACGGGGGTACGTGCTCTTTCGGACTGTCGGGTTTTTAGGGGATGCGGAGAGTTTTATACCACAGCGGCGGGGCGTAGCGCACCTGAAAAAAGACGGGGAGATGGGGAGACGGGGAGACGGGGAGAAGATCGTTCAACACCCCGTCTCCCCGTCTCCCCATCTCCCCGTCATCACTTGGACGCGAGGTCGCGGCGCACGAAGAGGACGAGGTTGACGCCGGGGCGCAGCGGGTAGATGCCGCCGACGCGCGTGTAGGTGCCGCCGGCCACGCGCTCGAGCTGCGGCAGTTGGTCTTCGCGGCCGATGATGGCGAGCGTCTTCTGCGGGTCGTAGTAAGAGGCGAGCTGCCCCTCGTAGCCCGCGTTCGGGTTGTCGCGGAAGTACCAGGGCGAGGGCCAGTATTCGGGCGAGGCCGTGGCGACGCCGGGCTGCTTCGTGCCGGCGCGCGCGCCCGCGCGCTCGATCTCGCGGACGAGGTCTTGGAACTCGCGCCGCGTCTGCGAGTAGACGTAAGGGTGGCGGTCGTCGTCGTACTCGACGAAGTTGATGACGTACGTGTGGTAGAGGCCGAAGGAGGCGGCGGTCGCCGCCAGCACCGCCGCCGCGCGCAAGCTCTTCGCCGGCACGCGCGACACGGACGCGCCGAACGCCTGCACGAGATAGCCCGCGGCGACGGCCAGCGGCACGAGGAAGCTCAGGACGAGCCACGGCGTCTTGTAGCTGATGACCGAATAGGCGACGAGCAGCCCGAAGCCCCACGCCGCGAAGAAGACGGCGAAGCGGTTGAGCCTCCGCTCGAAGAGCGCCACCAGCGCGCCGAACGTGCCGAGGACGAGGACGGCCGCGTCCTCCTGCACGAGCCACTCGACGTACGTGTACCAGGGCTTGGCGTGGAACTCGCTCATGCCCGTCTTCCGCCAGACGGCGAAGGCTTTAAACGAATCCGCGACGCCCTGCCAGTGCGTGAAGAACGAGGAGTAGAAGGCGACCCAGATGAACGCGAAGAGCACGACGGCGAGGGCGAGGGCGGTAGGCATCGCCCTGCCCGCGATCAGGCCGCCGAAACCGCCCACGCCCCTGTCGCCCCACAGACTCGCGAAGCCGCCTTCCGGCTCGACGGCCGCGCTCGCGTACCTGTTTCGTCCGCCGCCGCCGTGGATGCGCTCCCACAGCACGGCCGTCAGCCACGCCAGCCCGAGCGTGCCCGCCGAGATGAAGGCCGTCTCCTTCGTCGCGAACATCAGCGCGGCCGAGGCCGACGCCAACAGCAGGTCGGACGGCGCTCCCGTCTCGCGGAAGCGCAGCGCGCAGACGACGAGCCCCAGCGTGAAGAAGACGAAGGGCGTCTCGTGGATGAAGTAGCGCGAGTAGAAGACGCAGGCGGGCGAGACCGCCACGAGCAGCGCCGCGACGAGCGCCGCGACCGCCCCCACGTAGCGGCGCAGCGCGAGCACGAGCCACACGACCCCGACGCCGAAGAGCGAGGGGACGAGCCGGATGACGACGGTGTGCAGCCCCGTGAGCGCGACGAAGGGGAGCGTCAGGTAGTAGAGCGTCGGGCCGTGGTAGTTCTCCGGGTCGTAGGCGTAGTGCCCCTGCCGCAGGAGGTTCGTCAGGAAGAAGCCGTTGACGCCCTCGTCGTGGTGCAAGGGCTTCAGGTCGAGCGCGTAGACCCTGAGCACGAGCGCCACGAGCAGGATCGCGGCGGCCGCGTAGAGCCACGCGCGCTCGGGGATGTCGAAGGCCGACGCGGGCTCGGGCGGCGCCGGCCCGCGGCGCCCGGTCTCTTCCGACGCCCGGCGCTTCTGCGCAGAGGAGGTCGCGCCCCATTCGTCGCGGCCCTTCTTACGGTTTCGTTTTGTAGAGGCGGTAGGCACCTGCTTCCCCAACCTTCCTGTATCTCGCGAAGAAGGACTCGTTGACGCTGAGGCCGTACTTGCGCAGCTCCTCGCGCTCAAGCGGGCCGACGACGACGTACTCGATGCCGTCACGTTGGATGAGCGCGTCCGCGTCGGCCGCGCCCGTGTAGATACGTTTCAGGTCGGCCTCGCGCGGCCCGTAGTCGATGCCGTGCGACCAGACGTGGCCCGTGTATCCGAGGAAGGTTCTGCGGCCCGTCAGGTAGACCGGGTCATTATAAGTCGGCGCGTGGAGAATCAAAGAGCGCGGGGCGGTCTGTTGCTTGATGACCTCGGCGAAGGCCAGGCCGTCCGGGTCGAACGAGCGCCGCTCGACCGCGCCCGAGGCCGCGCGCCACACGTCGAGCCCGCCCGCCGCCGTCTGCATCAAGAGTAAACCGACGGCCGCCGCGCGCCACGCGCCTCTGCGCCGCCACAGGCGCGCGAGCACGAGCGCCACCAGCGGCGCCGAGGCGATCCACCAGTAGAGCAGAATCTTGATGTTGTCCCACACCCACGGCGCCATCCGGTAGACGTTCGGCACGACGAAGCAGAGCGCGAACGGCAGGTAGAAGAAGAGGAGCCGCCTGCTCACGCCCGCCCCGCGCCACGCGAGCGCCGCGACGAGCAAAGGGATGAAGACCGCCGTGTTCTTGATCCAGAACCAGACGACGTTCGTCTCGCCGTGCGCCCAGCCGAACTCCCAGCCGAAGAACTGCCCGGCCCGGACGGCCGAGTCGCGCGTGGCAAAGAACATCTGCGGCAGCGCCAGCACGGAGGCCGCCGCCGCGAACACGACCCACGGCCGCCACACCGCCCACACCCGCGCCCACGCGGGGCCCTCGGCCTGAGCCCCCTGACTCACTAACAACAGCGTCGCCGCGCCCTGCGCGAGCGCCATGCACGCCCCCATCAACATCATCACGACGAAGCTGTGCGCGTGCACCAGCGGCAGAAGCCCCGCCACGACGCCCGCCGCTATCATCTGCCGCAAGGCAAAAGGCGAAAGGCAAAAGGCGAAAGTGTTGTCGCCGGCGGCATCTTCATCTTCAACGGCACCCTTTGTTGATGCCACGCGCGCCGTCTTTCCCTTCCCCTTAAACTTCTTCTTCCCGACCCGACGGCTTTCAATCGCCGCCGCGCCTTCATCACTTCCCTCTTTTGCCTTTTGCCTTTCGCCTTCTGCCTTCTCACTCGCCTGCCACCACAGCGTCCACACGACGAGCGCGAGGGCGACGCCGAGCAGGATGCTGCGCTGCGTGACGAAGAGCGCGGTGACGGCGTTGCCCCACTCGAAGCCTGGGTAGGCCCGCGTGTAGTCGTGCCCCAGGCTGCCGAGCGTCGCGAAGACGCCCTGCCCGCTCGACGCCGCCTCCTTGAGGAAGACCAGCCAGCCGAAGCCGCCGCTCAGGAGCACGAGCGCCGGCACCAGCAGCGCGGCCAGCCGCTCGCGCGTCTGCTTCAGCGCCCAGCGGTGCAAAAGCCCGACGAGCGACATGATCATCGCGAAGTTCTGCCAGAAGAGCGCGCCTTCGAGCGTCGCGCCCGCGCGCACGAACATCGCCGCCGCGAAGTCCACGACGAACGGGTAGGTCAGCCGCACGCCCGCGAACTCGGGGTGCTGCGGCGGGAAGTTCTCGCCCTGCGTGAAGCCCGTCACGACGGCGAGGTGGAAGGGCATGTCGCCGATGTTCGTGTCCACGCCCGTGAAGATGCCCTCCGGCGTCTGGTACATCGCGTGCGCGTACACGAACCAGAAGAGCAGCGCCGTCACCGCGTAAAAGACGAGCACGCCCGCCCCGCCCTTCCCCGCCAGCGCACGACCGACCGCGCCCGAGCCCTCTTTCAAGTCGGCGGCCACGCGCCCGCGCCAACCCCCACGCAACAACAGAAGCAGCGGCGAGCCGCAGACCACGCCGGCCAGCGCGAGCGCCGCCGGCCCCATCCCGAGCAGCGACGCGAACACAAAGCCGACCAGCCCCAACACCGCGAACCCCAGGCACACGCCCGCGCACAGGCGCGACCAGACGTTGGCGTCGCGGTCGTAGGAGTAGGTCAGCACGGTCGCGCCCGCGGTCGCCGCGAGCGCCAGCAGGAGTGCGAAAGGCATAAGGCGCGGGGGACTTGACTTGAACTGGAAAGACGCCGCGATTATACGCGAACACCGTCCGGCACGTGCAAAGTCGGGCGGGGTTTATTCGTTCCCGGGCTCTTGTACCACTTGCAAGGTTGAGAGGACTAAGCCCCTCTGCTGGACAACCAGAACGCGTAGATGTTTAGATGTTCGACCAAAGCTTTACACAGGAATCCGAACTATGCTCCGTGCAGGCATCGTCGGGCTGCCGAACGTCGGCAAGTCCACACTCTTCAACGCGCTCACCGCGCAGTCGTCGGCGCTCGCCGCCAACTACCCCTTCGCCACCATCGAGCCCAACGTCGGCGTCGTCCCCGTCCCCGACGCGCGCCTCGAACCCCTGGCAAAGATCGTCAAGACGACGACCATCGTCCCGGCCACGGTCGAGTTCGTGGACATCGCCGGCCTCGTCCGCGGCGCGTCGAAGGGCGAGGGCCTGGGCAACCAGTTCCTCGCCAACATCCGCGAGACCGACGCCGTCGTCCACGTCGTCCGCTGCTTCGAGGACGAGAACGTCCACCACGTCGAAGGCGACGTAGACCCGCGCCGCGACATCGACACCATCCAGGTCGAGCTGGCCCTCGCAGACCTCTCGACGGTCGAGCGCCGCCGCGAGCGCGCGCAGAAGTCGGCCAAGGGCGGCGACAAGACCGCTAAGACGGAAATCGAAGTCGCCGACAAGCTGCTCGCCGTCCTCTCCGACGGTAAGCCCGCGCGCACGGCCGACCTCGGCGACGACGAGCGAACGGTCGCGCGCGGCTTCTTCCTCCTCACCTCGAAGCCGACCATCTACGCCGCCAACGTGGACGAGGCGACGCTCGCCGACCCCGAGTCAAACCCGCACGTCCGGGCCGTGCATGAAATTGCTTTGGCCGAGTCAGCCGAGTACGTCCCCATCTGCGCGCAGCTCGAAGCCGAGTTGGTCGCGCTCGTGCCCGAAGAGCGCAAGAGCTACCTCGCCGAGCTGGGCGTGGATTCGAGCGGCGTTGACCGTCTCATCCAGAGCGCCTACCGTCTGCTCGGCCTGATGTCCTTCCTGACGGCGGGCGAGAAGGAGGTGCGCGCCTGGACTGTCCCGCGCGGCACGCGCGCCCCGCAGGCCGCCGGCACCATCCATTCCGACATCGAGCGCGGCTTCATCCGCGCCGAGATCGTCTCCTACGAAGACCTCACCCGCGCGGGCTCCTACGCCGCCGCCCGCGAGCAGGGGCTCCTCCGCCTCGAAGGCAAAGAGTACGTCATGCAGGAGGGCGACGTTGTCCACTTCCGCTTCAACGTCTGAGGCTCGGACTTTCTAACTAAAAGGAGATTAAGGTGACATCTTCATTCCCCGGCCCTGCTTCGCGGCTCGCGCGCCGCGGACGGCTTCTCTCCGTTGCTTTCATGCTTCTCGGCGGCCTCGCGTTGTTGCTGAACGCGGCCGGCGTGGCGCGCGCGCAGGCGGCGCCGTCGGCCGATATCAACGTCACCAAGTCCGGCGACGAGGCGGCCCCCTTGGGCGGCACGATCAGCTACACCCTGGCCGTCAACAACGGCGGGCCGGACACGGCCACCAACGTGGTGCTCACCGACCCCATCCCCGCGCACACGACCTTCGTGAGCGCGACCTCGCCCACGGGCACGGTGGACTTCTCCAACAACACGGTGACCGTCACCTTCGACTCGCTCACCCCCTGCGCGGGCGACCCGCCCGTCTGCCAGACCGGCACCGTCAAGCTCGTCGTGTCGGTCAACGCCGACACGCCGCGCGGCACCGTCGTCAGCAACACCGTCACGGGCACCGCGGCCACGCCCGACCCGAACCCCGACAACAACTCCGCGACCGCGCTCACCGTCGTCATCGGCCCGTTCGCCGGCGACCTGCTCATCTCGGAGTTCCGCCTGCGCGGCCCCGCCGGCGCGACCGACGAGTACGTCGAAATCTACAACAACACCGACTCGCCCCACTTCGTCCAGGCCCCGGACGGCTCGGCCGGCTACTCTGTGGCGGCCTCGGACGGCGTCATCCGCTGCACGATTCCGAACAGCACCGTCATCCCATCGCACGGACACTACCTCTGCGTCAACAGCGCGGGCTACTCGCTCGCCTCTTATCCGGCCGGCGAGACTTCGACCGCGACCGGCGACGCGACCTACACCCTCGACATCCCGGACAACGCCGGCATCGCCCTCTTCCGCACGGCCGACGTGAAGAACTTCAACACCGACACGCGGCTCGACGCCGTCGGCTCGACGAGCGAGGCGAACACGCTCTACAAGGAGGGGGCGGGCTACCCCGCGCTCTCGCCGCTCGGCCTGGACTACGCCTTCTACCGCGACAACTGCGGCAAGGCCGGCTCAATCACGGTCTTCGGCCCCTGCCCGACGGCCGGGGCGCCGAAGGACACGAACGACAACGCCGTGGACTTCGTCTTCGTGTCGCCGGACGGCAACTCCTCCGGCGCGGGGGCGCGGCTCGGCGCGCCGGGGCCGGAGAACCTTTCGAGCCCCATCCAGCGCAACTCCTCGTTCGCCGTCGATCTGCTCGACCCGTGCGTCAGCTCCACCAGCCCGCCGAACCGCGTGCGCAGCTTCACCTCAGACCCCGCAAACAACTCGACCTTCGGCACGCTCGACATCCGCCGCACGGTGACGAACCACACGGGCCAGGACGTGACGCGCCTCCGCTGGCGCATCGTCGATATCACGACCACACCCGCGCCCCCCGGCATCGCCGACCTGCGCGCGATGAGTTCGACGCCGGTCGTCGTCACGGTTGACCGCGCGCCCTGCGGCACGGCCACGTCGGACGTCACCGTGCAGGGGACGACGCTGGAGCAGCCGCCGTTGCAGACGGGCGGTGGCGGCTTCAACTCCACGCTCTCCTCCGGCACGGTCACGCTCGACACGCCGCTCGCCGACAGCGCGAGCCTCGACGTGCACTTCCTGCTCGGCATCCAGCAGACGGGCAACTTCAAATTCTTCGTCAACATCGAGGCGCTCACGCGCGACGCCGTGATTATCATCCCGCCCGAGGAGACGCTGCCGCTGAAGCCTTCGCCGGGGGCGCCGTTCGGGCCGTCGGTGCGTCCGCGCAAAGGCGTGATCGCGCTGCCCTCCGATGGGGAGAAGGTCGCGCCGCCCGCCCAGGCGCCCGGGGCCGTGAGCGTCCCGCCCGCCCAGGCGAGCAAGGGCGTGACCGCGCAGCCCGCCCGGCCGAAGGGCGTCAGTAAGGTTCGACGCGATGTGGATTCAAGGGAGTTTTAAATGAGCTGCCCCGTCTCTCAATGGGAAGGCTTCGGCCGGGGTGCGTAGGGCGTCCGAGGCATTGTAGACGCGCGCGCCCCCGTCAGACACAAAGAGGCCGGCGCGCCGGGTTGTTAGCCCGGCGCGCCGGCCTCTTCTCTTCACCCCTCGCTACTTGAGCAGTGCGCGGACGCCCGCGAGCACGAGGTAGATGACGGCGAGCGTGACGGCCACCTTGATGAGCAGGACGGCCAGCTTGATGGCGGCCACTAAAGCGATCCCGGCCGCCGCGAAGACGAGCGGAACGACCACGACGATGACGAACAATCCCAGGAGGATGATTCCGACGATGCGGATTATATCTTTCGCTTCTTTCATAAGTTCACCTCTAACATCCGCCGCTTTTTTTGATTGCTGGACGAC
>Ga0213876_10000295_pt1 | contig 45211 bp, 29 predicted proteins | sample BarmaccomBMRX_R9_FD_160113 | JGI IMG/M metagenome (GOLD analysis project Ga0213876, IMG submission 160113) | Root-associated microbial communities from Barbacenia macrantha in rupestrian grasslands, the National Park of Serra do Cipo, Brazil - RX_R9 | ecosystem: Host-associated > Plants > Roots...
GACACCGGCTCCTCGCTCGCCAACTTCCTTTTGGGCTACCGCCCCGGCTTCATCACCCGCGGCGACCCGGGCGGCCCCTACTTCCAGTCGAACAAGGAGATCGCCTTCTTCGTCCAGGACGACTGGAAGGCGACGCCGACGCTGACCCTCAACCTCGGCCTGCGCTACGACATCTTCACGGCGCCGACCGAGCGCTTCGACCAGCAGGCGAACTTCAACCCGGCGAACCGCACCATGATCGTCGCGGGCGACAACGCGCCGGGCGGGCGCGACCTCGCCAACACCGACAAGAACAACTTCGGGCCGCGCATCGGCTTCGCCTACAGCGGCTTCAAGTCCGACCGCTCGCTCGTGCTGCGCGGCGGCTACGGCATCGTCTACTCGACGGACGTGAGCGGCCAGCAGCCTCTGACCTCGAACCCCGGCACGGGCGCGTCGAGCTACAGCTGCAACCCGATCACGAACCCCGCGGGCTGCCCCGCGGGCGTCGCCGTCCGCTACCTCTTCGACGTGGGCGTCCCGACGGCCACCGTCATCCCCGCGACGCCGGGCGCGATCTTCCCCGCGCCGACCGACCGCACGATCATCTACAACGACCCGAACCGCCGCGACGCCTTCTTCCACCAGTACAACCTGACGGGGCAGTGGGAGTTCAGGCCGAACTGGCTGGCCGAGGTGGCCTACGTCGGCTCGCTGGGCCGCAACCTGCTCGTCGTCCAGAACATCGGCACGGCGAACGACCAGGGCGGCCCCGGCTCGCGCGAGGTGCCGGGCATCAGCACCGTCATCGCCACGCGCTACCGCGGCAGCTCGCGCTACGACGCCTTGCAGACGAAGCTGGAGAAGCGCTACACGCGCGGCCTCTCGATCATTTCGAGCTACACCTGGGCGCACGCCATCGACGACTCGCCGGGCGGCGTCTGCGGGAACGGGGCGGGCGCGCGCGACTGCGGCCCGGACGACCCGCTCCGGCCCGAGCTTGAGCGCGGCAACGCCGACACGGACGTGCGCCACCGCTTCACCTTCGCCGACGTCTACGACCTGCCTTTGGGTCGCGGCCGCTCGTTCGGCAAGGACATGCCGAAGGCGTTGGACTTCTTCGTCGGCGGCTTCCAGTTCAACAACATCGTCACCTGGCAGAGCGGCCCGGTCTACACGGTGACCGCCGACGGCGGGCGCGTCGATCTCATCGGCGACCCGACGCCGACGGCGGCCGACCGCGCCGCGGGGCGCGAGCTGAACCGGCTGGCCTTCCGCCCGGCGGTGACGCCCGTCTTCGCCAGCGACCCCGGCGGGCCGAAGATCGGCACGCTCGGCCGCAACGTCTTCCGCGGCCGCCAGCAGTTCTACTGGGACGCCTCGTTCTTCAAGAACTTCCCCGCCCGCTGGATCAGCGAGGACTTCGCCGCGCAGTTCCGGTTCACGGCCTTCAACGTCCTGAACCGCGTCAACCGCTCGGCCCCGAAGAGCGACTTCAACAACCCGGGCGAGTTCGGCCGCGACCTAAGCGAGCAGCGGCGGCGGCAGATGGAGTTCTCCCTCAAGCTGATCTTCTAGCCTTCCGCGGCCTGACGGGCGCGGGACACTCTACACGGGCGGCGGGCAGGCTCTTCCGGCCCGCCGCCTCTTTTTGCGGCGCCGCCGCGGCTTGAGAAACGGGCGCGCGCAGACTTAAGCTGAACGGGTGACGGACATGAAGAAGGGACTGTCGGAGACGTCGAACGTGTTGGTCGTCATACTCCTCCTCGCGCTCGGCCCGCACGCGGGCGCGCGGGCGCAGACCTCCGCGCCGAGCGAGCACGACGCGGAGATACTCGGCGTCCGCGTCGGCATGGACGTGCCGACGACGCTCCAGGCCGTCTTCGTCAACGCGAAGCGCAAGCCGGGCGAGGAGCGCCCCGACGCGAAGCGCAACGAGGGGAAGGACGTGCGCGTCCTCTACAAGAAGCTCCCGCAGGGCGAGTTGCAGATCGTCTTCGCCGAGGGCAAGTGGGTGAAGGAGGTCGTCCTCAACTACTCCGCGCCGCCAACCTACGAAGACCTGCGCCTCGCCCCGACCAGCTCGATGGGCGGCGCGGGGACGAGCGACACCGCCGTGGGCAGCCTCGTCCTGGGCAAGAAGTACGACGACCGCTACGAGATCGGCTACACGAGCGACCGCAAGCTCGAGCGCTTCTGGTGGCGCGACGACCCCGCCCCGGACGGCTACCGCGTCCGCGTCGGCTTCATCTCAGAGAAGCTCGCGGGCAACGGCCAGCTCGCCGCCAAGACCATCGCGCGCAAGCTGGTCGGCGTCACGCCGGGCGACGAGGAGAAGTTCAAGCGCGCGATGGGCTCGCACTGAAGCCGCGCGCGCGTGTTCAGGATGGCTCTTCGGAAAGGGAACTTGCCGGCGCATTTCGGCGCGTGGGTTACGGTTGCCGCGTGCCTCTGCACGCTCGCCGTGCAAGCGGCCGTCGCGCAGAGGTCTTCGCGCCCGGCGCAGCGAACGCGCCCGGCCGAGGCGACGCCGGCCGCGGACAACTCGGCCGCGTTGAGTGAGGTCGCGGCGCTCTTGCAGGCGGGCAGGCTGGAGGAGGCCGAGGCCCGCGCGCGTCAGCTCGTCAGCTCGTCGCCGCGCGACCCGCAGGCGCGCAACCTGCTCGGCGTCATCCTCGACCAGCGCGGGCAGGCGGCCGAGGCCGAGCGCGAGTACCGCGAGGCCATCCGCCTCGACCCGAAGAACACGCCAGCGCAGGCGAACCTCGGCGTCCTGCTCGCGCGCACCGGCCGGCTCGACCAGGCCGTCGAAGCCTTCGAGACCGTCCTGCGCTTCTCGCCCAACCACGCGCAGTCCGTCTACAACCTCGGCGCCATCTACGCCTCGCGCGGCGACTATAACCGGGCCATCCCTCTGCTCGAACGCGCCTCCGGCGTGCGCGCGGGCGAGCCGCCGGCGGACGTGCGCGCCGACCCTTCGCTCCTCCTTTTGCTCGCGCGCTCTTACCTCGGCGCGGGCCGCGCGGAGGAGGCTTCGAAGTTGATCTCGTCAATCGAGCGCGGCGTGGGCGACGACCCGCGCGCTCTCTTCACGCTCGGGCTCGCGCTCGCGCAAGGAGGCGCCTACGAGCACGCCGCCCGCCTCTTCGAGCGCACCGACGCGCTGCGCCCGAACACCTACGAGGTGCTCTACAACCTGGGCGTCGCGCGCTACAACCTCGACCGTTTCGAGGAGGCGGCGCGCGCCCTCGAAGCCGCGGCGGCGCTCCGCCCCGGCGAGGCGGAGCCGCTCTACCGCCTGGGGCTCATCGCCTCCGCGCGCGCGCGCGGCGACGAGGCGCTCGGCTACTGGCAGAAGGCGCTCGAAGTCAGGCCCGAGTACCCCGAGGCGAACTTCATGATCGCCGAGGAGCTTTCGAAACGCAGGCGCACCGCCGACGCCGTCCCTTTCTACGAGCGCGCCGTCAAACAAGACCCTTCGAATCTCGTCTACTACATACGCCTCGGCGCGGCGCACTTCCGGCGGCAGAACTACGACGCGGCGCGCGCCGTCTACGAGGAGGCCGCGCGCCGCTTCCCCGACGTGCCGCAGGTGCAGTTCCTCGTCGGCTACGCGGCGCGCGGGCAGGGGCTCTACGACGACGCCGAGGCCGCCTTCCGGCGCGCGCTCGCCTTGCAGCCCGAGAGCGCCGACGTGTACGCCAACCTCGGCTACATCGCCATCCAGCGCGGCCGCGACGCCGAGGCCGAGCAGCTGCTCCGGCGCGCCGCCGCGCTCGACGCGAAGCTCTTCCCGCCGCGCTACGACCTCGGGCGCCTCCTCTTCCAACTGAAGCGCTACGACGAGGCGGTCGAGGCGCTACGTGGCGCGGCGGCGCTCAACGCGAAAGACCCGGGCGTCCACTACCAGCTCTTCCTCGTGCTCTCGCGCCTGAAGAAGACGGCGGAGGCGAAGGACGAGCTGGCCCTCTTCCAACAGCTCGACGGCGCGCGCCAGGCGGCCGAGGGGGGGAGGGAGCCGCGCCCGCCCGAAGAGCAGCCGCTGCCCGAGCCTTCGGTCAACGTGCCGGAGCCGAACGCCCCGCCGAAGCCGAACGCCCCACAAAAGCCGCCCGGCCGTTGACCGAGCGGGACGAACTTTCCCGGACTTTCGCAGACTTTTGTCGACGCGCGTCCAACTTTAGTTGGTCGCGCGGGCGCGCGGCGTGTGATAAATTCGCCCGGCTTCGCTGGATGCCACGCCCCGCGGGCCTTCGTTCCCGCCGCAGTAGAAGAAAAAGTGATGAGGTTCGTGATGAGAAAGGCGTACCCTTTTGCCGGCCGCCGTGCGGCCTTGAAGCTCGCGCTCCTCGCGCTCGCGGTCACGGCCTGCCTCTGCTCCTTCAGTGCCGCCGCGGCCAACGGCGACGGCGACGAGAAGGAGAAGGCGCAGGCCCCGCAGCCCGACTACACGCAGCTCGTGGCGAAGACCTACGACTACCGCTTCGGCCAGAATCCTTTCGCGCCTTCGAACGCCACTTCGACGACCGGCACCTTCATCCCCGGCTCGAAGTTCATCTCGGCGGCGCGCTGCGCCACCTGCCACGGCGACACGCACGCGCAGTGGCGCCAGTCGGCCCACGGCAACGCCTTCCGCGAGCCCTTCTACCAGAAGAACGTCAAGGACATCATCTCGCAGCGCAACATCGCGCACACGCGCCACTGCGAGTCGTGCCACAACCCGGCGGCGCTCTTCTCCGGCGCCCTGACCGACAAGCCCGCCTTCAAGAAGCGCCCCTTCGACGAGGAGGGCGTCTCCTGCATCGCCTGCCACTCCATCCAGGACGTGAACCGCCGCGGCATCGGCGGCTACGTGATGGGCGAGCCGGCGCTGCTGGTGAAGGCCGACGGCACGCGGCGCCTCGAAGACGTGACCGACCAGGAGATTCTGGACAACGTTGACGACCACCGGCGCGCGATGATGCGGCCGGTGCTGAAGTCGCCCGAGTTCTGCGGCGCGTGCCACAAGTCGCAGGTGCCGAAGGAGCTGAACGACTACAAGTTCCTCCGCGCCTTCATGGTCGCCGACGAGTTGCAGATGTCCTCCTTCTCGAAGGAGTCGCCGCACCCCTTCTACGTGCGCGACAAGGAGACGTGCAACACCTGCCACATGAAGCCGGAGGCCGCGCCGCTCTTCGACGTGGCGGCCGAGAACGGCACGGTCAAGTCGCACCGCTGGGCCGCGGCCAACACCGCCCTCCCCTTCTTCTACAAGTTCGGCGAGCAGCTCGACGCCGTCACCAAGTTCCTCGAAGGCGACGTGATGGGCATCGACATCTTCGCCCTGCGCCGCCAGAAGCCGGAGGGCGGCGAAGAGCTGATCGCGCCGCTCAACCGCAGCAACTTTAAGATCGAGCGCGGCGACACTCTGACGGCCGACGTTGTTCTCACGAACAAGAACCTCGGCCACTCGTTCCCGCCCGAGCTGCGCGACTTCTACGAGGCGCACGTCGAGTTCACCGTCGCCGACGCCGCCACGGGCCGCGCGCTCTTCCGCTCGGGCTACATCAAGCCGGACGGCTTCCTCGACGAGTCGGCGCACAACTACAAGACCTACCTCGTGATGCCCGACGGCACCTTCAACGACAAGCACTTCATCTGGAAGACGCGCGTCATCGCGCAGAACAACCAGATCGGCTCGGGGCGCTCGGACGTGGCGCGCTACCGCTTCCAGATGCCGAAGGACTTGGGCGTCGAGGCCGTCAAAATCACGGCCCGCCTGCGCTACCGCCGCTTCACGAAAGTCTTCAGCGACTACGCCCTGGGCAAGTCCGTGGACTTCCCCATCGTGACGATGGCGACGGCCGAGTACACTCTGAAGGTCGGCGAGAACGCCGCGGCGGCGCCCGTCAAAGGCGCGATGCCCGACTGGAGGCGCTGGAACAACTACGGCATCGCGCTCTTCGACAACCGGCAGTTCCCGCAGGCGGCCGACGTGTTCGCGCGCGTGGCCGAGCTGGACGAGGCGTACCGCGCGATGGCTTTGACGAACCGCGCTCTCGCTTTAATTGAAATAGATCGGTGGGATGATGCGTCTAAGCTGGTGGACGCGGCTCTGGAGATCAACCCGAACCTCGCGCGCGCACTCTTCCAGCGCGCGCGCATCCGGCGCCAGCGCGGGCAGCTCGCCGAGGCCGAGGCGGACATCCGCCGCGTGCTCGAAGCCTTCCCGCGCGACCGCCTGAGCTTGCAGCAGCTCGGCGAGCTGTCGAAGATCAAGCACGACCTGGAGACGGCTCGCGACTGCTACGAGAGGATTCTGAAGATCGACCCGGAGGACACGGGCTCGCACTACAACCTGATGCTCATCTACCGCAAGCTCGGGATGGGCGAGCAGGCGCGGGCCGAGGCGAAAATCTTCCAGGACTTGAAGGACGACCCGGGCGCTTTGGTCGTCGCCAGCGAGTTCCTCCGCCGCCACCCCGAGATGAAGGGCGAGAGCGTCCCCTTCCACGTCCACGACCTGACGCGGGGCGCGGGCGAGGTGGCCGGCACGGAGGAGAGGTAAGAGCTTTTCAACAACCACGGATTCAAGGGGTGTAAGTTTCTCGCATGAAGAGAGTGAAAGTCTTTGTGTCTCTGGCGGCGGTCTGCCTGTTCGCGGCCGCCGCCGCGGTCTCGAGCGTTTCGACGGCGGCCGAGACGAAGAAGGGTAAGGGGCAGTCGCCGCTCGAACGCGGGCGCGAGGTCTACGCGGCCAACTGCGGGCGCTGCCACGGCGCGGACGGCGCGGGCCACACGCGCATGGCCGAGATCGTCGAGCCGCCCGACATGACCGACGCGGCCTGGCAGCGCCAGCGCAGCACGTCGCGCATGGTCGCCTCGGTCGCCAACGGCCGCGGCCAGATGCCCGCCTTCAAGAAGAAGCTCTCGCGGCCGGAGATCGCCGCCGCCGTCGCCTACGTGCGCACGCTCAAGCGCTAAGGCGCGACTGCTAAACAGGTCGGGGGCGCCTGCTACCGCGGGTGGTTCCGACCTGTTAAGCTATCGCGCCATGCATAAGCTCCTCCCGAACTCGCTCGCCGCGTGCGCGTTGCTGCTCGCGGCCGCGGCGTGCGCTTACGCGCAGGCAGACTACGCGCCGACAATCGAGAAGGTCGAGCCGCCTTCGTGGTGGGCGGGGCACAGCATCAACCCCGTGCGGCTGCTGGTGCGTGGCTACGGCCTGAGCCGCGTCCGCGCGGTCGCACCTGACGGCGCCCCGTTCGAGGTCGTGGGCCAGACCGTCAACGACGCGGGCACGTACATATTCGTAGACCTGCGCGTCAGCCCGACGGCCAGGCCCGGCGACTACTACCTCTTCTTCACGATGGGCCTGGGCGGCACGCGCTTCCCCTTCCGCATCAACGCGCCGCTCGACCCCTCGACGCACTTCAAGGGCATCACGAACGACGACGTCATCTACCTCATCATGCCCGACCGCTTCGCCGACGGCGACCCGAAGAACGACGCGCCCGGCGACGCGCCGCCCGAGGCGAACGACCGGGCAAACGCGCGCGCCTGGCACGGCGGCGACCTCCGCGGCGTCATCGAACGCCTGCCTTATCTGAAAGAGCTTGGCGTCACTGCGCTTTGGCTGACGCCCTGGTACGACAACTGGAACGGCGTCAACCGCTGCGACAAGCCGTGGTGCCCGAACACCTACTACCACGGCTACCACGCCATTGATTACTACTCGGTCGAAGACCGCTTCGGGACGCTCGAGACGCTGCGCGAGCTGGTCGAGAAGGCGCACGCGCTCGGCCTCAAGGTCATCCAGGATCAGGTCGCCAACCACGTCGGCTCGCAGCATCCGTGGGTGAAAGACCCGCCGCTCCCGGACTGGTTCCACGGCACGCTCGCGCATCATCTGCGCAACCCCTTCCGCGGCGACATGCTGCTCTCGCCGCACGCGCCCGAAGAGGAGCGGCGCAAGACGCTCGACGGCTGGTTCTCGGACGACCTGCCCGACATGAACCAGGAGCAGCCCGAGGTGGCGCGCTACGAGATACAGAACTCGCTCTGGTGGGTCGGCGTGACCGGCATCGACGGCATCCGCCAGGACACCGCGCAGTACATGCCGCGCGCTTTCCTGCGCGACCTCAACGCCGCGCTCGACCGGCAGTACCCTTCGATGTGGATGGTCGGCGAGGTCTGGAGCGAAGACCCCGTCCACACCAGCTTCTTCGTCGGCGGCCGCGCGGGCTGGGACGGCGTCGATACGCGGATGGACGCCGTCTTCGACTTCCCCGCGTGGGACGTGTCGCGCAACGTCTTCACGGGGAAGCGTCCCGCGTCAGACCTGCGTTACATCCTGCGCTCCGACTCGCTCTACCCAGACCCTTCGCGCCTCGTCACGATGGCGAACAACCACGACACGCGCCGCTTCATGTCCCTGCCCGGCGCGACGCTCGAAGGCGCGATGCTGCACCTCGCATTTACCTTGACCATCCGCGGCACGCCGCAGCTCTACGCGGGCGAGGAGATCGCGTTGGAGGGCGGCGACGACCCCGACAACCGGCGCGACTTCCCCGGCGGCTTCCCCGGTGACGCGCGCGACGCCTTCACACGGTCGGGACGCAACGCCGCCGAGCAGCGCATGTACGAGTGGACGCGCGACCTCCTGCGCCTGCGCCGCGAGCACACGGCGCTGCGGCGCGGCGCGCTGCTCGACCTCTACTTCGACGAGGACGCCTACGCCTACGCCCGCCGCGATTCGCAGGAGACCGTGGTCGTCATCCTCAACCGCGGCGCGGCGCCGAAGGAGTTGAACGTCCCCGCCTCCTACCTTGGCCTGCGCGACGCCGCGCGCCTCGAACCGCTCCTCGGGGCCGCCGACCGCCCAACGGTCGCCGCCGGCACCTTGAAGCTGACCGTGCCCGCGAAGTCGGCCGTCTTCTACAAACTCTCAGCGCAATAGGTTGGCGCGCCGTGGGACGCTTCCGGTGCGCGCCAACCCCAACGGGCACGCTTGCGATCCGGTATTCACTGACGATGTCCGAGTCGTTCGACTATCCTGTCTTCAAAGGCCCGGCGACCTTGTAGGTATTGAAGATGATGCCGGACGGCATTGCCTTCGTACTGACAAGCTCGAATGAACGTGGCGGGGTTCCCTCCGCGAAGAAGCGCTTCCCCGTGCCCAGCAGCACCGGATAGACGACCAGCAGGACTTCGTCCGCGAGCCCGTGTTCGAGCAGCGTCGAGGTCAGCGTGGAGCTACCCGAGAGGATCAGGTCGGGGCCGTCCTGCGACTTGACGCGGCGAACGCCCTCGACGATGTCCGGCCCGAGGCCCTCGGACGGGCCCCATTCGAGACTCTCCGGGCGGTGGGTGGCGACATACTTCGTTGCCGCATTGAGGCCGTCCGCAATCGGACTGCTCGGCGCCTTCGGCCAGAAGCCCGACCACATATCATAGGTGCGACGGCCGAGCAGGAGATCGAAGCTCTCGCCATGCGCGGCCATGATTGCGTCCCGGCCGGCGGGGGTTCGATAGGGCGCCGTCCAGTCGGCGTAAGGGAAGCCGTCTTCCCCGGAGGATTGGATCACGCCGTCCAGCGAGATGTGTTCGATGATTTTGAGTTTTCTCATTTGAGTCTTCGTGTTCCGGGGTTGGAGTTTCTGAGGATACCTTCATCCTCGCTTGGCCGACTGAAAGCATGGTGAGCACCTGACGCCCGGCATCCCCCGCCGCGGCCGATTATCTATTGATGACAAGCGGCGTGTCGGCGGTCGGGTGCAGGCCGTTGTTAGATGCGGCGCTTGAGCATTCTTATGCGCGGCCATTAACTCGCGCGGCTCCCGATGAGCTCTCTCCCTGCTTGGGTAATCCGCCAGCCTTCAGCAGCAGGATCGTGCGGGTAGATGTAACCCGCGTTCACGGCCTTGCGATTCACGACCTCGCGCAGGGAAGCCCTGCCTGTTCCGAGAGCGCAGCACCGCCCATCTGTCGCTCCACCGCCGCGTATATGTCAGTAATTTGAGCCGTGCCCCCGCTATTGGCAATAGCTTCGAGGGCAATTCTCATTTGCTCCTCGGACGACAATCCGGCTTCAGCCCCCGTCATTGCTCGAACTTCACTCATTACACTTACCTCCGAAGCTGGTATGTTTCCTCTATACCCGAAGCATCTAACTACTATTTTGCCGAGCGATTCGGTCAAACTCCGTAATAGGGTAGCAAAAGCCGAATCATGCGGTCGAACTATGTAAGGGGGCGTGAAGAGCCGAATGATTCGGCATAAATACTTGAAGGGGAGTAAAGCCGAACTCTTTTCCGTTGCCGTCGCGGGGTATTTGTTGTAGCTTTCAGGTAACCCAAAGACGCGCGAGGTAACAGGTGAGCTTCCCAAGAGCCTGCGGCATCCTTTTGCACCCGACCTCCTTGCCCGGCCGCCACGGCGTCGGCGACCTCGGCCACGAGGCGTACCGCTTCGTAGACTTCCTCGCCGCCTCGGGGCAGAGCCTCTGGCAGGTCTTGCCGCTCGGCCCCACCGGCTACGGCAACTCGCCTTATCAATGCTTCTCCGCCTTCGCCGGGAACACCTTGCTCGTCAGCCCCGAGCTGCTCGTCGAACAGGGGCTGCTCGCGCCCGGCGCGCTCGAAGGCTTGCCTACGCTTCCCGAAGAGCGCGTTAATTACGGCGAGGCGTTCCCGCACAAAGAGGCTCTCCTGAAAGAAGCCTTCGACAACTTCAAGAGCACGGAGCCGGCCATCGTCGCCGCCTCCTTCGAGGATTTCAAGACGGCCGCGGCGGCGTGGCTCGACGACTACGCCCTCTACCGCTCGCTCAAGCGCGAGCACGGCGAGGCTTCGTGGACTGACTGGGACGCGCCGCTCCTCCGCCGCGAGCCGGCGGCTTTAGGCGAGGCCCGCGCGCGACTTTCGGAACAGATCGAGGAGGTGAAGTTCAAGCAGTTCCTCTTCTTCGACCAGTGGACACGCCTGCGCGAATACTGCAAGGGGCAGAACGTCCGGATCGTCGGCGACATCCCCATCTTCGTCGCGCAGGACTCGGCCGACGTGTGGTCGCACCCAGACCTCTTCAAGCTCGGGGAGGACGGCCGCCCTTCGGTCGTCGCGGGCGTCCCGCCCGACTACTTCAGCAAGACGGGGCAGCTCTGGGGGAATCCCTTGTACGACTGGGAGCGGATGAGCGCCGACGGCTTCCGCTGGTGGATCGACCGCGTGCGCGCGACGCTCTCGCTCGTGGACGTGATCCGCATCGACCACTTCCGCGGCTTCGGGGCCTACTGGGAGGTGCCGGGCGGCGACCCCACGGCCGAGCGCGGCCGCTGGGTGCCCGCGCCGGGCCGGGAACTCTTCAACGCCATCAAGGCGGAACTGGGCGAGCCGCCCATCATCGCCGAAGACCTCGGCTTCATCACGCCCGACGTGATCGAGCTGCGCGACGAGTTCGGCTTCCCCGGCATGAGGATTTTACAGTTCGCCTTCTCGACCGACTCGACGAACAAAGACCTGCCGCACAACTACGTCCGCAACACGGCCATCTACACGGGCACGCACGACAACGACACGGCGGTCGGCTGGTTCCAGAGCCAGCCCGGCGGCTCCTCGGTGCGCAGCGCGGAGAAGATCGAGCGCGAACGACAGTTCTGCCTCGACTACCTCGACACCGACGGCTCAGAGATCAACTGGGACTTCATCCGCGCCCTCTACGCCTCGGCCGGCGACACCGCGCTCGTGCCCTTGCAGGACGTGCTCGGCCTCGGCCCCGAGGCGCGCATGAACACGCCCGCCACGATGTCCGGCAACTGGTCTTGGCGCTTCCGCGCGGGCGTCTTAAATGAAGAGTTGGGCGCGCGCCTGCGCCGCCTGGCCGAACTCTACGGACGCTACCCGGCCGTCCCGCCCGAGCAGCGCCCCGAGCACACGGCCGAGAGCTACGAGTTCAAGCAGACGTGGGGATGAGACGGCGCGGCGCGACAACGTTGCTCGTCCTGACGCTGGCCGCCGCGGCCGGCGGCTGCGGCGCGGCGGGCGGCATCTACCGCGCGTTCACACACAAGGTTTTGAAGGTGACGACCGAAGGCATGTCGCCCACCCTCAAGCCGGGAGACGGCATCGCCGTGGACGCCACCTACTACATCGACAGACCCGTCGGCCGCTTCGACGTGGTCATCTTCCGGCCGCTGCCCGAGAACGTGCCCGACGGGTCGGGGAATGACAGGAATTCCGTCTACGTCCAGAGGGTCGTCGGGCTCGGCGGGGAGACCTTGGAGGTCAGCGGCGGCGCGGTCTACGTCAACGGGCAGCCGCTCGAAGAGCCGTTCGCCACCGTCCGGCCGGACGCGAGCGAGCACTACGGCCCTTTGACCATTCCCGAGGGCGAACTCTTCCTGATGGGCGACAACCGCCGCAACAGTTACGACAGCAGGTTCTGGCCGCGGCCCACGCTGAAAGACACGGCCGTCCTTAAAGTCGTCGAAATCATCCCGCAATGAGACGCATGGCAAACTTCGAATCCGGCCTGCGCCGCGCCGCCGCGGCCCTCTGTCTGATTGCGGCCGCCGCCGTGACTTGCGCGGCGCAGGCGCCCGCGGTCTCGAAGGTCGAGCCGCCGGACTGGTGGGCGGGCCATTCCGTCAACCCCGTGCGCGTCATGCTGCGCGGGCAGAACCTCGGCGGCGCGCGGGTCGAGGCGATGGGGCAGGGAATCAGGACGGGGCTCGTGCGCGTCAACGACGCGGGCACGTACGCCTTCGTTGACGTGTTCATCGACAAAGACGCGCGCCCCGGCAGACGGCAGTTGAGGGTGAGCACCGCGGCGGGGACGGCAGAAGCAGACTTCGCTATCTCCGAGCCGCTCCCGCGCGCCGGGCGCTTTCAAGGCTTCACGCCCGACGACGTGATCTACTTCATCATGCCCGACCGCTTCGCCGACGGCGACCGCTCGAACAACGACCCCGCGAAGTCGCCCGGCCTCTACGACCGCTCGAAGGGGCGCTACTACCACGGCGGCGACTTCCAGGGCATCATCGACCACCTGCCCTACCTCAAAGAGCTGGGCGTCACGGCCGTCTGGATCAACCCCGTCTACGACAACACCGACCGGCCCGACGAGAAGGAGATGTACCCCGAGACCGAAGGCGGCCCGAGGCGCCCGACGACCGCCTACCACGGCTACGGCGCGATAGACTTCTACGGCGTCGAGGAGCATTACGGCTCGATGCAGAAGCTCAAAGAGTTAGTCGAGAAGGCGCACGCGCTCGGCATTAAAGTCATTCAAGACCAGATCGCCAACCACACGAGCCCTTACCACCCCTGGGTCAACGACCGGCCGACGCCGACCTGGTTCTACGGCACGGTCGATAACCACCTCTCGAACAACTGGCAGAAGTGGACGACGATGGATCCGCACGCCTCCGAAGAGACGCGGCGGCGCAACCTCGAAGGGTGGTTCATCGACATCCTGCCCGACCTCAACCAGGACGACGAGGAGGTGCGCCGCTACCTCATCCAGAATACGCTCTGGTGGCTCGGCACCGTCGGCTTCGACGCGGTCAGGATGGACACCCTGCCGCACGTCCCGCGCCGCTTCTGGCGCGACTGGTCGGCCGCCATCCACGCCGAGTACCCGAGCGTGAACATCCTCGGCGAGCTGTTCGACGGCGACCCCGCGCTGCTCTCGTACTTCCAGCGCGGGAGGGTCGGACGCGACGGCATCGACACAGGGATAGATACCGTCTACGACTTCGCGCTCCACTACGCCATCCGCGACGCCTTCGCCAAGGGCGAGCCGGTGCGGAAGCTCCAACAGGTGCTCGCGCACGACTACCTCTACCCGCACCCCGAAACGCTCGTGCCCTTCATCGGCGTCCACGACATGCAGCGCTTCATGAACGAGCAGGGCGCGACCGTCGAGGGCTTGAAGCTCGCCCAGACTTTCCTGTTGACGACGCGCGGGACGCCCCTCCTCTACTACGGCGACGAACTCGCCATGCCCGGCGGCGGCGACCCGGACAACCGCCGCGACTTCCCCGGCGGCTTCCCCAATGATGCGCGCAACGCCTTCACGAAAGCGGGGCGCACCGCCGTCGAGAACGACGTGTTCGAGCACGTCAAGCGCCTGACGAAGCTGCGTGCCGAACTTCCGGCGTTGCGGCGCGGCTCGCTGGTTCAGCTCTACGACGAGGAGCAGCAGACGGCCTACGCGCGCGTGCTCGGCGGCGAGGCCGTCGTCGTCGCCATCAACAACGACACCAGGGCCGCGACCTTCGAGTTCGACGTGAGCGCGGCCGGGGTGCCCGACGCGTACAACCTCACGGACAGGCTCGGCGTAATAGGCGGCGCGACGCGCGTCGCGGGCGGGCGCGTGAAGGTGACTTTGCCCGCGCGCTCGGCGAGTCTCTTCGCCACGACGGGCAACACGCCGCCGTCTGTGAGCGTCGAGGGGATGCGGAGGGGAGCCGCGCAATGACGTTGAAGACGAAGCCCTTCTCCGAACAGGTCGCACTCGTCACCGGCGGCGGCACGGGCATCGGCCGCGCGTTCGCCGAAGCGTTGACTGCGGCGGGCGCGCGCGTCTTCATCGCCTCGCGCCGCCGCGACGCGCTTGAGACGGCGGCGGCCGAGATTAACGAACGCGTGGGAAGTGAGCGCGTGTTCACTTACGCCTTCGACGTGCGCGAGCGAGGGCAGTGCGAGGCGCTGGTCGGTCACGTCACCGAACGCTTCGGCTCGCTCGACGTGCTCGTCAACAACTCGGGGCTGGCCGTGCCGGAGACGGTCGAGGAGATAACGGAAGAGGGCTGGGAGACGGTCTTGACGACGAACCTGAAGGGCGCGATGTGGCTCGTCCGCGCGGCCCTGCCCGGCATGGCGGCGCGCGAGTTCGGAGACATCGTCAACGTCTCTTCGCAGGCGGGCAAACACGGCTACGCGGACGTGCCCTCGTACTGCGCCTCGAAGTGGGGCCTGCTCGGCTTCGCCGAGTCCGTCCGCGACCACGTGCGGAAGACGGGCGCCAACGTCCGCGTCTTCAACTTCTGCCCCGGCCTCGTGGACGTGGAGCACACCGGCGCGGACGCCGAGCCCCGCCCCGGCTTCGTCCACGTCTCGAACATGGCGAAGACCCTGATGTACGCGCTCTCGCTCGACCGCAACGTCGTGCTCGAAGACATCAACATCTACGCGAGATAAACCTTGAGGAGAGACGCATGGCCGAGAAACCGCGCCTGAGCTTCTGGCAGATCTGGAACATGAGTTTCGGGTTCATGGGCATCCAGTTCGGTTGGGGGTTGCAGCTCGCCAACATGAGCGGCATCTACACATACCTCGGCGCCAAGCCCGAGGAGGTGCCGATACTCTGGCTCGCCGGGCCGGTGACCGGGCTGCTCGTCCAGCCGGTCATCGGCTCGATGAGCGACCGGACGTGGAACCGCCTGGGCCGCCGCCGGCCGTACTTCCTGACGGGCGCCATCCTCGCCAGCGTCGCGCTCTTCTTCATGCCTGACTCGGGCCTGCTCTGGATGGCCGCGGGGCTCCTGTGGATTCTCGACGCCTCGATCAACGTCTCGATGGAGCCGTTCCGCGCCTTCGTCGCCGACAAGCTCAACACGGATCAGCGCACGGCCGGCTTCGTCATGCAGTCCTTCTTCATCGGCATCGGCCAGACGCTCGCCAACGTCCTGCCCTACGTCTTCCGCCGCGCGGGCGTGGACGCGCCGACCGCGAACGCCGCCCAGCACGCCATCCCGACGAGCATCAACTACGCCTTCAAGATCGGCGCGGTCGCCTTCCTGCTCTGCGTGCTCTGGACGGTCTTCACGTCGAAGGAGTACCCGCCCGAAGACATGGCGGCGTTCGAGCGGATGCGGCGCGCGCACAGCGGGCTGCTGGCGACGATCAAGTCCCTCCTCGCTGAGGTCGCCTCGGCCATCCGCGAGATGCCCGCGACGATGAAGCAGCTGGCGGTCGTCCAGTTCTTCACGTGGCTCGGCCTCTTCTGCATGTGGATGTTCTTCGGGCTGATGACCTCCTACCACGTCTTCGGCGCGTCGAGCGAGAAAGACCCGCGCTTCACCGACGGGCAGGCGTGGGGCGGCAACGCCTTCGCCGTCTACTCCATCGTCTGCTTCGCCGTCGCCTTCCTGCTGCCGCCGCTCGCCAGGGCGACGAGCCGCAAGACCGTCCACACCGTCGCGCTGCTGTGCGGCGCGGCCGGGCTGATGTCAACCTACTTCATACAGGACAAGAACCTCCTGCTGCTGACGATGGTCGGCGTCGGCGTCGCGTGGGCGTCCATCCTCTCGATGCCGTACGCGATCCTCGCCGGCGCGCTGCCGCCCGCGCGGATGGGCGTCTACATGGGCGTCTTCAACTTCTTCATCGTCACGCCCGAGATCGTCGCCTCGTTCGCCTTCGGCCCGGCCATCCGCGCCCTCTTCGGCGCCGACAACCCGAACGCGCCGCTCTACGTGGTGATGGCGGGCGGCGTCTTCCTCCTGCTCGCGGCCCTCTGCGTCTCGCTCGTCCGCGACGTGGCCGACCGCGTGCCCGAACGCTCGGTCATCCGCGGCGACGAACACGCGCCGCTCACGACGCAGGGCAGCGCGCAGCCCGTCCCGAGCACGGGGCTCGTGGACGAAAAGAACTAAGGAGTCGCCGCCGTGAATCGCCGAAGTCTGCTGTTAACCCTCGGGTGCCTGCTCCTCCTGCTGGCCTCGGCCGGGCGCGCCGACGCCTGCTCGTGCGCGGGGTCGAAGTCGCCGTGCGCCGAGTTCGGCAGCGCCTCCGCCGTCTTCGTCGGCACCGTGACCGGCATGCGGACGACGCAGCCGAAGCCCGGCGAGAAGGGCGAAGACGCCTGGGAGCGCAACGTCTACAGGTTCGCGGTCTTGCAGCCTTTCCTCGGCGTCGAATCCACGGAGTTCGAGGTGGCGACGGGGCAGGGCGGAGGCGACTGCGGCTTCCACTTCTCGAAGGGCGAGACCTACCTCGTCTACGCCTACGGCGGGGGCGAGGGCAAGCCGCCTTCGACGAACATCTGCACGCGCACGGCGGCCGTCTCGGAGGCGGCCGAAGACCTCGAATACCTGCGCAACCTCCCCGCGCACGGGGCGGGCGTCTCGATCAACATCGCGGTCAACCGCGAACTGCGGAGCGTGAAGGAGGGCGACTCGAAACCCGGGGGCGGGCTGCGCGACGCGCGGCTGTCCGTCGAGGGCGGGGGCGAGCGGCGCGAGGTCAGGACGGACGCAGAGGGGCGCGTGAGCCTCTCGGGGCTCACGCCCGGCACGTACAAGGTTAAGCTCCTGCTGCCCGAGGAGCTGATGACGTACAAAGAGGAGACGGAGGTGACGGTCGCCGACCGCGGCTGCGCCTCCGTCGTCTACAACGTCAGGGACAACGGCCGCGTCGCGGGGCGCGTCGCGGATACGGAAGGGCGCGCCGCCGCGGGCATCCTCGTCACGCTCGCCGACGCCGAAGACCCCGACCCGCAGCACGGCTGGGGGCTCTACGAGCGCACCGACGAGGAGGGGCGTTACTCCTTCAAGGGCGTCGCGCCCGGCCGCTACGTGCTCGCCGTCAACCTCGTGCGCTACCCGCAGGCGGGCGACCCGACCGACTCCTACCCGCGCACCTTCTACCCCGGCGTCGCCGAGGCGTCGCGGGCGGAGGTCGTGACCCTGGGCGCGGGCGAGAGCTTGAAGGATCGGGACATCGTCGTCCCTTCGCCGCGCGCCGAGTGCGCCGTCAACGGCGTCGTCGTCTGGCAGGACGGCAGCCCCGTCGCGCACGCCTACGTCGGCTTCAGGGACGTGACCTACCAAGACCCCGGCATGGATAACTCCGTGCAGGCCGACGAGCAGGGGCGCTTCCAGATCAAGTGCCACCAGGGCCAGACCTTCCGCGTCTCCGCCAGCAGCAACCGGCAGTTCGTCGGCGACTTCCGGCGCGACGGGCCGATGGAGCGCTCGGAGCCGTTGCGGGTCTCGGCGGACGCCGCGGGCGCGCCGCTCAAAATCGTCATCACGAAGCTCAGGTGAGAAGGGTTTTCAGTTTTTAAGTTTTCAGTTTTTAATGCGGGCCGGGCTTATGAGAAACAGGCAGAGTCGTGTGAGCGTCTGCGCCGTCGTCGCGGCGCTCTTCGTCTTGCTGACGTTCGCGCCCGCGCAGGCGCGGCGGCAGGGGGACGTTTCGAAGGAGCCGGCGCGCTCGACCGCGCCCGCGTGGGTGCGCGGCGGCGTCATCTACGAAATCTACCCGCGGCAGTTCTCCGAGGCGGGGAACTTCGCGGGCGTCACGGCGCAGCTCGACCGCCTGAAGGAGCTGGGCGTCAACATCCTCTGGCTGATGCCCGTCCACCCCATCGGGCAGGAGAAGAAGAAAGGCCCCGTCGGGAGCCCTTACGCCGTGCGCGACTACTACGCCGTCAACCCCGACTACGGGACGGCGGCCGACTTGAAGCGGCTCGTCGCCGAGGCGCACCGGCGCGGGTTGAAGGTCATCATCGACATCGTCGCCAACCACACCTCGTGGGACAGCGTGATGATGAAGACGCCAGCGTTCTACGTCCGCGACGCCGCGGGGAAGATCACCTACCCGCACGACTGGTCGGACGTGGCCGAGCTGAACTACGACAACCCGCAGCTCCGCCGCTACATGATCGACATGCTGAAGTTCTGGCTGCGCGACTTCGACCTGGACGGCTTCCGCTGCGACGTGGCGGGGGAGGTGCCGACCGACTTCTGGGAGCAGGCACGCGCGGAACTGGACAAGGTCAAGCCCGACATCGTCATGCTCGCGGAGTCGGACAAGCCCGAGCTGCTGGTGCGCGCCTTCGACCTGGATTATTCGTGGCCTTTGCACGGCACGCTCAACGACGTGATGTTCGGCCGCCAGCCCGCGACGGCCTTCCGGCGGACGTGGGAGGCGGACGAGGCGAAGTACCCGCGCGGCGCTCTGCGGATGCGCTTCTCGGACAACCACGACGAGCGGCGCGCGCTCGCGCGCTTCGGCGAGGGCGGGGCGCTGGCGGCTTCGGCCCTGATGCTGACGCTCGACGGCGTGCCGATGCTCTACAACGGCATGGAGGTCGGCGACACGACCGAGTCGGGCGACCCGGCGCTCTTCTACAAGCTGCCGGTCTTCTGGCCCATCGAGAAGCGGCGGCCCGAGTTCCCGCGCTTCTACCGGCAGATGATCGCGCTGCGCAAGGGCAGCCCGGCCCTCACCCAAGGCCGCGTCGAGTGGCTGCGCAACTCCGACGAGTCGCGCGTCGTCACCTTCGCGCGCCGCCAGGGGGCGGAGGACGTGCTCGTCGCCATCAACTTCTCGAACCGCCCCTTCGAAGGCACCGTCGAGGGGACGGCCGGCCCAGCCTTCACAGAGATCACGCCCGACACGCGCGAGCCGCTCAAGCCCGACGCGTCGGACGCCGAACGCGCCGCGCGCACACGCGCCGTCACGCTGCCCGCCCTCTCGCTCGACGCCTGGGGCTACCGAATTTTTAGAAGGCAGAGGTGAGCCGCCTCCTTCTTCTTAACACGGAGACGCGGAGACGCGGAGACACAGCTTGAAGCGTATAGCTCAAGAAGCTGCGTCTCCGTGTCTCCGTGTTTAATTCTTTCGCTTGCGGAGGCCGACGAGGTCGAGGGCGCGCGTGACCTCCGCGTTCGTCATGAAGTGGCGCCAGACGAGGCCGCCGCGGAGGTTCTCGGCGGCGAGGAGCGTGATGCCCTGGTCGATGCCGATCACGTCGGTGTCCACCCAGCCCGTGTTCGGGTTGAAGGCGTCGGCGAAGCCGTAGCGGCCGTAAGTCTTCTCGCCGTACTTCTCCTTCAAAGCGCGCAGCGCCGCGAGCGAGATGTCGGGCGTGAAGGCGAGCGAGCCGGCCGCGGCGTAAGGCACGACCGTCCCGTCTATCGCGGGGTCGCGCGGCGGCCCGCCCCACGCGACGTAGCCCTGCGCAGAGTCCGAGGCCGAGACGCCCCACACGTCCGGCCCGTAGGCGGGAAACTCCTTCGAGAGGTCGATGCAGAACTGACGGTGCGCGCGCGTCGCCTTCACCGAATTCTCGAAGTAGTTGACGAAGGGGTACCAGCCCTCGCGCCGCCCGCGGAAGTCAACCCAGGCTTGCGAATACTGGTGGATGAAGAGCGGCGGGTGCGCGTTGAGGTAATGGTAGCCCGCGTACGTAATCCACTTCCGCTCCCACGCGCGCCACGCGGCCGGCGTGACGGGGTGCGTGGGCGAGCCGACGGCGAGCAGGATGAGCATCAACTGCTCGCTGTAGTCGCGCCAGCGGTTCGGGATGAAACCCCTCTCGGGATACCAGCCGTGCGAGAGGAGCGTCGGGTGGCCGTTGAGCATCCATTGGAAGTCAACCCGCTCGTAAATCCGCGTGGCGAGGCGCACGACCTCCGCGTCTTCGCGGAAGCACTGGCGCGCGGTGAGCACGCCCCCGAGCAGCAGCGCCGTGTCTATTGAAGAGACCTCGCTCCGCCAGGCCCTCTCCCCCGTGCGCAGGTTCATCCAGTGGTAGAACCAGCCGTGATTCTGGTACGCGCGTTCGTCGAAGAAGCGGAGGGTCGCGCGCACGCGGCCGCGCGCCTCTTCGGGCGCGACCCAGCGCCGCTCGGCCGCGACGCACAGCGCCGTGAGGCCGAAGCCGGTCGCGGCGATGCTCGCCACGTCCCGGCCGGTCTCGCTGGCGATGGGCGAGCCGTCGGTGCGGGCGCGGTCGCGCACGAGCCCCGTCTGCGGGTCGGCTTGTTCGAGGAAGTACCGGAAGGCGCGGCGCGAGATGTCTTCGAGGAGGGCGTCGTCCGCGCGCGTCAGCGCGTAGACGCGCGGCCGTGCCGTCTCTCTTTGAACTACCCGCGGCGTCGCCTGCGCGCCGAGCGCGGCGAGCAGGAGGATGACGACGAGCAGGTTTCGAATCGGAAGGGGCATGGCGTTCGCCGGCGTCGCCGCCGCGGCTGTGATTATAGCCTCGATGACGAAGGGAGGCCCGGATTAATCCAAGCCTCCCTTCGCCCGAGTGACCGCGGCCGGCCCGCGTCTACTTGGGCAGCAGGCTGCACGGCGTCGTGTTGGGGAGTCCCAGCGAGAAGTTAGAGCCGACGACCACCGGCTGGTCGGAAGTCACCTTGACGGAGAAGACCACGTCGGTGAACGGCTCGGGGCTGGTCACCGGGTTGGAGAAAGTTACGTCGAAGGTGCTGTTGGGCGTGACGGCCTGGCCGCTCACGTCGGGGTACTGCTGAACCGGGCTGCTCGTGCCGGGGATGTTGTGGGTGGCGAGGTCTTGGCCGCCCTTGTCATAGAACCTCACCGAGACGCTGGCGTTCGACGCGCTCCCGTTGAAGACGTAGACGTCGGCGCGCGGGGTGCTCCCGAAGTTGGGGTAGCTGGCGGGCGTGCAGACCCAGACGTAAGGCCCTCCCGCGGCCGAAGCCCCCGGCTCCCCCTGCGGCCCTTGCGGCCCCTGCGGCCCCGCCGGGCCTTGCGGGCCGACCGGCCCCTGCGGCCCTTGCGGGCCTTGCTGCTGCCACGTCAGCGCCAGCTCCGAGGGGTGGCACTGGGCCGCCGACTCGACCACGCGGAGCTGGCCGTTGTTCTTCTGGTAGCAGCCGTTGACTGTGCCGTCGGCCGCGGGGATGGAGGCCGCCACGATACCGCCGGCGAGCGCGACGACCGCGAGGGAGATGACGACTACGGCGATCCGCCTCTTTGTCTGAAGCATAGGGAATGGCTCCTTTTTCGTCCTGGCTGAATCTGGGGAGTGTGTCTGTTGGGCGCGTGGCTATATACTCTGAACGGAGACGGGAGTCAACGACTTTCTGGCCGCCGCGGCCGCCCGCGTGGGAGGCAAATGGTTGATGAGAAGCCCGCTGCCCTTCAACATATTTCTGTCCCTCGCCCTCTGCGCGTCACCTCTCGCATTAACCGAAGCGCGCGCGGAGCCGCGGCAGCAGCGCGCGGCGCAGGGCGGGGAGGAGGCGCCGGCCCTGCTCGCACGCGCGTTGGAGCTTCTGCGCGCGGGGAAGGTTGAAGAGGCGGAGCCGCTCGTGCGGCGCGCGCTCGCGGCGAGCCCGCGGAGCGCGGACGCGCACACCCTGCTCGGCCTCGTCCTCGACCGGCGCGGCCGCGCGCGCGAGGCCGAAGGCGAGTACCGCGAGGCGCTGCGTCTGTCGCCGCGCTCGGTCTCGGCGCGCGTCAACCTCGGGGTGCTGCTGGCGCGCGCCGGCCGGCACGAGGAGGCGGCCGCCCTCTTCGCGCAGGCCGAAGAGCTACAGCCCGGCGCGTTCGACATCCTCTACAACCTGGGCGTCTCGCTCTACGAACTCAAACGGCTGGACGAGGCGGCCGTCAAGCTGGAGGCGGCCTCCGCGCTCGCGCCCGACGCCGCGGAGCCCCTCTACTACCGCGGCCTGATCGCCTACGAACGGGGCCGGGACGAGGCGGCCGGGGAGCTTTGGGAGCAGGCCGTCCGCCTGCGCGCGGATTACGCCCCGGCCCATTTCATGCTGGGCGAGGTGCTGCGCAAACACGGCCGCTTCGCCGCGGCCAGGGACTTCTACGAGACGGCCGTCCGGCTCGACCCTTCGAAGCCCGTCTACCACATCCGCCTCGGCGGCACCTACATCCTGCTCGTGCAATTCGAACGCGCGCTGGAAGTCTTTCAGAACGCCGCGAAGCTCTTCCCGGAGGTGGACGAGCTGGACTACTTCACGGGGCTCGCCGCGCGCGGCAAGGGCGATTACGGTCTGGCCGAGACCGCCCTGCGCAAGGCCCTCGCGCGGCGGCCGGACAACGCCGACGCCCTGGCGCTCCTGGGCGCGATCCTCTCCGACCGCGGCGACATGGCCGAGGCCGAGGCGCTGCTGCGGCGCGCGGCCGCGCGCGACCCCGGGCACTTCAACGCGCACAGAGACCTCGGCGCGCTGCTGCTGAGGACGCAGCGCTACGAAGAGGCCGTGAACGTCCTGCGCCGCGCCGCGGCGCTCAACGACGCCGACCCCGAAGTCCACTACAAGCTCTACACGGCGCTCACGCGCCTCGGGCGCAAGGAGGAGGCCGGGCGCGAGTTGGACGCGTATCGGCGGCTGACGGAGGGGCAGAAGAAGTAAGGCCGTGAACCGTAAACCGTGACAAGAAGGAATTGATTCCTCTTGTCACGGTTTATAGTTTACGGTTCACGGCCTTTAGAAGTTGAAGCGGGCCTGCAATTCGATGACGCGGCCGGCGAGGACGTCGGTGGCCCGGCCGAAGCCCGAGCGGTTGACGAAGACGCTGTCGCTGTCGGCGAGGAAGGGCTTCAGGTTCTGGATGTTGAAAATGTTGAAGAAGTTCGCGCGCAGGTCGAGCCCCGCCGACTCGTTCATGCCGAAGACGGAGCCGAGGCCGATCCTCTTCACCAGGCTGATGTCAACGTCCCGGTAGCGCGGGCCGCGGAAGGAGTTGCGCCCGATGCCCGGGAAGTTGAGGTTGTACTGCGGGAAGCCGTTGGCGTCCGTCCGCACCGTCGTGGAGAAGTAGTGCGCGCCGCCGCCGGGGAAGTTCCCGTTGGGGCGCAGGAACGCGTCGTTCGAAGTGTCGTTGAGCGCCCCGCCGAAGTACGCGACCGGGCGGATCGGGCCGAAGAAGTTCCCGTTCGGGAGGCGGATGTTGCTGTCGAGTTTCGGCGTCCAGGGGAAGCCCGAGTTCGCCGTCAGGATGGCGCTCAGCTCCCACCCGCCGAGCAGCCGCCCGGCCCAGTCCTTCCTCCCCGTCAGGAACGGCAAGTCCCAGAGCCCCGAGAGCGTGAAGTAGTGCTTCACGTCGTAGTCCGAGGGGCCGCGCTCGGTGTGGTTGTCGGCGGGGAAGGTCTGGTTGGTGAGCGCCGTCGGGGCGTCGTAGGAGACCGTGTCGAGGCTCTTGGCCCAGCGGTACTGGGCGTCAAACTGGAAGCCGCGGTCGAAGCGCCTTTGGAGGCGCGCGTTCATCGCGTTGTAGCTGGTGTTGACGTCCGGCGTGGCGAAGTAGACGGCGAAGAAGGCCGGGTTCGGCGTGTAGACGAAGTTCTCGTTGACGATGCGGACGAGCTTGTGGCCGGTGCTGCCCTGGTAGCCGAGCGTGCCCGTCAGCTTGTAGGGCAGCTCGTACTGCCCTTCGAGCGAGTAGCGGTAGACGTAGGCGTTCGGCTGGTTGGGCTCGGTGCCGTAGATTTCGACGGCGCCGGTGCGCGGCGCGCCCGTCGCCGGGTCGATGCCCTGCGCGAGCGCCGGGTGGACGGGGTAGCTGAAGGGCGACGTGTCGCTCCCCGTGGCGTAGACGATCTGCCCGTTGGCGAAGGGCGTGGCCCACTCCTCGCCCGCGGTGCCCGAGCCGCCGCAGCAGAGGTTGTAGCGCGCGAAGAAGGGCGGGTTGGCGCGCGCGTTCAAGAGCAGCGCGTTGGGCAGGCGGTTGTAGCCGATGCCGAAGCCGCCGCGCACGACCGCGCGGTTCTCGTTGAGCATCCCGCCGAAGGCGTTGCCGAAGTTCGGGCTCCACGCGAAGCCGAGCTGCGGGCCGAAGTTGTTCTTGTCGGTCTTGTGCAATTTATCGACCGCCACGACGCGCGAGTCCTGGAGCCCGTGCGGGCCGAAGACGAGGTTGCCGAACTGGCCGTCGGCGACGCTGATCGGCTGGAACAGCTCGTAGCGCAGGCCGAGGTTGAGCGTGACGTTCGGGCGGAACTTCCAGTCGTCCTGCACGAAGCCGCCGTAGTTGCCGGTGTGTATCTCGCGGGCGCCCGTCGCCGGCTTGCCCGTGTTCGGGTCGAGGTTGATGGCCTCGAAGATCGGCGTGTCGTTGGCGAGGTTCCACAGGCCGCTGAAGGAGTAGATGGGGCGCCCGCCGCCCGTCAGCCCGCCGTTGTTGACCTCGCGCCGCGCCTCGACGCCGAACTTGAGCGCGTGGGTGCCGAAGACCTTGTTGAGTGTGTCGCGGAAGTCGAACGAGGTCTCCTTGAAGATGCCCGGCGACCCCTCGCCGCGGTTCGCGCCGAACCGGATGCGGTCGAACGAGTAGCTCTCGACCTCGATGCGCGGGATGCCGAAGTTGACGTCCGGGTTCGAGGCCACCTCGTCGTAGCCCCAGCGCGTGACGTTGAAGCGCGCCTCGTTGAGGGCCGTCGCGCTCAGCGTCCGGTTGTAGATGAAGGCCGCGTTCCAGTTGAGCCGGTCGGAGTTGATGTCGGCGTCGGGCCGGCTGCGCGCGCCGGTGTCGGCGCCCAGGTTGTGCGTGGGCACGAAGATGGTCGTCACCGCCAGGCTGTCCTTCTCGGTGATGGTGTAGTCGAGGCGCGTGTGGAACTGGTGCCCGCGGAAGCTGGTCGGGTTCCCGAGCAGCGCGTACTGGATGTCGGGGACGCCGTCGAGCCCGGCGCCCGTCGGGTCGTCGAAGCGGACGTACTGGCCGCGCGCGCCCGTGGGCGAGCCGATGTCGAGCCCGCCCGCGACCGCCTGGCAGTTGGAGCCGCCGAAGTTGGCGAAGGCGCAGGTGACCGGGATGGCCGAAATGATGCGCGGCTCGATGCCGGGGTCGGCGAAGACCAGCGCGGTGGTGCTGTTCGGGCGCGCGCTGCGGACGAGCTGGCGGTACTGCGCGGTCTCGACGAACGCGCGGTACGGGGTGTTCGTCTTGTTGCGCAGGCCCTCGTAGGCGAAGAAGAAGAAGAGCTTGTCGCGGACGATGGGGCCGCCGATGCTGCCGCCGAACTGCCGGAACTTGTTCTCGACGCGGGTGGGCGTGAACGGCGACTTGTTGAAGGAGTTGAGGCCCGGGTCGTTGTACTTGAAGAAGAGGCTGCCGTGGAACGAGTTCGTCCCCGACTGCGTCACGACCTTGATCTGCGCGCCCGAGTTGCGCCCGTCCTCGGCCGAGTAGGTGCTCGACGTGACGCGCACCTCCTTGACGGCCTCCTGGCTCGGCGTGATGACGGCCGCGCCGCCCCACGTCTGGCTGTTGACGCTCACGCCGTCCACCTGGAAGTTGTTGGACGAGACGCGCTGTCCGTTGGCCGAGATCGGCACCTGGTTCTCGGTCTGGAAGATCGAGTTGTTCGAGCCGCCCGGCCCCGAGGTGTTCGGGAGGTTGACCGAGCCGCCACTGCCGCTGCGCGCGCCGGTGCCGAAGACGCCCGGGGCGAGCCGCGCCAGCTCGTAGGGGTCGCGCCCGACCTGCGGGAGCCGCAGCACCTCCTGCGTGGTGATCGCGCGGGAGACGTTCGCGTTCTCGGTCTCGAGCGCGGGCGTCTGGTCGGCCGTGACCGTCACGACCTCCGACACCTCGCCGGCGGTGAGCACCACGTCGAGCCCCTGCACCTGCTCGGCGTTGACGACGACGCTGTCGAAGGTCGTCTTCTTGAAGCCCGCCTTCTCGACCGTGAGCGTGTAGGTGCCGGGCGGCAGCTCCGAGATGCGGTAGAAGCCCTCGTCGCCGGACGTGGCCGTCTGCACGCGCCCCGTCTCTTTGTTCGTGAGCGTGAGCGTGGCCGCCGGGACGACCGCGCCCGACGGGTCGGTCACGGTGCCCTGCACGGCCGCGCGGAACTGCGCGCTCGCGGCCTGCGTCAGGGTCAGCAGGAAGAGCGCACACAGCGCGGCGCGGAGCAGACTCGTCAGTTTCCGCCTCATCTTCGAAGCCCTCCTCATCGTCTCAGTGTCGTTTACGACCGACCGGTTGAAAGGCGCGGTGCGGCCGGGCGGGGGAAGACCGCGGCACCGCTCAAGGAATTAGTTGTGCTGGCTGACAAAGGAATTCATAGCACTCGGTGCGAAAAAATACAATACAAATTTCGTCACGCCTCTGGTAATCTTAGGCGCGTTCCGAGCAGTCAATTCCGCCGATTCAAGGCAATCCAAACAGACGCCGTGGACTCGCGCGCGAGGTGTGAGTCCTCCGCGGCCTCTGCGTCTTCTCGGCGAACTCTGCGTTAAAGCGTGAGACCCTTTTTAACGCAGAGTTCGCCGAGAAGACGCAGAGGCCACAAAGGTGACGAAGGAGCGAAAACAGATGCGACAGGCGAGGGTGTTGGCTTTGGCGTTGGCCGCCGCGGGCGTGCTGGGCGCGGGCTCGTGCGTCAATAACACGGACACGAACCAGAACGGCGGCGCGGGCACGGCCTCCACGGCGGGCGGCTACCAGCACAAGCCGGCGAAGAAGGCGGGCGAGCCCGTCTACATCGGCTTCTCGATGGACACGCTCAAGGAGGAGCGCTGGAACCGCGACAAGGAGCTGGTCGAGGCGCGGGCCAAAGAGGTCGGCGCGCAGCTCGACGTGCAGGTCGCCAACGGCGACGACGCCGTCCAGACCAAGCAGTGCGACAACATGCTCACGAAGGGCGTGGACGTGCTCATCGTCGCGCCGCACAACGGCGAGATCGCCGCCTCCATCGTGCAGAACGCGCACGCCAAGGGCGTCCCCGTCATCTCCTACGACCGCCTGATCAAGAACTCCGAGCCCGACCTCTACGTCTCGCACCAGGTCTTCAAGATGGGCCAGATGCAGGGCGACTACGCCCTGAAGCACGTGCCGAAAGGAAACTACGTCCTCATCGGCGGCGCGCCGACCGACAACAACGCGAAGCTCCTGCGCGACGGCCAGATGAACATCCTCCAGCCCGCCATCGACCGCCGCGACGTGAAGGTCATCTCCGACCAGTTCGCCAAGGAGTGGAAGGCCGAGGAGGCGCAGCGCCTCACCGAGGACGCTTTGACGAAGACGAAGAACGACATCCAGGCCATCGTCGCCTCGAACGACGGGACGGCGGGCGGCGCCATCTCGGCGCTCGACGTGGCGGGCCTGGCCGGCAAAGTGCTCGTCACGGGGCAGGACGCGCAGCTCGACGCCGTCCAGCGCATCGCCAAGGGCACGCAGACGATGACCATCTACAAGCCGATCAAGCCGCTCGCCGACAGCGCCGTGGACTCGGCGGTCAAGCTCGCGCGCGGCGAGCCGCTGAACGCGCCCGACAAGATAAACAACGGCAAGGTGGACGTGCCCTCGATTCTGCAAGAGCCGCAGGCCGTGGACAAGGAGAACCTCGACGCCACCATCATCAAAGACGGCTACCACAAGTGCGAAGAGGTCTACAAGGACGTGCCGAGCCACCCGTGTCCGAAGGCGGCGGCGGGCGTAGGACACATGGACAGAGGCTCGCTGCTCGCCGTCGCGGCCCTGCTCCTCGGCGGCCTCGGCGTCGCGCTGCGTCTGCGTTGACGATCTGAAATTTCAAATTTGAAGTTTGAAATTCTGAAAGAGCATGTCTTCCACAACGAACACCCCGCTCCTTGAGATGCGGGAGATCACGAAGAGCTTCCCCGGCGTGCGCGCGCTCGACGGCGTCTCGTTCGACCTGCACGGGGGCGAGCTGCACGCGCTCGTCGGCGAGAACGGGGCGGGGAAGTCCACCTTGATGAAGGTGCTCGCGGGCGTCTACCCCTTCGGCACCTACGGCGGCGACGTGGTCATCGACGGGCAGGTGCGCCAGTTCCAAAGCGTCCGCGACTCGGAGAACGCGGGCGTCGCCGTCATCTTCCAGGAGCTGTCGCTCATCAAGGAGCTGACCATCGGCGAGAACATCTTCCTCGGCCGCGAGCCGCGCCGCTTCGGCGTCATCAAGTGGGAAGAACTCTACAGCCGCGCCCAAAAACTCCTCGACGAGCTGAACCTGTCGCTCGACCCGCGCACGCCCGTCGGCCACCTCGGCATCGGCCAGCAGCAGTTGGTCGAGATCGCCAAGGCGCTCTCGCAGGAGGCCCGCATCCTCGTCCTCGACGAGCCGACGGCCGCGCTCACCGAGTCGGAGGTCGAGACGCTCTTCCGCATCATCGAGGGCCTGCGCGCGCGCGGCGTGGGGATGATCTACATCTCGCACAAGCTCGACGAGGTCTTCCGCGTCTCGCGGCGCATCACCGTGCTGCGCGACGGCCGCACCGTCGGCACGCGGCCGGCCGAAGAGCTGAACGAGGCGCGCGTCATCTCGCTGATGGTCGGCCGCGAGGTCGGCGACATCTTCCCCGAGGCCGAGCACGAAAGGGGCGACGTGGTCTTCGAGGCGCGGAATGTGACGGTCGAAGACCCGAACGTCTCGGGCAAGCTGCTCGTCAAAGGCGTGGGCTTCAAGGTCAGGCGGGGCGAGGTGCTCGGCATCGCGGGCTTGATGGGCGCGGGGCGGAGCGAGCTTCTGATGGGCATCTTCGGCGCGTGGCCGGGGCGCGTCTCGGGCGAGGTCTACGTCGAGGGGAAGCGGATTAAAGTCAGCCGCCCGTCCGACGCCATCAAGCAGGGCGTCGGCTTCGTGACCGAAGACCGCAAGCGCTTCGGGCTCGTGCTCGACCAGACGATTCTGAACAACATGACGCTCGCCGGCCTCCGGAAACTCTCGGGCCGCTTCGTGACGGACGTGGACGCGGAGGCCGCCGCGGGCGAGCGCGCGAAGAAGGAGCTGCGGGTCAAGGCCAACTCGGTCTTCACGGTCGTCGGCACGCTCTCGGGCGGCAACCAGCAGAAGGTCGTCCTCGCCAAGTGGCTTTTAACCAACCCGCGCGTGCTCTTCCTCGACGAGCCGACGCGCGGCATCGACGTGGGCGCCAAGCAGGAGATTTACGCGCAGATCAACCGGCTCGCGCGCGAGGGCCTCGCCATCGTGCTCGTCTCGTCGGAGCTGCCCGAGGTGCTCGGCCTCTCCGACCGCGTGTTGGTGCTACACGAAGGCCGCGTCACCGGCGAGTTCAAACGCGAGGAGGCCACCCCCGAGGCCGTCATGGCCTGCGCCACCGGCCACACGCAGCGCGCCGCCTGAGGCGCGCAAACGACCCGCGGGAGCGGGCGTAAGGAGGTGACGAGACGTGCGGAGAATTCCGGGCTGAGAAGACACCGGCCGAAGAAGCCTTTCAGGTTCGAGTACGCCGGCAACAGGTACGGCGCGTTCCCGAAGGCGGAGAGACCCTTCTGGCGCGCGTTCGACGAGATGGAGAGGGAGCAGGACGGCTACCTGGATTTGGTCGAGAGGTACGAGCGGTATAAGAGTGGCCGGGGCGGTGGCGAAGAGGACGAATAAAAATTTGCCTGTCGGGGTGACGAGATGAGTGAACGAGCCAACCAACCCGCGACGAACAGGCCGCCGGTGACCGCCGACGTGGCGCCGCCGGGCGCGGTGCCGGAGGGCGTGGAGGCGCCGTCGGGGCGCTTCCGCCTGCCGACCGACAGCCTGCGCGCCTACACGATGATCATCGCGCTGCTCGCCATCTGGCTCTTCTTCCAGTGGAAGACCATCAGCCCGCTCTACCCCTACGGAATCTTCCTGCACCCGAACAACTTCTCGAACCTCTTGCAGCAGATGGCCGTGACGGGCGTGCTGGCGGTCGGGATGCTCCTGGTCATCGTGGCGGGGCAGATCGACCTCTCGGTCGGCTCGGTGGTGGGGCTCGCGGGCGGCGTGGCCGCGATGGCGCAGGGGTACGGGCTCGTGCCTTCGCTCGGGCTGGCGCTGGTCGTCGGCCTCGTCGTCGGCGCCGTGCAGGGGGGGCTCATCTCGTACGGCAACATCCCGGCCTTCATCGTCACGCTCGGCGGCATGCTCGCGTGGCGCGGCGTGGTGTTGGGCTTGACCAAGGGCGCGACCATCCCGGTACAACTGCCGGTCTTCAGGACTCTGGGCGTCGGCAAGCTCACGGAGGGCTTCGGCGTCGCCGTCGGTGCCCTCGCCATCGCGGCGGTCGTCTTCTTGACGCTCAGTCGCAACCGCGCGCGCCGCCGGCACGGGCTGACTGTGCCTTCCTTGGGCGCCACCGTCCTGCGGATCGCCGTGCCCGCGGCGCTCATCGCGCTCTTCATCTACTGGATGATTCTGGGCGGCGGGATGCCGGTGCCGGTGCTGGTGCTGCTGGCGGTCGCCGTCCTCGGCGGGTTCCTGACGCAGAACACGACCTTCGGCCGCTACCTCTACGCCATCGGCGGCAACCCCGACGCCGCGCGCCTCTCGGGCATTAACATCCGTCGCTACCTGCTCGCCGCCTTCTGCGTGCTGGGGCTTTTGGTGGGCGTGGCCTCACTGCTGCACACGGGGCGGGTGGGGAGCGCCTCGCCCGACGCGGGCACCTACATGGAACTGGACGCCATCGCGGCCTGCGTCATCGGCGGGACTTCGCTGATGGGCGGGCGCGGGACGGTCTCGGGCGCGGTCGTCGGCGCGCTCATCATGGCGAGTCTGGACAACGGCATGTCGCTGCTCAACGTCGAGAACTACATGCAGTACATCGTCAAGGGCGTGGTGCTCGTCGCCGCGGTCGGCTTCGACATGCTCGGCCGCCGGAAGAGCTGATGGGCAAAAGATTCTCGCTCTACGTAGTCCTTCTATCCCTCACGCTCTGCGTCTGCCCCGCCCCGCAGCGTGCGCAGGTGCGAGAAGACCTCGCGCCCGGCGCGCCGGGCAAAGACGCGCAGTGGCCGGGCGCGGGCAAGGAGGCCGTCGGCACCTCGAACACCGAGGGGTCGAAGGTCTGGTTCACGCTGCGCGGCGGCGTTTTGGACGAGGTCTACTACCCGACCGTGGACGTGGCGAACACGCAGACGCTCAAGTTCGTCGTCACGGGCTGCGGCGGGGGCGCGCCCCCGGGCGAGGAGGCGGCCCTGCACCGCCTCGAAATCACAGACCCGCGCGCCCTCTCCTTCCGCCAGACGAGCGAGACGCACGCCTACACGCTGAAGAAGAGTTACACGACCGACCCCGAGCGCCCCGTCCTCCTCATCGACGTGGAGTTCGACGGCCGCTGCCGCGCGTTGCAGAGGCTCTACGTCTACTACGACCCGTCGCTGGGCAACAGCGGGATGCACGACACGGCCTGGACGCAGGACGGCGCGCTCCTCGCCTCGGACGGCGACAAGGCTTCGGCGCTCGTCTCGAGCGAAGGCTTCGCCGAGACCTCGAACGGCTTCGCGGGCACGAGCGACGGGCTGGAAGAGCTGAGCCGGCAGGGGATTCTCGCCCACCGTTACGCGCGCGCGGCCGACGGCAACGTCGCGCAGGTCGGGGAAGTCGGCAGACGCACGACCCTCGCGCTCGGCTTCGGCAAGGACGCGGCCGAGGCTTTGAGCAACGCGCGCGCCTCGCTCGCGAAGGGGTTTGCGAAGACGCGCGCGGAGTACGAGCAGGGCTGGCACGACTATTTGCAGGCGCTCCGCCGCGTCGATCCGAAGTACCAGGCGCAGTACGACATGGCCGCGATGGTCTTGAAGGCGCACGAGGACAAGTCCTACCGCGGCGCGATGATCGCCTCGCTCTCCGTCCCCTGGGGCGGCGGCGCGAATGCCAACGAGGCGAACGTCGGCGGCTACCACTTGGTGTGGTCGCGCGACCTCTACCAGGTCGCCACGGCCTTCATGGCTTTAGGCGATAAGGCTTCGGCCGAACGCGCGCTCGACTACCTCTTCCGCGTCCAGCAGAAGCCGGACGGCAGCTTCCCGCAGAACTCCTGGCTCGACGGCCGCCCCTTCTGGGGCTCGCTCCAACTGGACGAGGTCGCGTACCCGCTCGTCCTCTCATACCAGCTCGGACGTTTCGACCCGGACACTTTCGTCAAGCACGTCCGCCCGGCCGCCGACTTCATCGTCACGCACGGCCCCTCGACCCCGCAGGAGCGCTGGGAGGAGAAATCGGGCTACTCGCCCTCGACCATCGCCGCCGAGATCGCCGGCCTCGTCTGCGCGGCCGACATCGCGCGCCGCAACGGCGACGAAGTCTCTGCTTCAATCTACCTCGCCGCGGCCGACGAGTTCGCGCGCAGCGTCGAGCGCTGGACGGCGACGACGACGGGGCCGCACGGCGACCGGAACTACTACCTCCGCCTCTCCTTCAACGAAGACCCGGACGACGGCGCGCCCTTCGACGTGGGCAACGGCGGCGGCACCTTCGACGAGCGCGAGATCGTGGACGCGGGCTTCCTCGAACTTGTCCGCCTCGGCATCCGCTCGCCGCAAGACCCCCTCGTCGCCAAGAGCCTCAACGTCATCGACAAAGTCATTAAGGTCGAGACGCCGCACGGCCCCGGCTTCTACCGCTACAACCACGACGGCTACGGCGAGATGGACGACGGCCGCAACTGGAACTGGGACGGCAAGTACACGGGCAAGGGGAGGCTCTGGGCTCTGCTCTCGGGCGAGCGCGGGGAGTACGAGCTTGCTTCGGGCAGACGCGCCGACGCGGTGCGACGGCTCGACACGATGGCGGGCTTCGCCAACGAGGGCTTGATGATTCCCGAGCAGGTCTGGGACAGTCCCGCGAGCCCGCGCCCCGGGTTCAAGTTCGGCGAGGGGACGGGCTCGGCCACGCCGCTCGCGTGGTCGATGGCGCAGTTCGTCAGGCTCGCGACGAACATACAGGAGGGGCGCAACCTCGACACGCCCGACATCGTCGCCGCGCGCTACTCGAAGCAGCCCCAGCCGCCGCACGCCGACGCAGACTTCTACTTCCCCGCGCAGGAAATCTTAGACCGCGCGGAGGCGGGCCAGACCTTCCGCGTCACGGGCGGCGCGCGCCGGAAGGGGAGCCGCGCCTTCCTCCTCGCCGGCGCCGAGCGCCGTGAGCTGCAAGCCGACGCCGAGGGCAACTTCGCCTTCGACTTGAAGGCCGCGCGCGGCACGAACGCGTTCGTCGTCGCCGCCGTCTCGCCCGACGGCGCCACGTCCTTCCGCCGCGTCAACGTCGCCGGCCTCACGCCCGAAGAGCTTGAGAAGGCGGAGCGCGACCTCTACCCCGCCGACGCGGCCGAGCGTGTGAAGGCCGCGCAGACTTCGCCACTCGTGGACGACGAGGGCGTGACCTTCATCTACCGCGGCGCCGCGAAGCGCGTCGAGGTCGTCGGCGACTTTACCGGCTGGGCGCCCGCCGGGCTCTCCCTGCGCGAAGTCCCCGGCACGACGAATCTCAAGTTCATCCGCCTCAAGTTCCCCGCGGCCGCGCGCCTCGAATACAAGCTCGTCGCCGACGGCGAGTGGCTCCTCGACCCGCTCAACCCGAACCGGAACGACAACGGCGTGGGAGGGCAGAACTCCAATTTCAACGGCCCCGCCTACCGCCCCTCCGCGTACGCCGCCGGAAGCAAAGAGCTGCGCGGCCGCGTCGAACCTCTCGAACTTCCCGGCGACAAACACAAGGCTCAGGTTTATCTCCCGCCCGGCTACGAACGCGGGCGCGAGCGCTACCCCGTGCTCTACATGCAGGACGGCACGCAGGCCATCGAGTTGGGGCGCGCCGCCGAGACGGCCGACCGCATGATCGCGGAGGGCAAGGTCGAGCCCTTCATCATCGTCTTCATCGACCCGCTCGAACGCATGAAGGAGTACTGGGCCGACGACGCCTTCGCCGACTGGATGGCGCGCACGCTCGTCCCGCTCGTGGACGCGCGCTACCGCACGCGCCCCGACCGCGACGCACGGGCGCTGTCCGGCGCGAGCCTCGGCGGCGTCATCTCCGTCTGGACGGCGCTCCGCCACCCCGAGACCTTCGCGCGCATCATTGGCCTCTCCACCTCCTTCCAGATCGACGAAGGCCGCGTCCTCGCCGCCCTCGCCGGACTCGACGACGAGACGCGCCGCCGCCAGCCGCTGCGCTTCTACCTCGACGCCGGCCGCTACGAGCCCCCCATCCTCGAAACCACCCGCCGCGCCAACCTCCTTCTGCGCGCCCGCGGCTACCCCGTCACCTACCGCGAAGCGCCCGTCGGCCACAACTACATCGCCTGGCGCGACCGCCTCCCCGACGCCTACGCCGCGCTGTGGACTAAATGAAACAAAGAAAAGGCGGTAGGGAATTTGACTCCCTACCGCCTTTCTTATGCCCGCTGTAGGACTTGAACCTACGACCCCACGCGTGTGAAGCGTGTGCTCTACCACTGAGCTAAGCGGGCCTGCCGTTTGTGGAAGCGTGATGCTAACAAAGCGTGCGCGCGAGCGTCAAGCGGGGTGGCTTTGACGCTCGCGCGCGTTCAGGCGTTGAAGGTTGCGGATTAACCCCCACCGGCGGGCGGGTCTTCGGGGCCGGCGGGCTTCTCGGAGTTGGTGGTCGGGGCGCCGGTGTCGGAGCCGCTGTAGAAGAAGCGGCTCCCCGTGGCGGTCATGCCCGTGGGCTTCTGCGGGTCGGCGTTGACGGAGTAGGCGGGCGGCTGGTTGCCGCTCTTGGCCGTGAGCTGGAGGCGGAAGATGTAGCCGTCCACCAGCGGCGCGTCGCCCGCGAAGCGCTTGTCGAGGTAGCCGCCCTGCGAGAGCTGGTCGAAGGTGCCGTAGCTCGTCCGGTTCTTGGTGTTGTAGTAGGTGACCTGCGCCGTGGAGATGCGCTGGAGGTGCGTGATGGCCGCGGCCTCGTTGGTCGAGCGCACGCTCGCCTGCCAGGCGGGGATGCCGATGGCGACGAGGATGCCGATGATCGAGATGACGATCATCAGCTCGACGAGCGAAAAACCCCGCTGGCTCTTGTTCTCTGTTCTCATCAGTTCAAAACCTCGCTGCCCCGTAGTACACGTGTGCCGGGGGCCGGAGTTCCATAAAGGGCGGGACGTGCGGCGTGACCGGCCGGGACGAATGAATTTTACTACACGGAACCCGCCAAGTCACACGGGCGTCAAAAGGAAGTCAAAAGGCAAAGATGAAGAGGGGGCGAGTCATCGAATACGAGTTCTGTCCGCGAGGCGCGCGTACTTTTGCCTCTTGCCTCTTGCCTTTTGCCTTTTGCCTTTTACCTTTAGAATGGTTTTAGGAATGAGAAATCTTCAAACGGCGGGCAGGGAAGAGGGCGCGGTCTCGGCGGCGGAGGCGGCCGAGCGCGTCGGGCGGCTGCGTGCGGCCGTCGAGCGCGTCATCAAGGGCAAGCCGGAGGCCGTGCGCCTGGCGACCGTCACGCTCCTCGCCGGCGGCCACCTCCTCGTCGAGGACGTGCCGGGCGTGGGCAAGACGACGCTGGCGCAGGCGCTCGCGCAGGCCATCGACTGCTCCTTCCAGCGCATCCAGTTCACCTCCGACCTCCTGCCCTCGGACGTCATCGGCCTCTCGGTCTACGACGAGCGCGCGGGCTCCTTCGAGTTCAAGCACGGCCCCATCTTCGCCAACATCGTGCTGGCCGACGAGATCAACCGCACGACGCCGAAGACGCAGTCGGCGCTCCTCGAAGCGATGGCCGAGGGGCACGTCACGGTCGAGGGCGTGACCTACCGCCTGCGCGCGCCCTTCATGGTCGTCGCCACGCAGAACCCGGTCGAGCACCACGGCACCTACCCCCTGCCCGAGTCGCAGGTTGACCGCTTCATGCTCCGCATCCGTCTCGGCTACCCCGCGCCCGACGTGGAGAAGGAGATTCTGCGCGACCGCGAGCACGGCGACCCGCTCCAAGCCTTGCGCCCCGTCATGACGGGCGAGGAGGTGGTCGAGTTGCAGCGGGCCGTCCGGGGCGTCTCGGTGGACGACGCGCTCGTCGATTACCTGATGCGCGTCGTCGGGGCGACGCGCGAGTCGGAGACCTTAGACCTCGGCGTCTCGCCCCGGGGCACGCTCGCGCTCTTCCGCGCCGCGCAGGCGTTCGCGCTCACAGAGGGGCGCGACTACTGTCTGCCCGACGACGTAAAAAGGCTCGTCCTCCCGCTCTTCGCGCACCGCCTCGTCGTCAACTCGCGCTTCTCCTCCTCGCTCCACCGCCGCAGCGAGGAGGCCGAAGAGGTGCTGCGCGAGATCATGAAGACCGTCAGCGTGCCCCTTTGAAGAAAGTGATGAATGATGAGTGATGAATGATGAATTAAAGACAGTCCTCAATTCATCATTCATCACTCATCATTCATCACTCATCACTTTATGAATCGGTTCAGGCGTTGGCGTAACACGATTCTGGGGACGCTGGTGGTGCTGAGCGGCTTGGGCGCGGCGGCGCTGACGGTGCTGGCGCGGCGGAGCGGCGACTGGGAGTTGACGCGGATGGGCGCCATCGCGTCCATCGTCTTCGCGGTGCTCATCGTCATCTTCGTCGTGCCGCCGCTGGCGCGCAGCGCGCGGGCGGAGGCGGCGCGGCTCGACCTCTCGTTCCAGGTGACGGGGGGCGGCGTCGTCTTCGTCTGCATCTACACGGTCGTCGCCTTCGCCGCGTGGAACACGGGCAACAACCTCCTCTTCCTCGTCTTCTCCGTCCTCTCCTCGACGCTCTTCGTGGCGCTCGCCGCGGGCCGCGTCTCCTTACGCGACCTCGTCGTCACCGCGCGCTTCCCCGACCACATCTTCGCGGGCGACCCGGCGCCCGTCATCGTCACCGTCAACAACACGAAGCGGCTGCTGCCCTCGCTCTCCGTCGTGGTCGAGGCGCGCGAGCGCGCCGAAGCCTCGAAGGGGCGCGGCCTCTTCCGAAGGCGCCGGGAGCGCAAGCGCGCCCTCGCCTACTTCATGTACCTGCCGCACCGCGCCAAGGTCGAGCAGCGCGTCGAGCAGACTTTCGCCGCGCGGGGCCGCGTGCTCGTCACGGGGTTTGAAATCTCGACGCGCTTCCCGTTCGGCTTCTTCCGGCTGCGCCGGCGGCTGCGCGCGCGCGACGTGGAGATCGTCGTCTACCCGAAGCCGGAGGGCCTGGGCGACGAGCTGCACCTGCTGCCCATCGACGCCGGCCAGCTCGAAGCGCAGCGGCGCGGGGCGGGGCACGACCTGCACAGCTTGCGCGAGTACCAGCCGCACGACGACGTGCGCCACATCCACTGGAAGGCGACCGCGCGCCACGGCCGCCTCGTCGTGCGCGAGTTCACGGCCGAGGACGAGCGCCGCGTCCACGTCGTCTTAGACACCTTCGTCGAGGACGACCCGGAGGCCGTGCAACGCTTCGAGCGCGCGGTGACCGAGGCCGCCTCGCTGCTCGCGCACTTCGTCGAGGAGCGCGCCGAGGTGCGCCTGAGCGACGGCGAGGGCGAGTCGCGCTACGGCGTCGGGCGCGAGCACCTCTACGCCTGCCTGCGCCGCCTCGCGCTCGTCGAGCCGCGCCGCGCCGCGCCCGACTCGCTCGCCCGCCGCGACTTCTGGCAGCACGCCGAGCCGCCCACGCCCGAGGCCGGCTACGTCATCCTCGTCACCACCGCCCCCCGCGGCACCATCCCCGCCGACCTCTGGCGCAAGTCGCACGTCATCCACCTGTAAGGGAACGCGAAAGTGAAGGGTCGGCGCGGGCGCGAAACCCACGCGCGGGCGTTCACGCGCCGCTCGCGCGTGACGCACCGCCGTTGCGAGGCGACACAACGCTATTGTGGCATGACACAAGTCAGTTGTGCGGCCTCACAAGTGAGTTGTGCGGCCTCACAAGTGAGTTGTCAGCCCTGACAAGTGACTTGTCAGCCCTCACAACTCACTTGTCAGCCCTCACAAGTGACTTGTCAGCCCTAACAAGTCACTTGTCAGCCCTCGCAAGTGACTTGTCAGCTCTGACAAGTGACTTGTCAGCCTTAACAACTCACTTGTCAGCCCTCGCAAGTGACTTGTCAGCTCTCACAAGTGACTTGTCAGCCCTCACAAGTGAGTTGTGAGGGCTGACAAGTGACTTGTTAGGGCTGACAAGTCACTTGTGCGGCCTCACAACGACGTTGCGTGCGCGGCGAACACGCCCCGCGGGCGTCGCTGCGGGAGACGCCGCGCCGTCAGGAGAGCCACTTGGTCAGGAGGTAGCGGTCGTGGTCTGCGAAGCCCGCGCGGCGGTAGACGGACTGGGCGCGCGTGTTCTCGCGCTCGACTTCGAGGTGCAGGGCGCGGACGCCGCGGTCGCGGCAGACGCCCTCGGCGAAGCGCAGGGCCGCCGCCCCCAGTCCCCGCCCGCGGTGCTCGTCCTTCACGAACAGCTCGTCGATGAAGGCGTCGCGCCCGCGGAACTCGACGCTGAAGCCGAAGGCGATGACGACGTAGCCCGCGACCTCACCTTCCAGCAGCATGAGGCAGGCGAGCCCGAGTGAGTCGTCGGCGAAGAGCTGCGCGAGCACGGCGCGCACCTCCGTCTCTTCGAAGGCGATGCGCTCGTGCGCGTTGAAGTCGCGCATCATCTCGACGAGCGCGTCTGCGTCGGAAGTGTCCGCGGTTCTGAAGGTCGGTTCCATGTCTGCCTCCCCCGAAGGTTCTCACGTCCGGATTCCTGTTACAATGCGCCCCATGATCTCGGCACAGACGGCGCGGCGGGCGGTGTGGAGGCCGTTGTGGGAGCTGCCGCGGCGCGCAGACCTTTTGTGGCCGCTGGTGCGGCGGATGACTCTGGCGCGCTACCGCGGCTCGGCGCTGGGGATGCTGTGGGCTCTGCTCACGCCGGCCGTGATGATCGCCGTCTTCACCTTCCTCTTCGCGGGGGTCTTCGGCGCGCGCTTCACGGAGAACGGCACGCCTTGGGAGTACGCGCTCTACCTCTTCTGCGGGCTTCTGCCGTGGACGGCCTTCTCGGAGACTCTTTTGCAATCGGCGGGGATCGTCGTCGCGCACGCCAACCTCGTCAAGCGCGTCGTCTTCCCGCTGGAGACGCTGCCCGTCGCGCAGGCGTTCGCCTCGCTCGTCGCGCAGCTCTTCGGCACCGCCGCGCTCCTCATCGCCACGGTCGTCATCCGCGGCCAGCTTCACGCCGCGGCGCTGTGGCTGCCCGTCCTGCTCGTCCCGCAGTTGTTGTTCACGCTCGGCGGCGCGTGGCTCGTCGCCTCGCTCGGGGTCTTCGTGCGCGACACGGCGCAGGTGCTCGGCCTCGTGCTGATGGCCTGGATGTACCTGACGCCCATCATCTACCCCGAGCAGGTCGTGCCCGCGCGCTTCCGCCACCTGCTCGAACTCAACCCCTTCACCCCGCTCGTCCGCTCCTACCGCCGCACGCTGCTCGAAGGCTTGCAGCCCGACTGGGCGGGGCTCGCCTACACGACCGCCCTCGCGCTCGCCGCCTTCCTCCTCGGCTACTGGTGGTTCGCGCGCACCCGCAAGAATTTCGCGGACGTGATATGAAAGCAGGCAGTAGGCAGATGGCAGTAGGCAGCCGCTCCGCGTGATGAACGTTGAAGGTTTAATCGTGAACTTTGGACAGCGGGGTTCTTAACTGCCTACCGCCATCTGCCTACTGCCTACTGTTCCCCCGTTTGACTTGCCCCCGCCGCTTTGGCATAAAAAGGCGTCCGACGCGCACGCCTCGAACCTGTCCCCTGGCCGGCTCGCCCGGCACGCGCCGCAGACCTTAAGAGATGGCGAAGAAAGCGCAGCGTTACCTCAACCGGCTCGGGCTCCACTTGGAGCGCGCGCGCCAGCGCTTGCGGCGGAGGGGGTTCTCGAACTTCGACGAGGAGCGGATGCTTTCGGAGTTCGTCGCCCGACTCGTCCCCGACGAGGCGGCGCGCGTCGCCGTGGACGTGGGCGCGGGCGACGGCATCCGCGGCTCGAACACCTACGCGCTCTTCCTGCAAGGCTGGCGCGGCGTCGGCTTCGAGGGCGACGAGAAGCGCGCGCGCCGCCTCGCCCGCGCCTACAAAAATCTTGAGGGGGTCGAGGCGCGCCACGCGCTCGTCACCCCCTTGAACGTCGTCCCGCTGCTGCGCGCCGCGGGCGTCCCCGCGGACTTCGGCGTGCTCAGCCTCGACATCGACAGCTACGACTACTGGGTGCTCGACGCGGCCCTGAAGAGCTTCCGGCCGCGCGTCGTCGTCACCGAGATCAACGAGAAGATACCGCCGCCCGTCCGCTTCCGCGTCGGCTTCGACCCCGACTTCCGTTTGCAGCACCACTTCTTCGGCTACAGCATCGCGAGCCTCGAAGAGCTGTGCGGGCGCCACGCTTACGCGCTGCTCGCGCTCGAATACAACAACGCCTTCATCGCCCCGCGCGAGCTGCTCGGCGACACGCCCGCGCTCGACGCCGCGACCGCCTACCGCCGCGGCTACCTCGAACGACCCGACCGCCGCGAGCGCTTCCCCCGCAACCAAGACATGGAGGCGCTCCACGCGTTGAAGCCCGCAGAGTCCCTCGCCTTCATCAAGAACTTCTTCGCCCGCCACGAAGGCAAGTACGAACTGAGCCTCGCCGAAACGCCCGAGCCCGCCGAAGCCGTCCACACATAAGAAATGATGAGTGATGAGTGATGAATGATGAATATCGCTACGTTGAGAGATTCATCATTCATCACTCATCATTCATCATTACTGTAACTCCCATCATCCACCAGACGAGCAGCGCGACCTCCGCGTCGCCGAAGTTGTAGTTGACGAGCGAGCTGGCGAGGAAGCCCGCGAGCGCGCCCGTGACGCCGAGGGCGAGGCCGTGCGCGGCGGCGTCGGGGGCTTCGCGCCAGAGGCGCTCGGCGCGCGCGGCCAGGCGCCAGAAGACGAACATCAGCCAGAGCCAGAAGAGGAGCGCGGGCAGGCCGCGGTCGAAGGCGAGCTGCACGGGCGTCGAGTGCGCGTGGAGCATGTCGCTGCCGGGGAAGCCCCACTCGGCCCAGTGGTCGTGCACGGCGTCCATGCCGTGGCCGAAGAGCGGGTGCGCGGGGACGCGCCCGGCGGCCACGCGCGCCACTTGAAAACGCAGGGACGCGCTCGGGTCGTTCAACTGGAGCGCCCCGCTCGCGCGCGTGCGCCACACGGCCAGCGCGCCGAGCAGGAGCACGACACACACGGCCGCCGCCACCAGCGCGCGCTGCCGGCCACGCGCCGCCGCGCGCCAGGCCAGCACGCACGCGCCGCAGGCGAAGGCGACGAGCGTCGTCCTCATCGCCGTCAGCGCGATCCCCGCGGCGAGCACCGCGAAGGCCGCGCCCGCGAGCCGGACGCGCAAACGCGCCCGCCTGACTTCGCCCGAAGACTCCCCGAGCCCTTTCCCCCTCTCGCGCAGCCAGCCGGCGAGGGCGAAGCCGAGGGCGAGCTGCGCGACGATCTGCAAGACCTCCGCGAAGGTCTCGTAGTGTCTCGTCCAGCCCGAGGCGCGGAAGCTGTGCGTGCGCCCGCCGCCTTCAAGGATGCCGGAGGGCGACGGGGCGGCGCGCATTTCGTCCGTGACGACCGCGCCCGGCCACTCGACGTGTTCGCCGCGCGAGACGACGCTCAACTTAACCTTCTCTCCCGCGGGCGTCCGCCGGATGGCCTCGTCGATCTCTTCGACTGTTGAGACGCGGCGTTCGTTCACGCGCCACACGGCGTCGCCCTCGCGCAGAGGGGTCGCGCGCCGGAGCGGGCTGTCAACGCTCAGACGCCGCACGACGACGCCGCGCCCCACAATCAACTCGCCCGCGCCCCACAGCGCGCCCGCCGAGCCCGAGACGACCAACAGCACCGCGAGCAGCACCGCCGCCCTGCGCGTGACGAGCGCCTGCGTCAGATAGAACAGGAGGAGCGTGCTGACGTTAATCAGCTTCGGCACGCTCACGCGCGGCTCCTCGGAGAGGAAGCACGACAGGGCAGTCCACGCGAAGAAGAGCCAGAGCGGCAGGTCGAGCGGCGTCCGCCGCAACCCCAGACGCCGCGTCGCCAGCGTGCGCACGAGCCAGCCGAGGACGGCGAAGGAGAGCCCTATCCAGGAGACTGCGATGGAGTGCGGCGCGGCCAGCGCGTAGAGCGCGAAGCCCGCCAGCCCGAGCCTCTCCGCCGCGCGCGCGGTGCGGCCGGAAGCGGCTCCGGGCTCGTCGGGCGAGGGCGCGCCGGCCGTCGTCGTCTCCGCGTTTTCGTCCGTCTTTTGGGGCATAAATCCTTGCGGAAGGAGTTGGTTGACACCCTTCGCGTGCGGGTGCTAACGTACAAAATTGCCCGTCCTCGGAGGCAGGGGCTGAAGAGCCGTGGACAAGTAAGGTTACCGCCGGGCCCGGAAAGCACCCTGTCGCTGCTCTCGCCGCCCTCGCGTCACTTCCGTCCACTTCCGCAGACCGTTTACAATATCCCTGATGGGTTTCGACAAGGCAAAAGCCATCCGTGCGGCTGAGAAGTACCTTGCCTCGGGCAAGATTCCGTCGGCCATACAGGAGTACACCCGCATCGTCGAGCACGACGCGGAGGACTTCAACGCGCTCAACACGCTCGGCGACCTCTACGCCCGCACCGACAAGCGCGCCGAGGCCGCCTCGTGCTACCGCCGCGTCGCCGAGCATTATCGCGAACAGGGCTTCACGCTCAAAGCCGTCGCGATGTACAAGAAGCTGACGCGCTTCGCGCCCCAGGATCAGCACACGGCGCTCGCGCTCGCCTCGCTCTACGAGCAGCAGGGTTTGATGGTGGACGCGCGCCAGCACTACCTCATCGCGTCCGAGGCGCTCGCGCGCTCGGGCCAGTCGCGCGAGGCGCTCGACGTGCTGCGCCGCATCGCCGACCTCGACCCCTCGAACACGGAAGTCCGCCTCCGCCTCGCCCAGAGCTTCGCCAACGAGAACCTGCCCGACCTCGCCGCCGAGGCTTACACCGAGGCCGGCGCGCGACTCGCCGCGCGCAAGGAGTTCGAGCCCGCGCTCGACGCCTTCAACAAGGCTCTGGCGCTCCGGCCCGCCTCGCACGCCGCCCTGCACGGGATGCTCTCGGCGCACGCGGCGCTGGGGACGGCCGACGACGCGGCGGAAGTCCTTGAGCGCGCCATCAAGGAGAGGCCGGGCGACCTCGAAGTCCGCGCCATGCTCGCGCGCGCCTACGTGGACGCCGAGGACGCGCAGCGCGCCGAGGCGGCGACGCACGAACTCGTCAGCCGCGACCCTTCGAGCTTCATGCTCCTCTTCGACGTGGCGCGGCTCTACCTGCGCCAGGGCGGCCCCGACGACGCGGCGCGCCTGCTCGACTACGTCTCCGAGCCCGCGCTGGCCGCGCGCCAGGAGTCGGCGCTCGCCGAGCTTCTCCAGGAGGTGCTCGCGCGCAACCCCGAGCAGATGGACGCGCACCGCCTGCTCGTGCGCTGCTACTCTTCGATGCACGACGAGGCGAAGCTGCGCTCCGCGCTCGAACGCCTGGCCGAGGCGGCCGAGGTGACGGGCGCGGTCGAGGACGAGCGGCTCGCGCTCACGCGGCTCGCGCGGCTCGCGCCCGACGACCAGGGCAACCTCGCGCGCCTGGAAGAGCTGGGCGGCCCGCTCTTCGAGGAGGGCGGCCAAGGTTTGCAGTCGCAGTCGGCCGACGAGCCCCCGAGCTTCGAGCGCTTCATGGTGAACGACGGCGACTCGGCGCCGGGCCCGACGGCGGCCGCGCCCCCGAGCGCTCCCCCGGCCGCGGAGTTCGAGTGGAACTCCGTATCGGAGCCCGCGCCCGCGCCACCCGCCGCCGACGCCAGCGCCTCTTTCGCAGACCTCAACGAGCTGACCGACGGCGGCGCGGGCTTCGACGCGGCGGCGCAGGCGCCCCCGCCCCCGCCGCCGCAGACCGGCTTCCAGGAGTTCGACTTCACGACGCCGGTCGAGGACGCGCCGCGCGAGCAGGCGTCAGGCCCGAGCGTCGAGCGCATGCTCAAGCAGGAGCTTGAGAGCGTCGAGTTCTACATCGAGCAGGGCTACGCCGACATCGCGCGCGACACGCTCGACATGCTCGAACGCCAGTACGGCCAACACCCGGAGATCGGCGCGCTGCGCGCGCGCATGGCCCCGGCGGCGGCCGCGGCGGCGGCCGAAACGCCCGACCCCGCGGCCGCCTTCGACGCGAGCGCGGCCTTCGACACGAACCCCGCCGCCGGCGCGGCCGACACCTACGCGTTCGACCCGACGGCCTTCGAAGTGCCCGTTACCTTCGAGGAGCCCGCCGCGCCCGTGACGTTCGAGACGCCGGCGGCCGAGGAGCCTCCGCGGCGTGCGGCGACTAACAACTCGCAGCCGAAGGGCGCGGGCATCGACCCCGGCCTCGCCGCCATCTTCGACGAGTTCCGCGAGGCGGTCGAGGACGACGACGAGGTGGAGGAGTCGGGCGGCGACTTCGACACGCACTACCAGATGGGGTTGGCCTACCGCGAGATGGGGCTGCTGGATCAGGCGGTCGAGGAGTTCCAGGTGGCCGCGGGCCAGACCGCCGCGGGCGACGGCACGCCGCGCTTCCTGCAATGCTGCAACATGCTCGGCCACTGCTTCATGGAGAAGGGCATGCCGCGCCCCGCGGCGCTCTGGTTCAAGCGCGGCCTTGCGGCGCCCGGCCACACCGAGGACGAGTACCAGGCCATGCGCTACGACCTCGGCACGGCCTACGAGCGGATGGGCGACCACGGCCGCGCCATCGAAGTCCTCTCCGAAGTCTACGCCATCGACGTCTCCTACC
>Ga0213876_10000296_pt1 | contig 45096 bp, 38 predicted proteins | sample BarmaccomBMRX_R9_FD_160113 | JGI IMG/M metagenome (GOLD analysis project Ga0213876, IMG submission 160113) | Root-associated microbial communities from Barbacenia macrantha in rupestrian grasslands, the National Park of Serra do Cipo, Brazil - RX_R9 | ecosystem: Host-associated > Plants > Roots...
GGACGGGGCGCTCGAAGAGGATGATGAAGCCGGAGGCGATGTCGCCCGCGATGAACTGGAGGCCGAAGCCGATGCCGATGGAGAGCGCGGTGAAGGCCACGGCCAGCGAGGTGAAGTCGGCCTGCACGGCGATGCGCAGCGCGACGACGAGGCCGACGGCCATGATGAAGTAGTGGACGAGCCGGAGGATGGTGAACTGCACGCCCGGGTCGAGGTGCTTGTGTGTCGCCATCCGCCGCTCGATGAAGCGGCGCAGGTAGCGCGAGACGATGACGGCGATGACGACCACCGCCAGGCCGAGCGTCAGCGTCGCGATGGAGAAGGGGAAGTTGCCCACCTTCCAAGGGTAGTTGATCCAGTCGCGCACCGGCTCGCTCAGACGCCAGAGCCGCTCCAAAACGTTCTCGCCCTGCCACAGCACCAATCCCAACATCTCTGCTCGCGCCCCCTTGTCTAACTAACCCTCAAAAGCCGAAGCCGCCCGCACCTCGTTTCAGGGGGCGGGCGGCTTCTTAGAGTGAAAATGTTTTTGGCGGAGGGGACAGGACTCGAACCTGCAAGCCCGCAAGGGCGGCGGTTTTCAAGACCGCTGCATTACCAAATTATGCTACCCCTCCGCGCTCTTACCCTCAAAATATAACCCGCGTTGGAAGGGAAGGCAAAACGCTCAGCCACGCGCACGTGTGTCGTGGTGGTTGAAAATTTTTCAGAGGGGGTGAACCGACTCCGGATTTTTTGTCGCGTTAATGGTCGGGCAGGGGTTCTGGCCCGGGCGAGCAGGGGTGGCGAGTTCAGTCGCGGAGGTGGGTGATGGCAGGGAAGTGGAAGAGGCGTCTGTCGAAGGCCGCGGGGTACGGCGTGGCCGTCCTCCTGGTCGTGGCGTGCGTCGGCATCACGGCGACGGTCGGGTGGCGGCCGTTCGTGGGGCCGAAGGCGAGGCCGCTCACGGCGAGGCGCTTCGAGGCGACGCCCGCGAGGCTTGAGCGCGGGCGCTACCTCGTCGAGAGCGTCTCGGCCTGCTTCGCCTGCCACACCACCTACGATTCGAAGGAGCCGGCCAAGTCCTACGCCGCGGCGACGAACAAGGGCGGCGGCGGGACGTTGGCGGCGGACGGCGCGCCGTGGCTCGTCGCGCCGAACATCACGCCGGACGCGGAGACGGGCGCGGGCCTTTGGACGGACGACATGTTCGCGCGCGCCATACGCGAAGGCATCGGCCACGACGGCCGCGCGCTCTTCCCCGCGATGCCCTACCAGAACTACCGCAACTACTCGGACGAGGACGTGGCCTCCATCGTCGTCTACCTGCGCTCCATCCCGCCCGTGAAGAACAGGCTGCCGCAGTCGGAGATTCCGTTCCCCGTCTCGAAGCTCATCAACACGGTGCCGGAGCCTCTGGAAAATTCCGTCGCCGAGCCAGACCTTTCGACTCCGGTCAGGCGCGGCGCGTACATGATCAAGGTCGCCGACTGCGCCGGCTGCCACACGCCCCGCGGCGACAAGGGCGAGCCTCTGCCGGGCATGGCCTACGCCGGCGGCAACCCCTTCGAAGACGGCAAGGGCGGCGCGGTCACGCCGATGAACCTGACGCCGGACGCGACCGGCATCTCCTACTACGACGAGGCGCTCTTCGTGAAGGCGATCCGCACGGGCCACGTCGGCGCGCGGGCCTTGAGCCAGCACATGCCGTGGTGGGTCTACCGGAACATGACGGACGAAGACCTCAAATCGATCTTCGCCTACCTGCGCACACTCAAGCCGGTCAAGCACCGCGTGGACAACTCCGAGAAGCCGACCTACTGCAAAATCTGTAAGCAGAAGCATGGGCTGGGGGAGAGGAACTGAAAAGCAGTAGGCAGTAGGCAGATGGCAGTAGGCAGTTCAGTAGAGAGGCGACCGATAGTTGTTTTGCAGGTGCCTACGGCCGACAGAAATTAAACCACAGAGACACAGAGGCACAGCTTTAAAGACATATCGCTTCAAGCTGTGCCTCTGTGTCTCTGTGGTGAAACCTACTCTCGCTAGCCGCCCGAACTGCCTACTGCCATCTGCCTACTGCCTACTGCGGAGGCGCGGGCGGGGCGGGGTTGACGCCGCGGCGCTGCTGCTGTTCGAGGTGGCGCTGGCGGCGCTCTTCGCGGAGGATGCGGTCGCGCTCGGCCATCGCGCGGCGGCGCGCTTCGGCGGCGCGCTGGAAGATGTCGCGCCACTCTTCGCGCGTGAGCGGCTGGGCCTGGAGGTCTCGGCCGCGCAGCGCCGGGTCGTCGGCGGCCTCGGGCGGCAGAGGGGGCATGCCGGGGGGCGGCGTGCGCGGTTCGGGAGCTTCCGCGTGTTCCGCAGGGGCCGGCGTGTTCCTGGGGGCGGGCGTCGCGCGCTTCTGCGCGGCGGCGGGCGTGGCCGCGGGCGTCGGCGTGGCCTGTGCCGACTGCGTGGAAGGCGGGACGAACTCGGGCGTCGTCGTCTGCGCGGTCGGCTGCGGCGTGGGCTGTGCGACGGAGGCGGTCTTCGAAGCGCCGCGCAGGTACGCGTAGCCGAGCCCGCTCACGAGCGCGAGGCAGACGAGGCCGAGCACGACGTAGAGCGCGCGTCTCGAACCAACACGCGCGTCCGCGTCCGACGTCCTGACGTGTGTGACGACAGACTTGCCTTCGGCCGCTTCGACGGAGGTCTGCGCGGCGGGGCGCGCGTTGGTGCGCGCGGACGCAGGCCCGCCGCCGATGAGCGTCGCGGCCTCCTGCGCGACGGCGGGCCGCGTCTCGCCCGCGCCCATCAGGCGCGTCTTCTGCTCCGATGCGGCGGTGTTGACGAGCGTCGAGGCGGACGCCGAATCTGAACTCTCCGAGACGGCGCGCGCGGACTCGCGCAGAGCGGCGCGCATCTCTTCGGCCGAGGCGTAGCGGCGCGCGGCGCTCAAGGCCATCGCGCGCGCCAGCACTTCGGAGAGTTCGGAAGGGACATGCGCGGCCGTCTCGCTCGCCGGTCGCAGAGGGTCTGTCTCGCCGTTGAGCACCGCGGTCGCGCGCGTCAGGGCGTCGGGCGGCGTCATGCCGGTGAGCAGGTGATAGACGGTCGCGCCCAGAGAGTAGAGGTCGCTGCGCGGGTCTGTGCCCGTGCCCTGCATCTGCTCGATGGGTGCGTAGTTGAAGGAGTAGCCGAAGAGGCTGCCCGTCTGCGTGACGCGCGTCTGGAGCGGCGTGCCCTTGGCGAGTCCGAAGTCGAGCAGCACGACCTGGTCGCGGCCGGTGAGCTTCAGGTTCTGCGGCTTGATGTCGCGGTGAACCACGGGCGGCTCCTGCGTGTGCAGGTAGTCGAGCGCGTCGAGCAGCTGGTCGGCCCAGGCCAAGACCTGTTTCGGCGGGAAGCCGGCGCCGCGCGCCTTCAACATCTGCGAGAGGTCTTCGCCCGCGATGTACTCCATGACGAGGAACTGCCCGTCCGCCTCCTCGAAGTGGTCGCTGACGCGCGGGAGCGCCGCGTGGCGCAGGCGGTTGAGGAGCCGCGCCTCGCGCTCGAAGGCCTTGCGCAGCGTGGGGTCGTCGAAGAAGGTCTCTTTGAGCGCGACCGTCGAGCCGAAGCGGCGGTCGGTGGCGACGTAGACGGCGCCCATCCCGCCCTCGCCGATCTGCCGCTCGACGGCGTAACGGTTCTGCAAGACTGTCCCGGGGGCTATCATCCGCGCAATCGTAAATCGTGGATGGTGAATAGTAAATGGTGAATAGTAAATGGACTGAAGCAGTCACCATTTACTATTCACCATTTACTATTCACGAGCGAAGCACTTCGAGCATTGCCTCGTGGACGAGGCCGTTGCTGGCGGCGATGGGGGGCTTGTAGATGTGGAAGGGCGAGCCGTCGTAGCGCGTGACGCGCCCGCCGGCCTCTTCGACGAGCAGCACGCCCGCCGCCACGTCCCAGGGGCGCAGGCCCTCCTCGTAAAAGCCTTCGAAGCGGCCCGCGGCGACGTAGGCGAGGTCGAGCGCGGCCGCGCCGTCGCGGCGCACAGACTGCGCCTTCATGATGAAGTCGCGGAAGTGGCGCGAGAAGTCCGTGCGCGTGCGCACGTCGTAGGGGAAGCCCGTGCAGATGAGCGCGCGGTTCAGCTCGTCCGTCCCGGAGACGTGCGCGCGTCGGCCGTTGAGCGTCGCGCCCTCGCCGCGCTCGGCCGCGAACAGCTCGTCGCGCGAAGGGTCGTAGACGACGCCGACGACCACGCGCCCTTCATGCTCGAGCGCAATCGAGACGCAGAAGACCGGGTAGCCGTGCGCGTAGTTGGTCGTGCCGTCGAGCGGGTCGATGATCCACTTGTGCGCGGAGTCTTCGCCGCCGGCCTCCGTTACGTCGCCCGACTCCTCGGTCAGAATCCGGTGGCGCGGGTGGTAGCTGCGGATGCGCTCGACGATGAGGCGCTCGGCCGCGAGGTCGGCCTCGGTGACGAGGTCGATGTCCCCCTTGTTCGACACCTGCAAAGCCCGCCCGAACTTGTCGGCCAGAATCTTCCCGGCCTCTCTCGCGGTTTGGATGGCGAAGTTGAGCAAGTCACTTCTCCTTGAGTATCGGCACGATCTCGGTCTGGATGGGCTGGCCGGTGACTTCGATGTCACGGTCTGAGACGTAGACGTTGATTTCGGAGCGGACGCCGAAGCGGCCTTCGAGGTAGATGCCGGGTTCGATGGAGAAGCAGGTGCGCGCGATGACGCGGCGCGAATCGCGCGTTTCGAAGTCGTCGATGTTGGCGCCGTTGCCGTGCCCCTCTTCGCCGATGGAGTGCCCCGTCCGGTGCGTGAATTGCTCGCCGTAGCCGGCGCGACGGATTACGCCGCGCGAGACGTCGTCCACCTCGGCGGCGCGAATCGAGCGCCCCTCGCGGAAGGCCCTGCGGACGAAGTCGGTGGCGGAGTCGCGCGCCTCCTTCACGATGTTGAAGACCTTCACGTACTCCTCGGGCACGGTCTCGCCGACGTAGCCGACCCAGGTCTGGTCGGCGACGATGGAGCCGGGCCGGTCGAGCTTCTCGGAGATGTCGAAGAGGACGAAGTCGCCGCGGCGGATGGGGGCGCTGCGCTCTTTAGTCGGGAAGTAGTGCGGGTTGGCGGTGTTCGCGCCGACGGAGACGTCGCCCCCGCCCGCGGTCATGCCTTCGGCGGCGAGGCGGCCGGCGATGAACTGCTGAATCTCGTACTCGGTCGGCGTCTCGTTGTTTCTGACGCGGCGGGCGATCTCGTCGAAGCCCTCCATGATGACCTTGTGGAGCTTGTCGGCGGCCTCGCGGTGCGAGGCGAGCTGTTCGGGCGTGAAGGTGGCCTCGAACTGCTGGACGAGGTCGGCGCTGGTGACGACCGAGACGCCGCTCATCGAGCGGACGAGTTCGACGGTGCCCGCGTCCACGCGCGCGACGTAGGGGATGTCGCCCATCGGCGAGTACTGCATAGCGACCTTCTTGAGCACGACGCGCTTGCTCTTCAGGCCGCCGGAGGCGAGCGCGTCGCGCAGCGCGGCGTGCAGCTCCTGCCAGCTCGCGTAGATGACCTTGCGGCCCGGGAGCGCGTCGAGGCGGTAGCGCTCGATGGAGTGGACGACGCGGACGGGCTCGCCGACCACGGGGACGTAGTAGAACCAGCGGCGCGTGGTGACGCCGCCCGCGGGGAGTTTAAGGATGCGGTAGGCGAGCGGGTCGCTGCGTCGGAAGTCGTAGAAGAGCCAGCCGTCGAGGTTCGCCTCGCGCAGCGCCGCCTGTATCTCGGCGACGCGTTTGACCTGCTCATCGCCGGGCTTCGCGTCCTGCGCCCGCGCGGCCGTCGAGATGAAAAGTGCCAGCGCGAGGGCGGCGAGTGTGTAGTTAGTTCTTCTCATAAGGTTCTTATAACTCAGAAGGAATTAACCACAGAGACACGGAGGCACAGCTTTGGGCCAATAACTCAACCAGCAGTGTCTCTGTGTCTCTGTGGTGAAGTTCTCATTCATAACCAGCCTCTCACTCGTAAAGTCTGCGGAGCGTCGCGCGCCAGGAGGCGTGGGAGACGAGGTCTGTGCTGTCGCTGAAGAGGTCGACACTTCCGATGGGCCGGCGCGCGGCGATTCGGCGCACGCGCTCGTCCCCGATGCGTTCGAGGATGCGCCCGGCGAAGCCGTGCAGCTCGATGACGCGGAAGGGGCGGCCGAAGAAGTCGCGCGGCTCCGTGGGGAGCGGGTCGGTGATGCCCAGGCTGTTGTGCATCTCTGCGACGAGCTGGTAGACCGCGGCCAGATGTCGCTCGCGCTCCTGCCACGTCCCGGCCGAGAGCGCCGCGCCCAGGTGCGGCGAGAGCGCCCCGGCGCACGACAACTGTTTGAAGGCCGTGCCGAACCACTTCGGGTAGGGCGCGTAAGTCCTCTCCGACAGGAAGCACAGGCGCATCAGGTCGCGGACGAGGCGCGCGCCGATGAGGGCCGAGCCTATCTCGTCGCCCACGAACCCGGCGCGCCCCATCAAGTGCTCCTCCTGCCCGACGCGCGCCCAGGCGGCGGCGAGCTGGTAGAGCCAAACGTCGCGGGGGTAGTAGGCGAATCTTCCTCTTATCTCTTCCAGCCCCACCTCGTCATGGAAGACGCCGCCCGCGCCGACGGTGCGGAGCTTCTGTTCGGGGAAGGTGAGCCAGTCGGCGGGCTCTATCTCGCGTTCGATGTCGAAGGCGAGGTAGTTCCTGAAGAACCCGCGGGTCGTCATCAACTCGACCTTGTGATTGACGGGGCCTCCGTCGAGCGCGCTCAGGTGCTGCGTGCCGTTGTCGTTCGGGTCTGGCTCGGTGAAGCTCGTCGGGTAGCCGCGGAAGCGGTGCGGGAGCTTGTGGCGCAGCGCCTCGTGTATTGCGTCATGCGCGGCGGCGAAGTCTTCACCCCTTAAGAAGAGGTCGACGCGCGGCCCCCAGCCGTGGTCGGCGCTCATCTCGGTGTCGAAGCCGAGGACTTCCGAGCCGGTGCCGAGGAGGGCGGCCGCGTAGCGCAGGGCGGGGAACTCCGCCGCGAGGACGGGCCGGACGGCCTCCTCGAAGAAGAGCCTGCTCAGCTCAAGACCTTTGACGAACTCGGGCATCAGTTTCAGTAGCGCGAGCCGGGGCGCCGCTCGCCGAGTATATGATAATTCCTCTCGTCGATGGCCGTCTGCACGGCGCGGCGGTCGACGTAGAGCGAGATGTGCGAGAAGTTGTAGGCGGCTACTCCTACGTGGAAGAGGACGCCGCAGACGAGGACGGCGGCGGCGAACCCCCGCCAGCGCGGCCGCGCGAGCAGCCTCTCCCAGCAGTAGAAGGCGTAGAGCACGGGGACGGGCAGTGTCACGTAGAGGTGGTTCGACTGCGGCGGCTTGATTGAGAAGAGGAAGCTCGCGTAGAGCAGCAGGACGTTGAAGAGCGCGAGGTACTTGATCGCGCGCCAGTCCTTCTGTGCGTGCGTGCGCAGGAACCACGAGCCGATGAGGGCCGCGACCTGCACGACGCCCAGGGCTACGAGGAAGAGCGCGAGCGGCGCGAGCCACGGCTGCTCTTTGACGACGGCGAGGCGTTCGCCCGTGTGCGCGCCGAGGAAGCGCGGCACCTCGAAGCTCGCGAACGAGAGCGTGCGCGTGAGGATGCCCCAGAGGGCCGAAAGGTTCTCGGGGTTGAAGCGGACGGACTGTGCGGTCGCGCCGGCCGCCGGGCCGTACTTGAGATAGGTCGGGACGAGTAAGGCCGCCAACGGCGCCGCGCCCAACGCGAACCAGGCGAGCGCCTTGAGGCCGAGACTGATGCCCTCCTTAAACTGAAGGAGGAGCGCCGCGACGGCGTAAGGCGCGAGCACGACCCAGGACATGTGCAACTGCATCGACCAGAGGAGCGCAAAGCCCATCGATGCGTTGGCGAGCCACGCGGGGACGAGGCCGCGCCGCGTGAAGGGGAAGAGTTCGAGCGCGCCGACGAAGAAGAGGATGCCGCCCGCCAGCATGTACGAAGGGTTGTAGATGACTGTCGAGAGGTTGAGCGTCCACGGCGAGGTCAGGAGCCAGCCCCAGACGAACCAGCGCGGAAGACGGGGCAGCCTGCGGCAGCAGTACCACGCGAAGAGGCAGAGGGTGGCGTACGAGACGAGGCCGAGCAGGACGTAAGGGGCCTCGGCGAGCGGCAGCACGTGGAGCGGCAGGCCGACGAGGAGCGCCTGCAAGGCGCCGGGGAGCTGTATCTCTCCGAACAGCACGTCCGGCCCGAAGTAAGGCCACGCGCCCGTCGCGTAGAACTTCAGGCCGAGCAGGTATATCTGCTTCGTGTCCGCGTCCTGAAACTGCCCGCACAGCCCGAACCCCAGACGGAACAGGAGAGCGCACGCGAGCAGCGCGACGAACAGCCAACGCCGCGCCTCCGGCCTCATGCTTCGCGCTTCATGCGCCGCGTCACCTGTCGGATTCACTCGGCTTCCATCTTAAGGGGTGTGGGCCGCCCGCGGAAGCGGCCCGGCCCCGGGGCGCCGGGTGCATGACGTTGTGAGGCGTGCGAGTTGCCGGGTGAGAGAGTCCAACGACACGCTTCCGCAATTCGCACAACCGTCGCCTATTGTTCACAGTCGAGTTTCAGATAGTGAACGTCAATAAAACCGTCGGCCAATCTCTTCAACGGCCCGCGTCTTTCTTCAGGGCGAGCCACGTCCACACCGCCGCCAGCAGATCGATCAGCCCGAACACCAGCAGAGCCTTCGGGGCCGCGGCCAGCAGCACGAAGGCGGCGAAGTAGATGATGACCGCGCCGCGCGCCCACACCGTCCACCGGATGAAGACTGCCAACCCATGTCGCGCCGCCTGGACATAATAGAAGCTCAGGCAGAGCACGAACATCCCGTTAATCCTGATCCAGACTTCGTTCGTCGTCGGTGCCCCGAAGAGCCGCAGGAGCAGGTTCGGGACGAGCAGCAAGAGCAGGCCCAGGACGCAGAGGTAGACCCCGAAGACGAACAAGCTTCTGGCCGCATGACTCATACCTTCAACCTTCAGTATCTCTGTGCAAAGAACTCATAGCCGCCCGCCGCCCGCATCGGAGAGGTCATTTCCCGCTTTGATAATACTCAATCTCTCTGACCGTCGTGGAGACGTTCCGGCGGTTGAATCTTTCCTCCCTCGCCTCCCTCCGTCTGACCCAATCTCCCCGCGCGTTGAACTCGTAGTCGCTATACGTCGCCCTCTCGTAAGCATTGCCCTTGCCGTCGTAATACACAAAACTCGAAGGCACCCTCTCTTCACCTGAGTAGCCGTAAACCCGCCTGGTTGAGACTTGGCCGTTTCCGCTGTAGTCGGTGACCTCAGTCAGCCGCCCTTTATCGTCGTAAGTGTACGCCGTCCTGTAGATGACCTTCCCGCCGGGGCGGACGAGAGAGCTTTCGCTCTCCCTGCCCGACGCCGGGTCATACTTGAAGAGCATCCGCGGCTCGCCCCTGTCCTCTTCGGAGTTCGAGCGCGGCACCATGACAGGGGGCGGGGGCGGGGGGCTATCTTTACCGCGTATCTCCTGCGACTTCTCCGTCCGACTCCCGCCCTGGCCGTAACTGTAGTCATACTTTATCTCGTCGCTGCCGCAGTTGCCCGGGTAGACGGAGAGCTGCATCAGCCTGCCACTCTGGTCGTAAACTCTCGTCTCCTGACGGCAGCGCGAGTCGGCCGGGTAGTCCCACCCGGCGACGGGCGACCACCAGACGAAGACCTTCTTCACGGGGCCGGCGAAACCGTCGTGCTCCCGGTCTGACTCCCTTCTGGTGGACGGAGTTTGTGTGCAGGCGAGAAAGAGTATAAGCGCGAGGAACGTGTACCTCATAGCATCTCCTTGGACACCCGCCGCCGGGTGAGCCGCTACACCACGCCCGGCGGCGCTGCACTTCGCAGACTACTCTTCGGACTGTATAAGCTTCACCTTGTTGACTTCAATATCCCAGAATGACGTAAGCCAAATCTCTTTCTCCAATTCAGCGCCGGCTTCGTTAATCCTTAAGCACAGCTTGAAAATTATGTAGCCGAACAGAAAAAGTCCCAAATCTCCCTTCCACTTATTCAGGTAGTCGACCACCTGCGGGTGACGTTCTTTCAACCCTTCCCTCTCATCCCGGTCGGCCTTGAGAATCCTTTTCACCGCACGCCTTAAATCGATAGGCTCCATTTCAGGGGCGAGCTTCTGTATCGCTTCGAGGTTCGGCAGGAACGTTATTCTGACGACTTGAGTTCTTTCCTCGTCAATCCCTTTTTGGGGGTCAAAGAAGACTCCGTCGACCTCGTACATCGAATACCCCCAGTAGAAGGGTTCGATCTTGTCGATCCTTTCCTCGATATTCTTGACCTCGTCATAATCTTTCAAAAGTTGATATATCTTTGCCCTTTTGGATTCGTCCAGAAAGTGTTCTCTGACTTTTTGGAAATCGAATCCTTCGATCAAAGACTCGTACAGCATGCCTTGATACATGGCCTTCTTCGGCAGGTATATCTCGACAAAGACCCCCGGCACGTACGACTGAAACTGGTATGGCATACCCGACTTGTTAATCATAACGCCCCCGTTACGCGAAGCCGCCGGACGCCCGGCATCACCCGCCGCCCCGCGCGACTGATTTACATGACAAGGTTCGTCTCGGCGGTCGCGTGCATGTGCTCGTCAGATTTCGCGCCCCGGTTTCAGGCGCGGATACATCCCGGCGCACCTCTCTCCGTAACGGGTTGTGAAAAGCCGACCCGTGCGGGCCGACTTCGTGACGGGAAGGCAGGGGCCGAACAGTTCGGCTTGATAGTAAGGCGGGCGCGGCGGAGCGGGCAAGACGGCGGGACGAGGACTTACGCCCCCGAGGCGCGGGCCTCCTCTTCGGCGCGTTTGCGGGCGAGGCCGGCGCGCGCGTCGTAGCGTATGAGCTGCGGGAGCAGGAGCGCGAGCAGCGCCGTGCCGGCGACGCAGAGCACGCCGCCCGAGAGGACGGACGCGCGCACGCCGAACAGACGCGCGACCGTGCCCGACTCCGCGTTACCCAGCAGCGGCCCCGTCGTGTAGCTGATCACCTCGATCCCCGCGAGGCGACCCCTGAGTTGGTCGGGTATCGTCTGGTTCCAGATGAGCGCGCGGAAGAGTCCCGAGACCATGTCGGCCGCGCCCGCCAGTGCGAGGAAGAGGAGCGCCGCCCACAGCGTCGGCGCCAGGCCGAAGCCGACGATGGCGAGCCCCCACGCCGCCGCCGCGAGCACCACACACAGCCCGTGCCGGTTGACGCGATTCGTCCACCCGGAAGTGAGCGTCACGCACATCGCGCCGAACGCGGGCGCGGCGTAGAGCAGCCCGACCGACCCGCCGCCGAACCCCTCGGCCACCGCGGGGAAGAGCGCCATCGGCATCCCGAAGAACATCGCGTTGATGTCGATGAGGTAAGTCCCCAGAAGCTCGGGCCGGCTCCGCGCGTAGCGCAAGCCCTCGACTACGGAACGCAGGCTGGGACGTTCCGCGCCCGCGGGCGGCGGCACCGCGCGCATCGCCCAGAGCGCCGCGAGCGAAGCGGCGAAGGTCACGAAGTCTATCGAATACGTGACCGCCGGCCCCGCGGTCGCGACGAGCAGCCCGCCGAGCGCGGGGCCGCCGATCATCGCGACCGTCCCGCCCAGGCTTCTTAAAGCAATCGCGGCGGGCAACTCCTCCGCCGCGACGAGCCGCGGCACGAGCGCGTCGAGCGAGGGACGCTGCAGGCCGTTCAGCGCCGCGAACAGCGCCGCGCAGAGGAAGAGCACCCAAACGCGCGGCTCCGCGAGCGTCGAGTTGAAGACGAGCAGAAGCGTCCCCACCGCGAGCAGAGCTTCGGTCAAACGCACCATGCGGCGGCGGTCAACCGCGTCGGCCAGGGCGCCGCCGACGAAGGCCATCAGGAAGATGGGCACGAACTCCGTGACGCCCAACAGCCCCGACGCGAGCGTCGAGCCGGTGAGGCGGTAGACCTGCCACGGCAGCGCGACGAAAGTCATCATCGAGCCGAAGAAGGAGACGGCCTGGCCGGCGAAGAGCAGGCGGAAGTCGCGCGACTCGCGCAGCGGCGTGATGTCTAAAGCGAACGCGCGCGCGCGATTCTGCGCGCGCCCGGCCGAAGCCTCCGAAGGGTCGGGCGTCAGGTGCGTCGAAGGTTGTGAGGTCGGCTCTTCCACGTCCGAAGGGTTTTAAGGGGCGGCGCGCCCGGCCTCTCTGCGCGCCTTCTTCTCGGCCTTCTTCTCGGCCTCGGTGCGGTGGATGGCCTCCTCGGCGGCGCGGCCCGTGCGCGAGAGCCGGACGTAGAGCAGGTAGGCGACGATGGCGGCGTTGAAGAAGAGGACGAGGCCGCGCAGGTGCGTCGGCTGCTCGACGAGTTCGTAGAGTTCGATGGGGATGTAGATGCAGCCCGAAAGGATGGCGAACCATTCGGCCCACGCGCGCATGTGCCAGAGGCCGTAGGCCTCGACGAAGCGCACGACCGAGTAGGCGAAGGCGAGCGCCGCGAGCGACCGCAGCCGCGAGTCGTTCATGTGCGCGGCGGCCTCGACGAAGACCCGCGGGTAGTGGCTCGCCGGGTTGAGGTGCGAGTGGCGCACGAGCCTCTCGGCCAGGTCTTCGAGGTCGCGGTGGACGAGCGCCAGCAGCCCGAAGCCCGCGAGCAGCACCAGCGTCCCCTTCAAAGCTTCGAACGCCGCCACGGCGCGCACGCCCGCGGCGATCTCGGTCACCGTCCTCGGCTTCGGCACGTAAGCTTCGGCTTCCGACATCTTCAAACCCCGGCCCGCACTAGACGAGTATCTTCATGAGGACGACGGCCAGCGGCGGCCCGGCCACCGCCGTCAAAGCCGTCACCCCGAGCGCGACGAGCGCGGGCGCCCAGCCGGCCCCACGCGTCCCCGCATAACGCCTCCGCGCGATGAGCCAGTTCAAGAGCGCCGCCACGGCGAAGTTGCCCGCCAGCACCAGGAGCGCGTACGCGACGATGACGTACGTCCCCGTCCGCTCGCTCACGCCGTTCAAGCCGACGAGCAGCATCAGCCCGCCCACCGCCCCGAACAAGACCAAAGTCGCCAACGTCACCGCGAACGTCGCCACAATCATCCAGCCCCACGGCGTCGGCCTCAGTGTTACCGCGTGGTTCATTAGCTTAAATCGTAAGCCTTCAGAAATTCGTCCCGAGGGATGTTCGCCTGCGAGCAAATGGAGCGTAAGGTTGAGCCTTTAATCTGTGAGTGATTAGGCATGGTCAGTGGCGTCCGCGTGCCGTCCACATTCTCGCGCACTAAAGCGATATGTTCCCGTTCGCGCACGACAACGAAACCGAGCAGCCCTAGCGCTTTTATGACTCGGCCTTTCGGCGCGTCAACGGGAAACTTCCCCACTAGACGGCTACTCCCATCTCTTCGACAAAAGCCTCAAGCACCGGTGGGTCGTCGTCTAGAACCTCCGGGCCGAAGGTCGCCACGTGGAATCGTATTGCCGACTCTACGTCAGCTAGCGCTTCCTCGCGGCTATCACCTTCGCCGACAACGACACCCTTCAGTCCGAGTGGATATGCGACATATCCGTCTGGGTGTTTCTCAACGATGATTTTTACTTTCTTCATTCCTTCGTCCAATCCTTTACCGGCAAATCCGCGAGTACCGACGATAGATCATCTTTGGCGAGAACCAGCTCGCAAATCTTTCTTTCATGTTCGCCAGGCACTCCTGTCATCACGTCAACGTGAATATAATCCTCATTTTCGTGATGGTCTATCTGGTGAAATTGTAGCCACCGCTGTGACATTTCACACGGCACACGTAATTTCTTTCGACTATCTCGTTTAGCGGCCGCAACTCTAAGGGGATAGCGAATTACCTTATCGCTCATAACATTCCCTAGCCATAACCATATCTCATTCTTTGTTGCCGCCTGTGAGTAGGGGAATCTTCAGGCCCTTCGTGCGGGCGGTCGCTTCGGCCTCTTCGTAGCCGGCGTCGACGTGGCGCGCGACGCCGAGGCCGGGGTCGTTGGTGAGGACGCGGTTGAGGCGCTTCGACGCTTCCGCGCTCCCGTCGGCGACGGAGACTTGGCCGGCGTGGAGCGAGTAGCCGATGCCGACGCCGCCGCCGTGGTGGAAGGAGACCCAGGAGGCGCCGCTCGCGGTGTTGAGGAGCGCGTTCAAGATGGGCCAGTCGGCGACGGCGTCCGTGCCGTCGCGCATCCCTTCGGTCTCGCGGAAGGGCGAGGCGACGGAGCCTGTGTCGAGGTGGTCGCGGCCGATGGCGACGGGGGCCTGCAACTCGCCGCGGCGGACGAGGTCGTTGATGGCCTCGCCCATCTCGGCGCGCTCGCCCAGGCCCAGCCAGCAGATGCGCGCGGGCAGTCCTTGAAACTGCACGCGGTCGCGCGCGAGGCGCATCCAGCGTTCGAGCGTTCGGTCTTCGGGGAAGAGCTCGAGCGCGAGGTCGTCCGTGCGGCGTATGTCCGCAGGGTCTCCAGAGAGTGCCACCCAGCGGAAGGGGCCTTTGCCTTCGCAGAAGAGCGGGCGGATGTACTCGGGGACGAAGCCGGGAATCTGGAAGGCGTCGGCGCACCCCGCGTCGAAGGCGAACTTGCGGATGTTGTTGCCGTAGTCGAAGGCGACGGCCCCCGCGCGCTGTAAGGCGAGCATCGCCTCGACGTGGCGCGCCATCGATTGGGTCGAGCGTTCGACGTATCCTCGCGGGTCGTTACGTCTCAGCTCGTCCGCCTCTTCGAGAGACATCCCCGCGGGCACGTAACCGTTGAGAGGGTCGTGCGCGCTCGTCTGATCCGTGACCGCGTCAACCTTGACGCCGCGCCGGACGAGTTCCGGCAGGACTTCGGCGCAGTTGCCGACGAGGCCGACCGAGACGGCTCGCTTCTGCTCGACGGCGTCTTCGCAGATGCGGAGCGCCTCGTCTAAGTCGAGGGCCAGGCGGTCGCAGTAGCCGGTGCGGATTCGCTTCTCGATGCGCTCGCGCTCGACCTCGACGCCGAGGAAGACCGCGCCGTTCAGTGTCGCCGCCAGAGGCTGCGCGCCGCCCATGCCGCCCATGCCGCCCGAGAGAATCAAACGTCCCGAAAGGTCTCCGCCGAAGTGGCGGTCGGCCATCGCGGCGAAGGTCTCGAACGTGCCCTGCACGATGCCCTGCGAGCCGATGTAGATCCAACTGCCGGCGGTCATCTGCCCGTACATCATCAGCCCTTTGCGTTCGAGCTCGTGGAAGTGCTCCCAGTTGGCCCACGCGCCGACGAGGTTCGAGTTGGCGATCAGCACGCGCGGCGCGTGCTCGTGCGTGCGGAAGACCGCGACGGGCTTGCCGGACTGGACGAGCAGCGTCTCGTCATTTTCGAGGGACGTCAACTCGCGCACGATCCCGTCGAACGAGCGCCAGTCGCGCGCGGCCTTGCCGCGCCCGCCGTAGACGACCAGCTCTTCGGGGCGCTCGGCCACCTCCGGGTCGAGGTTGTTCATCAGGCAGCGGAGCGCCGCCTCCTGGTGCCAGCCCTTACAATTCAACTGCGCCCCGCGCGGCGCGCGGACGATTCTAGATTGGGACATAGGAACTTATTGCAGTTGGCAGTTGAGTGTTTGAGAGGGAGATTTAACACAGAGACACAGAGACACGGAGGCACAGCTTGGAGCGGTATAACTCAACAAGCTGTGCCTCCGTGTCTCTGTGTCTCTGTGTTGAAAGCTCACAGCATAACCACTCGAATGAATACCGTTTTAGTGGTTTCGCTTCTCCTGAATCCCGCGCACTACCTTCGTGACGAGGCCGCGCGGGAGGAAGCCGATGGAGCGCGCGACGAGGCTGTTGCGCAGGCCCGGGATGACGATGGTCTTGCCGGCGAGAAGCCCGCGGTAGCCCGCCGCGGCCACGTCGCGCGCCGTCATCGCGCCGAGGTCGAAGAGCTTCGACTGCTCCATCCCGGCGGCCGCGACGAAGCCCGTCTCGGTGGGGCCGGGGCAGAGCGCGGAGACGACGACGCCCGTCCCCGCGCACTCGTTCGCCAGCGCCTCGGAGAGCGAGAGGACGTAAGCCTTCGAGGCGTAGTAGACGGCCATCAGGGGGCCTGGCTGGAAGGCGGCGGTCGAGGCGACGTTCATCAGGTAGCCGCGGCGCCGCGCGACCATCCCCGGCAGGAAGAGCTTCGAGAGGTGCGTGAGCGCGACGACGTTGACTTGCAGGAGGTCGAGTTCGGACTTCAGGTCGGTCTCGGCGAACGGGCCGTAGCTGCCGAAGCCCGCGTTGTTGACGAGCGCGTCTACGCGGACGCCGTCCGCGCCCAGCCCCTCGAAAATCTCCCGCGGCGACTCGGGGCGCGCGAGGTCGGAGACGAGCACGCGCGCACTGACGCCGTGCTTCCCCTGCAACTCTTCGGCGAGGCGCTCAAGCTTCTCGCGGCTGCGCGCGACGAGGACGAGGTCGTGCCCGTCGGCCGCGAACAGCCGCGCCAACTCCTCGCCGATGCCCCCCGACGCGCCCGTCACGAGCGCCGTCAACTTATGCCGCTCGCTCATAAGCGGAAGGTTGAACGATGAACGATGAATGATGAGTGATGAATGAAAGGCGGCTTGCACCTTCTTCATCATTCATCACTCATCATTCATCATTTTCTTACTCGTTCGTCCGGCCGGGCCAGAGGGCGCGGAACCAGCGGTTGGAGCCGCTCTCCTGGCTGATGATCTGTTCGAGTTCGCCCGCGTCGAGCCAGATGCCGCCGCAGGTGTCGCAGCGGTCGATGCCGACCTCGTCGTAGGTCTCCGCGTGGAGCCGGCCCGTGCAGCGCGGGCAGTCCATCGTGACCGGCTCCTCGCTGCGCTGGCTCGCCTGCTCCTTGATCGCCTCGCGCAAGCGCTGGAGCGACTCCTTGTCCCGGCGGCGGAAGTATTCCTCCTCCAAGCCCCTTCGGCGTTCGTCGAAAATGTCTGACACTGAGTTATACCTCCTGCCGCCACCCGGCCGTGCGCCCGCTTCCCGGCGGGGCGCGCGTGCCGAGGCGGCGGCTGCTCGTGTAGGTTGTCTGACTGCTTGAATGCAGGAATGTAATAGCAGAAAAAGGCGCCCGCGCGCCACCCCCTCGCGCCGCGGCGCTTGCGCGCGCCGCCGTCTCTTCAATAAGCTTCGGGCGCAGTCAAAAACTCCGCGGAGGTTGGAGGGCACACGATGGCACTCGGCCCGCGCACGCGCGTGCTCCTGATCGCGGCCGTCATCTTCGGCGCGGTCGGGGCGCTCGTCTGGTATCTGAGTTATCACTACTGGTCGCAGCCGGCGACGCCCCTGCGGCCGCCCTCGCAGGACGTGGAGCGTCTGCCGACGCCCGCCGCAACGCAGACCCCGACGCCCGAAGCCTCGCCGAGTCCGAGCCCGAGTCCGGCGGCCGCGCCCGGCCCGTCCGGTCAGGCGCAGACTCTTCCGGGCGAGGCGTCGCCGTCGGTCGCAGCGATGCGTCTGCTCATCCCCGTGGAGGGCGTCCGCGCGGAGCAGTTGCAGGACACTTTCAAGGACGCGCGCAGCGAGGGGCGCGTCCACGACGCCATAGACATCATGGCGCCGCGCGGGACGCCCGTCCTGGCCGCGACCGACGGCCGCGTCGTCAAGCTCTTCAACAGCGCGAAGGGCGGCATCACCTTCTACCAGCTCGCCGCGGCGGACGAGCACTACGTCCTCTACTACGCGCACCTCGAACGCTACGCCGAAGGCCTCGCCGAAGGGCACGTCGCGCGCCGCGGCGAGACGCTCGCGTACGTCGGCGACACGGGCAACGCCGCGCCCGGCAACACACACCTCCACTTCCAAATCTACCGCGTCGCCGACCCCAAGCACTTCTGGACGGGCGAGAACCTCAACCCCTACCCTTTGCTGCGCGGGCAGTAGGCGCGGAAGGTGAAGTTCACCACAGAGACACAGAGGCACGGCTTCTTGAGAGCTGAAGGCGTCAAGCTGTGTCTCTGTGTCTCTGTGGTGAACTGCCTTCACTTCTGTACGCCTGTCGTCCGTAAACGGTGCGCGCCGGCACGGACGCGCGCGCGGTTTTTCAGGGAAAGTGTGGGGATTCGCGGGCGGGAACGGGAGTTGCCACGTGTTGTCGGATGTGTCCGCGCCTGTAGTCTCCCTTAAAAGGCGTCAGTAGTTTTCGCTCCGAGGAGTTTCAAAAATAGATGAGTATCGAAGTGTCGAAGATGATTTCGAAGTCGCCGCTGGCGCTCGCCCTGGCGGCCGTGCTGATGGCTTCGGGCTGTACGACCGCGCCGACTAACACGTCCGCGCCCGCGGCGCCGCCGACCGCCTCGGCCTCGCCCGCGGCCCCCGCCGCCAACGCTTCGCCTACGCCTAATAACTCGGCGGCGAACGCGGCGAACCTGCCGGTGACGCTGCCCGTGCTCGACGCGATGTTCGCCGACGACTCTTTCGCCGGCGAGCTGAAGTCGAAGCTGAAGCTGACGGACGAGCAGGTCGAGTCTCTGCGCAAGGTCGCGGGCGAGGAGCGCGCGGGCCTCGACGAAGCGGGCGGGCAGTCGGGCTCGACGCCCGCGGCGACGCGCCGCGCCTCCGAGAAGATTCAAACGGTCATCGGGGCGGAGAAGGCCGCGGCCTTCAACTCCTTCGTCAGCGAGCGCTGGGCGGGCGGGGCCGGCGCGCTCCCGACGCAGCCGAACAACGTCCCCGACGACACGCGCGTCGTCGTCAACGCGCCCGCCTACCGCATGGACGTGTTCCAGAGCGGCAAGCTGGTCAAGACCTACAAGGTCGGCATCGGCTACCCGGAGTTCCCACTGCCGCAGGGTTTGAGGAAGGCCGACACTATCATCTTCAACCCGACGTGGACGCCGCCCGACTCGCCCTGGGTCAAGGGCAAGTTCGAGCCGGGCAAGAAGGTCGAGGCCGGGAGCAAAGACAACCCGCTCGGCCCCATCAAGATTCCCATCGGCCTGCCTTCGCTCATCCACGGCGGCAAGGCGCCCGCCAAGCTCGGCGGCTTCGCCTCGCACGGCTGCGTCGGTCTGACGAATCCGCAGGTGCAGGACTTCGCCCTCGTGTTCGCGTCCCTGGGCGGCGCGCAGCTCACGCCCGAGGACGTGGCGAACTACGCGAAGAACCGAGAGGAGACGAAGCAGGTCAAGCTCGGCTCGTCCGTGCCCGTCGAGCTGCGCTACGAGACCATCGTCGTCGAAGACGGACGCCTCCACATCTACCGCGACGTGTACGACAAGGGCACGAACACGGAGGAGAATCTGCGCCGCGTGCTCGAAGTCTACGGCGTGAAGCTCGAAGACTTGAGCGAGCAGGAGCGCGCGCAGTTGACGCAGGCGCTCCAGGCGATGGCGCGCGACGCGCACGGCAACCCGGCCGACGGCCAGCCCGACGCCGCGGCCAGCCCGACGCCCGGCAAGGAGAAGAAAGAGAAGGACGTCCGCGAGACGAAGACCATCAAGGGCGAGAAGGAGATCGTCATCGACGTCGCCGCCCTCCGCGGCAAAGGCTACCCCGCCCCCGTCAACCTCAACACCGGCGGCGCCCCGCAGCCGAAGCAGCCGGCGAAGAAGAAGGCGTAAGCTGAAAGGATGAAGGCGGAAGGATGAAGGATGAAGTGTAGACCCTCTTCACTTCATCCTTCATCCTTCCGCCTTCATCCTTATAGGTAGCTCAGCCACGCCTCTCGCCGCCGTTTCTTGACCCCGGCGAACCAGCGGCAGAGCGGGTAGAGGGCGAGGACGACGCCGAGCCAGATGAGGTAGACGACCCAGAGGCCGTAGCCGTAGCCTTCGGGCTCGGGCTGCGGCTGGCCCGGCGGCGGCCAGTTGACGAAGAGCCACTCGGCGCGGCCGTACTTGAGGTAAGCGAAGACGAGGGCGACGAGGTGTATCAAGGGGACGTGCAGGACGTAGTAGAAGAGCGGCACGCGCCCGAAGACGACGAAGGGGCGCGCTAACGGGCCCGGCCCGCCCTCCCGGTCGAAGAGCGCGACGGCGATGATCGAAGGCCCGAGCGTCATCAGCAGGAAGAGGAGCGACGGCGGGTACTTCTGCGTGTTGAGGAATGAGAGGAATGTGTACCAAGCGCCCCGCGCCTGCGACGCCCACGGCGCGGGGTCGCCGTAGACGTTCAGCCAGCGCAGCAGGACGAAGAGCGCGACCGAGCACCCGCCGATTGTCAACAACAGGCGTCGCCGCCTCTCCCTCTCCAGCGTGAGGAGCTGGCCGAACGCGTAGCCCGCGGCCATCACCCCGACCCACGGCACGAGCGGGTACGCGACGAAGACGAACACGTCCGGCGCGGGCGCGAGCGCGTTCTGCTCGTGCAGCACGACCCACAGCCAGCGCAGCGCGCCGAAGCTGTCCGCCCTCACGCCGTCGAGCAGGTTGTGCAGGAAGATGAGCGCGAGGCCGAAGGCGGCGACGGCGCGCGTCGGGAGAAAGACGAGTCCGGCCAGCGCGACCATCGACCAGCCGATGGCCCAGATGACCTGCGCGATCATGAGGTGGTAGTCGAAGTTGAAGAACCAGCCGAGGCGGACGAGCGTCAGCTCCAGAAGCACCAGCCACAGCCCGCGCGTGAGGAGGAACCATGACAGCTCCTTCTTCGTCTTGCCGCGCCGCGCCGAGAGGAAGGCGCCCGTGCCCGCGAGGAAGACGAAGGTCGGCGCGCAGAAGTGCGTGACCCAGCGCGTGAAGAAGAGCGCCGTCCAGGTCTTCGAAGGGTCGAGCGGGTCGAACGCCTTGGCGTAGAGGTGGAAGAAGTCGCGGACGTGGTCGAGCGCCATGACGACCATCACGAAGCCGCGCACGAAGTCCACCGAGTCGAGCCGCGGCCGCGCGCCCGGACGCTCGCCGAGCAGATTCGTCCCCGCCTCGGGAAGGCGCTCAACTGTCGTCGTCACTTGTGACATCTTCTTGTTCCCGTCCGCGAGGAGTTAAAGGCAGTTCACCACAGAGACACAGCGACACGGCTTTAAAAGCAGTAAGGCAACAAGCTGTGTCTCTGTGTCCCTGTGGTGAAATTCAAGCAGCAGCAGTTTCAAGCTAAGAGAGACACGGCCCCTCACACGTCGAACTCGCCGCGGCGCAGCGCGGCGGCGACGCGTTCAATATCGTCGGAGAGCGGGCGGTCGCGCGTGAGGCGCGGGGCGTGCGCGCGGACGCGCTCGTATGCGAGGCGCGCGCCGCGGCCCGGCTTGAGCGGCGCGCGGTGTTCGAGCCCCTCGGCGGCGGCGAGCAGCTCGATGGAGACGACGCGCTCGATGTTCTCGATGATACGTCGGAGCTTGAGGGCCGCCGTCATGCCCATCGAGACGTGATCCTCCTTGCCGCCGTCGGTCGGGAGGTTGTCGGTGCTCGCGGGGTGGGCCAGCACCTTGCACTCGTTGAGCAGCGCGACGGCGACGATCTGCGGCACCATGTAGCCCGACTCGACGCCCGCGCGCGCCGTGAGGAAGGCGGGCAGCCCTTCGTTCTTGTCCGGGTTGACGAGGCGGTCGATCCTCCGCTCGACGATGTTGCCGAGGTGCACGAGGGCGATTGAAGAGTAGTCGAAGGCGAGGGCGAGCGGCGCGCCGTGGAAGTTGCCCCCCGAGACGACCTCGCCCGTCTCCGCGAAGACGAGCGGGTTGTCCGTGGCGCCGCCGGTCTCGACCTCTGTGACCTGCCGCGCGTGCGCGAAGGCGTCGCGCGCCGCGCCGTGCACCTGCGGCATGCAGCGCAAGCTGTACGCGTCCTGCACGCGCGGGTCGCCTTCGAGGTGCGAGGCGCGTATCTCGCTGTCGAGCATCAGCTCGCGCAGGTGCGCGGCCGACTCGACCTGGCCCCTGTGCGGGCGCGCGAGGTGTATGCGCTCGTCGAAGGCGGCGGGCGTGCCCTTCAACGCTTCGAGAGACATCGCGCCCGACACGTCGGCCGTGCGCGCGAGCCGCTGCGCGCGTTCGAGCGCGAGCGCGCCGACGGCCGTCAAAGCCTGTGTCCCGTTCAGGAGCGCGAGCCCCTCTTTGGCTTCGAGCGTTAAAGGTTCGATGTCGGCGCGCCGCAGAGCCTCGCCGCCCGGCATCCGCTCGCCCTGGTAGAAGGCCTCGCCCTCGCCCGCGCAGCAGAGCGCGAGGTGCGCGAGCGGCGCGAGGTCTCCGCTCGCGCCGACCGAGCCGAGCTCGGGCACGACCGGGTGCACGCCGCGCCCGAGCATGAGCAGCAGCGTCTCCGCGACGACCGCGCGCGCCCCGCTGAAACCCTTCGCGAGCACGTTGGCGCGCAGGAGCATCATCGCCCGCGTCTCTTCCGTCGAGAGCGGCGCGCCCAGCCCGCACGCGTGGCTGCGCACGAGGTTGAGCTGCAGCTCGCGCAGCTCGTCCGCGGGCACGGTCACGTCCGAGAGCTTCCCGAACCCCGTGTTCACGCCGTAGACGACGCGCGACTCCGCGACGATGCGCTCGACGGCCGCCCGCGCCGCCTCCATCCGCGCCCGCGCCGCCGCGGCCAACCCGACCGCCTCCCCGCCGCGCGCCACCCGCGCGACCTCTTCGAGCGTCAACTGTTGTCCGTCGAGTTCCATAGGCAATGGGTGCTGGGTGCTGGGTGCTAGGTGCTGGTTAAAGACTCGATTATTCCCCAGCACCTAGCACCCAGCACCCAGCACCTACTTTATCACCGTGTCCCGGTTGGGGAACTGCGTGCGGTGGATGTCTTCGGGCGGCTGGGAGCGGTGGATGTCTGCGCGGCGCCACTCGCCGGTGGTCGTGCCGGCGGCGCGGGGCGTCGAGCGCGTGCGCTCGCGCGCGCGCTTGGCGCGGCGGACGGTCGCGGCCTGGCGCTTGGTGGCGGCGGCGGTGGCCGCGCGCGTCCACTCGCCCACGCGCTGGAAGGGGTGGAAGTCGCGCTCGGTCAGAACCTCGCCCGTCGCCTCGCGCAGGCGCATCGTGAAGTACGCGAAGAGCAGGAGGCCGACGTTGAAGAAGACGCCGACGAGGAAGACGACCTCGCCCGGCACGATGCCGATGTCCGCCTTGCGCAGGAAGTCCGCGAAGTCGGGCGACGTGTAAGGGTGCATGTAGACCTTCAGGTTCCACGACGCCGCGAGGAGCATGAACATCCAGAGGTAGTTGCGCCGCAGCCGCCGGCCGAGCGCCTCGGCCTCGCTCACGTTGAATCGCGGCTCCTCCAGGTCGGCGACGAGCAGTTGCGCCCACGTGTCGTCGCCGGCCGTGTCGGGCGAGAGCATCTTCATGAAGAAGCCCGTCTCAAGAATCCGCACGCGCCCCGACCAGATTTCGTAGTAGCGGTAGCGCCGCGCCTCCATGAAGAGGAAGAAGCCGACGAGCACCGTGTTGATGAGGATGACGAAGTGCGGGTTGGTCGGGAGCGAGAAGGCGAACGAGAGCGTGGCGCCGGTGGTGACGACGGCCCAGTTGGTCGTCGTGTCGAGGCGGTTGCGCCAGGTGTTGGCGCGCTGCAGCTCGCCGCGGTAGAAGTGCACCATCGCCGTGCTGAACTCGGTGGGCGTGGGCTTGCGCTGCGGCGGCGAGGCGGCGGCGGCGCGCGGGAGCTGCGTCGCGTGGAGCGCCTGCTCGGGCGTGATGGTCTGGTGGATGGGAGCGGTCTCGGGCGCGTCCGGGGCGTTGGCGGCGCGCGCGGGCTGGGGTGGCGTGGTCTGTGTTGCGGGCCGCTCGCTGGTTCTGGGGCGCAGGTCTGTCTTCATCTTCCTCTCGGGTTCCGCCTTGGAAAAGACCGCCGGGGCGGCGGGAGGAGGGCGCCGCTTTCGCCCGACTGCGCCTGATGATAGCACGCCGCGCGGCCTCCGGCGGAAGTAAAAATGGGAAGCCGGGTCGGTGCCGCCCGCGGTGGCGGGAGGGTGCGTGATATCCTGTCGGCGTGCGCGCGGCGTGGCCCCGTACTGCCCGCCGTCGCGGGGGACTGACCTCCTTCCCTTACCGAACTACGTCTAATCGTAGCTGGGCACCTCCCTTACAAATCGGAGAGGGCTATCTCGGATGAGGAGAGAAATCTTAGAGACGGCGTCCCCGTTAGCTGAAAAATTATGAGTTGCGAATGTGGCAAATATGAAGCCGTCAGGTTGGATCGCAAATCCATACTCAGGCGCATCAGGGAATCCAAGTCGCTCAAGAAGAAACTGGAAGGTCTGGCCGAGTACCGGGAAGGGTATCAATGGCACAACCTTTATCGGTGCGCCGAGTGTGGACAACTCTGGCAGGAGAGCTATGCCTGGAATTTCGGGGCGAAGTGGTACCTGTTTCAAGTCCCGCCGCTCGACGCCGGGGAATGGCTCGCGGAGCCATACGTGCAGCCGGATGAGTTGATGATGTACGGGGTGGCGTATGAAGGGTTGATGGCGCAAAGCTACGAGGCGAGGGATTGTCCGTGTCGGGAAGAGGGCTGTGAGAATCCTGCCATCCGGTTTCACATTCTCTGTAAGGAGCATTATCTGGCGTCACAGTTGAAGCTGCCGCGCGGCAGGGTCTTCCCGCCGTATAGCGTCGGATAGCGGCCGGCGCCGTCCAACACGGTTCACGGCTCAAGCCCTTCAAAGGGGGCTGCTTGACAGTCCGCGGGGGCGCTTCTATATTCGTTGTTCGACCAACGCTTCCCGAAAGCGTCTTTGTTTGAACATGCAGGCGCGAGAGGAGTTCGAGCCCGGCGCTTCCGCCGACGAGCGCTGGATGCGTGAGGCGCTCGGCGCGGCGCGGGAGGCCGCGCGGGCGGGCGAGGTGCCGGTCGGCGCGTGCGTCGTGAGTGCGGACGGCGTGCTGCTCGCGGCCGCGGGCAACCGGACGCGCACCGACTGCGACCCGACGGCGCACGCGGAGGTGCTGGCCTTGCGCGAGGCGGCGCGGCGGGTCGGCAACTACCGGCTGACGGGCGCGGTCGTCTACTCGACCGTCGAGCCGTGCGCGATGTGCGCCGGCGCGCTCGTACAGGCGAGGGTCGCGCGGCTCGTCTACGGCGCGCGCGACGAGAAGGCGGGCGCGGTCGAGTCGGTCTTCCGCGTCTGCGACGCAAGCTCTTTGAACCACCGGATGGAACTCACGCCCGGCGTCCTCGAAGCGGACTGCCGCGCGCTGGTGCAGGAGTTCTTCCGGGAGCGGAGAACGGCGAGGATGAAGGCGGAAGGATGAAGGCGGAAGGCCTTCACCCCATCCTTCACCCTTCAGCCTTCATCCTTACTTTCTGCGGAGAGGTCGCATAGTGGTTTAGTGCACCGGTCTCGAAAACCGGAGTGGTCGAAAGGCCACCGTGGGTTCGAAACCCACCCTCTCCGCCATCTCTCTTTTTACCTTAATAACTTACAGCCTCACTAGTACCCAAAATTCTCACCTCCAGACCAATTCAAATTAGCCAGTTGGCGTAGTCCGTGGTAGGAAACGCCAGAACTGGCGCGCCTTAAGGGCCGAGAAATGGCCGAAATATCAAGAAATCCCACTTGGTAGCATCCCGTTATCGCGAGTGCACCGGTCATTGGTGGATTGTGCAGTGTAGACCGCTGGTGGAAGCGATGAAGGAGCTGTTCGGCTGCGCGATCTCCGCGGGGACGCTCGCGACGGCCGTCCGGCGGTGCGCGACGGGGCTCGTCGAGACGGAACTCAAGATCAAGAAGGGGCTGCGCCGCTCTCCTATCATCCACGCCGACGAGACGGGGCTGAGAGTCAAGGGGAAGCTCGCTTACGTGCACGTAGCGAGCTGAGAGGCTGACGCACTACGCGGCGGACGCACGGCGCGGTAAAGCGGCCATCGATGAGATCGACATCCTACCTTCCTACCGTGGCACGTGCGTCCACGACGGCTGGCTCTCCTACACCCATTATTCCGACTGTCGGCACGCCCTGTGTGGGGCGCACCTGATGCGCTAGCTGACCTACTTCGAGGAACTCAGTGAAGAGACGAAAGCGTGGGCTTCCCCCCTCAAAGAGCTGCTGCTGGAGATGAAGGGCGTGGCCGAGCGCGAGGGCGCACAGGTGCCGGCATGGCAGGTCGAGGAACTGACGGCTCGCTACGACAGGCTCGTCGCCGAGGGGCAGGGGGCGCAGCCGCCGCCCGACGTTCCGCCGCTGGCGTGTAGTCAAGCGCGTAGCCTGCTGCGGCGACTGGATAGGAGGAAGGCGGAGGTGCTGCGGTTCCTGAGCGACCCCGCCGTCCCCTTTGATAACAACTTAGCGGAGCGGGACCTGCGGATGGTGAAGCTGCAACAGAAGGTCTCGGGCTGCTTCCGCACCGATGAAAGCGCGCGCCGGTTCTGCCGCATCAGGAGCTACGTCTCGACCGCACGAAAGCAGGAGAGCGGGGTACTCGCAGCTCTCGAAGGGGCGTGCCGCGGGAAGCCGCTAAGTATAAGAAAACGCTGCGGATAGCTGAATAGTTACCATTGACGGTATCCGTTCAGCTATGAGGTAAACGTAGGCAAAGAAAGGTGATTCAGACGAGATAGTGGCGTCATTGGTCGGCAGTATAGCACTCCCTTTCCCGATGCCCAGCTTTCTCCGCCGGAAGGGGAGCGCACATGCCGCCGGACTTGCCCCGAGGGATGGCCTTTCCAGATCTACTAGGCTTAGCTGCTACCTCTCGACGATGCGCAAGCACGGCCGGGGCGTGATGAAGGCGCTCGTAGCGGCGTGCCCCTGCACGCCGCTAAATCTAAGAAGATGCAGGATAGTTACTGGACAGGATCGGCGGCGCGACGCTGACGAAACTCCGTCCCTTGAGTGGCCAATATCGGGCTGTGAAGTGGATCAGAGTCCGCAGGACCAGATCCCTCCTTCACAGGTTGCCGCCGCCCCGCTCGCACAGGTAGGCGCGGGGCCAATGCAGCTATTGCTACAGTACCAGAGACCCGAACTGCAGGCCGCCGGCGCCCCGCTCGGGCAGGTCGGCGCGGTGCCGGTGCATCCGTTGTTATTGGCGCAGTACCACTCTCCGCCGTAGCAGAAGGCCCCGTTCTGGCAATCCGGGGGCGCGCCGTAGCAATTGTTGTCCGGGGCGTTGTCGCACTCCCACGTCCCGCCGGTGCAGACGGCGACGGCCGTACCTTCACAGATAGGCACGTCCCCTATGCACGAACTGCCCGGCGGCGCGCAGTGGCACTCGTAGCGGCGCAGGCCGTCGGGGCAGAAGCTATCGGTGGGTTGGGCATACCCGCCGCATGGGCTACAGGTGGTGGTGGGCGTACAAGAGTCGCAGGGGTCACAGCTCTGCAGCCTGAACGCGAGCGTGCTAGTCGTGAAGCCGGTGTCGCCGACGACGTACAGCGCCGTCGTGAAGACGGCCAGCACGAAGAATCTCTGCACGAGTCTGAGGGTGCCTCTCCTGTCCATGAGACCTCCTTCCGTTAAGTGGTCAGTTGTGCGAGCACTTCCGCTTCCTTCTCGGGCGTGAGCTTCCCGACCCAGAAACGCATCACTTCGCCTTTATCGTTGGTTAAGATCAGCGTAGGCGTTCCGCTGACTTGGAGGGTGTCGAGGGGCGACCGTCTGACCTCGACATCAGGTATTCCGATATCGTTAAGGTAAGCCGTGCTCTCCTCCGGCGTACCGGGCAGAACGGCTAACAGCCTGACGTTCTTGTTCTGCGCGCTCTCTCTCAGTCGCCGGTAGAAGGGCGCGCTCTCGCTACAGAAATGGCATCCCTTCTGTAACGCCAAAATCAACGTCTTCGGCCGCCTCGACCAGTCGGCATCGGGAAGGTTCACTTTCGCTCCGACGGTGGGCTGAACCCTAGGCGACTGGTCGGCGGCCGCTGGAGTCCTGAATAAATATCTTTGCGCCAAGACGCCGACCAGCATTACGGCGACAACGATGATGAGAAGGTTGGCGACGAGTTCTATCTTTTGGTGGATTTTATTCATGTCGTTGCGAGTTGAGGGACCTTGAGGGTACGGGGTAACGAAGCTTACTTCTAACCCTATTTCGGAGTCAACACATTTATCTATGGGAAGCGCCGTCTACCGCTGCTGCCGCGGCGAAGAGAGGAAGAAGTGCTGCCGCATCCGCTCCTATTTATCGACTGTACGCAAGCAGGGGTGCGGGGCGTTGTTGGCGCTCGAAGGGGCGTGCAAGGTGAGCCCGTAAGTGTTAAAAAACGTAACGGATAGCTGAATAGTTACTACATCACGTATTACCACGGCCCCGACCTTCACGCGAAGGCGGCTGACGCGGGCGCTTTTGCCGTGCATGAAAAGCCTTACGGCCTCCACGACGAGCAGTTCATCGGGCTGCTGAGGGATGCGTACGAAGAGAGCTGGAAGAGAAAACGCCTCGTGGCTGGCAAGCACCGAGCGCTCGTCCTAATGCCATTTAAGGACGAGTTCGCCAAGGTGTACAGCTTGGGCATCAAGGAGCCCTTGAGGGAATTGGGCTATCGGTGCGAGCGCATTGACGAACTTATGTTCGTCGGTGACGTTGTCCAATATCTGTATGACCAGTTAGAGCACGCGGGGCTCATCATCGCGGACATGACCGACCTCACCCCCAATGTGTTTTACGAACTGGGCTACGCGGACGCCCTCAAAAAGGCGGTCATTCTCCTGACGCAGACCGTGGGGAACGTCCCCTTCGACTTGCGCGCGCGGAGGTTCATCACCTACACGGACGACCTGCCCCAACTCAAGCAGGATCTGATTGAGACGGTCAGGAGTCTGGAAGGCAGTTTGGAGGTCTGAGGGCGGCTTGCCTTAGGCGGCGTCGCTTTCGGGCGCTACTCTATCCAAGGCCAAGACGAAGTCGTAGACGCCCTCCTTATACTTCTTGCCGTTGCGCTCCACCTCCTTCAACTCGACGATAGCAGAATATTCCCGGTAGGGGTCTTTAGCGAAGTACTCGTCGTCGCTGAAGAGGATTTGTGTCACGCAGTCAACGTGGCCCGAGTGCCTGACGCGAATATGTATATGCGCCGCATGCCGAACCCCGCGCCTTTCGTAAGCGCCGGGACGGACGGTCTCGAATTCGTAGTACCCATCCTCGTCACACTTAACGGATGCGCGGTTGATGAAGACCTGCTCGACCGCCGAGACGCCCTGCGCCTCGTTGTCGTAGCGGCCGCCGGAGTCAGCCTGCCAGACGTCCATCGTCGCAGGCACGGGGAGCTTCTCGTCGTACGACCAGACGTGTCCTTTGATGACGATCACCTCCCCATCCTCGTGGGGCGGGGAGAGCTTGGCCCGGTACGGGGCACCCACTCCTTGTGCATGAGTAATGTTTTCGTGGGCTGTTTGTTCGGTCGAGGCGCAGTTCATCCCTCCGAGAGGATTTTGCTTCCTGCGCATTTTTATCGTCAGGACCGGACGGCATCTTTCACCTTTTCATCTTCGAGGTTGAGGCGATGAATAATTAGAAGTCATGAAGATTACAGCGCACGCAGTCGGACCGGGTCTCGACGAAGGCGGTAATGTCCTGCGGCTTAGTGCCGGAAAGATCACTTGAGAGCGCGTCCCGCCGTTCAGGGGCAGGTCGCGCAGGAACCTCCTGACGAGAGCCTGTTCGGAGTCGCCGCATAGAGGTGGGATGCTAAGCGACCTCCCTTGCTTCAATCAATCTTTGCAACGGAACCGACCAGCCGTCAGTCGGGGCTTACTGGTCGTCCTCGCCCTTGAAGAGCTTACCCGACTTGTCGTTGACGTAGAGGTCGAAGACCGCGAAGAGCGGGCTCGGGTCCGGGAGTCCCGTCAGGCTCGCGTGGTTAGTGACGAGGAGAGAGCCGGTGCGGTTGTTGAAGGCGATGTTGGCGGGGTTGGCCCAAGGGAGCGTGCCGCCCCCGGGGTTCTGCGCCGGGCCGGAGTAACGCGCCTGCTCCGACCCGTCGGGCGCGAGCACCGAAATTTGACTGTAGCCCGCGAGCGCGACATAGAGTTTGCCGGAGCGGCCGAACGCGACGCCGTCCGGCCCGGCTCCGGGCGTGTAGGCGTGGAAGACCGAGAGGTCTGCGGCCGAAGGGTGTTCGACGAGCGGGAGCGTGTAGACGTAGCCCGCGCCGTTCGCGTCGAATGTCTGCGTGACGTAGAGCCTTTCGCTCTTCGCGTCGATGCGCACCCCGTTGGGGCCGAACGGGCCGTCCAGGCGCGGGTCTGTGAACCAGACCCGCGGCGCGCCGCCGCCCGCGGGGACGCGCCAGATCGTCGCCTCGAAGCTGTCGGTCACGTAGAGGTTGCCGCGCTTGTCGAAGGCCAGGTCATTGATGAGCACGGGCGCGGGCGGGTTGAACGCCGACTGGAAGACGGGGTGAAACCCGGCTGAGTAGACGCTCTGCTGACCGGTCTCGACGTTAATCTTCAGCACGCCCTGCCCCTCGTCGAGCACGTAGAGGTCGTCGCCGTCGCCGAAGGCGAGACACGACAGGGCGTTGATCGGGCCCTGCTGCCCCTGTATGACGATGGTCTTGACGAGGGCGCCGGTCTGTTCGTCGAAGGCGAAGATTTTCGAGGGGACGAAGTTGCCGGGCACGCCGAAGGCGGCCGGGCCGGAGGTGTAAACGAGCCCGTCGCGGACGGCGATGCCTTCGGGGTAGCCGGGGAAGGGCACGGCCGCGATCACTTTCGAATCGCCGACGGCGCGACCCCGATTAACGTCGGCGCGCGCGCCGCCGACGAGGGGGAGTACGAGGAAGGTTAACAGCAGTGCGAAGGGGGCAAGTCTGTTTGTTCTCATGTCGCCTCACAGTGGATCAAATTTTGTCGGCCGCGTTTCAGAACATGAAGCCGAGGTCGCGCACGGGGAAGTTGGGGAGCACTGGGAAGACCTGGTCGAGTTCGGCGTCGGTGGCGCCGAACCACCTGGCGAGGGTCGCGCCGTACTGCGCCGTCGAGGTCGTCGGGATGAGCACGCCGCGCGTGTTCGCGTCGTCGGGGCCGCCGAGGACGAGTTGGGGGAACGTGCCGTAGAGGTCGCCGCCTTTGACCGAGCCGCCCATGACGAAGAAGTGGCTGCCCCAGCCGTGATCCGAGCCCGTGCCGCCGGGCTGGAGCGTGCGGCCGAAGTCGGAGAGCGTGAACGTCGTGACGCTCTGCTGAACGCCCAGTTCCGCGGTCGCGTTGTAGAAGGCGCCGAGCGCCTGGCTGACCTGCGTGAGCAGGTCGTAGTGGTTCCAGCTCTCGCCGCTGTGGAGGTCGAAGCCGCCGAGGCCGCAGAAGAAGACCTGCCGGCTGACGCCCAACTGCGAGCGCAGGCTGATCATGCGGGCGACCTCCTTGAGCTGGTCGCCGAGCGGGTTGGCCGGGAACTGGGTCGAAAGGTTCGCCGCGCTCGCCGCGCTCTTCAGCATCGGCCCGAGCGTGAGCGCGTCGGCCATCGTCTTGTTGGCCGCGTCAACCATCTGGTTGCCGCTCGCGCTCGTCACGATCTCCTTCTGCCCCAGCGCGCGCGCGTCCGCGGCCGACTGCGGCCAGAAGCTCATCGCGTTCTGGGCCATGTAATTGCCGGGCTGGATGCTCGCGGCCTGCACCTGGCTCCCGGTGCAGAAGAGCGACGTGCCGGCCATCGAGATCGACGTGGGGAAGTTCGCCGCGGCGTTGGCCTGCACCATCAGGTCGGCCGCGCGCCCGCCCCAGCCCGTCCCGCCCGAGGCGTTCGGGAAGCCGGTCTGCATCTGCACGACCTGGTCGGCGTGCGAGAAGAGGTTGGTCGGGACGACCGCGTTGGGCGCGAGGTACTGCGGCCGCGTGATGGGCTGGACGAGCATCCCGGCGTTGGCGAGGATCGCCACCCGGCCCTGGTTGTAGAGGCTTTGCAGCTCGGGCAGGCCGTAGTGCAGGCCGTAGGGCGCGTTCGTCGAAGTGTTGACGGGGAGCAGTTGGCTGGGGGGCAGCGTCAGGCCGGCGCGCGCCGCCTTGTAACTGTTGTAGCCGGGCGCGTCGAGCGGCACGACCGTGTTGTGCCCGTCGTTGCCGCCGAAGAGGAAGACGCAGACGAGAGCCTTGTAGTCTGTGAACGTCGAGGCGCGCGCGACCTGAAGGCGGCCGAGCGCGGCGAAAGCGCCGAGGCCGACGCCGAGCTGGATGAAGCCGCGGCGAGAGATTCCCTGTCTGTGATTCACGGTTCGATTCCTCCGGACGGGTCAGTGCTGAACCAGGTATTCGCCCGACGTGGCGGTCAGGTAGAGCGCCGTGACCGCGCGCGCGTGCGGGTCGGTCGAGGCTTGCAGCGCCTTGTAGATGGAATTGCGCGTCGTCTGCGACATGCGTCCGAAGAGGAGCACGTTGTCAACTGCGTTGACGAGTTGAACCGGATCCCCCGCGAGGTTGACGAACGGCGTGCTGCCGCCGCCGTAGTTGTTCACGAACTGGTACAGGTAGTTGCCGCGGTTGACCGCTTCGGTCGGCGAGTAGATTTGAAACTCCGGGCCGTAGAGCGAAGTCTTCGGAACACGGTAGAGCGGCGAGTAGTGGCCGAAGACCGACGCCGGGTCAAGCATGCCTTCGCCGAAGGTGTAGTAGATGTATGCCGTCTGGGTCTGCGGCGGGATAGACGACTGCATGGCACGTTGGAGCGATAGGAAGTAGAGCAACGGGCTTTTGAGCTTGCCGAAGTTCGCGGGCGGAGCGTCGTTGCGCGCCTCGGGGTCGAGCAGGATCGCGCGGACGACCGATTGCATGTCGCCGCGCACGCCCTGTCCGTTGTCGTCGAAGACCGCGGCGACGCGCGCGACGTAAGCCGGGCTCGGGTTGCTGGTGACGAGCGCGCGGATGAGCCGCGTGGCGACGAAGGGGCCGACGTTCGGGTGGTTGAAGACGATGTCGATGGCGCCGTCGAGGTCCTGCGTGATGGTCTGGTTCGGCGGGAGGACGCCGCCGAGGAAAGACTTCGACGAAGTGTCGTGCAGCCCGGGGCGCGGCTCCATCACGCCGGGGTAGTAGGCGTAGTTGCCGCTCGTGGTCGGCGTCTTGCCCGGCGGCGTCGGGTAGGTCCAGCCCGTGAGCGCGCGCGCGAGCTGCTGCACGTCGGTCTGCGTGTAGGCGGGAATGGGGTTCCCCTGCGCGTCCGTCTGCTGCGACCCGTCGGGGTTGAGGCGCCAGAGCCCGATGGTGAAGAGCTGCATCAGTTCGCGCGGGTAGTTCTCGTTCGCGCCGACCGTGCCCGAAGGCTTCACGCTGTTGACGAGGTCGAGGTACATGCCCATCGAGCTGCTCAGAGTCATCTCGCGCATCAGCGTGCGGTAGTTGCCGAAGGCGTTGCGCGAGAGGATTTGCAGGTGCGGGACGATCATGTCCGCGTTCGTGTTCTTGTTGAGTGCGACGACCCACACCTGGCTGAGTGCGTAGACGACGCGCTGGCGCAACTGGTCTTGACCGGCGCCCGCGTTGTAGTAGAACGCGTTGACGGCGTCCGAGCGCGTCGTCGTCGAAAGCGTGTAGTCGGGCCATGGCGACTCGGGCAGCGCGAACTGCTCGTCGAGGAACGAGCCGAAGCCGACCTGCTCGACGTGAGAGACGAGCTGCGGCGTCGGGCCGAAGGTCGTTTGTTCGAGGAAGCGGCCGACGGTGACGGCCTGCGGGTCTTGCAGGTTGACGCCCGCGCTCGCCTTCTTCGTCGCGTCGGCGGCGCTCGCGGCCGTGACGGTGACGACGCCCGTGAACGGTTGCGTCAAGGGCGCGGTGTAGAGGCCGGTCGTGTCAATCGTGCCGACGCTCGCGTTGCCGCCGTTGGTGCCGTTGACAGACCACGTGACCGATGTGTTCGCCGCGTTCAGGACGGTGGCTTGAAACTGCTTCGTCGCGCCGAGCTGCACGGTCGCGTACTGCGGCGACACGCCGACGGAGACGGGGGGGATTGGCGTCGGCGTGGGGGTGGGCGTCGCCGCCGTCGTGCCGCCGTTGCTCAACGTGTAGCCCGTCGAGACCGCGCCGGGCGGGCCGGGGTTGATGACGAAGACGACGGGGTTGCCGCTCTGGCTCCATGTGCCGGTGGCCGTCAACTGCGTCGCGTTGACGTAAGTCGTCTGGAGCACCATGCCGCTCATCAAGACCTGCGCGCCGCTGACGAAGAGGTTGCCGTTGACGGTGACCTTGAAGGGGCCGGCGGGCAGCGGATTCGGGGCGACGGAAGAGATGAGCGGGGTCGGGTTGCGGATGGTCAGTGTGAAGCCGGCGGCGGCGTTCGGGTCGGCGACGCTCGTGGCCGTGATCTGGAAGGCGGTGCCGACGGCGGCGCCGGCCGGCGCGGTGTACTTGCCGGTCGCGTCAATCGTGCCGACCGCCGCGCTGCCGCCCACGACGCCATTGACCGTCCAAGTCACCGCGGCGTTAGTCGTCCCCGTCACGGTCGGGGTGAACTGCCGGGTCGCGCCGGCCGGCAGCGTGACGGACGCATCCTTGAAAGAGACGGCCACGCTCGTCTGCGCCAGCGCGCCCGCATGGGCGACCGTTAGCAGCGCGCACATCAGCGCGCAGACGGCTGCACGCCCGCGCCTTCGTCCACTACTCCGCATACTTCGGATTCCTCCTATCAAACTGAGCCGCGAGGTTCGAGAGTTCAAGAGCGCCGGTTCGCGCCGCACAGGATGAGGCGGGCGCCCTCGCCCGTGCGTGTCACTTTCGGAAATCATCCGGCCGGATGATTTTCTGAAAATGACACGCTGGCGCGCGCGCGGACTTGGTAACGATGGAGGTCGCGTTGAGGTGCTCGCGGACAGTCCCGCGGGAAAATTCAGTTGTGGTACATTCGCGTCGGCACGGAGTCCCGCCCAAGCTCCGCGCCGGCGCAGCCTTGCAAAAGCTTCCTTGACCCGACGCGGCCCCGCCGAAGTCACGCGCGCCGCCCACTCTTTCGGCGCGGTCCGCCCATCAAACCCGTGCTCCCGGCCCGCACGGAAGGAGATTCACTAATGTCCTCCGGTTTAAGCCCCCGCCGCTTCCCGCTGTGTCTCGTCGTCGCGCTCCTGCTCATCCCGTCCGCCGGGCGCACGGCGCGCGCGCAGGGGGAGATCGCGGCGCTCGAACTGAACGCGCCCGTCGAGCGCGAGGTCGCCGGCGGCGAGAGTCACGACTACAAGATTGAATTGCAGTCGGGCCAACTCCTGCGCCTCGCGTGGGGCGTGCAGAAGTTCGGCCTCGTCCTGACCGTCTTCGCGCCGGATGGCCGGGAAGTCCTGACCGTCAGGCACGACCCGCACGCCGAGCCGAAGATTGACGTGGCCGTCGTGGCCGACGCGCCCGGCGTCTACAGGCTTAACGTCCGGCCGTCGGCCGGCGCGGGCGGGCGCTATCAGTTGACTGCCGTCGAGGTGCGCGCGGCCGGCGAGCCGGACAGGAAACGTTTCGACGCGGAGGCGGCCGAGGCGGAGGCGATGCGGCTCGAAGCGCAGAACACCGCGCAGGGGCGGGCCGAGGCCGTTGCCAAGTACGAGGAGGAGGCCGCGCTCCTGCGTGACGCGGGCGACCACAACGACGAGGCGGCGGCGCTCATCCGCGCGGGCCGCCTCCGCGTCCAGCTGGCGCAGTACCAGAAGGCGCTCGACGCTTTCAACCACGCGCTGTCGGTCGCGCGCGAGGCCAACTACCGGCAGGGCCAGTTGGAGGCGCAGGGCAACATGGCGACGGTCTACGGCGAATTGGGAGACACGCAGAAGGCGCTTGAACTCAACCGGCAGATGCTCCCCCTCGCGCGCGAGCTGGGCGCCCTTGACGACGAGGGGAGCATCCTCGTCAACATCGGGTTGGTGTACGAGAATGACCTGCACGACACGAAGACCGCGCTGGAGAACTACAATCAGGCGCTCCAGATTTTTCAGGAGGTCGGCGACCGCATCCGTGAGGGCGTCGCGCTCGGCAACATCGGCAGCGCCTACAAGCGTGACAACGACTTCCCGCGCGCGCTCGACTACTTGCAGCGCTCGCTCGCCCTCCGCCGCGAGACGAAGAACCGGCAGGGCGAGGCCGCGACGCTCAACAACATCGGCGCGACTTATCAGGCGATGGGCGAATACCAGAAGGCGCTCGACTACTTCGCGCAGTCGAACGCCATCGTCCATACGGTCGGCTACCGGCGCGGCGAGGCCGTGACGCTCCTCTCGATGGCGGAGGTGCTCGACGGCCTCGGCCGGACGGCGGAGGCGCTGGGCAAGGTGGAGAGCGCCATCGGCATCGTCGAGTCCATGCGCAGCGACCTCGTCGGCGACGAAGACCGCTCCTCCTTCTTCGCGTCGAGCGGAGCATACTACGACCTCTACATCGAGCTGCTGACGAAGCTCCAGCGGCAGGACGCGTCCCGCGGCTACGAGGCGGCGGCGCTCCAGGCCAGCGAGCGCGCGCACGCGCGCAGCCTGCTCGACCAGCTCAACGAGGTGCGCGTCAACCTCCGCCAGGACGTTGACCCCGCGCTGCTCAAAGAGGAGCGCCAGGTGCAGCAGCAGGTCAACGCCGCAACGCTCGCGCGCTGGGAGCTGGAGAGGGAAGCGCACACCGCCGAGCAGCTGGCGGCGTCGCAGAAGAAGGTGGACGACCTGCTCGCCAGCTATCAGGAGTTGGAGGGGCGCATCCGCGCGAGCAGCCCCCGCTACGCCGCGCTGACGCGCCCGCAACTGCTCGGCCTCGCCGAGATTCAGAAGCAGGTGCTCGACCCCGACACGCTGCTGCTCGAATACTCGCTCGGCAGAGACGGCGGCCGCCTCTGGGTGATCGCGCCCGACTCGGCGGCGAGCTTCGCGCTGCCGCCGCGCGCCGACATCGAGAAGGCGGCGCGCGGCTACTACGAGCTGCTGACCGCGCGCGCGCAGCACTTGAAGTTCGAGACGCCGGAGGAGAAGCGGGCGCGCGTCGCGCAGGCCGACGCGCAACTGCCGAAGGCCGCCGCCGAACTCAGCCGGCAGTTGCTCGGCTCCGCCGCGGCGCTGCTCGGGTCGAAGCGACTGCTCGTCGTCTCGGACGGCGCGCTCCACCTCGTCCCCTTCGCCGCGCTCCCCGACCCCTCCGAGCCTTCCCGCCCGCTCGTCTTCAAGCACGAGATCGTCAACGTGCCGTCGGCGTCGGCGCTGGCGGAACTGCGCCGCGGCGCGCGCGGCCGTCCGGCCGTCTCCAAGACCCTCGCCGTGCTGGCCGACCCCGTCTTCGAAAAGCAGGACGAACGCGTCAAGGCCCTCCTGAGCGGGAGTGCGGCGGCGGCACCGGCCGAGCCGGCGGAAGAGCTCACGCGCGCGGCCCGCGAGGCGGGCGTCTCGGGCGAGGGCGGCGCCATCCCGAGGCTGCCATACACGCGGCGCGAGGCGAACGCCATCGCCGCGCTCATCCCGGCGCAGGAGCGCGAGGAGGCGCTCGACTTCGACGCGAGCCGCGCGACCGCGACGAGCGAAGGGCTCGGCCAGTACCGCTTCATACACTTCGCCACGCACGGCCTGCTCAACAACGAGCACCCGGAGCTTTCGGGCGTCGTCCTCTCGCTCGTTGACCGGCAGGGGCGCGCGCAGGACGGCTTCCTGCGCGCGAGCGAAATCTTCCGGCTGCGGCTGCCGGTCGAGCTGGTCGTGCTCTCGGGGTGCCGCACGGGACTTGGCAAGGAGACGAGGGGCGAGGGGCTGGTCGGCCTGACGCAGGGCTTTCTCTACGCGGGCGCGTCACGCGTGATAGTCAGCCTGTGGGACGTGAATGATGCGGCGACCGCGGAACTGATGGCGAGGTTTTACAAGGCCATGCTCGGCAAAGAGCATCTGTCGCCGGCCGCCGCCCTAAGGGCCGCGCAAATCTCCGTCTGGCAAGACGAGCGCTGGCGGTCGCCTTACTACTGGTCTGCCTTCGTGCTGCAAGGCGAGCCGAGGTAGTCGAACGGGCGGGTTATTGCCGGGCGTCGGACCTGAGCACGTCTTTCAGCAGGTCTCCGGCGATCCTTCTCGTCACGTCCTCGACCGTGCCGGTGTAGACGCCCGCGCGTCCTCTGCCGGCGGCGGGCCAGATGACCTCGCCATCCTCGTTGACAAGTCGGGCGGAGGCCGTGACCGGACGCCCTCCGGCGCCAGCGGACTTTCCACCGCTGACCCTCAACTTGAAAGCGGCGTCGGCCTCCTCTTTGACGTCGGTCGGAGTCAGGCGCCCGCCCGCTCGCAGACCGCCGGCGAGCAGCCGCGCCGCCCGCGCGCCGAGGTCGCTGTCGCCCGTGACCTCGATAAAGACCTTCCGCACTTTGGCGAGCGCGACCGCGCCCGACCCCGGCTCGACAGACCTCGTCGCGTCGGCGTCGCGCGGGGTCGTCATCCCGCCCGAAACGCTTTCCGTTTCGCTCTTCCCCCGGTTCGATTCAACACGCGCCTGTTCCGGCACAGCCACGCGGCGAGTAGTCTCGGCCCGCGACCCTTGCGCCGTGGCGGCCGAGTGAGTGGTCGCTGCTCCTCGCGCCGGTGTGCTCGCACTCGTCGCCTGACTCCGTGAATGCGTTTCCGTCGCGCCTCGTTCGACCGAATTCCGCGTCGTGCTCTGCGAGCCGTTCGATGTCCCGGAAGCGTCGCCCGTGTTCTGCGTGCCCTCCTTCGCGCGCAGCGCGGCCACGTCATCCGCGGACTGATTGACGGGGGGCTTTTGTTCCGCCGTGGGGCGTCGCGCCGTCTCCTGCCCGCTTCTCTCCCTGAGGGCGTAGAGCGCGAGCGCGCCCGCGCAGACGAACAGAAGCAGCGCGGCGAAGGCGGGTTTGGCGAACGCCCCCGCCGTCCGGCCTTCGCCGCCGTCGGGCGCGGCGGCCCTGTTCCACACACGATGCCATAAGAGTGCCGCGGCCCTGGGCCATTCCGTCTCACGGTAAGTCACGCTCAGGGAGGCCGGGCGGGACTCGCTCGACTCGGCCCGCCCGAAAGCCGTGCTGAAGGTCACACGTTGCCCGCCTTCGAGTACGACCTCTGCCTTCGCCGCGTCCGACCCGCCGCCGAGCAGATGCGTCGCGAGCGTCGTCTGGCCCTCGGGGTCGAGCGCGCGCACCTCGACGAGTTCATCCCGGTCGCCGACGGCGAGGCTGACCGAGCTGGCGCGCCAGAGGTCGAGCCGCGCGCGCTCGGCGCCGTCAACGACGACCGAGAGGAGGCGCGCGTGCGTCGCCTTCCGGCGCGCGGACTGTTCTGCGAGGAGGCGCTTGAGCGCGGCCACCTCGCTCCCGCCGAGCGGCGGGCCGTGGCGGCGCTGCTTGTCGTTAGGGCTGGACATGTTGTTTTTACCGTTAGGGAGGTTGAACCGCGGGACGCTCAGCCGCGACGCGGGCGGCTCCAGCTTCAGCGAGCCCGTCAGCAGTTCATAACATTCCGGGTGGACGACGGCGTGGATGCGGTTGATCTCGATCTTGTCCTCTGCGCCCTGATGCGCCGACGAGAGCGTCGGTATCTCGTCGGTCGTCGGGTCGTAGCGTTCGGGGATGGGGCAGGGCGTGCGCCAGGGCGAGAACTGTTCGAGACACGCGGCCACCAGCCCGGCGAGTTCGCCCGGCGCGTCAAGGGTCTCGAAGCGCTCCTCGCCCCGCGAGCCGCGGCAGACGCTGACGAACTCCTCGAAGCGCTCCTTCACCTCTTGCAGCAGCCGGCCTTTGCGCGAGCGGTAGTAGTAGTCGTCCTTGACGCGGTCGGGGTCTTGCACGACGACGTTGTAAATCTCCATCGTCTCGCTGGTGCTGTAGCTGTGCAGCAGGCGGCTGACGCCGAGCGCGACGTAGAAGGAGTTGCGCTTGATCGAAATCCTGATGAGGTGCTTGACGTAGTGGACGAGCAGATCTTCGGCGCGCAGTGCGTCCGCCCTCAGCTCGCGCGCCCTCTCGTATGGCTCGCTCTCGACGTAGACGAGGCGCTGGAGCAGGTGCGTGTCGCTGAACGAGACCTTCGTGCGGTTGCCGGCGGGCCGCGCACGCTGCCAGAGCGTGCGCCGCGTCGGCGAGTAGTAGAGACGCTTGACCTGCGCGGCGGCGGCGACCTCCAGCTTGCCGAACGCCTCGCGCACGACCGCGAGGGCCTCCGCCTCGTCGCCGAGAATGAAGAAAGCGAGGGCGAAAGCCCGCTGGATGACCTCGTCCGTCGGGTTGAAGGCGTCCATTGTCTATCCCGTTTGCGGCTGAAGTGGTCTTTTACAGTGCGGGCAGCGTAAGTATAAGCGCGGGCGGGCGCCGCAGCGTGGCATTTTATGAAAAAGGAAAGCGGGCGCGTGCGTGTGATGTCACGCACGCGCCCGTCTTCCTCTTTCGAGGCGGCTCAGTACACTTCGCTGCCGAGCATCCTGCCGGGGACGAAGACCGCCGTCCGGCCCGTGTCAGCGGCGAAGATTTCGAGCGAAGGCATGACGCAGGGGATGAGGTCGCCGTCCGCCGCCTCGACGTGGACGCTGGCGCGCAGGCGCACGCGCCCGCCCGCGGGAAGCCCGCCGGTCTGGTAGTCGAACTGCGCGGTCTTGCCCGGTTCAAGCGACTGCTCGCTCTGCCCGACGAGCCGGCCGTCGCCGTCGTAGAAGCTGACGACGAGGCGGCAAGGCCCCGGCGGGAAACCCTCGGGCATGTCCACGAAGGAGACGTTGACGCGCGCCGTCTGCCCCTTCACGACGTTGAAGAGTCCGAAGTTGAAGTCGCGGGGCGGATCGGGCTGCGGGTTGAAGCCGGCGAGCGAGCCCGGGTTGAGAAAGGCGGTCTGCCCCGTTGCCGCGTCGAGGACTTCGAGCGAAGGGATGACGCGCGGCTGGTAGCCGCTCGGGTCGGGCGCGACCGCGACGGCCGCGCGGAGGGCGGCGCGGCCGTCGCGGTCGAAGCTCGAAGGCGCGAAGCCGAGCGTCGCGCCCCTGCCGGGCGTGAGCGTCACCTTCCTTTGCACGACGACGCTCCCGTCGCCGGAGTAGAGGGTCAGCAGCGCGTCGAAAGAGTCGGGGGGCACGCACGGGCCGGGCGGCAGGCACGGCCCCGGCGGGAACATGTCCTGGTAGTAGACGTTGAGGCGGGCCACCTGGCCGCGTGTGACGCCGACCGCGCTCGTCTCGACGAAGAGCTGTCGGATGGGATCGACCTGCGCCCGCGCCGTCGCCGCCAGCGAGGCGACCAGAATCCCGGTCAACAGCGTAAATTTCAAGAAGGTCTTGTGCTCAATCATTCTGCTCCTCATACGGCTCCTCAGGTAAAGTGCCCGTGCGGCCGGGCGTTTATCGGCCTCGGCGGAATCATTACGGGGCGGTAGCCATGACCGGCGCGCTTCCCTTCCTCCACCGCGCCGCAAGGTACTCCGCCGGCGCGCCGCGCACTGTGTTACTTTTGGAATTCCGAAAGTGACACGGCGTTGAACGGGACGCCGGAACTCGACTGCGGGGTTTGCCCCGAGCGCAGGCCCGGCGGGAGCGGGTCGAGTTTGATGTCGTAACGTCCGGTGTGGGTGAGTTTGCCTCGTGACTCTTCGGGAGTAACCTACGGGCATGAACGAGCCCTGACGCGGAGTCTCCGGTGATCTTCTGCGTCCGAACATAATATTCGCAACACTGCCGCAGGCGGTGAAGGCCGTCATTTTACGAACGAACTTTTCTGCGGTGTTTGCCGTACTAGAACAACGCCTAGCGCTCCTACATATACGTGGGGCGGGGTGGTCTAACGCAGCCCGCCATGCGTATGTCATTCAACCGCCCGCGTCAGGAGGACGAGGATGAACACAGCCATACCGGTAGACCGGATTGCGGAAGCGTCGCCGCGAAGTACGGCCAGGATTGCCGGCGTGCTTTACCTCATCAACATACTGACGGGCGTATTCGCCCAAGGCTTCGTTAGCGACAGGCTCGTCGCTTCCGGCGACGCGGCGGCCACGGCGGCCAACATCCTCGCGCACGAGTCTCTATTCCGGCTCGGCTTCGCCGTCTACCTCATCGAGATGGCGTGCCAGGTCGCGGTCACCGTCCTCCTCTACAAACTACTCAAGCCCGCGGGCCGGAGCGTCTCTCTGCTGGCGGCATCCTTGAGCCTCGTCGGCATAGCCGTCAAGACCGTCGGCCGTCTCTTTTACATCGCGCCCCTGCTCGTCCTGGGGGGCGCGTCCTACCTGAGCGTATTTACCGCGGAACAGTTGCGGGCGCTGGCCCTACTCTTGCTGGAGGTGAATGAAAAGGGCGCCGCAATCGGCTTGATATTTTTCGGGTTCTACGCGGTCCTCAAGGGCTACCTGATCATCAGGTCCACCTTCCTGCCCCGCATCCTGGGCGTGTTGGCGGTCTTGGCGGGCCTGGGCTTGCTGACCTTCCTGCACCTGCCGCTCGGGTACCGCCTGTTCCCCTACACCGCCGCCCTCGGCCTCCTCGGTTCAGTGCCGCAAATCCTGTGGCTCATCGTGGTCGGCGTGAACGAACAACGGTGGAAGGAGCAGGCCGGCGCGGCGCGGGGATTCTGACTGTAACGTTGAATCAGTGAACGCTCTCTTTGTCAGTCTCAAGAATCAGCTTCCAGTCCGGCCCGTGCTGCTGAATGAGGTAGCGCACGCTGACCAGGCGCCTGGAGCCGCACTTCTCGCAGGGCACGCGCAGGCGACGCTGGCGGTGCAGGCAGTTCGTGTAGACGATCTGGCGGGGGTTGTCGGGCAGAAAGTGGTGAGGTCGTCGGTCACAACAGGTCGTTGTAGACAGACCACCAGCGGCCGCCCTGGCCGATGATTCCCTTGTCGACGAACGGCATGTCGCCGGGGTTGTCCACGCCCTGGAAGTCCGGGTAATGCGGGTCCGGCCGCGGGGTCAGCGGCACATCGCTGAACACGTAGCCGTACGCGCCGGCGTGATGCCAGTCGGCGGTCGTAATCGTCACGGTGTAGGAGCCGGAGGCGCCGCGCCCGACATTCACCTTGAAGCCTTCGAGCATGGCGTCGGTTTGCGCCCCTGGCTCCAGCGGCAGGGCCTTCGCTTTGGCGACCACGCCCTCATATTTCTCTTTGTGCAGGTAGAAGTCCGCGTCGCCCGGCAAGCCCCTGACGAGTTGCCACGCCGCGTACGCGGCGAGCCCGGACAGAGTGAGGGCCACCGCGAGCAGTAAGAACCGGGGCCTCTTTCTCTGATTACGCGTCTGCTCTGCCCTCATGACAATCCGGTAGACGCCTTCCGGTAAAGTTTGGTCGAACGAAGCGCGGCAAGTGTACCCGCTCCCTCACGCCCGGCCAACACAATCTGAGGGTGCTGTGCAGGATGCACCATGTTCCACGCGCAGACCACAAGTACCGGGGAATGATTGCGAACGCCTTGAAGCAAGGCATCATCCCTCCCAACTGGAGGGAACTGGTCTGGGGAGATGAATGATAACTCTCTCGGACTGGTGCCACGCCGGCTTGTGGTCGGACGCGCGTTTTCAAGATGGCCGTGTAACATCCTTCACCCCTATAGGAGCAAGCCTCCGTTACATCTAGTTAACCTCTCAAAGGAGAGATGTCACCCGACTAGTCGGCCGCACGCTTGCCCACCTCGGCGGCGAAGTCGTCCAGACTTACTGCGTCGGTGTTGCCGAGGATGATGACCGTCACGCCGCCGTCCAATAGATGGAAGAGCATGCTCTGCGCGCCCATGATCCTCCCGGGCCTCTTCACTATCCAGCGCCTCCTGTGATTGATCTCGGCCGCGTAAACCCACACGCCGTAGCCGTAGTCATCGAGGCCGGGCCTGAGCATCAGGGCTAACGTCTCGGCCCTGAGCAGCCTCGCGTCGAACAGGGCGTCGGAGAATTTGAGCAGGTCTCGCGCCGTCGAGTACATCGCTCCCGCCGCGTACCAGTTTTCGATGTAGACGGGCAGGTCGTTGCTCAGCCGCTTCACGTCGTCCCTGAAAAAATAGGTGTCGGCCAGACCCTCTAGGACGTCGTGCTGGTAGAGCATGCCCGAATCCCGCATGCCCAGAGGCCGCAGAATCTCCTCGCCGAGAACCTGCCCGAAGGTTTCACCGCGGACCCGCTCGATGATCTTCCCGAGCACGATGTAATCGGCGTTGTTGTAATCGAAAACCTTGCCCGGCTCGTTGACCAGCCGCTCGCTGCAATACCTTGCCAGCAGCTCGTCCGTCGTGAGCGGCGTCTGGTAGTGCGGGATGCCGTTCCTGATGGCGCTCTCCGCGCTGGTCAGGTTCCGGTCGATGTTCGCCATCCCCGAAGTGTGATTCAGCAGTTGGCGGATGGTCACTTTGTCGCCGGCCTCACCCGTGTAGTCAGGCAGGTACGTCCTGATGGTCTTGTTCAAATCGATCATGCCCCGCTCGTAGAGCCGGAGTATTAAGACCGCCGTGAACGCCTTGGTGATCGAGGCGATTCTGTATTTGGTGTCGATGTTGTTCGGGACTTTATGCTGGCGGTTGGCCCAGCCGAAACTTTTGGCGTAGACGGTCCTGCCGCCCTTCTGAATCAGGACCGTCCCGCTAAAACCCCTGGCCTTCGCGTAGGACTCGACGTACCCGGCATAAACGGGCGGGCGCCCGAAGGTGTGCTGCGCGGGCGCCAGTAAGGCCGCCAGTAAGAACAGGCACGTTGTTATCTTCATTTTTCTCCCCGGCCCGAGAGGCAGTCCGTTTACCGGGTTGTATAGACTCCCGCCGGGGGGCAAACGTTATCAGCCTGCGCGGCCGGCGCCGGGGTGCGCCGAAATCCTGCGGCCCGCCGGGGAGACTACGGGCGGGCGGGAAGCGGTTTGTCGGTCCTCCTCAGGGTGCTGGAGCTGATGCCTCTTTTGCTGGTCAGCGACAGGGCGACTATCTTACCGCCCGCGTCCCTCTTGAACTCGGCGACGACCGCGGTGTTGTCGAAGAAGAATTTATCCTTCGCGTAGGGCTTCATCAGCAGCCTGTTCGCGCCGGCCCGCTGGTAATAGAGCCTGCCGCCCTCGACGGTCAGCAGACGCTCGACGCCGCCCTCCTCGTAGACGCCGGCGTACGGCCTCAAAGCACTTTCGTCGAGCGAAATCTCCCTGATGTCGTAGGGCCTGCCGATGGCCAAGGCCGCCAGGTCTCCCGCGAGGAACTCCGGCAGCCGGTCGGGGGCCCGGAAGTTGTAGAGGACGACGACGAAAACGTCTTCGCGCGGGAGGTAGATGGCGTGCGACATGAACCCGCCCATGTTGCCGCCGTGTTCGACCATCGGGCTGCCCTGGATGTTGCCGACGAACCAGCCGTAGCCGTAATGCGTCCCCTGACCGTCGGGCAGCTTGTATTCGGCCCGCGCCTTCGCCAGGGACTCTTTCGTGACCAACTTGTTC
>Ga0213876_10000297_pt1 | contig 44951 bp, 45 predicted proteins | sample BarmaccomBMRX_R9_FD_160113 | JGI IMG/M metagenome (GOLD analysis project Ga0213876, IMG submission 160113) | Root-associated microbial communities from Barbacenia macrantha in rupestrian grasslands, the National Park of Serra do Cipo, Brazil - RX_R9 | ecosystem: Host-associated > Plants > Roots...
GCGAAAGGTGGGAAGCGTGCCGGGGCACGCTTTGGCGGGCAGGGATGCCCGCGCTCCCAGCTTGAGGAGCCTTATTCTATTTCGCAAGTTGGTATGACTTGCTTTTAAGGGTGTTCTATTGGCGGGTTTGAGGCGTGGTCATTGAGGGATTGAGCGAGTTTTAGGGCGGGAATGTTCAAGAGGGGGGCTGGGCTTTGCCTAAAAAGTGCCTTTTGCCCAAAAAGTAAGTGAGTTGCCCAAAAAGTCGGTGGGGCCGTGCGCGCAGTCCTCGCCAGCGCGTACACGGCCCCACGGCACAACCCCGATGAGAGAGGGCGTGCCCAGAGGTGTGGTGCCCTTCCACACCTCTGTTATTGATGGCCCACTAAAATGCCCATGTGGTATCTTCCTTTCCGGTCTAGTCTTTGAAAACGTAAGGCAACGGGTCGGATGCGTAAGTGTTTGCTCACCCTCAGTGATGAGCGTCGCCGTTGAGCATGGAAGGTTCCTACTCACGGCGGAACAGTTACGCAATCACACTATACCCGTAATTACGGGTGAGCGCAAGATGTGTCTGTCAGGGGGTGGCTCCTGATGGGCAAGCGGGCGCGTCCGAAGCCGGAGAGGCTTGCCGAAAAGCTCTTGCGGATTCGTGAGGCTCTAGGCGTTTCTCAGTCTGAGATGTTCAGACGGTTAGACGTTGAAGGGCTAACCGAAGTGAAGAGAATTTCAGATTACGAAATAGGCAAGAGTGAGCCGCCGCTGCCTGTGCTATTGCAGTATGCGCGCGTCGCCGGGGTCTGCGTTGACGTTCTGATTGATGATCGGCTAGACCTTCCCGCCAAGCTGCCAGCCAAGCCGAAGCACTAACCTTTCAGGGCGGCCTCGAAGTCTTCGAGGAATTTGATGTGCTCAGCGGTTGGCAGAGGCGCTACCGAATAATATCTCTTATCGGGGTAGGGCACACCTTCAAGTCTTTCGACCTTTAAGGGAGATAACCCCTGCCTTGAATGGCGAGTGTCAAAGTGTAGGGAGATTCCACTAATCCCATATTCTAGAGTCTGATGAAAGTGCCTAGAAATAGAGTCCGTTATCTGCTCCCCCAATTCCTGTATTTTAGGATTTATTACGCTAAGTGATAGGTCGCTTGTAAAGATCAGTTCACTTAAATAAACTCTGCGAGTGATCATTTCAGACCTGTTCGATAGGCCAAAGCTCTCGGCTCCCCAATCAAGCATATCTTGAAGTATCGCCTCCGAAGCGTCCGTTGATGCCGTCGTGTCCACAACAACGCCCCACGAAAACAGCGCCACTTTATCAATGCCGATGTCTCCCCATTTGCCAGTCTCAAAGTTTATACCCTTGCTCTCATCGAAATCTTCGACTGTTTGGGGGAACTTGAGAAAGCTATACCGTTGTACAAAGCCCTTCATGTAGTCATGCGCAATGGCCCTGCCTGCCGGATTCAATTCTTCAGAGTTAAAGAACGCGAGAACCCTAGCTGTCCTAACCGCGAGAACTTGCACGACGTTGGCCTCCTATCTCTGTAGTGAGCAATTGGTCTTGCTGAGTTTGTACTAATTCTGCGTTCGGCTGGTCGGCTGGCTCCCTACGCCTTTCATTGATGTCATTAGTCGGCGTCTTTACCTCAGTCGATGTCGTTACCTCATGCACGAACCTTAGCCATGTCTGTTGCGGCGTAGTGTTCCCCTTTCCCTTAATTTCTCTAAGAATGGTGTCGGAGGCGTTAGCAGCGTGGGTTTTAATATCTCTCTCTGCCGCCCATGCGTTTAACGCCTTCACTTCCTCCTCATCCGTAATGCTCCCGGCGTTCAAAGCGTCAGACGAAACATCTTCATACTCTTTTAGCAGCCTGCTAAACGGCACAAACTTAATGAGCAGGGCTACGTCGAAGGCAGACGCCAACTCTAAGAGGGTCTTTATGGTAAGCCTCTCGTTATTCGGATTTTCAAGGCGCGTGATGGTAGTCCTGCCGGTGTTCGCCGCCTTAGCTAAATCGGCCTGAGTCCAATCCCTCTGCTCACGCATGGCGCGCAGTTGAAAGGGGATTCCGTTTCTAATGTGCTCGTAAACGTAAGCGTCCCTAGATCGCTTGTTGTTGAGCAGTTTTGAGACGAAATCATGCGTAGATTGTAAACTCACGGCTTCGCTCCTTATGATTAAGAATGATGTCTTTGCGCTTCTGCGCCACGTCACAGGTCGTTATCGGGTCAAACTTCCCGTCGCGCTCTGTTGCGAAGGCCAAGAACGTAAATTCCATCTCCTCCGAAAAGAATCCTATCGGCCTATGCTCGACCCCGTTAACAGAGATAACAATTTCAAAAAGCCCCTTACAGCTTGCATGACGTAGCTGTCCCACGTAAGGCCGTTTCCAGCCGTTACCGGGCAACCCCCTTAGAAACTTCATCCTGCCGAGAAAAGCCTCTTGGACTTCTTCGGCCTGCGCAGCGAACCACTCTGAAACAAGAGTGTTGCCGTTGGACTGCCTGAAGCTTCTTAATTTCCACATTTTCAGTATAGTCTCAATTTTGAGACAAAGCAATAAGAAAAGACTTTACATGATGTCCTAAATTTGAGACAATAGGTTTTGTAAGGTTCTTTGAACAGCAAAAAGGCCAGCAAACTTGGCGCTAACCTCGCTTGCTGACCTTTGTTCTTTGAGCCCCCTTAGCTCAGTTGGAAAGAGCAACCCCTTCGTATGGGTAGGTCGCTAGTTCGATTCTGGCAGGGGGCACCAAATTAAGCCCCGGTGGTAGCGCAAACTGCCGCCGGGGCTATCGAACCGCACAGCCGAAGCTGAACGGCCCAGACACCCGTATTATACGCTTCGCGCTGTGTGGACTCAATCTAAAAACAGGAGTCCACGTCATGAGCATCCGCCAGCAAAAAGGTCTTCAGATCGCGCAGCGCGGCCACATCACCCAACAGGGCCGCCTCTATATCGTCCCTTCACAGTCCGGCAAAGGGCGCTACAAGGTTGACCCCGACAAGCGGCAATGCACCTGCCCCGACTTCGACTTTCGGCGCGAGCCCTGCAAGCACCTCTTCGCGGTCGAGCATGTCATAGAGACGGCGACAAAGACCACGACCACAACGACGGACGCGCAGGGCAACACGACCACGACCGAGACGGTCACCGTCAAGCGGCAGACGTACCGGCAAGACTGGCCGAACTACAACGCGGCGCAGACGCAAGAGAAGCGCCTGTTTCTCTACCTCCTGCACCAGCTCTGTCAGGGCGTCGGCTCCCCCGCGCAGGTTATGGGCCGCCCGCGTCACTCGTTCGAGGACATGATTTTTGCGATGGCCTTCAAGGTCTATTCAACGGTGTCCGGCCGCCGCTTCATGACCGACTTGCGCGACGCTCACGCGAAGGGCTACATGGAAAGCCTGCCCTGCTACAACAGCATCTTTAATTATTTCGAGTCCGAGACCCTGACGCCCTATCTGCAAATGCTCATCGAAGAGAGCGCCCTGCCGCTGGCGTCTATCGAAGAAGACTTTGCCGTTGACTCATCGGGTCTTTCGACGGGCGTTTACATCCGCTGGAACGATGCGAAGTGGGGCAACAAGACGCGCGAGATGTTCGGCGGTGAGAAGGGCTACATCATCGGCAAGAAGGACTGGCTGAAAATCCACATCACGACGGGCGTTAAAACGAACGTGGTTACGGCCGTTGAGGTCACGGACGCGCACGCGGGCGATAGCCCGTACTTCAAGCCCCTAGTGGAGCGGACGGCGCAGGGGTTCACCATGCGTCAGGTGAGCGCGGACGGGGCGTATCTGTCGGGGAATAACTTCAAGGCCGTGGTTGATAATCACGCCATGCCTTATATCCCGTTCCACTCCAACAGCACGGGCAAAGGCGGCAGCGACCTCTTCAAGCGCATGTTCCACTTCTACGCTTACAATCAAGAGCGTTTCCTTCGGAACTACCACAAGCGCAGCAACGTGGAATCGACGTTCCACATGATTAAATCAAAGTTCGGTAACACGCTTCGGAGCAAGACCCGCACGGCGCAGATCAACGAGGCGCTGTGCAAGGTGCTTTGCCACAACATCTGCTGCCTCATTCAATCAATGTTCGAGTTGAACCTACGGCCTAAGTTTTGGCAGGCGGCGGCGTAGGGTGAAAAGGGAGAAGCCCCGCTAGAGAAGCGGGGCTTCTTTTTGTCTCAACAAATATTAGACAATCTAATATATCCGTTGTAAAATACAAATGTCCTAAGATGGACACTCGAAAGGCGGATTACCGATGAACATCTTTATCACTGAGCGGGAAACGGAAGGCGTGAAGTACGCGGGCGCAGACGTAGAAGCGGCCTCTTGGGAAGAGGCCGCAGCCAAAGCCCAAGAGGCCGGTCTAAGGGTTATAGGGAAGCTGGAAACGCGACTTCAGCGGGCTCAGATGCCCGTGTAGCCATTGCGTTTAGCGTTGGCAACGCAGTCGGCGCGGTTCTTGTATCCTTCCGAAGACGCGCCAACTTCTCTGCCATTCGGGGCGATGCGCCGCCAGCGCCATTCCCCTCGGTTGTCCAGGTAAATCTCCCACTTGTCCATGATCTTACCTTTCCGACAGACCGCATGAGGCTAGGACATAGGGCGTGTGTATGCTACATTGAGGGGCAAGAGATACACCGGGGCTGCTAAGCCTAACCAGCGATCCGTCAAAATCTCGGAGAGGCTTAGCAGTCCCACCCTCGAAACGATAACCTATAAATAGCACACCTTCCCCCCAGCGTCTATCTTTAGACTTTATATAGCGATACCAATTTAATGATAGGGGTCTATCTTGTGGTAATGTCCGGCGGGCACAGTCCCGCCGTTTCTATTTTGAAAGGAGAAGAGTTATGCAGAAGTGGGAATATAAGATCGTTACGAGTTCTGTTCGTAGTTCCGGAGATGAGCAGGAACTTAATAGGTTAGGGGAAGAGGGGTGGGAACTGGTCGCAGCGACTTGGGGTGATACCCACGGCTCGAAGTACATCTTCAAGCGCCGCAAATCCTAACCTGCCCAAAAAGTCTTCATCCTGCCCAAAATGTCGGGCCGAATCAGGACTATTTAGGCAAAGCCGGGGGGCTGTATACCTGGTTAACAGTGGATACTTGGTATTCAGGTGGGGTTTGAGTGGGGTTTGAACGTTTTTTCGGGGGAAATGGGGGGAATACAAGTTTTGTGGCAGATGTTGGATACGAGGTATCCAAAATGGGGGTCGGAGAGGGGGTTCAGAGGGGTAGAGCCAGGGCGGAGGTAAGTTGTTTGAAAAGTTAGAGTTAGTTTCTTTCAGGCGGGGCGTGCTGCAAGGGCTTTTGCTGGCACGTCGATTGAACTAGGGAGGGGCAGATCGTTGACAGGTTTCGAGAGTGAAGCGGCCTTGAACTCTTGTTCGGCTCTCACAGCCGGACGCGAAACTTGCCAACGATCCCAGTATTTGAAAGAAGGGCGGCTCCGTTCCCTAGCACACGTTCCCAAGCGTGGAGGAGCCGAAAGGAACAAACCGAAATGTTACGCCGAACCACAGCTTGCGCAATCCTCCTGGCACTCTTCAGCGCTTATCTCACCCCGCTCGCCGCCAAAGCGGCCAACGCGGGCGCGCCGAAGCAGAACGCCAAGTCTTCGTCCAAGCTTGCCCCCGAGTTCGAAGCCGCCGGCGCCGCCGGCGACCTCGTCCGCGTCATCATCCAGACCAACGGCCACCCGACGGCCGCCCACGCCGATGCCATCGCCTCCAAGGGCGGCAAGAAGGGCCGCGACTTCGAAGCGCTCGACGCCACGACCGCGCTCGTGCCCCGCAATCAGCTCGCCTCCCTGGCCGCCCGCGAGGACGTGGCCTACATCTCGCCCGACCGCCTGGTCGGCGCCTCTCTGGCCGTCACCCGCGAGGCCACCGGCGCGGCGCTCGCGCAGGCCGGCACCCAGAACGCCCCCGGCCTGACCGGCAAGGGCGTCGGCATCGCCATCGTTGACAGCGGCATCTCCACCTCCCACCCCGACTTCCAGAAGAACGGCAAGTCGCGCATCACGGCCGCCGTTGACTTCACCGAAGGCGGCACGGCAGTCACGTCCAAGCGCCTCCTCGGCGAGGGCCACCTGCTCAGCGAAGGCGCCGGCACCGACCGCGAAGGGCACGGCACGGGCGTCGCCAGCGTCGCGGCCGGCAACGGCGCCGCCTCGAAGGGCTACGGCGTGAGCTTCAACGGCATCGCCCCCGAGGCCAGCCTCATCGACCTCAAGGTGCTCGATGACAACGGCGTCGGCACGACCAGCTCCGTCATCGGCGCCATCAACTGGGCCATCCTCAACCAGAAGCGCTTCAACATCCGCGTGCTGAACCTCTCCCTCGGCACCCCGGCCCACGAGTCCTACCACACCGACCCGCTCTGCAAGGCGGTCGAGCGCGCGGTCGTCGCGGGCATCGTCGTCGTCGCCGCCGCCGGCAACGACGGCCGCACCGACGAGATCATCGGCACCAACCCGGACGGGACGCCCCTCTACCGCCCGCTCTTCGGCGCCATCCACAGCCCCGGCAACAGCCCCTACGCGATCACGGTCGGCGCCTCCGACACCCGCGGCACCGGCCGCCGCTCCGACGACCGCATGGCGCAGTTCTCCTCGAAAGGCCCGACGGCCATCGACCACCTCGTCAAGCCCGAGCTGGTCGCGCCCGGCCGCGGCATCATCGCGGCGATGTCGCAGGAGAGCCCGGCGACGGCCGCCCAGCGCCCCGACCGCGTCGCGGTGCCGACCGGCGCCGGCGCGCTCCAGAACGTCTACTACACCTACTACGGCACCTCCTTCTCGGCCCCGGTCGTGAGCGGCACGGTGGCGCTGATGCTCGAAGCCAACAAGTCTCTGACGCCCGCGCTGGTCAAGGCGGCGCTGGTGCGGACGGCGAACGCGCTGCCCGACTCGCTCTTCGCCTCGAAGGTGGCGAGCCTCCTGACGCAGGGCGTCGGGCAGGTCAACGCGGCGGCGGCGGTCGAGCTGGCGCGCGCGTTCGTGCCGAACGCCGACAACCTGAAGGCCGGCCAGCAGGTGCTCCGCCCGAACGCGACCGTCGGCGGCTCGTTCCGCATCGGCGGCGAGACGGTCACGACCCCGAACCGCGTGCTCTACGCCGACGGCGTCGTCTTCGCCCCGCAGCCCTTCCTCGCCAACGGCATCACGCTCGGCGACGGCCACCTGATGAGCGACGGGTTCCTCCTGAGCGACGGCATCCTCCTCGCCAACGGCATCGCGCTCAGCGACGGTCATCTGATGAGCGACGGTCATCTGATGAGCGACGGCCACTTGATGAGCGACGGGTTCCTGTTCGGTGACGGCCACCTGATGAGCGACGGTCACCTGATGAGCGACGGCCACCTCATGAGCGACGGCCACCTCATGAGTGACGCGTTCCTGTTCGGTGACGGCCACCTGATGAGCGATGCCATCCTGTCGGGCGAAGGTCATCTGATGAGTGACGCGATCCTGTCGGGCAACGGGTTCCTGTTCGGCGACGGCCACCTGATGAGTGACGGGTTCCTGTTCGGTGACGGTCACCTGATGAGCGACGGCATCCTGTCAGACGACTTCAAGAGCCTGTAAGGAAAGATTCCTACTGTTGGGGTAGGCGAAAGGGCACGGGGGCGACTCTTCATGAAGAGTCGCCCCCGTGCCCTTTGTTTAAGGACGGACGAAGGGGGCCGGACTGTCCAGCCCCCTTCGTTCATCGTTCAGCGTTCACACTCCAGCGCTCCGCTCACGGCCCGAAGCGCTGGCGGTACTCGATGGAGGTGATGAACGCCTTGACCATCTCGGCCGCGATGTAGTTGCCGTTGAATTCGTTCAGCTTACCCAACCAGAAGTTGTAGCCCGAGAAGTCTGCGTCGGGCGGGTCGTCCGGGTTGCGGCGCATGTACCCGAAGTACTGCATCAGGACGAAAGCCCGGTTGAGTTCCTGCTGGACGAGGTTCGAGTCATCCGCGACCTTGCGCAGCACGGAGGCGCGCCCGGCGTCCGTGTTGTTCGCCGACAGCTCGTCGATGAGGTTCTGGCGCTCCGTCGCGTCGAGCACGCCGCCCGCGTTCGTGTTGAGCGCGTCCACGAACTGCGTCGGCGAGAGCGTCCTCGGGTAGCGCGCGATGAACTCGGGCCGCTGGACGAACTTGAGCGCGAACGCCTGCTTGTTCGCCTCGAGCTGCGCCTGCCAGTTCCCCACCCCGACGACCACCCCGCGCCCGATCTCCTGCGTGTCGGGGAAGAACTGCTGGAAGCGCACGGGCACGGGCGTCCCCGCCGCGTTGCCGTAGGCCGCTTTGTAGAGCCTGTAGACGAGGTAGCCCGTCTGCTGGAACTCTATCGACAGGAAGAACGCGGCCGAGACGTTGTTCCGCTTCACGTCGCGGCAGGCGGCGTCTCTCCCGCACGACTCGATCTCGTTCGTCCAGAAGTCGAGGCCCGACTGGTCGGGCTCGCGCGAGAGGAAGTCGCGGTAGTGCTGCGCGACGAAGAACTGCGAGTTGTCCGAGAGGTTCTGCCCCGCGGGCACGCCGTTCGGCAAGTCCACGGTCAGCCCGCCCGCGACGTACGCCACCTGCCCGGCCGAAGAGATGGCGCGAACGCTGTACTCGCCCGGCGGCGTCAGGATGCTCGGGCTGATGTCGAAGCTGATGACGGGGATGCCGAAGCCGTTGAGCTGCTGCACGTTCGAGACGCTGATGTAGGGCGAGTTGATGCTGATGCTGACGCCGGTCACGGTGCCGACGGGCGCGGCGTTCATGTTGTCGCCCGCGACGAGGATGGTCTGCGACTGCCCCGGCACGATGGGGACGGCCACCGTCGAGAGCTGGAAGCTCGCGCCCGTGCCGATGAACCGCGGGTTGATGGCGGGCACCGCGCCGTTCACGCCGACGTTGAGCTGGGCGGTCGCCTCCGCGCCGACCGTCACCGTCCCGGCCTCGGTCGTCACGAAGGGCGGCTGGTTCGAGAGCGTCGAGGCGGGGTAGCCCCCGCCGTTCGAGCCGATCTGCGCGGCCGCCACGGGTTCGTCCAAAGGCTCGACGACGACGCGGTACTGCCCCGGCGGCAGGCTGTCGATGCGGTAGTTGCCGGCGGCGTTGACGACGTTGCCGGCCACGAGACGGCCCGTCGCCACCTCCTCGGCGAAGACGTGCGCGCCGAAGGCGGCCACGCCCGTCGAAGAGTTGTAGCCGACGCGCCCCGCGATGCTCCCGAGCCCCGAGCGCGGGCCGTAGACGGCGCGGATGCCGGCCACGTCGTCCGACGAGAGCGTGCGGGTCGTGAAGCTCGGCAGGTTGTACGTGCCGTTCGTCCCCTGCCGCGGCTGCATCGAGGCGGCGACCTCGCCCGAGTGTTCGAGCCCGAGCATGTGGCCGATCTCGTGGACGAAGGTCGATTCGAGGTCGTAGCTGTCCTGCGCGCCGTCGGTCGAGAAGAAGCTGGACACCTGGTTGCCGAAGGCGTCGAAGCGCGTCACGAGCGGGTTGATGGCGAGGTCGGCCTCCGTGATGTTACCCGAGCCGTCGAAGCTGACGCGGGCGCGGCCGGGCTGGACGCCGGTCGAGAAGAGCGCGCGGTTCGTGCCCGTGTCGGCGATGGTGATGAGGCTCACGCCGTCGGCCGCCGCGTCCTGCGCGGCGCTCGTCGTGACGTTGAACTGGATGTTGGAGGCCAGCGCCCAGCGCGAAAGCGCCCGGCGCGCGGCGAGGACGACCTGCGCGCCCGTGGCGTGGACGTAGGACGGCGGGCTGTTGAGCGAGGTCGAGAGCGCGACCGTGATGTTGGTCGTCGGCCAATGAACCTGCGTCGTGGCGGCCGTGCTCGTGTACTGCAAGGTATACGCGCGCGGCCGTGCGGCCGGCGCGAGAATCAGCGCGGCGAGGACGAGTAGCGTGGCGGTCAGACGCATGAAAAAAACCCCTTGTCGGCTAGGTCGGAACAGATCGGGGAACGGCCCGGCGGGGAGAAAGACGCTTCGTCGGTGAGCACGAAGGCCGCACGCGCGCGGCTTAAGGATGATAGCAGGGCGGGCGCCGCGACTTCAAACAGTATTTTTAAGGCAGTAGGCGGTAGGCAGATGGCAGTAGGCAGTTAAAGACTTCTTGCCTTAACTGCCTACTGCCATCTGCCTACCGCCTACTGTTCTTTACCTTCTCGGGCGGCGCCGGGGGCGGCGCGGGGCGGCGGTGCCGAGGGTCGCGGCCGCGGCCCTGGGCGTCCCCGTGACGCCGTCGGCGATGGCCGCCGCGTCGTCGGCGGGCGTCGGCCCGAGCGCGGTCGCGGGCTGCTGCTGCGCGCCGTGCAGGTCGGAGAAGGCGACCACGAGGAGCAGGGCGGCGACGCCCAGCGTCGAGATGAGGTAGAGCAGCGCCACCTGTTCGAGCGCCAGCAGGACGACGATGGCGATGACCGCGGCGGCGCTCACCAGCAGCGAGTTGCGGCGGCGCCGCTTCCGCACGCTGTCGGCCGCGGCGCGGCTGTAGTTTCGACTCATAGACAGACTCTCCCGAAAAAATTAGTGCCCCGACGAAACCGATAATCTACCACAAGGGGGCGCGGGGCGGCCAACGGCCGTGGCGCAAACGAAAGGGGGCCGGCCGTGAGAGACGGCCGACCCCCTCCGTCAGGCGTTTTACGCGCGGGGCGCGCCCCGCGTCAGTAAAGGACGCGCATCGGCAGTACCGAGACGGCATTGGTGAGCGAACCCGTGCCGGCCCCGAAGAACAGGTTGCGCATGGTGACGCCGAGGCTGCCCGAGTTGTCCGGCACGTCCACGATGTCGTACGGCTCAAGCTGAATGTCTTTGATCTTCTCCTTCTTGATGTCGTTGAAGTTGACGACCATCTTATCCGGCTCGGCCTGGCCCTTCTTCCGGCGCCAGATGACGACGGAGCTGGACTTGGCGTCCTTGGAGAGCCCGCCCACCATCGCGATGGCCTGCTTGAGCTGCATGCCGTTCTTCAGGTAGAGGCTCATCGGCTGGCGCACGGCGCCGGTCATGTAGACGGGCTGCGCCTCCTGCACGATGACGATGTCACCAGGGCGGATGACAGGGTTGGCCTCCTGCTTGCCGTCCTTCAGCGCCAGCAGGCTGTACACGTCGTAGCCGACCTGCGTCGGGTCGGCCGGCTTGAACGTGTCGGTGGGCACGAGCGCGAGGTCTTCGGCCTCCGGGCACATGACGGGCTCGGTGTGGAAGATCTGAATGTCGCTGCCGGCCGCCTCGGTCACGCCGCCGCTGGAGGCGAGCAGGTCGAGGAGCTTCACCCGGCGCATCATCTGCACGCGCGAGGGCGAGCGGACGGCGCCGAAGACGACCGCGGGCGGGCGGCTGTTGGCCTGGGCCAGCCGGAGGCTGACCTGCGGCTTGTTGAGGTACTTCGCGAGCGCCTTGATTACGTCGGCCCTGATCTCACGGTCGGAACGGCACTGCGCGCGGATCGGCTGCTCGATGAACGGGATGGCGACGTTGCCCTCGTCGTCCACGGCCAGTTGGCCGTTAAACTGCGGCTCGTTGTAAACGCGCAGGTCGAGCACGTCGCCCGGGCCGAGCAGGTACTTCCTGTCGTGCGGGTCGGCCCCGGGCACGCCCGAAGACGTGTTGAGCACCACGCCCTGCGAGGCGGGCGCGCCGCCATCCTGGGCGACGACGGCGGCGGCGGTGCAGCAGAGAGCGAGCACGAGAAGAACGAAGTTTTTAAGTCTCATGGAACACCTTCCTGTGGAAGAGGGGCGCGGGGCGCGGCCCCGCCGGTCAGTCGAAAACCGAAAATTGTCGGCCGAAAACTGTAGATGCCGCGGCCGCCGCGGCGGCTGCCCCTGGAAAACTTATTCGCCGCGGTCGTCCGCGTGGCGGCGCCGGTGCCGGCGGTGCGTGCCGCGCGCCGGGACGGTGCCCGGCAGGGCGAACCCCCTGAAGAGGAGGTTGCAATTGTCGCACAAGAGGTTGTAAACGCCAATCATCCGCAGCAAAAGAGGGGTGTCCGTGTAGCCCCGCCGCACGCGCGAACTCCGGCACTTGGGGCAGCGCTGCGCGATCAACTCGCCACCTCGCCCCCGTCGCGGCGCCCCGCGCGGCGCGCGCCCGCGCCGTCGCCGCCCGCGTCGCCGTCCAGCCCCTCGGCCATCTCGGAGGTGCGCATCCGCGCCCTCAGCATCTCGATCTCGCGGTGGATGCGGTTGGCGGCCTCGTCGCGGGCGTCCTCGCTCATGTCGGCGCGCGAGAGGTAGAAGAGGGCGTCGCGGTAGCGCGCCACGGCGCGCGCGTAGCGGCCGCGGAAGGCCGCGCGCTCGGCCATCTCGACCCACTGGCCGACCTTCACCGACGCGACGAAGTTGCGGAGCGCCGTCGAGGAATCGACGAACTCCCGCTCGCCCGGGTAGAGCCTCAGGGCCTCGCCCACGACTTCGAGCGCGCGCTGCGCCGTCTCGATCTTGTCGGAGTGGCGGACGCGCCTCTGCGCCTCCTGCGTCAGGCGCGTCGCCTCGCCGCGCGCCCAGGCCAGGAGGTGCTTGCGCAGGAGTGCGCGGACGCGCTCCTGCCCCGAGCGCAGCGCCGCGCGCATCTCGGCCGCGCCGCCCGGCGCGCGCAGCGCCTCGTCGGAGTTCGCGAGGTACTGCTCGCAGAGCTTGTAGGCTTCGAGGTGCGAGTCGGGCGTGGCGTTGGGCGTGTCGAGTTCGGCGAGCCTCTGCTGGAGCGCGCGCAGCGCGGCCACCTGCGCCTGCATGCCCGGCCGGTTGTTGGCGGGCGTCTTCGCCTTGAAGGGGACGCGCGCCGGGTCGCCCGCGCCCATCACCAGCTCCATCTCGCGCGTGTAGCGCGCCCAGGCGCGCCGCATCACCACCTCGCGCGCGGCCGCGGCGAAGAGGATGACGAAGCCGGCGGCGAGGCCGGCCGGTATCCAGGGCGCGTCGTCGCCGTCGGAGCGCAGCAGCATCCAGATGATCCAGAAGAGGGCGACGGAGAGCGAGCCCGCGACGAACATGTAGCCCGCGGTCGAAGGCATGCGCGGGTGCGCGTGCGCGCGGCGCCGCCCCCCGCCCGCCTGTGCGCGCGCGCGCTGCTGCTGTGCCGCCTGCTCGGCTGGGCTGGTGGGCAAAGTCTCTCTCCGTTGTAAAAGGGGGCGCGGGCCGCGCGCGCTTCTTATAAGGAGGCCGGCGTCCGGGGCACCCGGCGCCGCTTGGGGCCGAAGGCCGGATTATAGACTTTCCCGGCGGGTGCGTCCATCCGCACTGGAATCCGCGTTCCGCAATCCAATGATTATGGTTGGAAGTGACGCGCCCGAGCGTTTATACTTGCGTTCCGTTTGCCAAGGGGGGTTGGAGCAAAAGATGGAGAAGCGTTGTGACAAGTGCGACTCGCCGGTCGGCGCCGACCAGGCTTTCTGCCCGACGTGCGGGGCCGTCATCGGGATGAACCTTGGGACGACCCAGGCCGGCGGCGGCTGGGACTTGGCCTCGACCGTGGTCGGCCCGCACGCGAGCACGCCGCCGCGCTCCACCGGCGAGCGGCGCGCGCCCCCGACCCGGCCGGAAGCCCCGAAGCCGCCGCCCGCGCCCGCGCCGCGCAAAGGCAGCAACACCATCCTCCTCGCCGTCATCGGTTTCGTGGCCGTGCTGCTCATCGGCGGCCTGGTCATCCTTTTACTCTTGAACTCGCAGAGGTAGCCGCGGGGCCGGAAGTCTGACCCCGCCGCCTCGGTCTTCTCCGCCGCCCGCGTGCGCGGACAGTCCATATGGATCAGTTCCCCGCCCCGCCGTACCCCAGCGTGAGGGTCGCGCCGCCCGTCCGGGCGGTCAAGCGCGGCGTGCTCCGCTGGGCGCTCGGCGCGGCGGCCGTGCTCGCCGCACTCCTCACCGGCCTCTGCACGCTCTGGCTCATCGGCTACGAGACCGGCGTCGTCCCGTTCCTCGCCGGCCTCATCGCGGCGGCGCTGCCCGTCCCCGTCTACGTCACGCTCGTCCTCTGGCTCGACCGCTACGAGCCCGAGCCGCCCTGGATGCTCGCGGCGGCCTTCTTCTGGGGCGCGCTCGTCGCGGTCTTCTTCGCCATCATCATCAACTCGCTGGGCGTCGCCATCGTCGCGCTGCTGGCGGGCGACTCGGCCGCCGAGTCCTACGGCATGATCGTCTCGGCGCCCCTGGTCGAGGAGACGGCGAAGGCGCTCGTCCTCTTCGCGCTCTTCTTCTTCAAGCGCGACGAGTTCGACGGCGTGACCGACGGCGTCATCTACGCCGCGATGGTGGGCCTCGGGTTCGCGATGACGGAGAACGTCAAGTACTACGGCGTGGCGGTGTCGGAGCACAACGCGCTCGGGGTCTTCATCGTGCGCGGCGTCTTCTCGCCGTTCGCGCACCCGCTGTTCACGGGGATGACGGGCGTCGGATTGGGGCTCGCGGCGCAGACGGTGAAGAAGTGGGTGAAGGTCGTCGCGCCTTTGGTCGGGTTCGCGGGGGCGGTCGTGCTGCACGCGGCGTGGAACGCCTCGGCCCGCCTGACCTCGGCGTACGAGAGCGGCGCCTACGTGCTCCTGACCTACTTCTTCCTGATGGTGCCGACGTTCTTCGGCATGCTGCTCGTCATCTTCCTCTCACTCCGGCGGGAGGGGCGCGTCCTGCGCGAGCACCTCCGCCCGGACGTTCTGCGCGGGCTCATCACGGAGGCCGACTACGACTGCTTCTGCTCGTTGACGGGGCGCGCCGGCTCGACCTACCGCGCGTTCGCGCGGGGCGGCTTCTCGCGCTGGCGCGCCCGCGTGCGCTACAACCGCGCGGCCAGCGAGTTGGCCTTCCACCGCTCGCGCGTCGCCCGCGGCGTCCGGACGCGCGGCGCCGCGCCCCAGGACGTAGAAGCCGACTACGTGCAGCAGCTCCACCGCCTGCGCCTGCAACTGGAGGGAAAGTGATGAGTGATGAGTGATGAGTGATGAATTAAAGACAGTTCTTAATTCATCACTCATCACTCATCACTCATCACTCAGTCTTCGTGAAGATCAAACTCCTGCCGAGCACGTTTGACGCCGAGGGGCGCGCCTCGCCGGAGCAGCGGCTGAGCTGCTTCGTGGTGGACGGGCGCGTCGCCATCGACGCCGGGAGCATCGCCCTCGGGCTCTGCGCCGAGGAGCGCGCGCGCGTGCGCGACGTGATCGTGACGCACCCGCACATGGATCACGTCGCCACGCTCCCCATCTTCGTGGACGACCTCTTCGGCTTCCTCGAAGAGCCCGTGCGCGTCCACGCCACCGAAGAGGTCTGCGCGCTGCTGGAGCGCGACGTCTTCAACGGGACGGTCTACCCGCCCTTCCAGCACTTCGACAACGGCCGCACGCGCGTCATGCAGTTCGTGCCCTTCGAGGTGGGCGAGGAGTTCCCCGTCGCGCACCTCCGGGTGACGGCCGTCCCCGTCTCGCACATCGTCCCGACCGTCGGGCTCGTCCTCTCGGACGGCGAGCGCACCATCGGATTCAGCTCCGACACCTCCGAGACCGAGGAGTTCTGGCGCCTCGTCAACCGCGAGCCGCGCCTCGACGCGCTGCTCATCGAGGCTTCGTTCCCGAACTCTCTCAAGAAGCTCGCCGACGTGTCCGGCCACCTCACCCCCGAGGCGCTCGGCGCGGAACTCGGCAAGCTCGCGCACGAAGGCATGGACATCCTCGCCATGCACCTCAAGCCCTCCTTCCGCCGGCAGCTCATCGAAGAACTGGAAGCGCTCGGCGTCCCGCGCCTCTCCGCGATGGAGCCCGGCCGCGAATACGAATGGTGAACGACGTGATCGAGACGCGGCGGCTCGTCCTGCGCATGTTCGAGGAGTCGGACACGGACGCGTACGCCGAGATGGTCTCCGACCCGGAGGTGATGCGCTTTCTCGGCGGCGGCAAGCCCGTGCCGCGCGCCGAAGCCTGGCGCAACATGGCGATGATGCTCGGCCACTGGCACCTCCGCGGCTATGGGATGTGGGCGGTCGAGGAGCAGGCGAGCGGCGAGATGGTCGGGCGCGTCGGGTGCTGGAACCCCGAGGGCTGGCCCGGGCTCGAAGTCGGTTGGACGCTGCGCCGGCGCTTCTGGGGCCGAGGCTACGCGACCGAGGCCGCGCGCGCGTCGATCAACTATGCGTTCGAGTCGCTCGGCCAGACGCGCGTCATCAGCCTCATCGCGCCCGACAACGTCAACTCCATCCGCGTCGCCGGAAGGCTAGGCGAGAAGCCCGTCGGCGAGTGGGAGGTCTCCGGGACGAAGGTGATTATCTACGCCGTCGGTCGCGAGGAGTTCGAGCGGTAGGGCGGGACGATCTTCTCAAGAGGATGTTTAAGGCGGCCCAACGCGAAGCACGCGGGGCCGCCTTAACGTATCGGTTCGAACTCGGGCTCGGCGTGGTCGCCGGTGAACTCTTCGAGCGTGACGCGGCCGCTCGGGAGAAGTTCCGCGACGCGGAAGGTGCGCTCGGCGCGGCTGCGGCCGGGCATCAGCTCGGCGCGGAAGGTGACGGGCATCCCGGGGCGCGCCCAGCGGTCTGTCTCGCGGCGGTTGTACTCGGGGTAGATTGACTTCGAACGCTCGGCCTCGCCCCTGCGCCGCAACAGCAGCGCCGCCCCGACCGCCCCCGCGGTCAGACCCGCGAGGCCGGCCAGGGCGCCGAGCCAACGTCCGCCGCGCCTCTTCTTCACTTCACTTAGCAGAGCGGGTCGAGCTTCTCGCTGATGATCGGCAGGCCGCTCAGCGACTTCTCGGCGTTGATGGCGGTGTAGTGCTGCCACTCCTCGGGCACCTTGTCCTCGGCGAAGATGGCCTCGACCGGGCACTCGGGCACGCAGGCGTCGCAGTCGATGCAGGTCTCGGGGTTGATCCACACTGCGTTGTCGTCCAGGTGGAACGCCTCGACGGGGCAGACGACCACGCAGTCCGTGTAGCGGCAGTTCACACACGGTTCGCAAACGACGTAAGTCATTAACAGAAGCCTCCTCAGAAATATTGGATGACGGCGGCGGCGCGGATGTTCAAGAAGTCTCCGCGGGTGCGGCTCCGGCCGGCTATCAAGGAATGCTCACCTCGCCCGACATATTAACCACGAACGCGCGAGATTTAAAAGTCAAAAAGTAGAGTTTTCAGTTTTTAGTTTGTAGTTTTCAGTTCAAGCGCGGGCGCCGCGGAATCCAGTCGGTACCACCCGCGGTAGCGGGCGGGTCGTTGTTAGACGACAGCGCCGGCTAAGTAAAACCCGCCCGCGGTAGCGGGTGGTACTGCCCGGCTCTTACACCATCCAATTACTGCGCGGCACGCCCGCGGAGAAGTCGTAGAAGGCGAGGTCTTCGTCGGCGAGCATCTTGGTGAGGAGGATGATCTGGCCCGTGTGCATGGAGAAGTGTTCGACGGCGTGGAAGACGGCCGCCAGGAGCGTCACGTCGAGCCCCTGCACGCGCCGCGTCTCAAGCAGCGCCGCCGGGTCGAGCCGCGCCAGCGCGGCGTCGGCCTCCGAGACTGCGGCGCGCAACGCGCTCAGCAGCTCTTCGCGCGGCACGCGGCGGCGCTCGGCGAACTCGCGGTCGCGCACGCGCGCGTCCGCGGCGCCGCCGACGCCGCAGACGACCCACTGCCGCAGGTTGCCTTCGAGGTGTAAGAGGAGGTTGCCGACGCTGTTCGAGCGCTCGGACGTGCGCCACCAGACCTGCTCGTCGGTGAGGCGCTCAAGGCAGCGCTCGATCTTCGGCAGGTAGTCTTCGCGCAGGTGCCGGCGCGCCTCTGCGAGGAAGGCGCGGCCCGTCTCCGGACTCACTCGCCGTCTCCTCCAGGCCGCCGCTTGTGCTTGGCCTTGCGCTCGGCGGGGTGCGCGCGGTCTTCGGGCTTGGCGCGTGAGAGTGGGTGTCCGTGCGGGGCGTCGGGCTTGCGGGTCGTGGCGAAGAGCGGGCGCTCCTCGCGCTTGCCCGCGCGCTTCGTTGCTGTCTTCTTCATCGAGAGCCTCCGGGCCTTCCGGCCGACCTTGACGCGCATGCTATGCGCGCCGGTGCTCCCGTGTCAACGTTCGTCGGGACGGGCGGCGGCCGGGGCCTGAGCCTTCCGCCCAGGCCGCCGCGCGTCGTGTCGAGCCTTTGAACTGTCTGCTTGAGCGCTGCCCGTCAGTTGGAGACTTGAGGAGGGGCGGGAGCGTCTTGGGATGTCTATGCCTTGCTCGTCTGCGGAGTCGCGTCGGCGAAGAGAGTCTTGATCGCCTGCGCCGTCTCGGAGCGGCGCTTCTGCTGGAACTCGTTGACCCACTGCGAGACGGTCGCGACCATGTCGCGCGCGGCCTCCTTCGCGGACGTGCGCTCGGCGACCGGCTTGGCCGCCGCGGGCTGTTGCTGCTGGCGATTCCTCTCGCCACGCTTGATGATTTTGATCGGGGTTTTCTTCTGCATGATCATTATTCCGTTTTACGAATCGATGTTCGTGTCAGTGTAAGACGAACAAGCGTGCCGTAAAGTTCCCTTTTGTTCGGTTACCGCCTGCCCGTCGGGCTCGCCAAGTGAACGAGCAAATCAAGGGCCACGACCTCCCCGTTAAGACACGAGCACGCCGCCACTCGCTCGTCGTGAGACCGTCGCAATAAAACTTTGACAACTCAGGCCGGACGGCCACGCCTGCGCGAGGTTTTTGCAGGAAGGTTCCGCGGGAGCAACTTAACAGATGCGCGTCGGCGCTCAACTGTTGCCCGCCCCATTCGGCGCCGGCCGCGCCCCTTTTCGTCCGAGGCCCGCAACGGCCTCGGACAGAGACGCCTCACGCGTGGCCTCTTTGCGAACAGCGCAGACATAAACGCCACGGCGTTCGCAGAATGCGAAGCCGAGACCGCGGCCGCGCTCTTTGCCAAAACCGACCTGACGCCCTCCGACCCGTCGGACGAGACCCGACTCACTCGACCCTCCGAAAACCCACGCGTTTCGCCGACAACTTCAAACAACTCACACGCGCTCCGGCCCGCCCGCGAGTTGGCATATGCGTTGCCCTTCCGCGGGGTGCGATGATCGTGAGCGAAATCTTCATCATCTACCTGGCGGCGGCGGCACCCTTCGGCGTCGCGCGATTCCTCTCGGAGCAGACGTCCGGCGCTGGAGTCGGCGCTTCACTCTTCAAGGCCGCGGGCGTCGCGCTCGGCTGGCCTTTCACCTCCCTGCCCCGCCTGCTCCGCCGGCTCGCTTCTTTAAGGACGAAGGAGACGGACGACGCACGGGCTCTGGCGCCCGACGAGCGGCGCGTCGAAGAGGTGAAGCGCGCGGCCGTCAACGCCCTGCGCTGCGTCGAAGACCTGCTCGCCGACGCGGGCGCGCTCGAAGAAGAGTCGGAGCGCCACAAGCTCTACGCGGCGCGCGAGTGCGTCGAGCGTTACGCGGGGCTCGCCACGGCCTGCGCCACCGCGTCGGCCGACGCGCGACCCACGACGCGCGAGATGGAGTTGTGCCGCCTCGCGGGGCGCGGCGGCGACGACCTGCTCGTCGCCGGGCGCTGCGTCCACCGGCGCAACGTCACGCGCCTCTTCGCGCACCGCGACCGCGCCGGCTCCGAGCTTGCCCACGCGCTCGCCGCCGTCCTTGAGGCCGCACACAAGATGTATCCGCAGACGCACGCCCCTTACTCCGCGGAACAGTTACGCGCCGCGGGCGCGCGCCGGATTCCTCTAGACCCGCGCCGGACTTCGGAGGCGCTGTCGCGCGCCCTCTCGCGCGTCGTCGAGCTGCTCTCGCTCTTCGACGAGCGCGCGCCGCTGGTCTCCGTGGCGCGCATGCTCGACGCGGAGTGCGGGCGCGCGCGCCGCGCCGAGTCGGCCGCCGCCGCCGGCGAAGGCCGCACGGAAGGAGAAGAAACATGTACGACACAGGCGGTTCCTACAGCGTTTGTCGGCCCGCGACTCAGGACGTCCACTTCGCGCAGCGCATGAGCTGGCTCGGGCAGGAGCTTGACCCCGCGGTGCAGCGCCGCCGCCTGGCCTGGGAGAAGGAGGAGGGCCGCGTGCTCTCGATGCAGCGGCCGCTGACGACGGAGCAGGCGTATCGATTGTTCGGCACGTTCCTCGGCCTCATCCCGCCCTTCGCTATCTTCGAGCGCGCCGTGATGCGGGGCAGAGGCAGCGAGGAGTTCTGGCTCGTCGCGCTCTGCGTCGGGATGAACGTCTTCTGCTGCCTCGTCGGGCGTTGGTGCGGCGGCCGCCTCGGGCGCTGGATGCGCGACCCACGCCCGCGCGGGCGCGCGGAGTTCGCGTTCATCGTCTTCCTCATGGCCGCGTCGTGGAGCGCGGTGACGGGGGGCTTGGGCGGCGCGCTCTTCTTCGGCATCGGCGCGCTCTTCGGGCCGTTCGTCGCGGCGCCCGTGGCGCTCGTCGGCTTCCCCGCCTTCGCGATTCTTCACCGCCTCATCTCCCGCGGTGGTATGATTGAGGCGCGCCACGCCTGGCCGCTCGCGTTCGGCATCCCTTTGACGATAGCCGCGATGATTTCGAGCCCCTGGCTCAAGTAGTAGGCAGTAAGCAGATGGCAGTAGGCAGTTGAAAGCGCCGCTGTCGATAATTCTGTTTTAATCTCTCAACGCTCGTAACGCGGAGCGTGCTGCCTACTGCCATCTGCCTACTGCCTACTATCCCATGCTTCTCGCGCTGCTGCTGCTCTCGCTCTTCACGCTCGTCCTGCTCGGCTTCTACGTCTTCGTGGCCGCGCCGCGCAGCCGCGGGCACCAGACGTTCGCGGCCTTCATCGCCTGCCTCGCGCTGTGGACGGTCAACGACATCCTGATGTGGGGCTTCGGCGGCGGGCGCTCGCTCGCGGCGTGGTGGGCGGGGACGAGCTTCGCGCTCTCGCTCCTGCTCCAGCTCGCCTTCGTCGTCTTCGCGTGGGTCTTCCCGGAGAACGCCGAGGTGCCCGTCCGGCGCGCGGCCGTGATGTTCGCGCCGGGGCTCGTGCTCGTGCCGGCGGCGCTCGCCGGGATGATGTGGAGCGGGATCGAGTTCGACGGCGCCGACTTCCGCATCCGCCTGACGCCGCTCGCCTACGCCTTCGGCCTCTACATCTACGGCCTCTTCGCCTACGGGTTCGCGCTGCTCTGCGGGAAGTGGCGGCGCTACCGCGGGAGCCTCTGGGGCAAGCAGCTCGGCGCGATCCTCTTCGCGCTCGTCATCACGGCGACGCTGAAGACGGCGGCCAACATCGTGCTCCCGCTGCTCGGCGTCTACACGCTTTTGCCCGTCGGCTCGGTCTTCGTCCTCGTCGGCGCGGTCATCTACGCGTACGCCATCACGAACTTCAAGCTCTTCTCAATCCAGTCGGCGCTCGACCAGTTCCGCCTCTTCCCCATCGCCTACAAGGTCGCCTTCTCCATCGCGGCCGTCGCGGTCTTAAGCTTCGCGCTCTTTCAGATTCCCATCGTCTGGTGGAGTTTTACAGACCACTCGGTCGAAGCCTGGAAGCGCTACCTCGTCTTCAGCGTCATCACGGCGCTCGTGCCGAACCTGCTGCTCGTCGCGCTCGTCATCCGCACCATCTCAAGACCGTTGAGGCGCCTGACCGAGGCGGCCGTGGACGTGGCCGGCGGCGGCTACGGCACGCAGGTCGAGCTGAAGAGCAACGACGAGGTCGGACTCCTCGCCGCCTCCTTCAACGAGATGAGCCGCAAGATGGCCGAAGACATCGAGCGCCTCCGCGCTTTGAACGAGCACCTCGTCCGCGCCGAGAAGCTCGCGGCCGCGGGCGCTCTGGCCGCCGGGGTCGCGCACGAGGTCAACAACCCGCTCGCCTCCATCTCCTCGCTCATCCAGATTCTCCAGTCGCGCCCGCTCAACGGTGAGAACGAGGCCGAGACGCGCGAGATGCTGCGCCTCGTCTCCACACAGATCACGCGCATTTCCCAAGTCCTGCGCGACATGCTCGACTTCGCGCGCCAGCGCCCGCCCGCCCGCTCCCCGCTCGACCTCGCGCGCGTCGTCGAATCTTCCCTGCGGCTCGCCGCCTTCGACAAGGGCTTCAAACGTCTGAAAGTCACGACCGACTTCGACGGCCGGGCGCCCAGAGTCTCCGCCGACCCCGACCAGTTGCAGCAGGTCTTCCTCAACCTCCTGCTCAACGCGCGCGACGCGATGCCCGACGGCGGCGAACTGCGCGTCACGCTCTCCTTCGAGGAGGAGGCGCGCGAAGTCTCCGTCGAGTTCGCGGACACCGGCCACGGCATCCCCGCGGAGATTCTGCCGCACGTCTTCGACCCCTTCTTCACGACGAAGCGCGCGGGCGCGGGGCTCGGGCTCGCTGTCTGCTACGGCATCGTCACGGCGCACGGCGGCCGCGTCGCGGTCGAGTCGGGCGGCGGGCTGACGGGCACGACCGTCCGCGTCGCGCTCCCGGCGGACGAGACGGCCGCGGCCGAACTTGCGCCGCGCGCGACCGTTGTGCAGACTGCCACGGAAGACTTCAAATTTGAAATTTCAAATTTCAAATAGTGAGAAGATGTTCAGCCGACGCATCGACGACGATTTGGAGCTGCGCCCCGTGGACGAGCGTCTGGCGGAGGAGCTGACGGGGCTCGTCCGCCGCGACCTCGCGCACCTGCGGCCGTGGATGCCCTGGGCGACCGAGCGCTACTCGGTCGAGGACGCGCGCGAGTTCATCCGCCGCCAGCTCCGCCAGTACGCCGAAGACATGGGCTTCGCCACGCTCATCTTCTTCCGCGGCCGCGTGGCCGGCAGCATCGGCTACAACAACATCGACTGGTCGAACCGCAAGACCGACATCGGCTACTGGCTCGGCGCGGACTTCCAGGGGCGCGGCCTGATGACGCGCTCGTGCCGCGCGCTCGTCGAGCACGCCTTCAAGGAGCTGCGCCTCAACCGCGTCGAAATCTACTGCGCCGTCGAGAACGTCCGCAGCCGCCGCATCCCCGAACGCCTCGGCTTCACGCAGGAGGGCACGCACCGCCAGGCCGAGTGGGTGCACGACCACTTCAAAGACCTCGTCTCCTACTCGATGCTCGCGCGCGAGTGGAAGAGTCAGAACGAAAAATGAGCACGCAGCCACTCATCCTCGTCGCGGAAGACGAAGACCTGATGCGCGCCATCGTGACGCGCCTGCTGGAGGATTCCGGCTACCGCGTGGCGGGCGTGGCGAGCGCGGAGGAGGCGCTCGAAGTCTTCGCCGCGGAGGACGTGGCCGTCACGCTCACGGACATCCGCATGTCGGGCATGGACGGGTTGGCGCTCCTCGACAAGATTAAAGACATCGACCCGGAGGCGCTCGTCGTCGTGATGACCGCCTTCTCCTCCGTGGACTCGGCCGTCGCCGCCCTGCGCAAGGGCGCGTACGACTACATCACCAAGCCCTTCGTCAACGAAGACCTCTTGCAGTCGGTCAAGAACGCGCTCCGCCAGCGCGAGCTGTTCCGCGAGAACCGCGCGCTCCGCCGCGAGCTGGACAGGCGCTACAGCTTCTCCGAGATCATCGGCACCAGCGAGTCTTTGCAACGAGTCTTCCGTCTGGTGGAGAAGGTCGCGGCCACGAACACGAACATCCTCGTCTACGGCGAGTCGGGCACGGGCAAGGAGTTGGTCGCGCGCGCCATCCACCACAACAGCCCGCGCGCCGACCGCCCCTTCGTCGCCATCAACTGCGGCGCGCTGCCCGAGACGCTCCTTGAGTCCGAACTCTTCGGCCACACCAAGGGCGCCTTCACCGGCGCCACGCAGTCGCGCCCCGGCCTCTTCCGCTCGGCCGAAGGCGGCACGGTCTTCTTAGACGAGATAGGTGAGGTAAGTCAGGCGCTACAGGTTCGGCTCCTGCGCGCCGTGCAGGAGCACGAGGTGACGCCGCTCGGCTCTTCGACGGCAGCGCGCTTCGACGCGCGCATCATCTGCGCCACCAACCGCGACCTCGAACGCGAAGTCACCGAGGGCCGCTTCCGCGAAGACCTCTTCTACCGCCTCAACGTCATCGAGGTGCACCTGCCGCCCCTGCGCGAGCGGCGCGAGGACATCCCGCTGCTCGCCCGCCACTTCGTCAAGCGCACCGCGCGCGAGCAGGGCCAGGACGAGAAGCCCATCGAGCCCGCGGCCATGACCGCGCTCATCAACTACAACTGGCCCGGCAACGTCCGCGAGCTACAGAACGCCATCGAGCGCGCCTTCACCCTCAGCGGCGAGCGGCTCGACCTCGACAGCCTCCCGCCCCGCGTCCGCGACGCCGCCGGCGCACACCCCGCCGTCCTCGACCCCGACGGACTCCGCCCCACCCTCGACGAAGTCGAGCGCCGCTACATCCTCGACACCCTCGCCTCCGTCAACCACGACAAGGCCCGCGCCGCCAACATCCTCGGCATCGACCTCTCGACCCTGTACAGGAAGCTCAAGCGCTACGACGCGGTGTGAGGTTCTCCGCGCCGTCAACGTGCACGACCGCGGCGCGTCGAAAAAAAACGGCGGGGTTGAGTTCCGCAAAGACTCAACCCCGCCGATGCGCAATGCGACCGGAGGAATGCGCTTCTATCGTATCGCGCTAAAGAGAGAACTTACACACCGCAGCTTACTCCTCTTCGTCGTCGTCGCGGCCGCGGCGGCGCGCCGGCGCCCGCGCCGGCTTGACCTCCGACGGGTCAACGGTCGGGCTGGCGGCCGGCGGCGTCGCGCCCGAGGGCACCACCCACAGCTCCACCGTCAGCTCCTCCCGGTACCCGCCGTCAACCGTCACGATCCGGTCGGCCGTGATCCCGCGCGTGTTCACCAGGTAGTTCTTCGCACGGTCGCACCGCCGCTGCGCCTCGCCCGCGCGGCCCGCACGCCCGCCGTAGCAGACCAGGTAGCCCTGCGCCGTCGGGTCGTTCTGCAACTCGATGGCGTAGTTGTCCAGCCGCGCCTTCTCGTCGTTGAACTTGATGTTCCCGTACTCGTCCACCTTCCGGGCGTTGATGGCCGTGATCCCCGTCGAGCAGCTCGCCGAGGTCTGGCAGCTCCGGTCGTACCCGCCCACGTCCACGGTCGCCGTCACCGTCTGGTTGTTCGCCAGGCCCGTCGTATCGACCGTGATCGAGCTGGTGCCCTGCCCCGAGCTGATGGTGCCGGCCGAGACCGACCAGTTGAAGGTCGGGGTGACCTCCCGGTCGCCCCCCTCGATGTTGGCGGTGAAGGTGATCGGCGTCCCCGGCTTGACCGACTCGCTCGGGCAGGCGACCGTCACCCGCGGGCAGGCCACCGGCGGCGGCGGCGGCGTCACGCAGTTGCAGCGGTCAACCGTCACCGTCGTCGAGGTGAAGGCGATGCAGCCGCAGCCGTCGTCCACCTCGACCGTCACCGTGTAGGTTCCCGGCGCCACCCCCGCCAGGTCGAGCGTGGCGTTCGGGCCGTCGCCCGTCACCCGCCCCCCGGTCGTCGAGTAGGTGTAGAGCAGCGTGTCGCCGTCCGGGTCGGTCGCGTTGGCCGAGAGCTGGACGGTGCCCGCCGTCGGCGTGCAGCTCGAGTCCGGTATCTGCGGCGGCGTGCACTCGGCCGCCAAAGTGACGTGGCCCGACGAGGCCGTCAGCGTCACCGTCGGCGGCTGGTTCGGGAAGACCGTCGGCAGCCGCTCGTTCCGCCGGCCGGCGAAGAACTGGAAGATGAACCCGTGCGGGTCGTCCGAAGTGCGGAAGCCGGCGGGGAAGCCCTGGTTGTTGCTGTCGTTGTTGTGGAAGATGTCCGTGAACGTCTTCCCCTGCTGGTTCAGGTGGCCGCGGTAGGCCGCAGAGAAGCCGAACCAGCGGCGCGGGAAGATGCGGATACCGCCGAGGAAATCGACCGGGTTGTTCGGGAACGCATTCTCCGTGTGGCCCGCCACGTAATGATCCGACTTCAACTCGCCGATGATCTGGAAGTGCTTGTTGACGGCGAAGTCCATGCCGACGCCCGCGACGAACTCGTCCGGCCGGTCGAGCAGCGAGACCTTGCCCGTGCCGAAGGCGTCGGAGGTCGGGTTCGAGTTCAGGATGTAGCCGAGGTTGGCGTGCAGGCTGACCGAGCGGCTCAGGCGGCCCGAGACGAAGCCGACGAGGCCGAAGTCGCCGATGTTGCCGCCGGGGCTCGCGCCGCGCTGGAGCTGGTTGAAGCCCTTAAGGTCGTCGGCCTTATCCATGTACCAGCGGTAGAAGGCGACGAGGCCGACGCCGAGCGGGTTGTTCGGGCCGGTGAACCTGATCTTGGCGCCGGCCTGCATCGTCCCGAACGAAGACTCGCCGTAGAGCCGGTTGATAAAGGGCGCGTCGGCGACGTAAGTCGGGCAGATGGTGAACAGGTCGGGAACCGTGATCGGGTTGAAGGTCAGGTTCACGGGGATCGTCCGCGTCGTCAGCACGACGCCCGGCAGGATCGAGCCGCAGGGCGAGCCGACGCCGGGGAAGTTCGCGGCCGAGCCGAAGTTCCCCTGCCCCTGCCCCACCGCCGTGCCCAGGCGCGACGTGAAGGGCGGAGCGATGCGGTTGCCCGTCAGCCCGAAGTTGGGGCCGGGGCCGCCGACGAACGGGAACTGGACGAACGGCTGGTTGAAGGCCGGGCGGAAGAAGGTGTTGCTGAGGCCCGTCAGCGCCGACGAGCCAGTCACCCCCACAGGCGGAAGGATGATGGCCGGGCCGCTGCCGAGGAGGCCGGGGCCGAAGAAGAGCTGTGAGTTCGGCAGATAGAAGCTCGACAGGTTCTTCGGGTTGTTGACCTTCACCCCGCGGTAACCCTCGGTGCTGAAGAACAACTCGATGTGGTCGCTGACGCCGACGTTGAAGCTGAGCGGGATGACCGAGAAGTCTACGTTGCCGGGGTCGCGGTCGTAATTGCTGTAGGCGATGCTGAAGGTGAACTCACCCTTACGCAGCGTGTCGCCGTCATAGATGGTGAAGAGCCCCGTGGGGCCGCCCGGCGTGCCGCCAGTGCCGACAGTCGGGGCTTGGTTGCGCGGGTCGTTGCCCGGACGCAAGGTCTGCGCCGTCGCCGCCGACAGCAGGACCATGGTGGCGAGCGCGGCAAAGAGCGCTCTTCTCGCGAGTCTCATCGCATTCCTCCTGCGAAATGAGTTTAATTTTTGCGGAAGGGGGCGACCGTGCTCCCCGGTGTCGCGTGCGGCCCGCGCGCGTGGCGCCGCTTCTGGCCGCGACCCGGCGACCCTTATATCCTGGGGCGCGGACGCTCCAACTACAAGCGTAAACCCTTTAAGTCAAAGAAACTGCTACCGCCCTCGAACGCGAACGACTTGTAGATGGAGCGGAGCAGCGAGAGGAGCTAGAACACCTGTCCGGCGTTCTTTGGGCGCTCTTGCAATGCCTCTTCAGCGCCTCTCAACTGAGTGTAACTTTGTGCTTTGTTTAGCGCACCAGCTTTATATAAAACGAGTGCGCCGCTGTCAACACCCTGGGTGTAGCGCCAGCGGCCCGCTTGCGAAAACCCTACACATACGGATGCCGGGGGCGTACCAAGTTCCGCCAGACCATACACCTCCTAGCGGCGGAAATCAAGAGTTTTTCGCAACTTAGCCCGAAAAAAAGGTTCACATTTCCGTCACGCGTAGATGCCGCGCATCCGCGTGTCGTAGGCCACACGGTCAATCGCCAGCATGTAGGCGGCCGTGCGTGTATCGACGTTGTGATTCTCGGCGTACTTCACCACGTCGTTAAAACTCGCCACCATCACGTCCGACAGGCGCTCGTTAACGACCTCCTCCTTCCAGAAGTAGCCCATGCGATCCTGCACCCATTCGAAGTAGCTGACGGTGACGCCGCCGGCGTTGGCGAGAATGTCCGGGATGACGAAAACCCCGTTGTTGTGCAGGATTTTGTCGGCGTTCGCCGTGGTCGGCCCGTTCGCGCCCTCGGCCAGGATGCGGCACTTGATGCGGCCGGCGTTCTCCGAGCGAATCTGATTCTCGGTCGCGCAGGGGGCGAGCACGTCGCATTCCAGCTCTAAAAGCTCCGAGTTCGAGACGTGCTCGACGTTGGGAAACTCCTGGAGCGAGCGCGTCTGCTGCAAATGGGCCAGGGCGGCGGGGATGTCGATGCCGTCGGGGTTGTAGATGCCGCCGAAGATGTCCGAAATTGCGACGACCTTGTAGCCCGCCTCGTGGAGGAGGCGCGCCCCGATGCCGCCGACGTTCCCAGAACCCTGGACGACGACGCGCGTGTTGGGCGGCGAGAGCTTGAAGCGCTTGATGGCTTCGTTGATGACGAAGAGGAGGCCGCGCCCCGTCGCCTCGCGCCGTCCGCGGGAGCCGCCCAGTTCGACCGGCTTGCCCGTGACGACGGCGGTGACGGTGTGGCGCGCGTGCATGGAGAAAGTGTCCATGATCCACGCCATCGTCTGCTCGTTGGTGTTCATGTCGGGCGCGGGCACGTCGCGCTCCGGCCCGATGAAGTCGATCAGCTCGGCCGCGTAGCGGCGCGTCAGGCGCTCAAGCTCGCCGATGGACATCTGCATCGGGTCGCAGATGACCCCGCCCTTGCCGCCGCCGAACGGGACGTTGACGACCGCGCACTTCCAGGTCATCCAGGCTGCCAGCGCGCGCACCTCGTCGATGTGCACGTCGGGCGCGTAGCGGATGCCGCCCTTGGCCGGGCCGCGCGCGAAGTTGTGCTGGACGCGGAAGCCCTCGAAGACCTCGATGCGGCCGGAGTCCATGCGGACGGGGACGTAGACCTTGATCTCGCGGCTCGGCACGCGCATCACGGCGTAGAGGTCTGGGTTGAGGTTGAGCAACTGCGCGGCGCGGTCGAAGCGCTCCATCATCGACTCGAAGGGGTTCTCCTCCCTGATGCGCCGCGGGTCGTCCATCATTGCCTTTGTCATGTTCACTCCAAGGAAGTCAGGAGTCAGGAGTCAGGAGTCAGAAGAAAAAAGCAGAGACGCCGGGGCGGCCTCTGCCTATTCCGTCTTCTGACTCCTGACTCCTGACTCCCCGTTTTTCAATACCTCATTCATCGCGCCCGTGCGGTAGCCGTGCAGGTCGAGCGTGACGTAGCGGAAGCCGAGGGCGCGGAAGCGCCGGGCCAGCTCGTCCGTGACTTCGCGCCTGAGCGCCTTGTCCAACTCTTCGGGCGCGACTTCGAGCCTGACCAGCTCGCCGTGGTGGCGCACACGGAACTCGCGGAAGCCCATGTCGCGCATGACCTGCTCGCCCGTGTCCACCGTGCGCAGGCGCTCGATGGTGACGGGCGTGCCGTAGGCGAGGCGCGAGGAGAGGCACGGGCTCGCTGGCTTGTCCCACGTCGGCAACCCCGCGCGCTTGCTTAAAAGTCTGACGTGCTTCTTCGCCATGCCCGCTTCAACCAAAAGGCTGCGCACGCCGCGCTCGCCGGCCGCGGCGCGCCCCGGGCGGTAGTCGCCGAGGTCGTCGGTCGTCGAGCCGTCCACCACAAAAACAAAGCCGCGGGCCGAGGCCAGCGGCACGAGCTTCGTGTAGAGTTCGGACTTGCAGAAGTAACAGCGGTCGGACTCGTTGCGCAGGTAGCGCGGGTCTTCCATCTCGCCCGTCTGAACGTACTCGTGATTAAGACCGAGACCGGAGACGAGCGCGGCGACCTCCTCGCGCTGGTTCGAGGCGAGGCTCGGCGAGACGCCGGTGACACACAGGGCGCGCGCGCCGAGCACCTCGTTGGCGACGTGCGCGAGGTACGTGCTGTCCACGCCGCCCGAAAAGGCCACGAGCGCCGCGCCCATCTCTTCGAGGATGGCGCGCAACGCCTCCTCCTTCAAAAGGGCTTCGGACTCCTCGGTCGTCGGCGTCCCGACGATCCCCCCGCCCCGCACTTCTTCTTCGACGGCCGGACTGTTCACGCTCACCTTTCAGACCCGCGGCGCGCACGAACGCAGACGCCGCCGCGGACTCTCCCAACTGCCTTGAACTGTTCTGGTTTGAATAAACTTACCGGCCGCGAATGTTATCTCACGCGCGCCGGGCCGCGCAACCCGGACGGCCGTGACGAGGAAGACAGGGTTTCAGATTTGAAATTTGAAATTTCAAATCATGCATTAATGATGACGGCCCGGCGCGCGCGTGTTATATTCGGCGCGAAACTCACGCTTGCGTCTCCCTAACGTGGGCAGTTTCGGTCTGGCACTTTTCCCCGTGACAATCGCCCCGATGCCCTGCGGCTCCCGAGAACGTCGTCTCGTCGCCGCGCTCGCGTGCGCGCTGCTGCTCGTGTGCGCGCACGGCGCGGCGGCGCAGGAGCGGGACGAGTTCGACGAGACGGCGACCGACCCCGTCAAGCTCTTCAACCGCGGGCAGGAGGCGCACGCGAAGAAGGATTACGAGCGCGCGCTCGAACTCTACGAAGAGGCTTTGCAGGTCAAGCCCGACTTCGCCGAGGCCGAGTTTCAGAAGGCCGCCGCGCTCGTCGCCCTGAAGCGTCTGCCCGAAGCCGAGAAGTCTTACCGCCGGGCGATGGAACTGAGCAAGACGTGGGCGCTCCCACCCGCCGCGCTCGGGCTCATGCTGGTGCGGACGCCGGGGCGCGAGAAGGAGGCCGAGCCGCTCCTGCGCCGCGCGCTCGAACTCGACGCGAAGAACCTGACCGCCGTCGTCGCGCTCGCCGAGTTGCGGGTGCGCGCGGGCGACGCGGCCGAGAGTGCGACGTTCTGGCGACGGGCGACGGAGTTGAAGCCGGACGACGCCTCGCTCTGGCTCTCGCTCGCACGCGCCGAACTCAACGCGAAAGACTCGGCCGGGGCGCTGAAGAGTTTCGGCCGCGCGCTCGACGTCGATTCGGCGAGCGTCGAAGCGAGGCTCGGCCGCGCCGACCTGCTCATCAGCACCGGCGAGAAGGAGCGCGCGCTCGAAGACGTGCGCGCTCTGGAAGTCCTTGCCAAGTCGGACTGGAAGCTCGCCATCGCCATCGCCAACCGCTACGGACTCGTCGGAAAAAAAGAAGAAGCGCGCCGCATCTACGACTCTCTGCCCGCAGAGGCCAAACAGTCCGAGGAGGGGCGCAAGCTCTCCGCCGCCCTCAACGACCTGCCCTGCGAGGAGACGCCCGAGGCGCGCGCCGCGCTCGAACAACTCATCGCCTCCGACCCGAAGAATGCGCCCGCGCTCGCCTGCCTCGGGAGGCTCGAACGCACGGGCAAACCCGAGCGCTCCGCGCAGCTTTACAGGCGCGCGGCCGAGGCCGAGCCGAGCAACGCGGACTACGCCGTCGGCTACGCCGCGGCGCTCGTGCAACTCAAGAGATTCGAGGAGGCGGTCGCCGTCCTCCGGCGCGTCATCGCGGCCGCGCCCGAGCACTACGAGGCGCACGCGAACCTCGCCGCCGCCCTCTTCGAGTTAAAGCTTTACAACCCGGCTATTGTGGAATACAAATGGATCGGGAGTGCGAAGCCCGAGCTGGCTGTCGTACACTTCTTCATCGCCATCGCGCACGACCGGATGGGCGAGTACGAGGAGGCGCTCTCGGAGTACGAGACGTTCCTCGCGCGCGCCGACGCTGGCGTCAACCAGCTTGAGATCGAGAAAGTCAACCTGCGGCTCCCCACGCTACGCAACCAGGTCAAGCGCGGCGAAGGGGCGAAGAAAGACAAGAGGACGCAGTGATGGACACGTATCGCAGCGCGGAGCAGAAGTCGTCGGCGCGCACGAGTCAGGGGCGCGCCTCGGTAACCTCGGTGACGCTGGCTCTCGTCTTCACCCTGCTCGCGTGCGCGGGCGCGCGGGCGCAGGACGGCGCGGCGCAGCCGCCGCAGCCGCAGCGCGAGGACGGCCCGCCGCCGCTGCGCTACGTGCCTTCGGACGTGCGCCAGCGGCTCGAAGGCGCGAAGGACGCCAAGGAGCGCGCGCGCCTGAGCATGGAGATCGCCGACCAGCGGCTCGCGCTCGCCGCGCAGTTAGCCCAGCAGGACAAGTTCGAGGCGGCGACCGGCGAGATCGGCATCTACGAGGCCGTCGTCGAGGACACCGTCCGCACGCTGCACGCAGAGGGCGGCGACGGCCGGGTCAACAACAAGTTCCGCGACATCTTCAAGCGCATCGAGATTACCCTGCGCTCGCACATCACGCGCCTTGAGACCATCCGCCGCGTGCTGCCCGAGCGGCACGCCGTCTACCTCAAGGACGCCATCGACTTCGTCCGCGACCGGCGCGACCAGGCGCTCGCCGCCTTCTACTCCGACTCGGTCATGCGCGAGCCCCGCCTCCCCGAGCAGACCGCGCCCGAGGGCGAGCGCGCCACCACCAGCACGGCCGCGCAGTCCGCCCCCGAGAAGAAGCCCGACGAGCAGAAGCAACAGCAGTAAGCGATGAACAATCCCCCGCCCTCCCGCACAGTCTCCGCGCGACCCGGGCGCGCCGCGCTCCTCCTCTTCGCGCTCTGCGCGTGCCTTTCGCTCGCTGCGCCGGCCGCCGCGCAGCAACGCGAGCACCTGACGCCCGAGGAGATCGAACTCGTGCGCGACAACCAGGAGCTCGACGCGCGCACGAACGTCTTCATCAAGGCCGCCGAGCGCCGCCTGCTCGCCGTCACCAACCCGGCCGAGTCCGCGAAGAACGCCCCGAAGGAGAAGGAGAAGTGGGGCGAGGTGCAGGGCACGCGCACGCAGCTCTTCTACGACATCTCGAAGATACTCGACGAGGCCGTCGTCAACGTGGACGACGTGGCCGAGCACAACCCGGAGAGCCCTCTGCTGCGCAAATCGCTCTACATGCTCTCGGAGGCTACGGCGAGGATGCTGCCCGAGCTGACCAGGCTGCGCGAGGCGGCGCAGAGCACAGCCGAGGCCGACCAGCTCGACCGCGCCCTGGAGACCGCGCGCGAGATCACGGACGCGGCCAAAGAGAAAGGCGTCACGGCCGAAGACTTGAAGGTCAAGGCGAAGACGGCGAAGAAGAACTGAGCCGGACGGAGTTGAAGCGGTGCGGCGGCGCGCGGGCTTTCGACCTTAGGCGCGCCGCCTCTCTTTTTGCCCGCCGAACCGCGCGCGGGTTTTTGACGTAGAATAGGGCGCGGAAGAGATCGTAGAGGAGATTTATGGAGAGCAGATTCTACCCGGGCGTCGAGGCGGACTCGGCCAAACTACAGAACGAGCTGCGCGCGCTGTTCGACTCCGACCAGGCTTACGAAATCCAGACGATGCAGGTCTCTTCGACGGCCGTGCTTCAGGCGCGAAAGACGGGGACGCTCCGCGACCTGACGGGGCTCTCGGCCGCGCTCACCATCAAGGTCACGCCCGAGCACGGCGGGACGCGCGTCGAGATCGGGATGCAGAAGTGGTTCGACAAGGCGGCGGTCGCGGCCGTCGCCTTCGTCGTCTTCCCGCCCCTGATGGCGCTGCCCGCGCTCGGCGCCTACTGGCAGCACAAGCTGACCGAGGACGCCTGGAAGGTCATCGAGAGCCACATCGCGCGCAAGGCCGGCGGCTACGTCCCGCCGATGCCCGGGCGCTGCGGCACCTGCGGCGCGGTCGTCACCTCGGGCTCGGCCTTCTGCTCGGGCTGCGGGGCTAACATGCGCGTCGAACACACCTGCGCCTCCTGCGGCGCCAAGCAGAAAGACCCCGCCGCCCGCTTCTGCAACCGCTGCGGCAAGCCACTGACGAGCTGAACAGTAAGCAGTAGGCAGTTGAAGAACTTTGTCTTAACTGCCTACTGCCATCTGCCTACTGCTTACTGTCTTTCACGCCGCGTCCGACTCCCTCTCCGTCAGTCCTAACTCGTCGGCGCAGTCGCGGCAGAGCCAGACGTTGATGTGCGCGGCGTCGGCCCAGAAGAAGGGCGTGACGCGCGCGGCGGCGCGGAGGGCCGCGTCGGACGGCAGCCGCTGGAGTTGTTTGACGTAGGCGCGGCCGCCGTAGTAGTTGCCCGGCGCACCAGTCGCGCGGTGGACGCACTCGCGCACGCGGTAATCTTCCTCGCTCTTCAAGTCGGGTGTCCTCGTATAAGTGCTGTGATTGATTGGCAAAGATGGGAGGGCTCGGCGCACGCGTGTGCGGCGCGGTGCATTGTTTACCACGCGGGTGCCGCGCCGGAGTTGCATTGTCGTTGCAGAACTATTATTTTGCCGCCCTCCACTTGATAAGAATAGCAGTTTAAGGAATCATCCAGATAATGTCTGAGAGGCAGCCCGAAGACCTGACCATCCTCGTCGTCGAAGACTACGAGGACACGAGCCTCGCCATGCGGCTCGCGCTCGAACACAAGGGGTTTCACATCCTCGAAGCCTCCGACGGCGCGCAGGCCGTCGAGGTCGCCAACAGCGTCCGCCCCGAAGTCGTCCTGATGGACTTGAACCTGCCCGTCCTCGACGGCTTCGCCGCGGCCGAGCGCATCCGCGCCAACCCCGAACTCAAGGAGACGGTCATCGTCGCCGTCACCGCCCACCACGACCAAGACCTCCGCGCCCGCGCCCTCGCCGCCGGCTGCAACGCCTTCGTCACCAAGCCCATCGACTTCGAATGGCTCGGCGACCTGATTTCGAATCTCCTGCCCTGACTTTTTAATCGAAGATGAGGTGAAGGCCGGACTGCCCGGCGGGGACGAAGGTCGGCTCGACGCCGAAGACTTCGCGGATGCGTTCGCGCGTGAGCACTTCGGCGGGGGCGCCGGCCGCCGTGACGCGCCCGTCGTTCAGTAAGACTATCTGGTCGGCGAAGCGCGCGGCGAGGTTGAGGTCGTGCACGACGCCGACCGTGACCACGTCCGACGCGTCCGCGAAGGCGCGCACCTTCTTCATGAACTCGATCTGGTGGCGGATGTCGAGGAAGGTCAGGGGCTCGTCGAGGAACAGGTAGCGGCAGGCCGGGCCGGGGCGCCACAACTGCGCCAACACGCGCGCGAAGTTGACGCGCTGGCGCTCGCCGCCGCTGAGCGTCTGGTAGTCGCGCCCGTCGAACTCCGTCACGTCGAAGAATTCCATCAGCTCGTCAACTATCTTCTCGTCCGCGGCGCCGGGCCGGCTCCCGAAGTGCGGGTGGCGGCCCATCATGACGACCTCGCGGACGGTCAGGGGGAACGCGACCTCGACCGCCTGCGAGAGCACCGCGCGGCGCCTTGCCAGATCGATTTCGCTCGCGCGCTGCACGTCCGCGCCCTCGTACAAGACCTGCCCTTCGTGCGGGCGCAGCAGCCGCGCGAGCATTTTGATGAGGGTCGATTTGCCCGCGCCGTTCGGGCCGATGACGAGGTGGAGTCGGCCGGGCTCGAACTTGACCGACACGCCGGAGAGCAGCGTCTTGTCTCCAACTTTGAAACTGATGTCGCGGGCTTCGAGCATCTTCAGAAGACGTACTGCCGGCGGCGCAGCAGCAGGAGGAAGACGGGCACGCCGACCGCCGAGGTGACGATGCCGATGGGCAGCTCCGCCGGCCGGAGCGTCAGGCGCGCGATGAGGTCTGCGAGGCTGAGGAGCGCCGCGCCCGTCAGCGCGCTGCCGACGATGAGGTAGCGGTTGTCCGCCCCGCCCAGCATCCGCAGGATGTGCGGGACGACTAAACCGACGAAGCTGATGACGCCCGTGAACGCCGTCGCCACGGCGACGACAACGACATTGACCGAGAGGATGATCCACTTCAGACGGTTGACGTTCACGCCGAGGTAGGTCGCCTCCTCTTCGCCAATCATCAGGGCGTTCAACTGCTTCGCGTAGCGGAGCGCGACGGCCGTGCCCGCCAACGTCGAGACGGCGACGACCTCGACGGCGCGCCAGCTCGCGCCCGAGAGCGTGCCCAGGCTCCAGAAAGTAATCGAGCGCGCCTGCGGGTCGCGCGCGATGTAGGTGAGAAACCCGATGGCGCTCATGAAGAGCGCGTTGACCGCGAGCCCGGTCAGGAGCAGCGTCACGATTGAAGCGCGCCCGTCCTCGCGCGAGCGCGCGAGCAGGAAGACGAGGTAGGTCGAGAGCACGCCGCCGAGGCACGCCGCGAGGGGCAGGCTCCAGACGCTCTGGCCGAGGTTGAGGACGCCGCCGAGGACGAAGAAGAGCGCCGAGCCGAAGGCCGCGCCGCTCGAAGTGCCGACGAGCCCCGGCTCGACAATCGGGTTGCGGAAGAGCGCCTGCATCAGCGCGCCGCCCGTCCCGAGGCTCGCCCCGACCAGCAGACACAGGACGGCGCGCGGCAGTCGCAGCTCAAGGAAGATGCGCTGGTCTAAAGTCGGCGCGGGGTGGCCGGGGAGAAGCGCGGCGAGCGCCTGGCCGATGGCGGGAATCGAAAAGTCAATCGCGCCGTAGCGGATCGACGCGGCCAGCACGAGGAGCGCGACCAGGCTGAGTGCGAAGAGGATTGCTCCGCGGTTCCAACGTCGTCTTGTCACTTTTGGTGGATGACCGCGGCCACCTTCTCGACGTTCTCGCCGGAGCGGGGGCCGAAGTACATGAGCTGGTTCTCTTCGATGCGGTAGATGCGGTTGTTCTTCGCGGCGTTCGAGGTGGCGACGCCGGGCAGCGCCTTGAGCTGCTCAAGGTCTCCGCCCGCGCGGTCGAAGCCGTAGTCGGTGACGAGGATCACGTCCGGGTTCGCCTGCGCGACGATCTCGGGCGACTCCATCCTTTGCATCCTGCCCGAGTTGATCGCCATCTCGCCGCCCGCCCATTCTATCATCCGGCCGGCCGCGCTGCCGTCGCCCGTTCCCTCGCCCTTGCCGACGACGAGGTAGACGTTCGACGCGCGCCCGAAGTGTATGACCGCGACCCTCGGGCGATCCGTGTACTTCCTGACCGCTTCGAGCGAGGCCGCCATCTGAGAGTCGAGCGTGCGGCAAAGCTCTTCGGCGCGCTGCTCCTTGTGGAAGTATGCGCCCATCTCGCGGATGAGGGCCTTCGTGCCTTCGACCGAGTCGTTCTTCGCCTCGAAGGTCTTCATGGGGATGTTCAGCCCTTTGAGCTGTTCGACGACCTGCGGCGGGCCGATGTTGTCGTCGTGGATGATGGCGGTCGGGTGGAGCGAGAGGATGCCCTCGGCGCTCAGCGCGCGGTGGTAGCCGACCGTCTGCACCTTCTGCACCTCGGGCGGGTAGGTGCTTGAGAAATCGACCCCGACGACTTTGTCCTGCGCGCCGAGCGCCCAGATGATCTCGTTGTAGGTCTGCGAGATGACCACGAGGCGCTCCGCCTTCGCGTCGCTGGCCGGGTTGTTGAAGCGCGAGCATCCGGCCGCCGCAGCGAGCGCGGCGAGCAGCAACGCGGCGAGTAGGATTCGTTTCATCGTCATGAGCATAAAATGAAGAGCGCCGAACCGCCAGCGCTCTCCATTCCCCGGGCCGGTTGTTTTAAATCAGAAGACGAACTTCGCTTGCAGTTGGAACATCCGCGGCGGGTCAACGTTGGCGAACGCGGGGAGCGCGTTCGTCGCCGTGCCGACCGCGACCAACTGCCCGAACGTCGGCGCGGGCGTCGCGGCGTCGCCGTAGATCGTGACCCCGCGCCCGAGGTAGTTCCCGTGGTTGAAGATGTTGAAGCCCTCCAACCTCAGCACGAGCGACGTGCGCTCCGACAGGCGGACGCGGTTCTCGGCGAAGATGGAAACGTCCTGCGTCCCCGTCCCGCGGAAGGCCGACTTGCGGAGGAGCTGGCCGTTGACGATGGGGCGGTCGTTGTTGATGCCGTCGCCGTTGTTGTCCACGCCCGTCGTGGCGTTGAACGGGCGCGCCGACGCGAACGTCGAGACGGTGCCGGCCGTGAAGTTGTACGGGAGGTGGTAGAGGAACGTGATGACGGCGCGGTGGCGCTGGTCAACGACGCTCAGGCCGCGCTCCTGCTCGCCGAGCCGCGAGAGGTTGCTCTCGTTCGGCCCGATGCCGTTGCCGTCCGGCTCCGTCGTGTTGGTCGCCTTCGAGAGCGTGTAGCTCAGCGAGGCGAACATCCGCCGGTTGCCGCGGTAGGAAATCTGCGTCTGCAACGCGTCGTAGTCGGCGACGCCGAAGTTCGTCAGGACGTTGACCTGCCGCACGCCGCCGTTGACCGGCAGGATGGCGCGCGTCTCGTTGGCGTAGCCGCCGAGCGGGAGGCACGCGCCCGTGAAGACGTTCTGGCAGTTGGCCGGGCGCGTCACGGGTCTGACTTGACCGGGCGCCGTGCGGTCGAAGGGCGCCGGCGCGTTCAAGTCCACCGTGCGGTCGATGCCGCCGAGGTGCTGGTGCACGTAGTCGGCGCCGGCGAAGAGCCCCCCGAAGAATTCACGCTCGGCGCCGATGGTGACCACCTGGCTGCGCGGGTTCACGAGCTTGTCGGGGTAGTTCGGCAGCAGGTCGAAGTTGAGGCCGTACTGCGCGAACTGCGCCCGGTAGAAGTCTGCGCGCCCCGCGCGGATGGTGATGTCGCGCGCGGGCAGTTGCGAGGCCGGCAGCGTCCGCGGGTCAACGTTGACGGGGACGGCGGTCAGGCTGGTCGGGAAGCCCGCCTGCCCCGAGACCGCCGTGTAGGTCGTCAGCCCGTCGAGCCCGTTGACGAGGAAGCTCGCAACGGCGTTCGAGCGAATCTGCGTGTAATACATCCCGTAGCCGCCGCGAATCGAGGTGCGCGCGTCACCGCCCGGGTGCCAGCCGAAGCCGACGCGCGGCGCGAAGTTCTCCGTCGCATCGGTCAAAGTCTGGCGGTCGTAGCGCAGCCCGAGGTTCAGGGTTAAGTCCGGGTGCACCTTCCAGTCGTCCTGCACGAAGCCGGTCAGGAGCCACTGCTTCAGCTCGTAGCTGTCGATGCCGAAGTTGATCGGCTGCTGGTAGTTCTGCACGTCGGCCAGAGTCAGCGAGCCGAAGGGCGCGGTCGTCGTGTTCCGGAAGGTGAACGTGCCGAGGACGGCCGTGCCGGGCTCGCTGCCCGTGCCGCCGGAGGTGTGGTGGATGATGCTCCCGCCGAAGCGCAGGTAGTGCTGGCCGAGCGACCAGGACATCGTGTCGCCGAACTGAAGCTGGTGGCTAAAGACGTCCGAGAGGCGCGACTGGCCGATGGTGAAGGGCACGGTGCCGCCGCGCGTGTAGGTGGTCGAGAGGTTCTGCGCCTCCCACTTCGTGACCGGGTCGCCGTGCAAATAGGCGAACCGCGCTTCGTTCAAGAGCCCCCGGCTGATGACCGACGTGAGGTTGGTCTGAAACGTCCACGAGCGGCGCGAGTAACGGCGCGCGACGCTCGGGGCGTTCGTGCCGCCGACCGCGTCCTGCGGGTTGTCGTCGAAGAAGCGGTCAACGTTCACGCGCGCCATCAGGGATTGGCTCGCGGAGAACCTGTGGTCGAGACGGCCGTCGAAGAGGAACTGTCGGTAGTGTCCCGTGTAGTCGAGGCCGCCGTCCGCCGGCAGAAGGAACGCGGGCAGCGAAGTCGAGAGGAACGTTGTGCGGTTCTGCCGCGTGTAGTCGGACGAGGCGAAGAAGAAGGTCTTGTCTTTAACAACGGGGCCGCCGACGGTGCCGGAGAGCTGTTGAAGCGCGTCGGGGATGTCCACGGGGTTGATGGCCTGAAGCGTCGCGGGCGTGACGCAGGTCGAGACGGACGGCGGGCAGAAGTTTTTGGTCGAGAAGGTCTTCGCCTGCCAGCTCCCGCCGGGACGAATCAGGAAGATGCCCTCGCCGTGCAAGTCGTTCGTGCCCGACTTGGTGACGATGTTCAGCGCCGGCCCGGAAGTCCAGCCGAACTCGGAGGAGAAGGCGTTGGTGAGGATGTTGATCTCCTGCACCGCGCCGATGGGCACGGTGGCGATGGCCGTCTGGCGGCCCCAGCCCTCGTCGTTGTTCGCCCCGTCGAGCGTGAACGTGGTCGCGCGGCGCGAGCCGACGCCCGTGATGAAGTAGGTCGTGTTGACGAAGAGGTCGCCCGTGCCCTTCCCCTGGCGGAAGGCCGAGTTGAGCAGCGGGAGCGTCGTGACCTTGCGGCCGAGGATTGGCGTCTCGTCGATCTGTGTGGCGTTGAGCGGGAGCCCCGTCTGCGGGTTGTCGCGCACGCCCTCGGTCGTGCCGAAGACCGTCACCTCCGCCGACTGCGCGCCGACCTGGAGCTTGACCTTCACGGTCGCCGTCTCGCCCGAGCGCAGCGCCACGCCCCTCAGCTCCTGGTTGCTGAAACCTTCCTTCGACACGCCGACCGCGTACGTCCCCGTCAGCGGGAGCGCGGGGACGGTGACGCTGCCGTCGCCGTTCGAGACGCCCTCGCGCACGGCCCCGGTCGCCTCGTTCGAGACGGTGACCTTGGCGTCGCGCACGACGGCGTCGTTCTGGTCAACCACCACGACGATCATCGAAGCCGTGTTCGGCGACTGCGCCAGGGCGGCTTGCACGAGAAGAATGAGAGCTGCGAGTGAGGTGAGACGGGGCGCGACGCGGCGCACAAGAACGCTTGAGACAGACATCTTGAATCCTTCCCTATGTGGTTTGTCGCAACGGGCAGAGTCTACGCCGAGGGGGCGGAGGATGGGCGATGATAAGACGGCCGCCGAACTACTACCAGCCGTCGTACTTGCCGCGGGGCCGCGGTCGGGTCAGATTTTTCGCCTCTTTATCGCTCCACGCGTGAATAAGCATTGCAACCTTGTTTCATCTGTGATACAGTGCCGTCGAATCGCGGAGCGACTCCCGAAGTTCCGGGAAGAGTTCTCCGCCGGTCAGGCGCTAACAGAGAGGCCCCCCTCCGAGCATTTTCAGCCGGCACCGGCTTTTGAGGAGAATTGAGAGATGAGCAATACGACTAAACCGAGAATTAACCCTTTGAGCCGGCGCCCGCGCCAGCAGCGTCTGGTCTTGGCCGTCCGCGGCGGCGCGGGCGCGGGCAAGAGCTGGTTCCTGCGCAGCCTCGCCGAGGCCGGCCTCGGCCGCCTCTGCATCTTCGACATGGAGCGCAAGACGCGCCTGCTCGCAGGCGTCGGCAATCACTTCGACGGGTTAGAGATTGAGCACCCGGACGAGCTGCCCGAGTTCATCGACTGGGCGCTGTCGGGCGAGGGGCAGGAGCAGAACTACGGCTGCTTCGGGCTGGATTCGTGGGCGGCCTATTTCAGCGCCAAGCACGCCGAGACGATCAAGGCCGTGCGCGACCGCACGGGCGACCCGCTCGCACAGCCCTCGGCCGAGGAGCTGGCCGCCGACCAGATGGTCTTGCAGGGCGTGCTGCGCCGGCTCTGCATGGAGTCGGGCAAGTCGGTCGTCATCGTCGATCAGATTCCGGCGAAGGGCAAAGAGTCGAAGGAGGACAACGAGGTCGGGCGCGTGCTGCCGATGACGGCCTCGGGCCTGGAATACTTCGTGGACGTGATGGTCGAGGTCTCCTTGCAGGAGCGCGACGGAGAGATCGTGCGCGTCTTCCAGGTGGTGAAGTCGAACAGCCCGGCGTTCGAGGTCGGGTTCGAGTTGACGGGCAGCGTCACCTTCTCCGACTTCCTCGAACACATGAAGCGCGAGCACGGGACGGAGCTGCCCGTCGAGGCGCCGAAGCCCGCGGCCGTGCCCGAGACGATTGAGGAGAAGCAGCCCTTGACGCTCGTCCAGCCGCAGATGACCGTGCAGGAGTTGGTCGAGAAGGCCGAGCGGCTCGGCTTCAAGCAGGCCGACGTGGTGACGGGCGCGCGCGTCTACCACAACCAGCCGAACATCTACCGCCTCACCCCCGAGCAGGTCGCAGACCTCGACCGCCGCATGACCGCCCGCGCCGAGCGCGTCAAGATGGCGCAGACGACGGAAGAGGAGAAGCCTGCGCCCCGCGCGCAGGCCGCCCGCAACCTCAAGCGAGCCTGACGGCAAGGCAAAAGGCAAAGTGCAAAAATCAAAAGGTGGATGAAGGGCAGCGTGCCTCTTATCCACCTTTTGCCTTTTGCCTTCCCCACTGCGGCCTGCCTATAATCCGTCCGTACCAAATCCCCTTCAACCTTAACTCCCCCGAGCGAACTTTCGTGTACGTGTGCGTGCACGAAATCTTATCCATTTGGGAGAACTGATGGCGACAAAGTCGAACAAGCAGGGTGCGAAGAAGGGCGCGGCAAAGTCTGCGAAGAAGGCCGCCCCGTCGAAGAACGGCGCCGCGAAGAAGTCGGCGGCGGAGTCGGCGGCGGAGAAGTTGGCCGCTCTGCGCGGGGCGCCTCCGCCGCGCGTGTTGGAGGAGCCGGAGTCGCCGATGCCGGCGCAGCACTTGGAGAAGCCGGGCCTCGAAGCCGACCTCGAACTCCAACCGCGTTACGAGGCCCCGCACTACAAGGCTTCGGGCAAGCTGGAAGGCCGGACGGCGCTCGTCACGGGCGGCGACTCTGGCATCGGCCGCGCCGTGTCCGTCCTCTTCGCGCGCGAGGGCGCGGACGTTTCAATCGTCTACCTGCCCGAAGAGCAGGTGGACGCCGAGGAGACGCGCCGCGCGGTGGAGAGCGAGGGGCGGCGCGCGCTGCTCATCCCGGGCGACGTGCGCGAGTCGAGCTTCTGCCAGGAGGCGGTCGGCCGCGCCGTCGGGGAGTTCGGCAAGCTCGACATCCTCGTCAACAACGCCGCCTTCCAGCAGCACCAGGAATCAATCGAAGACGTGTCGGACGAGCAGTTCGACCGCACCTTCAAGACAAACATCTACGGCTACTTCTACATGGCGAAGGCGGCGCTCGGGCACATGAAGGAGGGCGCCTGCATCATCAACACCGGCTCGATCACCGGGCTCGAAGGGAGCAAGGAGCTGCTCGACTACTCGGCGACGAAGGGCGCGATCCACGCCTTTACGAAGTCGCTCGCGCAGAGCCTCGTCGAGCGGCGCATCCGCGTCAACTGCGTCGCGCCGGGGCCGGTCTGGACGCCGCTCAACCCTTCGGACAAGGAGGCGAAGGAGGTGGCGAAGTTCGGCTCGGACACGCCCTTCAAGCGGCCGGCGCAGCCCGAGGAGATGGCCCCGGCCTACGTCTTCTTCGCGTCGGAGGCCGATTCGAGCTACATCACCGGCGAGGTGCTCACGCTCCTCGGCGGCGACACGACGGCAGGGTAACGATGAAATATGAACGGTGAAAAGTAGGCGGATGGCAGCAAAAGATTTTTGCCTTAACTGCCTACTGCCATCTGCCTACCGCCTACTCTTCACCGTTTGACACGCGCGGCGCGCGTCGTAAAATCTCCCTGCCCGAAAACTCCCGGCCCAGTTGAAGGAAACAGACGAGCGATGACCTACGTGGTGACAGAGGATTGCGTGGACTGCAAGTACACGGACTGCGCGGCGGTCTGCCCCGTCGAGGCGTTCCACGACGTGCCCGACCGCCTCTACATCAACCCCGAGACCTGCATCGACTGCGACGCCTGCGTCCCCGAGTGCCCGGTCGAGGCCATCTTCGCCGACAACTCCCTCCCCGAGCAGTACGCCGAATGGCTCGACCTCAACGCCACCGCGCACGAATACCCCGTCCTCAGCGGCAAAATCCCCGCCCTCTTCGGCCCGACGTGTAAGGGGAAGCCTGAAGCGTGAGCGGTGAGCGGTGAGCAGTAAGCAGTTTTAAGAAACAGCGCGCCGCTCGCCTTAACTCAACCACTGCTTACTGCTCACTAATTCAGCATCGCCTGCCGGGCCTGCATCTTCTTGAGCTGCTCGCGGACGGAGTCGGCGTCGGGGGCGTCGGGGGAGAGGTTGAGGTAGGTCTGCGTGTCGGCGACGGCCTCGTGGAGGCGGCCGAGCTGGGCGAGGAGCATGCCGCGGTCGCGGCGCTCGTCGAGGTCGGAGGGCGTCAGCAGGAGGATGCGCTCGACGGCGGCGAGCGCGCGGCGGAAGAGGCCGGCGCGGACGTAGACGGCCTTGAGGTTGCCGAGCATGCGCGCGAGGATGGAGCGCGCCCCGACCGCGCGCAGGTGCTCCTCGCCCAACTCAATCTGCCCGTCGTAGATGAGGTCGATGCGGCTCTGGCACTCCTCCGCGTCGGTCGGGCGGCGGTTGAAGGGATCGACCAGCACGCCCTCGTCCCCTTCCCCCTCGAACGCGCGCACGACGAAGTGGCCGGGCAGGCCCACGCCCTCGACCCGCAGCCCCGCGCGCCGCCCGACCTCGATGTAGACGACCGAGAGCGTGATGGGAATCCCCGTCCGGCGGCCGAGCACCTGTTGGAGCATGCTGTTGCGCGGGTCGTAGTAGTCCGACTCGTTGCCGACGAACCCGAGTTCGTCAAACAGATACCGGTTGAGCGCCTCGACCCTCGACCCGCCCCAGCGGTCAAAGCGCGCACGCGCCTCCTCGCCCATCTCGTCCAGGCGCGCGAGGCAGCGCCCCACGTCCGCGCGCCCCGGCTCCTCCTCCGCCCCGACGAGCAGCGCCACGCGCGCGAGGTCAACCGACGCGTCCGGCCGCGACACCTCCGCCGCGAACCGCCGCCGCACCTCCGCCGCCGCGACCTTGTCAGCAGGAGTCATAAAGGAAATGATGAACGATGAGTGATGAATGATGAATAGGAAGCAAGCTGCCTTTCATTCATCACTCATCACTCATCACTCATCGTTCAACTCCTTCCCCATTCCGTATCGAAAACGTGGTGGACGGCGTCGGGCGTCCAGTCGGCGAGGCTGCGCGTGACGGAGTCGGCGCCGGCCTCGCGCAGGGCGCGGTCGGGGACGGTGTTGGTGACGCCGAGCGTGCGCATGCCGGCGGCGCGCGCGGAGCGGATGCCGGGCGGCGAGTCCTCGATGACGAGGCATTCGTCGGGGCGGAGCGGGATGATCTGCGCCTCGCCGCGGCGGCCGTTGAGGAGTTCGAGGCCGCTGTTGTAGCACGCAGGGTCGGGCTTGCAGGCCGTCGCGTCCTCTGCGCTGACGACGGCGTCGAAGTAGCCCTTGAGCGCGGCGCGCTCCAGCACGTAGTCGATCTCGGTGCGGCGCGCCATGCTGACGAGCCCGACGGAGTGGCTGCGCTTGAGCGCCTTGATGAGGGTGACGACGCCGGGGAAGAGCGGCAGCTCGCCTTCGAGCAGTTGGCGGTGCGCGGCCGTCTTCGCCTCGATGACGCGGGCGAGCGTCTCTTCGTCCAGCTCCCTCTCGCCGCGCTCGTAGGCGGCGCGCACGAACGCCCGGTCGTCCATGCCGAGCGAGCCGTAGTAGTCGGCCTCCGT